>Ga0209101_1000128_pt1 | contig 62326 bp, 39 predicted proteins | sample ConPoolayeCmetaG_FD_185481 | JGI IMG/M metagenome (GOLD analysis project Ga0209101, IMG submission 185481) | Hot spring microbial mat communities from California, USA to study Microbial Dark Matter (Phase II) - Cone Pool mat layer C metaG... ... | reverse complement strand
TCTTGAGGGGCGTCCGGGTTTTCAGACGCTACAAGTACCTCCCGGCAGGCTCGCCTGGGATGAAACTGATCGAGTTGGCTGCGGGCGGCTGGTTGGGTGACTGCTCTGGCATAGATCTTATCTTGATGTAACAGGCGATGAAACCTCGCCTAAGCACCTATCGGGAAACTCTCGACAACGAGGTTCATGAAGATCTTCGGGCGTAGCAAATTGCTGCGGCGGGTTCATTCAGTGGCTGGAACTGCGAAGGACTTCTCCGCGTTCATACTGGCTTCAGGAACTCCGCCGCACGCCCTTGGAGGCCATGTTCGCACCTCGACTCACTTCCCGCTTCGACCATTACACACCCGGCCAACCCATTCCGGGTGGTGCTGCTGGCCGCTTTTCCACATCCCCCACAACGTCGCTGCCAGAGTACGCGCCACGTTCCGGCCCGCGCTGTGGTGGGGCAATCCTGCTTCCCTCCCCCGCACATACTGTGCGGCAAATGGACTATCAAGGTCACCAGTCGCCGACTGCGCGGCACTGAGAATCATACACTTCAGCCGTCGGTTGACGCACTTGGGCACCCGCACTTGCACCGGACCGTTGCCGCTGCGGCGCGGCCTCGCTGCTGATGTGTGCCTCAATTTTATGGGTAGGCGTTGTGCAAACGATCAGATGGGTAAATTGGGAGGACAGGGGCTGTCCGCGGCCTTGCAACCGCGGCTCGGTTTTTGCACCCGCTGCTCCGGGGACTGGAAGATGGGTAAGCTTCTTCTCCGAAGCTGACCCAACCAAATTTCCACCTACAATCGAGACGCACACACTACCCCTGCGTAAGGGGGTGGTTGACAGTTAGCGGCTGGGGCGGAAAATGGCTGCTGGTACAGTGCCGGCAGCCGCTCGCCACCAGTATGGGGCGGATGCGAGCGATTGGACCCGATTACCCTCACGGCTCTTGGGCGATGATGTTGATTCTGACAGGCCCGCCTGGTTGCGGCAAGACTGAGTACCTGCTGGAGCAGTACGTTAGCGTATTGACCTCAGCGGAGCCTGGCGCCGTGCTGTGGCTGGCGCCCACTTGGCGGTCGGCGGGCGACGTTCGCCGGCGTTTGGCAGCCCGAGTGCCCGGCTGCTTCAGCCCTGGCATCACTACCTTCACCCGTTTTGCGCGCTGGGTGGTCGATTCGACGCCAGAGTTGATCCGGCCGATCGATGCACTGATGAAACGGCAGCTGGTTCGGCAGATCATCGACCGGCTGCGCAAACAAGGGCGGATCGAGTACTTCCTGCCCATCGTGGATAAACCGGGCCTGTTGAGTTTGATTTGCGACTTCATCGCCGAGCTGAAGCGGTACGAAATCTGGCCGGAGCATTTTGTCCAGGCCTGCAAGTCGCTGGCGGCGCCGGGCAAGCACCGGGAGTTGGGCGCCATATACGACGAGTATCAGAAAACCCTCCGCCAGCACAATCTATACGACGAAGAAGGGCTGTTCTGGTCCGCCCGCGATTGGCTTGGCCGCGTTGCAGAGCAACAGGCAATCGGCGGTCAGGTCGGCCAGCAGAGCGGGGCCGCCAGCAGCTTGCCACTGGCACTGGGCCGGTTGCGGCTGGTAGTGGCCGATGGGTTTACCGACTTCACCCGTACCCAGCACGAGATACTGGAGATTCTCGCCCGCTGCGCCCAGCAGGTGTGCATCAGTTTGCCTTTGGAAGGCGAGCCGGTGCGGGAAGAGCTTTTCGCCAAGCCGCTGAAGACGCTGGCCGAGTTGCGGCGCCGCCACCAGCAGGTGACCGTTAGACAATTGGAGCGTCCATCGCCGGCGCACTGGGCGGCCATGGACCATGCGGAAAGCTGGCTGTTTGGCAATCCGCGGAAAGTACCCCCTGCACCGGAGGCGGAAAGCATCGAGATACTGGCGGCGGCCCGAACGATCGGCGAACTGGAGCAGATCGGCGCGCGGATCAAACTGCTGCTTGCCAGCGGCAAGGCGAGCGCCGACGAAGTGGTTGTGGTCTTTCGCACACTGGAGGATGTCCAGTGGCTAGTGCGGGAGGTGTTCGGCAAGCTGGGCATTCCTTTCGTGGTGGATTGCTGGCCGGCGCTGCGCAGTTGCCCGGCCCTGCGAGCATTGGTGGCCTTGTTGCGGCTGGAGCTTGACGATTGGCCCTGGTCTGGGCTGTCGGCGGTGTTGCACAGCAGTTACTTTCAGCCCGATTGGCCCCAGTGGCAACCGCCGGATTCGGCGGCAGCGGTCGATCGGGTTCTCCGACAAACCGGCGTACTGGAAGGCAAACAGCGATGGCTGGAGGCCTTGTCGGCCAGGCTTGGCCAGTCCGGCGCCGACCGGCAATCGGATGACCAGACGCACGATGTGCACCTTGCCGCCGAGGTGCTGAAGCGGTTGGCGCAGGCGCTGGAGGAACTTCCCCAGAAGGCCACGCTTGCCGATTGGGCCAAGGCCTGGGAAAAGCTTGCACAACGCACCGGCTTGCTGCGAACCGCAGCGCAAGGTTTGCCTGGCGGCGTAACGCCGTCTGTTACAGACACCGACGGCTGGCAGCAGCTTCAGAAAATGCTAGCCGACAGCCAGCGCTGGGAGCAGTTGCTCGGCCAGCAACCGCCTGAGCTGGAACTTGGCCAGGCAGTAGAGATTCTCGAAGACATTCTCAACAGCCAGACGGTCTCGGGGGTGGTGGAGGAGTCGGGCCGGGTACGGGTGCTTTCGGCCAAGAGCGTCCGCACCTTGCGCGTGCCCTACTTGTTCGTCGCCGGACTGGCGGAAAAAACTTTCCCCTTGCAACAGTCCGAAAGCCGTCTGTACGGCGATGCGGAGCGGGATAGGCTGATCAAACGTGGGCTGCCCCTGGTCGGCCGCGTGGAACACACCTGCGAAGAGATGCTGCTGTTCTACGAAGTAATCACCCGGGCGACTCGTTACTTGTGCTTGAGCTACCCTGCCCTGGACGATGAAGGACAACCGCTCTCTCCCAGCCCGTATCTGGAAGAACTGGAGCGGATTTTCGGCCCAGGCCGGATTCGCCGTATCGAGCTTACCGATCTGGTTCCGCCCAGCGCCGACGATCAGCCGCCGCTTTCGGCCGAACTGTTTCGCCTCAAAGCCGTGCAGCAAGCTTTGCAAGGCAAGACGGCTCTGTTGAGCCATTTGCTTGCCAGTGCCGATGCGGGCGATCCGACCAACGGTTTGGCCAGCACTGCCAGGAACATACTCGGCGGTCTGCGGGTCGTTGCAATGCGGCAGCAGAGCGATTTCACCGCCGCCGAAGGCCTGGTGCAGAGCCGGCCTGCTTTGGCGTGGCTGTCGGCCCGCTTTAACGACCGGAGGACCTACTCGGTCAGCGAGCTGGAGCAGTACGCTTCCTGCCCGTTCCAGTTTTTCGCCAGCCGCATCTTGGGTGTGGAACCGCTGGTGGAATTGGAAGTGGCCACCGACGTTCTGGAGCGCGGTCGTCTTGTTCACGAACTGCTGGCGGCACTGCACAAGACTTTGAATCAGAAAATGGGCCGGCCTGCTTCTCCGGCCGAGCTTCAATACGAACAGTTCCTGAAACTGCTGGACGAAGTGACCGCCCAGACGTTCCCCCCAAGACCCAAAGAACCGCTCAAGGCGGCACTGTGGCAGATCCAGTTGCACGTGATCCGCCGGTGGCTGGAAGGCTATCACCAACAGTGCGTGGAGTACGATAGCGACCAGCAAGAACACTGCCAGCAACCTCCCAAGCCCACGTGGTTCGAGGTCTCTTTCGGCCGCGGCGCAAACGACCAGGAGCTTTCCAGCGACGAGCCGTTTGTAGTGCAGGACGAGCGGGCGGCTGTACGGGTGTCGGGCCGCATCGACCGCATCGACTTGGGGCGGGCCGCCGACCGAATGGTGTTCAACGTTGTGGATTACAAAACCGGCGGAGCCAAAAAACCTGAGCTTGCCGATGTGGAGCTTGGCATCGGTTTGCAGTTGCCGGTCTATGTGATGGCCGCCAACGAACTGCTGTCTCGGCAAGACAATGCATATCCGCTACTGGCCGGTTATTGGACGCTGAGGGATAAAGGCTTTAAGGCCCAAAAATCTTTGCAGTTGTACAAACAGGTCAACGGGCAACTGGAAATAACTGATGAGTGGTCGGCAATGCGGAATGAAGTGGGCAAGTCCATCGTGCGGCTGGTGGAGCGGATGCGCCGCGGGCTTTTCTATGTCTTCAGCCATGATGACCAGTGCACGCAATATTGCCCGCTGAAGACCGTATGCCGAATTAGCCAGGTCCGCTGGCTGGAAAAGCAGCCGCCGGGGTAAGCAGAGCCAGCGATACGAACACTGACCACTAGGGACAGCGCAGCCCGGCCGGTCGATTTTCCGGAAAGGGCGACCTTTTTTGACGTCGGCTTTCCGTTTTGACAGCACGGTTTTCAGCTTGATGGTTCGGTCTGACAGCCCAGTTTTTAGCAGATTGCGTCGCGGCCAAGAGCCGCGCAAGGAAAGCAGGTGTGACGCTTACTAACGAACAACGCCGAGCGGTAGATCAGCGCCGGTTCTCGGTGGCCTTATCGGCGGGGGCTGGCTGCGGGAAAACCCGCGTGCTGACCGAGCGTTTTTTGTGGGAATTGGCGCCTCAGTGTCCGGATGAACGCGGCCCGGCCCAACTCAACCAGTTGGTGGCCATAACTTTTACGGAGCGCGCCGCCCGGGAGATGCGCGATCGCATTCGCAGCCACTGCCATGATCGGGTGTTGCAGTGCGATGCCCGAGAAGCGCCGCATTGGCTTGGATTGTTGCGCGAGCTGGATACCGCACGGATCAGCACCATCCACTCCTATTGCGCGGCGTTGTTGCGCAGTCATGCCGTACATTCGGGCATAGACCCGCAGTTCGAGGTTCTCGTCGAGTTCGAATCGCAGACGCTGCTGTCGGCCATCAGGCAGCAGTATCTGCGCGAGATTCTTGCCAGCGGCCAGCCGGAGGTGATCGAGCTTGCCGCAAGGTACGGTTTGGAAACCCTCGGCGAAATGCTCTGCGACTTCGTAGCCGTTCGGCGGAAGATCGACTGGCAGCATTGGCTTTCGCAAACGCCCGACCAGTTGCTCAAACACTGGCAGCGTTACTGGCAGCAGGTGTATGTGCCGTCCAAGTTGCGGGAAATCGCTGACTCGCAACCCGCACGTCGTTTGCTGGAAATCATTGCCCACTACCCGCCGCCTAGCGCGGCCATGCAAAAACGTTTCGCCGTGCTCGCCAGTTTGCTGCCGAATTTACCCCACAGCAAGACGCCCCATAAGGACCTGGAAGAAATCAAAGAAGCCGCCAAGGTGCAGGGCGGCGGAAGCAAGGCCGCCTGGAGCAGCAAAGAGGTTTACGAGGTATTCAAGGAATCGGGGGAACGATTGCGGAAGATGGTCGAGGGCTTCAAGAAACTCGAGTTCCTGCCGGAAGAGGCCCGGCCGGCCGCCGAAGCCGCGCTGACCATGCTGCGCTTAGCCTACGGCTTGCATCAGCGGCACGAGCAGCAGAAGCAAGAGTTGAACGTGCTGGACTTCGACGACCTGTTGATCAAGGCCAGAGACCTGGTTGCCGGCCGCAACGGAGCGCAGCTTCGCCGCCAGTTGAGCAAACAGATCCGCTTGCTGCTGGTCGATGAGTTCCAGGACACCGACGGCCTTCAGGTGGAGTTGATCAAGTCGCTGTGCGACGAGGGGCTTCAGGACGGCAAATTGTTTTTCGTGGGCGATTACAAGCAGTCGATCTATCGCTTCCGCGGAGCCGAACCGCATGTGTTCCAACAGCTCCGGGAAGAAATGCCCCCAGAAGGCCGACTGCCGCTGACGCTCAATTTCCGCAGCCAGCCGGGAATCCTGGACTTCGTAAACGCGCTTTTTTGCGATGCACTCGGTCCCGATTACGAGCCGCTGAGGGCCAGCAGGCCGCAACTTTCGTCCCAACCGATCGTCGAGTTCATGTGGGCCACAAGCGATCAAGGGCCTGATGCGCAGGAGGACAAGGAGACGCTGCGGGCTTTGGAGGCCGACTGGATCGCCCGCCGCGTGCGCGCACTGCTCGACAGCCAACAGCCAATCGTCGCTTGCCCGACGCCACAAGGCAAAGGCACGTGGCAGTTGCGTCCTGTGCGGCCCGGCGACGTGGCTGTGCTGTTCCGCGCACTGTCGGACATCCAGCATTACGAAAACGCATTTCAGCGGTATGGGATCGATTATTACCTGGTCGGTGGACATGCCTTTTACAGCCAGCAGGAAGTATTCGATATTTTGAACGTTTTACGGGCGGTGAATAATCCCGCCGACCAGTTGAGCCTGCTCGGCGCCCTGCGCAGTCCCCTGTTCGGCTTGCTCGACGAGACGCTGTTCTGGTTGGCCCAGCAACCGGGCGGGTTGTCGCACGCGCTTTGGAACCAATCGCTGCCAAAGGAGCTGCCCGACGAGCAGCGCCGCGCCGTCGAGTTCGCCTCGGCAACGCTGCGGCAGTTGCGCCAGATAAAAGACCGAGTCGGCATCGCCCAGTTGCTATGGCAATTGCTCGATCGGACCGGCTACGATGCCGTGCTGCTGGCCGAGTTTCTCGGGCAGCGCAAACTGGCCAATCTGCACAAGCTGCTCGATCAAGCCAGGCAAATGGATGCCAGGGGCATCTTCTCGCTATCCGACTTCATCACCGAGCTGAGCGAATCGGTGGCCCAAATGCCCAAGGAGCCTTTGGCCGCCACCCACGGTGAAAACACCGACGTGGTGCGCCTGATGACCATCCATCAGGCCAAAGGGCTGGAATTCCCGGTAGTTGTCGTGGCCGATCTGAACCGTAAACTCAATCCCTCTAGAGACAGGGCGGTTTTCAGCCCCGAAATAGGGCCGGCCGTCAGGTACGGGGAAAACTCGGAGCGGGCCGTAACGGGACTGGAACTTTACCTGAAAGTACAACAGCGCGAGGACGAAGCCGAAAGCATCCGCTTGCTGTACGTAGCCGCCACGCGAGCGGCCGATTACCTGATCCTCTCGTCCAGTCTGGGCGGAAAAGGAGGCAATTCGTCCTGGATCGACCTGCTGCAAGAGCGGTTCGATTTGCAGACCGGCCAGCTTCGGGCCAGATTGCCCAAAGGCTATCCGGCCCCGCGCGTGCGCGTAATCACCGCGGCTCCTGAAGTCGATGGCAGCTTCGGCACCCGCAGGCCAGCGCCAGACATCTGCCGCATCATCGAAAAAGCCAGCAAGAAATCAGCGTCATTGCCCAAAGAGGCAGCGGCGCTGGCCGGTCCGTTGCCGCCTTCCTACAGTCTGGCAAGACAGTTCTCGTTGTCGCGGCTGACCGGGCAATTGCACCCAGTGCAGACCGCGCAGTTCGATGATGCGCCGTCGCCAGCGCCAGCAGAATATCAACCCGCCGAACCAGTTTGGCGCGATGCAGCGGAACTGGGATTGGTGGTTCATAGCGTGCTGGCGGAAATCGATTACGGCAATCCCAAAGACCTTCCTGGCTTGGTACAGCGGCACGCGGCACGGCTGCTCAGCGAGCCTGGCAATCGGATCGATGAGATCGTGGACATGATCGAGCGATTCCTTGGTTCCTCGCGCGCGGCGGCCATCGCCAGTGCCTTGCAAGTGTACAGGGAAATCGAGTTTTTGCTTCCCTGGTCTGCTGGCAAGCCGAGCGATGTGATGCTAGAACTTCCCGACCGGCATAAACATCAACTTGCAGAAGTCCACGGCAAACTTGCCCGCCCCGCGGCAGAGCGTGCCGACCGGCCGCAGCCCCCGGTTTATCTCCAGGGCTATATCGACTGCCTCTACAAAGACCAGCAACAGCGCTGGCACTTGGTGGACCTGAAGACCAATAAAGTCGCGCCGGGCAAGCTGGAAGAGTTTGTCGCGCACTACGAACTGCAACTGCTTGGCTACGGGCTGGCGGTCGAGGCTATTTTAGGGCAACCGCTGCACGATCTGACCCTGTATTTCCTCCGCCCGGCAGTAGAGCGGCAGATACAGTGGAACGCGCAAACGCGGTGCCGGGCCGTGGAACTTCTGGAGGAAGCGCTGGCACGACAGATGGCCAGTTGATCGCCGTCGCAGTCGCACAGTGCAGCCGCCTGGCGAGGCCTGACCAAAAGTTGCCAAAAGTTGCTATCTCGACCAGACAATGGCTATCATTTCGAGAGTTTCTTGCCGATAGATGCAGTACTGTGCCGTGGTAGCGGCAGATCGGCCGATCATCGACAGCAATGAGTTCGGATTCCGACTGGCGGCAGCTTTATCCCTTCACCTCGCGGTGGATCACGCTCAACGGCTGGCGATGCCACTATGTGGACGAAGGCGCCGGCCGGCCAGTGATGCTGGTGCATGGCAACCCAACCTGGTCGTTCTTTTGGCGCGAGCTGATTGCCGGCCTGCGGGCGGACTACCGGGTCGTGGCAGTGGATCACATCGGCTGCGGTCTGTCCGACAAACCCTCGGAAAAGCAGTATCCCTACACACTGGCCAGGCGAATCGAAGACCTGAGAAGCTTTATCGAGACTCTCGATCTACATCACATCACGCTCATGGCCCACGATTGGGGAGGCGCAATCGGTTTGGGGGCAGCGTCAGCGTTTCCGGAAAGGTTCGACGCCCTGGTGCTTGCCAACACCGCTGCCTTTCGGGCCACGACTTGTCCGTGGCGCATACGTGTGTGTCGTATTCCATTGCTGAACCGGCTGGCGATCCAGGGCTTGAACTTGTTTGCCCGAGCCGCACTGAAAATGGCCGTCTGCCAACCCCAACGCGTGACGGCGGCAGTGCGCGCAGGCCTGTTGGCGCCTTACGATTCGTGGCGAAACCGCGTGGCCATTCGGCGCTTTGTGGAAGACATCCCGCTGAAGCCAAGTCATCCCAGTTACCGCACGCTGTTGGAAGTGGAAAGCAGCCTGGCCGCATTTGCCAACCATCCGGTCTGCTTGATCTGGGCGATGCGCGATTGGTGCTTCACACCACAGTTCCTGGACCGATTCTTGCATTACTTTCCACAGGCCGAAGTCCACCGGCTGGCCGATGCAGGTCACTACATAATGATGGACCAACCGCAGCACGTTTTGTCCATCATGCGCGCCTTTTTGCAACGCACGGACAGGTGAATGCACCTCCGGGGCAGAAGCGTCGGCTGACGCCAGAGCAGCGTAACCCCAGTTCGGCCGCCCAGCTGGTTAATGCAGCAACCATCGCGTAAGATAAAACGTGCTTTAGATATCTTTAGGGTATCATGGGCCCGCAGCGGCCACGTGTAATCTGGCGATATGGAAGGCTATGCTCCGCCGCGGCCTTGCAGGAAGTGGCCGCAGCGCGTCGATTTGTTCGGTTGCGGATGCGGGCTGTGTCAGGGGTGCGGATCGAGCAGGCCTCTTCGTAGCGCGGCAAGATAATCGTCATGCAACTAGGCGCTACAACAGTCGGGACGGCCGCCGGACAGATGGCTACAAGCTTTGGCGTCCGCATAGCAGGCGACGACCTGGTTTTCTGCGCCGCCCATTTCCTGGCCATCGCCCCCGACCAGTACGAACCGCTGCACGGCCACAATTATCGTGTGACCGCCGAGTTGTTCGGCCCACTGGGCGACCACCAGTATGTGATCGACTTTGCTGTGATCAGACAGATGCTGCTGGGCATACTGCGACAATTGGATCACCGAATACTGCTGCCCAGCGATCACCCTGGGCTGGTCATCTGCCGAGCAGAGGAGGAAGTAGAGGTCGGCTTTGCGGGCCGCCGGTGGGTGTTTCCGGCCGATGACTGCCTGATGTTGCCTCTGGCCGACACAACGGCCGAATTGTTGGCCCGGTACATCGGTTGCCGGTTGATCGAACAACTGGCAAGCCATTGCCAGGTAGCTTTTTCCCGCCTCCAGGTGAGCGTCGAAGAGCGCCCCGGGCAGACGGCCCTCTGTCAGTTAGAGCCGTCATAATCGGCACAGGTGCTTTGCGCCGCAAGTGCTTGCCTTCCAACCTTGCAGTTGCGACATGCTCTCCGGTGGCGGGCAACAGCCGCACAAGCTATTTATTGGGCGAGAGCCGATTCGCAGTGGCAATGGCAATGCGATAGCAGAAACGGTGTCGCACCGCAGACCAGCCCTTGCCGCAGGGCGCCGGTTGTGAACACCACCAACAAGCAGTCGTATTGTTTACCACTACCGGTCGGCGCCCGGTCTTTCGTACCCGTGTACCGACTGTGGCTGAAGCACACTTTTTTCAGGCCTCGCGCTTGGCGGCACGGTCCCTGAGTGTTCCCCTGTTGCTGTAGTAATGCCTGCTAGCCCCAAGACCGACCATGAGAGTTGAATACATCAATCCGTTCATCGCTTCGTTGAGCAATGCTTTTCGCACGATGCTCGATTGCGAGGTCAAACGCGTTGCCGTTTTTCTCAAAGACCGCAACTCGCCCAAATACGACCCGCCGCACGAGATAAGCGGGGTGATCGGACTGTCGGGCACGGCTGTGGGAACGGTGGTATTGAGCCTGTCGCGCAACGTAGCTCTCCAGGCGGCTTCCGTGATGCTGGCTAACCAGGTCGATGAAATAAACGCCGATGTGATAGACGCCGTCGGTGAGCTGACCAACGTAGTGGCGGGAGCCGCCAAAGCGCAACTGGAACAACACAAGCTGATGGTCAGCCTGCCCAGCGTGATCGTCGGCAAGGACCACGAAGTACGTTTTCCATCCGACGTCACTCCCATCTGCGTTCAGTTCCAGACGCCTTGGGGACCGCTGGCACTAGAGGTGGGACTTGCCCCCGTCCGCAGCGAACTGCCCGCGGCTTGTGGGTCGTAAAAACTTGGAGATCCTCCAGTGTTGGGCTTGACACAGGAGCAAAACACTTGCCCCGGCGGGGCGCCACAGCAGCCAGCCGGCCGGACCAATCGACGATAGCCGTACTAATCGACGTCAATCGGCTACAACGACCATGGCACTGTCAGAAATCCGCAAAGCGGCAATCCTGCTGATGAGCCTCCCGGAGGATCTGGCCGCTCAATTGCTGGCACGCCTCGAGCCGAAACAGGTCGAAGCCGTCTCCATCGAGATTGCCAAAATCACCAACGTTTCCGGCGAGGAGCAGGAATCGGTAATCCAGGAGTTCGCCAACGCCAATCCGAACGCATTGACGGGCCGCTCGGGCGGTTTGGAATTGGCCAAAGCCCTGGTCACCCAGGCATTGGGAAAGGGAGCCAGTGCCACTTTGGAAACCGTGCGGCAGTCGATCGAGGCGCTGCCTTTCGGGTTCTTGCAGAAGGTCGACAGTCAGAACCTGCTGACGTTCATCATCGACGAGCATCCCCAGACGATTGCGCTGGTGCTTTGCCATATTCCAGCGGCCCAGGCTGCCAGCATAATCGCCGGCCTGCCGCCCGACAGACAACTGTCTGTCGTCCGCCGCATAGCCACCATGGGGCAAACCAGCCCGGAAATCATCAAGGAAGTGGAAAAAGGCCTGGAAAACCGCATGTCGAGCGTGATGAGCCAGCAGTTCGAGAACGCCGGCGGCGTGGAAACGGTGGCCGAGATACTCAACGTGATCGACCGCACGACCGAACGCAACATCCTGGAAAACCTTGCCCAGGAAGCCCCCGATCTGGTCGAAGAAATCCGCCGCTTGATGTTCGTATTCGAGGACATCGCCAAACTGAGCGATCGCGACATCCAGACCTTGTTGAAAAACGTGGAAAGCTCGCAATGGGCCATGGCGCTCAAGGGCGCCAGCGAAGAGCTGAAAGAAAAGATCTTCAAGAACATGTCCAAACGTGCCGCCGATCTGCTCCGCGAAGAAATGGAGTACCTGGGAGCAGTGCGTTTGTCGAACGTCGAGCAGACGCAACAGCAGATCGTCGACATCGTGCGCCGCCTGGAAGACGCCGGCGAAATCACCACCCATTCCGACGAAGAAGAAGAACAATTCGTGGAATAGACCGCTCCGTGGCTTGCTCGATCAACGCTGCGGCGCCCTGCACAACCAGCACATCCCGCTCTGCCGCAACACACTCCCGCTCCGCTGCCATCGCAATTCGCCCAGGCACAGCCGCAGTCCTGCCATCGATTTTCGCGCATCGGTTGCAGCCGACAACCTGGCAGTGTACCATCTTGTGCAAACCGATCCGCGGGGCAGCTTGTAAGTGGCTGCCAGTTTCCCGCCGGGTTTAGAACCTTCCTGCCGGTTTCTGCCCGCCGTTACGACATTGTGCTTCCACCTCCACGGCTGGGGCGCGATACTGTTTTCACAATTTGGGGTTCACAATTTGGGGTCCGGTGCTGTGTTGACCATTTGGAATCCGGAACAACAAGGAATCGAACGCCATGCGAAGAAAACTCATGTCTGTCACATCAGGCGCTTCATGCCTTTTGGCGGTGGTATTGATCGCTTCACAGACGAAAGCCCAATGGCCTGGCTGGCGCGGCCCGAACCGCGACGGCAAATCGCTCGATACCGGCCTGCTCAAACAATGGCCCGAAGGCGGCCCAAAACTGCTGTGGAAAGTAGAGGACATCGGCGTCGGGTTTTCCAGCGCCACTGTTAGCGAGGGCAAAGTGTTCGTCTCCGGCGATCAGGACGGAAAATTGATGCTTTTCGCCTTCGATCTGGACGGCAAATTGCTGTGGAAAACCCAACATGGCCAGGGCCGCCGCGGACCGGATGGCTCGCGATCTTCCCCCGTGTTCGACGACGGCAAACTGTATCTGGTCAACGGCCACGGTCTGATCGGCTGTTTCGACGCCATCGACGGTAAGCTGCTCTGGTCGCACGCCGCCAAACAGTTCGGCGGTTCGCCGGGCGGCTGGGGCTACGCAGAGTCGGTGCTAATCTACAAGAACATGGCCATTTACAAGCCCGGCGGCAAGAATTGCATAGTCGCTTTCGACAAGCAAAGCGGCGAAGTGATATGGAAAAGCAGCGGCTTCGAGGCAGGCCCCGAATACAGCTCCTGCATCGTCGTCGAGTTCGAAGGCCAGCCGATGATCGTCACCGGCACCAATCGCGGTATCGTCGCCGTCGATGCCGAAACCGGCAAACTGCTGTGGTCCAACGACTGGTCGGCTGGTAATGTGGCCAATTGCCCCACGCCCGCCTACGCCGACGGCTACGTGTTCTGGTCCAACGGCTACGGCAAAGGGAGCATCTGCCTGAAGCTCCGCAAAACCGACGGCAAAGTAACCGCCGAAACCGCCTGGACCACCAAAGAACTGGTTTGCCACCACGGCGGGTATATCATTCACGAAGGGCATATCTACGGCAATCACGAGGGCGGCTGGGCCTGCCTGGACCTGAAGACCGGCCAGCGAAAATGGTTCCAGCGGGCGGTGGGCAAGGGTTCGCTGTGCTTTGCAGACGGAATGCTGTACCTGTACGCAGAACGCAACGGAGTTTGTGCACTGGCCACATGCTCTCCAGACGGTCTGGAAATAAAAGGCCAAGTTACCGTAAAGGGCAATGGGCCAAGCTGGGCGCATCCGGTCGTCGCCGGCGGCCGATTGTATCTTCGCTACGATACCAATCTGTATTGCTTCGACGTGAAAAACGCCCCGTAACGCCAGGCACTGTACGCCACTGGCCCACCGGACAGCTACGGCAGCGCGCGGCCGCGACCAATTGCAATTGCGCGCCGCGTTGGATGGCCTGTCTCTCGCAAATCTTCGCTTGATAACCAGGCTCAGTGCGGCCACGACAGAGCGTGGCCTTCGGTACCGACTTGCAAGACGCACGCACCGCGCACACGGGAAGATGTGGTGCTCCAAGCCAAGCACAGCGAAGCCTCGCTTCCAGCCGGACCAGCAGCCGCGAAATTTCTGGCCTCTACCCCTACCCCCACCTCAGCGTGTCACATTATGCTGCTAAGGTCTTGACACATGCTATGCCGGAAATTACAGTGATTCTTGTGTGCCATTTTTGGTGGGGTGGCACATACGTGATTAGTGTTTGTGCAGAGAAGGGGCAACCGATGAAGAAGCTACTGTGGTTGGTTGTGTGCATTGCATCAGTGTGGGGGTGGTGTCTGTCGGCATCCGCCACTATTACCGATGGCAATAGCTGGGTGCAGCGATTCCAGCAGTCGTGGACCGAGTACGGGGGACATCTTACAAACCGCCCATTCGACCTGATCGCCGTGAAGATGGTCTCGCCGAACGACTACTTCCAGCGGCCGGTGTTCCAGAACTTTTCGGCCAACGGCTGGCAATCGCACACCCCTGCCGATCCGTGGCCAACATTGCTGGTGATCTCCGCCGCCCAGACGGCCACATGGAGCACCCTGTTGCAATGGGACATAGTTTTTGAAGGCGCGAGAACCAACTCCTTGATTTTCGACGTGGCCGTCTATGCCCGCGACGGCAATCAGGGATATGCCGAAATCCCGCAGCCAGTCCAGACCCAACGTTTCTGGTGGAACTGCGAGCCGGAGCCGGGCAACTGGGGCCAGATCAGCAGCTACGACAAGTGGCGGTGGAGCAGCGTCGGCGTTTGGGAACCCACCCGCAGCGAATTGTTCGGCATGATGAGCCCCGCCGGCCAGGGCGGTATGGCGCCCGAGCCGAGCAGCATACTGATCTGGACCCTCATGGGCGGGGCGGCGGTGGCCGGGGTATGGTATCGACGCCGGCGCACAGCAGCCTGACCGCCGGCAACCAGCGTTGATGCAGCAAATGCCGACGAGCAACGCCCAATCACAGTATCGGGCCAAACTCCCGTACTGTCCGCAAACCCATTCTTGGCCAGCCGATTGACCAGCCCGCAGCGCAAAAGATGCGCCGCTTAGCAGCGGTACAGACAACATGGGGTGCAAGCCGTCTGCGGGCTTGCACCCCGCTTTGTTTACCTGCCACCCACACGCTTGCTAATGATTCGCAAGGCCGGAGCGCTCAGCGCACGTCGCTAGGAACGGCAATCTCGATCGACTCGTCCACTGGCTCTTCGCGGGTCACTATCCGGTAAGTCCCAGGCCCTTTGAGTTTGACGGACTGAGTTCTCTGCTGGCCGGCTTCTCGCCAAACGTGGGTTATCACGACCGGCTGTCTAGACCGCCGCGGTTCTTCCACACAGTGTGCGTAAATATAGATGTTGTTAAGTCCCGGATCTCCCAAATACCTAACGAACAGCTTGTCGGCAGGCTGCGGCAGCTTCACTTCAGCGTAACCGTTGTAGTTCCAATGTTCGGTGTCGATGGGAACCTCCGAACGGTGTATTTCCTGAAAACCTTCTGGCTCGTTGACCGCATAGGCTATGCTGTTGCGGGTATTCTTGGCAGCCTGTAATTGATGGGTGTTGAACGCCCCGCCGGCTGTGAACCACGCGATCTTGGTCCCCGGCGGCGGCTGGACCACTGCAATCACCGGTCCACGTATCCGAGCGGTCTTTCGCCCCGGATCGTAGTCGCGCGGCGGTTCCAGCAGATACTTCACCAACTCCTTGGGGTCATTGGCCTGCGTGCGCACTTCCACCACCCGCGTTTGCAGGCCGTAATGGTCTCCTGTGCGGTATTCCATCACATTCACACCCTTGCCCAAGCAGGGCAGTGCCGCCGGTGCCACCTGTACCCAGGTGACGATCCTCAGCGATCGCACGAAGGCTTTCTGAGGCTGGCCATTGAGCACCAGTTTCAGCAGATAGCCGTATCGGCCCGATACGTAAGGCGTCAAATCCAGCGTCGCCGGGCACGAGGTCACCTTCAACTTCTCCCATGTAAGTCCGTTATCGAGCGAGATGGCCAGCCAGACACCCGCGCCGTCGATGTGCACCACCGATGCCTCGCAATCGTCCTCTGTGGTATCCAGGTCCCCCACCTTGGGAACGATCACATAGGGCGATCGCACCTCGAATATGGCGTAACCGCTGCCCGGCTCGACGAGCGTCAGTCCCACCGCGGAAGTGCGGACATTCTGGGAGTCATATACCCCGTCCTCGAAATCGGTAGAGCGATCGCTGAAGTTCGGCTGGTATGTAAAACGACCATTGCCATGATTGTGGATCGTAAAATGCCGGTGGTTAGGTTTCGGCCCCCGGGGCGGCTGCTCGATGAGCTTGCGCAGCCAGTCCTGCGTGTTCCACAGCCGGGGATGATTCCAGCGTCCTCCCTGCGGCGTCCACCAGCGGACGAAGCTTTCGCCCTGTCGCACCACGTAATCCATGGTATGCCCACTTTGATTGAAATTATAATAGTGATGAACTGGCGTTTTTTCGTATATCTTGCGGGTATTCTCCAGGGAATCATTGGGGAAAAACAGCGGACCGCGATTGCGCCACAGCGTCGCGTCCTGGCGCGCCTCGGCCATCGATGCCAGCCGCCCATCCTCGCGACGGAACACGGCACGGACGTCCAGGTCCATATAGTGCCATTGCCCGCCATAGAACACTTCGGCAGCTACGTGGCCCCAGCCGGGAAGGGAAAGTGTGCGTGCCTTGCCCTTTCCCATGTCCTGCCAAATCCCAGCCATTACCGGGCCGAAAATTCCGCAGTATGCATACCCGTACACGTTGATGATCTTCACCGGGTCGCGCACATTGGTGTACTCGCTGAGCACATCAGTGCCCTCGATCACCTCGTTGCAGTGAAACAGGCCCGACCTAGTATCGACGAGGTATTTGTATACTTCCCAGGCCAGTGCGTCATCTTCCAGATCGCGCCAGCGCCAGTACCTGGCAAAGGTAGCCATGCTGTACGCATCGGCTCGATGGGGTGAAACGACCCTGGGCGCGTATTCGCGAGCCGGCGCCGGCGCCAATGCCGCAACGGATGCCACCACGGCACACAAGCCGCTCCACAACCAGCGCATCTGTCAGCCTCCGCTCAGTTGGTCCGCACCCACATCGGTCCGCTCGTTGCGCTTTTGCCTGTCAAAATCTTCCAGGGCGTCGCCTACGCGGGGAACAATGGCGCCGGGCGCCGACAACCGGCCCCTCAGGTGCAGGTTGCCGCTGTGTATGTCCAGGAATGCATCCGAGAGGACCTGGGTAAGGTTATCCCGTAACTGGATATTGCTTTGGGTTTCGATACGCATCTCCGGGCCGCTTAGCAAATTGTTCGCTACCAGCAGTCCGTCGTTATCGTGGACCAGACGAATCAGCCTTTTCAGACGACTGTCAGGGTTGTGGATGGTGTTGTGCAGGATTTTGCAGTCCCTGGTGTAGTCGGCGAGAATGCCGTTTTCCGGCCCTCCCACGATGAAATTGTTCCTCACGATACATCGCGTGCAATGGATAGGGAAGTTGGCCCGGTGGCTGTTTCCCAGGCAAATGGCCGAATCGCAGTTTACAATGACGTTTCGTTCTACGATGCAATCGCGGCTATCCATCCACAGAAACACAGCCCCGCGTGCCTCGCCGGTGCGCCCCCGAATACCCCAGAAAACATTGTCCGCAATTACCCATCCCCGGGCTTGCATGACGTCTATTCCGCCAACATAGTTTCCCCGAAAGGTATCCGGTCGGTCGGTCGGATCGTCCTCATAAGTCTTCGGGCGGTCGTTGTAGAACAGACAATACTGGATGCGGCAGTTTCGGGGACTGAGCTCGTCGGCATCCTTTTCCGGCACGGCAGGACCTTTTACGCCGCGCTGCCATACGTTGCGAATCACGCAATTGTAAATAGTTACGCGATGAGCTTTGAGGTTCGAGTTGAGCTTGAAGCCATTGTATTTGACGTTCTGGATAGTCAGGTCGGCTATGGTCACACCGGAACAGCCGGTTATTCCCACCAATTCCCCATGCCGGCTTTGGGCGCCATCGAGGATCACCCGTTCCCGCCGCCCGGAGGCGCTGCGAAGGGTCACATTGTCGGTGCGCAGTTCGAAGTAGCGGGGCATCATGTAATGACCGTCTTCCAGGAGTATTGTCCCTCCCGGTCTGACCACATCGGCTGCGCGGAACAGGCCGTCCACAGTAGCCACGCGGATCACCTGACCGGCCGGTGGCGGCAACGGCGGAGCCTTTGGGAGCCAGGAGAAGTCGGGCAGTCGGGCCGGCTCGGCCGCAACCGCCATTGCAGATAACACAGTTAAGCACAGACAGGTAAGTAGCTTGGCCATTTTCCTTGCTCCGCACAGCGCGGGTTCACTGCGACAGCCTGGCTAGGCGGCAACAGGCAAGGCAGTATTGTCAGTCCTTCGAGATCGTGACCGTCAACGTAGTCCCTTTGCCCTTTTTTTGCGCCACCATTGTGCAATTGCGCTCTTGTTTGGTTGCACTGAGCATGCTGGTGTCTTCGGTGTTGACTGTGGTTTGGATTTCCCAGCCGCTGGCTTTCAGCTTGTCGGTGTAGAATTGCATCACCTCAGCCAGGGAATCGGTCGTCTCCAACGATACCATCACAGAGTGCTTGTCGGTCGAGGTGCCGGTCAGCCTGGCTTTGGGAAACACGGGCACATCGGCAGGAAATCCCTCGGGCAGTTTGAGGCTGCCTTTGTCGCCGGCCAACTGAAACTTCTGTCCCTCTGGCCCTTCGATGGTAATCTGGCCGCGGCTGCCTTCTTCGGTAATGGTGATTTTCTCACCCTCGGGCGTGACGACCGTCTGCGTCTTCCGCCCGCAACCGCAGCACGCCACCACACACGCCGCCAACACCACACATCCAACAGCTCGAAACATGCCTGGGCCCTCCAAGAACTTGGAACGATTTACAGCTCCCGCCTTTCTATCCCGTGGGCGCACCGGTGGAGCGTTTCATGGGCACAAATGGAGTACTTCGGCCCGCGCAAAGCGATTCGGCGCGTGTGCCGCCGCTTAAAGTGTACACCGGCTCCATCGGGTGTGTAAATCGTCTTCAAGTGGAACGGATCTGTTGACCGCCTGATTTCGGGCGTTCGCAACACATAGCGGCCTCCACGCTGGGCGGTGGCGGTGCACCTGTTGACATTCGCCACACGTGGCGACACAGAACACCAGGAAAAAACCTTATGTCAAGCGGTAACTAAGTCTGGCAAAGATCAATAATCGCCGGTTTCGGCAAAGATGGTTTCGCTTTGAAGACACGAAGTGAACCAACGGAACCGGCAGGATCGGCAGCGGGGCACCACTAGCAGGGTCGGTAGCAGGGTTGCTCGGTTCAAGTTAAACTTGAGCATGAGGTCGCAGTTTTTCGGAGAGAGCAATGCCAAGTATTTCCAGATGTCCGCAGTGTGAGCAGCAGGTTTCGATTCCGCCGGGCGTTCCGGGGGAGATCACGGTCCGGTGCCCGTTATGCAATGCAGAATACCCGCTGGCCGACGCCCTGGCTACGCTGCCGCCGATGCTCGTTCCGGTGGGGTTGCAGGCGCTGGGTTTGGCGGCCGACGGTTCGACCCATCCGGTTGAAGTTGGTGCTGCGGCGGACATCGAAGCCCATGGCTCGGCGGCGTATCAAACGATTGCCGGTATTTCCGGCATGGTCGATGCGGCGCAGGCGGCCGACGACCAGCAGGTGTGGGGCAATCTGTTGGCCGAGGTAGTAGAAACAGAAGTCGTGGCGATCGAATCGATCGCTGTTGGTCAGGCGGATGCCACGGTCGGCCGGCCGGCCGCGGCGACAGACGTTTCGTCTGCCCCCGCGACGCAGGCCCCCGATGCGCCAATAGCGACGGAACCCGCCGAAGGCACAGCGGCAGAACCACAGCAAACCGATGGCCAGCCCACAGGCGAAGCAACCGCCGTGTCGGAGGTCGGGAGCGAACAACCCGGCTCGGGCGAAACGACCGAAGGGAGCTTTTCGCAAATCCAGGCCGGGGCAACCGGCGAAGCGGCGCTGCCGATTTCGATCAAGGCCAGGCCTGGCCGCGGCCGCGAAGTGAACCCTCTTGTTCACATTGGCGGGATGGTCGTCTTCGGCGTGGTGGGCTTGGGATTGGGGTACTACTTCAGCAATCTGCTGTTCGGCCCGAGGATGGATTTTCTGCGGATTCCGCTGCCTTTTGTGCGTCACACGTATAAGCACTGGGGCGGAGGGCAGGGCGAACCAAGCGGTGCGGAAACCGGCAACACCGGCGCGGCCTCGGAGGCTGGCGCGAGCCGTGGCGGAAGGCGTACTTCGTCCAAGCCCCCACAGAAGGCGGAAAACAACGCAGCGACGCAAGCGGGCCAGAAGCAGCCGTCGGGACGTCAGGATGAATCTGCCCCACAGCAGCCCAGCCCCGACAGCGGGGTCGGGGACAATAAAGAGGCGGACTCTGGAAAGCCCTCGGGCGCCGAGCAGCCGCCAAAGCAACCTTCAGGCAAGGCTGAACAGCCGCCGGAAGAGGAGCCGATGCAGCTTCCCGGCGATCTTCCCGACATAAGGGGCAACCAGCCGATAGAAGAACCGGAGCTGGAACCGCCGCCGAAGCCGGAGCCGACCCCGCCGGCCAGTCGTGCGGAACTTTAACTTTGATCGAACCACCAAGGCACAAAGACACAAAACAAAGACACAAAGACGACGTCAACGCCAGGCGAACCACCGAGGCACAAAGGCGCCAAGAGAGTAAGTAGGTAAATGGACCGCCGGGACGCAGAAGCGCAAACGTAGCAAGGTTGCAGCCAAACCACCACGGCACAAAGACACAAAAAGACGGAGGCGGCAGGTCGAGCGCGGCGCCGGCCGTCCGCGCAGATCAGGACATACTGGATGGCCAATTAACACGACAGCGCTAAGTTGCAGTTTGGCAACTACTATTTGCTATGCCGTTGGTGCTTTCACCCCAAGATATTGTAGTTTTCTCGTAACTTAGCGCTGTGGAATTAACTGCCAGCCATTCTAGGCAAGGTTGGATCACAGGGTTTGCTGTCCCAGTTCCATCGGGCTTGTCAGGCGGGCGTCATCGGCTGGGCTGATGTCTTGCAGACGGCCGACGCGCGCCAGTTCGGGCCAGCGTCGGGCCACGGCTAGTACTACCAGGATAGTGCCTATCCCGCCGCCGACCACCGAAACCACCGGGCCAAGTAGCCGCGCAGTCACGCCCGATTCCAATCCACCCAAATCGTTCGAGGCGACGATGAACACATTGTGGACGGCCGATACCCGGCCGCGCATGTGATCGGGCGTGAGCATCTGCACCAGGGTGTGCCTGACGATAACGCTGATGTTATCGAAGGCGCCAATGAGGAACATCATCATTGCCGACAGCCAGAAGTTACGCGATAAGCCGAAGACTACTGTCGCAGCGCCGAAGGCGCTAACCGACCACAGTAGAGCTTTGCCTGCATGGCGGATGGGGGGCAGATGGGCGATGATCAGCGTCATGCACACCGCCCCCAGCGCTTCGCAGGAAAGCAGCACGCCGACGCCCCAATCGCCCACGCCCAGGATGTCGTTGGCGAAGATGGGCATCAGATAAGTGGCGCCGCCCAACAGCACGGCAAACAAATCCAGCGTGATTGCCGCCAGCATGATTTTGGTTTTCAACACGAATTGCAAGCCGGCAAGGACGCTCGCCCAGCTTAAGCCGTCCGACTGGCGTTGCTGCGGGCGGCCGCGGATCGCCAGTACGGCCAGTACAGCCAGTGCCCGCGATACGCAGGCCACTGCCAGAGCGGCGGCAGTGTTGCGCTGCACACCCAGCAGCAGTCCGCCCACCGCGGGGCCGACCATGCTCGCCACCCGGAATACAGTGCTGTTCCATGCCACCGCGTTGCTCAGGCACTGCGGCGGTACCAGCAGGGGCAACAAAGCAGCGCGGGCAGGGCTGCCCAATGCCTGGCCGACTGCCCCCATACCCAGCAGTGCGTAAACGGACACCAGGGTGTAGTCAGTCTGGGCGGTCCGCAGTACCTCTGGCCGGAGAGACGCTAGCAGCAAGCCGGCGGTGGTCAGCGTGCTCAGGGCAAGGGTAGCCGCTAGCACCTTGCAGCGATCGTAGCGGTCGGCAAGCTGCCCGCCGGCGATGGCTAGCAGTATGACCGGCACTGCCTGTACCAACCCCACCCAGCCAAGCGCCAGCGGTGTGCCGGTGGCTGCATATATGTACACCAGCACCGCCACACGTTCCACTTCCCTGGAAAACACTAGCAAGAACCAACTGGCGGCCAGCAGCCGGTAATCGCGGCTGCGCCAGGCGGCGTACGGTTCGACGGCGGATGTTGGCTGACTGAGAGTGCTTGAGGCGGCCTGGTCGGTCATTGCAGCGTAATTAGGCAAAGCAGTAATTGTCGTCGCTGCCGTACGATCAGACAAGACCATATACCGGCCCCTGTTCAGCCAGCAGCGCTGTCTTGAGTTTCCGACCAGCAACGCCTCTGGGTACTGTTGTCGTAACTGCCTCCTTGTTCAGCCCCGCACGATGCCGTAAACTGCCAGACCATGTTTCCGCAGGTGATTGTCAAGTCGAGAAAGGCGCGACCGTTTTACGGGCGCCATCCGTGGGTGTTGGCCTCGGCCGTGGAGCGTGTCTTGGGCAGCCCGGGTGATGGGAACGTGGTCGATGTATATTCCCATCAGGGGCGATTCATTGCACGGGGCATTTACAACAGCCGCAGCCGCATCCGGGTACGATTGTACACCTGGGACGCCGAGGAGCAGCTCGACGAGGCGTTCTGGCACCGGCGGATACACTCGGCAATCCAGTTGCGACGACAACTCGGCCTGGACGAGCCGCAGGGGGCAGTGCGACTGGTCTTCAGCGAGGGCGACGGCCTGAGCGGGTTGATCGTCGATCGCTACGCCGACTGCCTGGTAGTGCAGCCGACGGCCCTGGCCATCGCCCTCCGCCTGCCAACAATCGCCGACATACTGGTAGAACTGACGCACCCCAAAGCAATCCTGTTACGAACCGATCGCTCCACCATAAAGGCCGAAGGATTGGAATTGACCGACGGCCCCTACCTGGGCCAGTCGCCTGCCGGGCCGGTGACCATTGAAGAGCACGGGCTGAAGTTCCGTGTGGACCTGGCCGCTGGCCAGAAGACGGGATTCTATCTGGATCAGCGCGACAATCGCCGCGCGGCGGCCCTTTGCTGCCGGGGACGCCGGGTGCTGGACATGTTCTGCTACACGGGCGGATTTTCGCTGGCGGCTGCCCAGGCGGGCGCAAAGGAAGTGTTGGGCGTGGATTCCAGCCAGCACGCCGTGGCGCTGGCTGGGGAAAATGCTGCTCTGAACGGCCTGAAGCAGGCGAGCTTCCGCTGCGGCGATTGCTTCCAGACCATGCAGGAATTGATCGACGCTGGAGAGCGGTTCGGCGCGGTTATCCTTGACCCACCCCGGTTCGCCCGCAGTCGCCGTAACGTGCCCGAGGCACTTCGTGCATACCACTGGCTCAACCGTTTAGCCTGCGAACTGCTGGAGCCAGAGGGCATGCTGGTTACGTGCAGTTGCTCCGGACACGTCGGTCGCGAGCAATTCCTGGAGATGCTTTTGGGCGTGGCCCAGCAAACCGGACGCGACATCCAGATACTCCAGCAGCGCGGCGCTGCGGCCGACCACCCGGTGTCCATCACCTGCCGCGAAACCGAGTATCTCAAGTGCCTGATATGCAGGGTGCGATGAGTTCTTGCCAACCGGAGGCAGTTGTAACTGTCGGTCAGCCAGCCGCCATAGTGTGCCACGATTGTGCCAGGGCTTCGGGTTATGCAATGGACTCAGAACTACGATCCGCTGGGTAATTTTCTGCTGTCGGCGCTGGTGGCCGCAGCACCGATCGCGGTACTGCTGGGGTTGCTGCTGTGCGGCTTCAGTGCGCCGCGGGCAGCCATTGCAGGGCTGATTACCGCGCTGGTCGTTTCGATTTGGGTGTTCGGCATGCCCGGCGACGCCGCACTGGCCGCCGCCGGATACGGGGCTTGCTTCGGGCTGTTGCCGATCGGGTGGATCGTCTTCTCGGCGGTGTTTTTGTACCACCTTACGGTTCGTAGCGGACAGTTCGAGGTGGTAAAACGATCGGTGGCGGCCATCTCGCCCGACCGTCGCGTGCAGGCCCTGCTGATTGCCTTCAGTTTCGGTGCCTTTCTGGAAGGGGCAGCCGGATTCGGCACGCCGGTGGCCATTTCGGCTGCGCTGCTGATCGGCTTGCGATTCCACCCCCTGTATGCCGCCGGATTGGCCTTGATTGCCAACACTTCACCAGTGGCATTCGGGGCGCTAGGCACTCCGATTATTACACTGGCCAAGGTGGCGGGGTTGCCGGGCGTGGACCCGGCCGATAGCCATACGGCAGAAATGCTGCTGAGCCAGATGGCAGGCCGACAGTTGCCTTTGTTCTCGCTGATCATCCCGGGGTGGATCGTATGGGTGATGTCTGGCTGGCAGGGCGTAAGAGGCTGCTGGCCGGCGGTGCTGGTCTGCGGGGGAAGTTTCGCCGCCATTCAGTTTGTCACCTCGAACTACCACGGCCCAACGCTGGTAGATGTACTGGGCGGGGTCGGATCGCTGCTGGCCACCACAGTGCTGCTGCGCTTTTGGCAGCCCAAAGAAATATGGCGATTTCCCGGCGAAGATCACCCCAACCGGCATGAAAACTTTCACCAGACAGGCACAAAAAGCAAACCCCTCGCCCCGGCCGAAGCAAGTGCTGGCCCTGCTTTTGGCCAACCCGCCGCGCAGGCCGAGCGTGATCCGCCGCTTTCGGCCTGGTCAGTCGCGTACGCCTGGATGCCCTGGCTGGTGCTTTCGCTGGTGATATTCCTCTGGGGCTGGCCCCCGTGCAAGACCTTTCTGGCCGGTGGCACGCAACAAGCGCCGAACTTCCTGGCGGGCATCAGCCGGTTGACTTTCGAAGTGCCCCGTTTGCACAAAGTGGTCTTCCGCAGCGCGCCGGTAGTCGATCCCCAGCGGGCTGCTGGTCCGGAACCGGCAATTTACGAACTCAACTGGCTGGGGGCTACCGGTACTGGCATATTCCTTGCATCGCTGCTGGCGGCGGTGTGGTTGCGGCTCGGCCCGCGGGTGTTTTTCGAGGAGTTGTTGCGGACGGCCTATCGGGTTCGCTGGGCTGTGCTGACGATCGCCTGCATGTTGGCCATCGCATTTACTACTCGCTACAGCGGTACCGACGCCACGCTCGGATTGGCCTTCACCCGTACCGGTTGGCTCTATCCGCTTTTTGCGCCGATGCTGGGCTGGCTCGGCGTGGCACTGACCGGCTCAAGTACATCCTCCAATGCGCTGTTCGGCAGCCTTCAGCGAATAACTGCCGAACAGTTGGCACTGAAGGACGTACTGGTGCTGATCGTGGCCAGCAACAGCACCGGCGGGGTAATGGGCAAGATGATTAACGCCCAAAGCATCGTCGTGGCGGCAGTGGCTACCGGACAGACGGGCAACGAAGGACAGATACTCCGATTCGTCTTTCTCCACAGCCTGATTCTGGCTTTTCTGATCGGCCTGCTTACGCTGGCCCAGGCTTACGCGATGCCGTGGATGGTGCCAGCGGTTCCTGCCGCTACCGGAATACCAATAGCATTTTCCGGTCTGTGATCGCCACTGTCCGACGGAAAGAATCGTCCCATAGACTCTTATGGCTTATCATGTTCGTACCGCGCCCATGTTGTCGGGCGCTTTGGATGGCCACGTTCCGTCGGGGCCGCGCGCTCGGATGCTAGCGGACGCGACCGCAGCGCGTCCCTCCATATTGTTGCGGCCGCAGGCGGCGTCAGGGACAGTTAGCGGCTGGGCAAACCGGGGTTGCGAGACTGTGCGCGGAAAGTGCGACTGGATACTACAAGGCCAACATCGGCGCGGAAAAAAAGCCCGCGGCACTGCTACCGGCCGGCCTTCGAGCTGCCCGAGGACTGCGCTGCCCCTTGTCCTCCTGCCGAACTTTGTTCGTTCGACGGCAGCTTTGGCGGCGGGATGGTTTCGATGTACTTCCGGCCTATCAGATCGACATGATATGCGGGAAACGTCGGAGCGGGCCGCGTAGTGGTCATCACCGGCAACTGCTCCGCACCGGTAATACCCTCCAAAGCCTCTTGCACAGCTTGCACGCGAGCTGTGGTTTCTTCCTCAGAAAGCCCTTGTTCGACAAGCACACAGCGGCGGTTTTCGGGAACCTGAGTGGCTATCCAGCGGACTTTCAATCGCCCCGACTCCGTCAGCCGGCCAGTGCCTTGCTGGAAGTGATGTGCTCCAAGCGTGTTTTGCGCCAGCCAGCCATTTTCCACCATTATGGCAAATGGCATGCGAACCGCTTGGCGGTCGGGGCAATCGAACGGCTTGGGCCAGCACTGACGCCGCTTGGTGTCCCGCACAACGCCGTTGAGGAAATCGGCCACCCAATTGGCCTGCGCCGCACTAGTACAGCAGAAGGCCAATAGCACAAGCAGGCCGGAGCGGAGCAGTCGGGCAATCATGGCAATCCCCTGCGACAAGGGCCGACAATAACATCCCTGTGTCATTATCGGCGTAGCGGCGCGATGCCGTTTATCTTGACCGCAGTACTACCTGTTGCCGATGCCACCACTTGGCTGCTTTCGCGGTCGATTGACACGAAGATCGCGGCTCAGCGTGGCAGTATAGGCATATTGCGTGGAGTTTGCGGGCAACGCCGGCGCAAGAGCTGCCGGGCTGTGAAGGTCTCTGGCCAATCCAGCAAAACCCGGCACAATGGCAATCTACTGCTCTAGCATCGGTGCAAGCTTCTGCCGCAATTGTAGCAGCTCGGCCTCCTGTTGATCGCTGAAGTGGCCCAGCCGCTGAGCGTAAGTGTCCATCCACGTGGTCAGCCGCTGGAGGTCTTTGCCCTCCAACCGCACGCCGTAATGGCCCTCGGCCGAAAGAAGAAGGGCCATCAATTTGCTGTTACGAGCGGGCATCTGCCCGACAATCGACCGGTCCCGCTCGAAGGCCAGTTTCTCCAAATCCTTGTCGGAATACTCTAGCAGGCTCCGGTAAGAGTGAGGCGGCGTCAGATCGAACTTGCGTGCCGCCGGATCGGTTCCGGCCGGGCTGTGACAGCCCACACAATGCTTATCCAACACCGGCTGTACCAGCCGATCGAATCGCAGCGGCCAGGACCCGTCTGGCCCGGGCTTCAACCGCGACGGCCCGCGCAGCACGGCCAGCCGCGGTTTGCCGACGGGCGGCGCCGACTCGCGCGACTCGTGGCATCCGATGCACGACAGGCTCTGACCGGGCATTACGTAAGTCAGGCTGCGCATGGTCTGCATGGCGAAGCCTTCTTCGTCGATCGCTTGAAAGAAAACAGGCATTCCCGCCGGCACGCGGAAGAAGGCCGAGCCGTCTTCCTCGACCGGGACCGTGCCCAGCACAACTTTGCCCGGGTCTTCTTTAGAAACCCCCAGCGACGGCGAGTTCATGTGCGGCTGCACCTTCGGCGGCACGGCTACTACCCGCAACCACCTGATCGTGCCGCGATGCACGCCGGTCAGGCCCTCGTACACGTCTTGCACCAGGAAGCGTCCTTCGCAGGTGGACCAATCCACGCTATTGGGAATCACCGGCGGGCGCGGGCGGCTGCGCAGCGGGATCGGGCACAAACTGGAAATCTCTGGATCGCGGTATATGAGATTCAGGTTGCCAAAGGCATCGTACAGATATATCCCCTGCGCGTTCGGCGGATTGTGATCGTCGCTTACCTCGGTGTGCGGCGGCAACCGCCGGTCGGCCCAGGCGACCAGATAATGATTCTCCGAAAGCGGCCACGGGCTGGCATAGTAGCACTCGTCCCAGCCCTCGGCTTCGGGAAAACGGACTTCCGGCGTCAGCCGGGTCATCGGCTCCTGACCCTCGGTGCCACGCGTCCTATCCAGCAACACCAGCGAACCACCGGTGATCGAATGATGCGCAGTAGCGGTGAATATGAGCTTATGTGAGTTTGGTATCGCCCGTGCCTCGAATACGCACTGCGGACTGGGCGTGTAGTTCTTGAAGACCAACTGGGCGTTGCTGCCGTCGGGATTGGTCGACCACAAACTGAAGAAGTGCCCATTGAACCGGTCGATGTAATCCCAGCGGGCGTAAAGAATCCGCCCGTCGTGAGCCACGCTGGGCGTCCATTCGAAGTTTTCGAAGGCTGAAATGGGACGCATGTTGCCGCCGTCGGCGTCGATGACGTGCAAGGTGAAGACCGGCACCGGGCGGTAATTGTCGCCGCCGCAGCGGACGTAACTGTCGGGCAGGTCGGCTTCCACGGTCCGCTGCGTGTTGTGCTTGTGCGTTTGCAGGAACACCCCCTTGCGCGTGGAAAGGAACACGATATCGCCGCTGGGCAAATAACGGGGGTCGAAGTCGTCGTACTTGCCGCGCGTCAGCCTTCGCGCGCCCGTGCCGTCGATGTTGATCTCGAAGATGTGATAGAAAGCATCCTCGGGCAGGTTCTCTTTGCGCACCTTGTCGCGGATTTTGGCCACGTGGGGATAGTACCGGCAATAGGCGAATACTATCCGCCGGCCGTCGTAGGACAGGTCCGGGCCGGCGAAGCTTCCCGGCGGAAACCCCTCGGTCAGGCATCGCAGCGTGGGTTGGTCGCTCTTCCAGTTTTCCAGGATGTAAATCCCACCACCGGGCCGCGACCACCAGCCATAGTGCTGATCCGACACGTGCGGAAAACTGCCCGGCGCACGTTTGACAAACAAAATGTGGTCGAAATCTAGCAGCGGATTGCGCAGGGCCATCGTCCGCACCGTCCAGCGGACCTCGAAGTACAACTGCCGCACTAGTGGTTCTGGGGCGTCATCGGGAAGCCGCTTCAGGCGCTCGGCCGCTTGGCGCAGTGCGACGGTGTGCGATTGCACGTCAGCCCCCAGATGCCGCAAATCTTCGGCAAGCTTAAGCCCGCGCTCTATAGCCAGCGCAATCGGGTACTTGCGCGTGGCAGGCTGTGCGCCGACGGCCGCATGTTTGGCCGACCATGTACTGACGCTGCTTTGCGTGGCCGGCTTGCCCAAGGCAATATTCTTGTCGGGCTGCTTGGCGTCGTATATTTCGACTTCGTCCAGGTGAAAGTAACTCTTGCCCGGCAGTTGCAGCCGGATGTATCGTGCCGGTTGCCCGTCAAGCTCAATCCGCAGCGGTTTGCCATCGACCTTGCCCAGGAAAGCCGTACCGTCGTGCTGATAGACTTGGCGGAACTGTTTTCCGTCGTCCGATAGCAGCACTTTGATCCGGGCGGCACGGCCTTCGCAGCCGCTGTCGCAGCGGTTGTAAACCACGATCCGTCCGATTGCCGTCGGCTCGCCCAGGTCCACCTGCCACCAGGGGTTATCCTCGTTCTCAGTGTGGAAGCCCCATTTGCCTGTTATCAGGCCATCGACGGCGCCGGCGGCGTCCTCTTCGGGCTTTACGCCCTTGCCGCCGCTGGGGACTGCCGCCCCGCGGACCTCGTCTTGCCGCAGCCAGTCGGCCTCGATCTGAGCGCGGGTTCTCACCGGTTCGACCGCCTCCGAAGCGTTACCCTGCGCCGCCGGCCACAAAACCGCCACAAGTACCAATACGCGCAACAGCATCCAGCGTTTCATCGGCAGTCTCCCACAAGCAACCTCCCCCGACATGGTAAAGTGTAAACGGCGTCACAGCGCAGCTTCAAGCCGCAAATGGTCGATAATCAAACTGTAGACGCTACTGCCAGTTGTCGGCCACAAATTAAAATTAACGCCAAATAAAGGTGTTAATTGCGTTTTACCGGCGGATCGATTGCTTCGGTTCAAGAGGACGGATTTGGCAATTTTTCTGCCCCTTGTCGGGGATGGTTAGCGCTCATTTGCAGTTTGAGCATAAGGAAGGCGCGTGGCTTTCGGATCGCGGCGCTCTTCGGCAGTGGCGGACTGTTGAGCTACTACGACAGCGCTAAGTTACAGGAAAATCACAATATCTTGGGGTGAAAGCCATAACAGCATCACAACTGGTAGTTGCGAAACGGCAACTTAGCGCTGTCGTCCTAGATGGTCGTCTTGTCTGGCGGCTGGTCTTTGAGCATCACCCCTGCTATGGTCAGGGCAATTCCTGCCAGCAGCCAGTTATTCCATGGTTCGCCGAATAGCGCGATGCCGGCTGCGGCGGCCATGGCCACCTGGGAGGCATTGACCAGATTGGCGTGCAACACGGGGGTCAGTTGCAGTCCTTTGACTATCGAGATGAATCCCACGAAGTTGCACAGCCCCGCCGCGTACATCCACACGTATTGCTCCCACGGGATGCTGGCGATGGCTTCCGGACCCAACCGCAGAAGGCCGATCGGGCCGAGGGTTAGCACGCCCATGCCGGTGATCGTCACCAGCACGATGCTAAGCGGAGTGGTGGTGGTGACTACGTGGCGAATAGTAGCGCTTAGGGCTGCGTAGACGAAACCGGCTGCGACGACGGCAATCACCGCCCCGGCGACCAACAGCGGCCTGGCCGTAGGGGCTATGCTGTGTGCAGCAGCCTGTGCTCCCAGCGCCAGGCTGGCCAGGGCCACTATCAGCACCGCCGTCGCAATGGCCGAGCGCAAGCTTACCCGTTCGCCAAGGGTCACTCGGCCCAGCACGGCGCTGAATACCAACATTGCCCCCACGTTGGCGGCTATCGCCACGGCAAGCCCGATCACCCCGTAAGACCACTGCAACCACAGGTTGCCGCAAAGTTGCGTGAACAGGCCCATCAAGACTATCCAGGCAAGCACCCTTGCAGGCGGCCAAGGTATTTGCCGGCGCAGCATGGCCAGCAGAAGCCAGGGCAAGACCAGCAGCACCGTCACCAGTTCTTTGTTGCAAGTTGCCCAGGCCGGGTCGGCCCCCAGGGCGGAAACCTTCCTCATGCACACGCTCGAACCGGTGTACGCAATGGCCGCCAGCGCACAGCAGAGCGTACCGGCCACGGGGTGACTCAGGCCGAAGGGGGCCGACACACGGATGCTTGACCGACGATGCATTCACACGCTCGATAGACGAAGTAGCACCATAGCTTGCAGCGCCTGGCAACTGAACTATACGCCAATGTGGGCGACGATGTTGAAGCGCTTCCCGCTGGCAGTCTAAAATGGCTGATCCCGATGGATGTGCTTTGCGCGGGCCAGACTGAGCCGTTCTTGCTCCGAAAACATTCCACTGCTTCCCGTGCAAACAATCAGCGCGTTATTGTAAGCTTCGGCGCCACAAAGTGGCTAGTGGCCGCAGCCGCTCGGTTGTTGGCGCCGACCGACTTTTTCGCACCTATGACCGACTTTTTCGCGCTGATGGGAGTGCTTGGATGAGTATCGATATGGTGCGTGCGGCAGGTGTGGCACTGGTGCTGGCCGTGCGTTGCGCTGTGGCGCTTGCGGCCGCTGAAGCCCAGCCAAGCTATGAGCCTACCGAGAACTACACGCCACGCCAGATTCACGGCTGGACGGTTTACGTGCATCGCTCGCTTCTGGAGGAGCAGAAGTCCACGGGCGATCGAGTGCTGGAACTACTGACGGTGAAGCTGTACGACATCCAGCAGGCCGTGCCCGCCAAAGCTGTGGAAAAACTGCGCAAGATACCTATCTGGCTGGAATACAAGAACAAGCGGGTGCGCTGTGCGTGTTTCCATCCCTCTAAACAATGGCTCAAGGCCAATGGCTTCAATCCCGACAAAGCAGGAGCAGTCGAAATCGGCAACGCCGAGACATTTATCCGCTGGAGCCGTCATCAGCCTTCGATGGTGCTGCATGAACTGGCGCACGGCTATCACTGGCACTTTCTGGGCGGATACGACAATCCGGAAATCGCCGCGGCCTTCAAGCGCGCCAAAGAAGCGGGCATCTATGAATCGGTGCTCTACTTCGACGGCAGCAAGAAGCGGGCCTACGCACTGAACAACCCCCAGGAGTATTTCGCCGAACTGAGCGAGGCCTGGTTCGGGGTGAACGACTTCTATCCGTTCGTGCGGGCAGAAGTGCTGGTACACGATCCGGAAATGGGGAAACTGCTGCGCAAACTATGGCACGAGTAGGCCTCGCCACGCTACGGCTGATGGCTTTTACGCCCCCACTACGACCATCGCTGGTAGTGTATCCGGTCGGGGCGGAAACGCTCTTCCGGCCCGCGCTGCTCGGCCGGATAGCCCACCAGGATCAGACTGTGCGGTTTGACTTCCTCGGGCAGGCCGAGCAGGCCGGAGAAGCCTTCCATGCGTTCCTGCCGCGGATACACCCCGCACCAGACCGCCCCAAGACCCAATGCGTGTGCGGCCAACAGCATGTTCTGGGCCGCTGCCGAACAGTCCACCACCCAGTAGCCCGGCGACAGCTCCAGCCGCAAGTCGCCACAAATCAATATTCCCAGTGGGGCGTCGGCGGCCATCGGGGCGTTCGGGGTTATCTTGGGAACCTCGTTGAGCAGACTTCGCTCGGTCATCACCACGAAATGCCAAGGCTGCTCGTTGCGCGCGCTGGGGGCGGCCATCGCCGCCGCCAACAGTTTTTGCACCAAATCTTCTGGGACGGCCCTGGGCTGGTAACGCCTGATACTGCGACGTGTAAAGATAGCCTCTAGCGTATCCATAGTTCGAATGCCTACATTCTCAATGCTTCAGCGCCCCTGGAACACTAGCGCCGGGTGCACTGCACACTAGTCCCGGCCGCACTGCACGCCGTAAAACTAAGCAGCCGCAGATGATCGGTAGCAGATGATCGGTAATCGACCAGCGCCGCGGTGGTCGACGGTCATCGCTTTTCGCCAGGCCAATCCTCGACAACGGCAAACGGCGCCTTCCGCTCGAAGCGAAATTGCCTGCCGGCCAACTTCACCTGAACCGTTTGCGGCAGCAGGCGCACTTCGGCCGTCGCCGATGGCCCCGGCTGCTGACCGTCGCCTACTTCCAACAAATGCACCAGTATAAGACTGTTTGAAGCAGGGTAGCTATAGCTTACCCGATGTGTGCCAACATCGGTAGGCTCCACCGCGGGAGGATTGGCCTCGGGATAAATTGGTCTGCACCGCAACCAACTTCGGCCGTTGGTGGTCCAGATGGTCTGGCGCTGGAGGACCGGCGCGGCTGGGCATTGCAGCAGCCACTGCACATCGGGCAGAGTCTTGTCGGCAGCGGCGACGAGCTGGTCGACCACCAGAACCTTGTCCGGCCGAAGGAACAATAACTGACGCACGCAGCTTTGCACAACATGCGGCTGGTAAGCCTGGGCGAACTGCGCAGCCGCGGCTGCCCAATCGCCCGCTTCCTTGAAAAATGGCATATCGCCCGTTTCTAGCATCCGCCCGGCATTGAGGTTCCGCTGGAAGTCTTCGACGGTTCTGAACCACTGCCCGCGAACTGGCCGTTGAGCGCCGCCCAACAACAAGGTATTGTGGCACTCGGTTTTCTGCTGCGGTCCCCTAATGCGTCGATAAACCGGCGGATCGACGGCCAGCAGGCCTTGCCGATAGATGATGAAGCTGCCCTGGTCGTAATGATGATGATCTCCGTAGTGGTCGGTGGAGCGCAGGGTCACGATCGTGGCGCGTTCGTCCCATGTACTGCGGGCGATGAAATGGGCCGCATCAGCGCCGCCGGCCAGAAAGCTCAGGGGCAAGTAGACCGGCGGCTGTGCGGCTGGCGGTTTCAGATTCCGCGTGTAAATCATGTAGAACATGACCGTCTCGCCGTAGAAACGCGCCGGCCCACGTTTTTCGGCCAGCCACCGGCTAAGATACGTAGCGTGCGGCGAGCCGGTGGCCCAACACAAAGCGTCGATCACGCCGGCCATTTCGTGGGTTACGCCACCGTTAGGGCCACCCTGCAAGTCGCCCCAGGGGATGTAGCGCATGTCGGGCAGCACGCTGTGTACAAGGTTATCCAGATGTCGGTTGAGAAAGTTGACGTAGTGGGCCTTTATGCGGCCGAAGACATCGGTTTCCGTGGCGCTTTGCGTCCCCAGCAGAGCCAGCACGCCGGGCGTGAACACATACAGTGCCCAATACCCCATCGGCTCGCTGGGCAGGCCGTCCAGATATTGCCAGGCCGGAAACAAACCGGCGTTGAATCGCTGCCGAATCTGCTCATACAGCCGGTCGCATTCGGCGTCTTCGCCTGCGGTTGCCAAGGCCCAGATCGCCGTTCCGCCGGCCGACATCCAGATGTAATTGTGGAACATGTGATCGTCGGTTTGTTTCAGGCCGGCCTGGGCAAGCGGCAGAACGGCCTTGCGCACCTCGGCCTTTATTGCGGGGGTGAACTCCGGATGGTTGTACAGCCAGTCGTAAGCCAGCCCGAACTCGGTGAGCCGACCGTAGATGTGAAAAGTGTCGAACTTCTCGGGCATGCGGTACGATCGCAGACGGGCGATGGCTTGCCGGGCGGCTTTGTCGTCGCCGGCGATCAGCCACACCAGCGCCTGACAGGCGTCGTTGGGCTGCTGCCTGAGTTGCTCGAACAGCCGACCGTACTCATCACCCGTACCCGGCGACCGCAACTGCTCGATCGACACTGCATAGGCAGTGGCCCGTGGGCGGAGAAGCACCCGCGGGCGATTGCTCTTGAGTTGCTCGGCCGGCGGCATCAGATTCACCGCAGCCAAAGTCTCCAAGCAGATTATGCACAGCACCGCCAGAAGCGATCCGGCCACACAAGCAGACAGACGTGAGCACATATTATGCTCCTATACGCGGCGGGCAAGCGGGTTGTCGGAAGGCAGTTTATTGACGTCTGGCAGGCGAAAAACTCTGAGAGGCTATCAGAAAATGGTGAACATCGCTCACCCTCTCCCTCTGGGAGAGCGCAAGATGAGGGCGATTTGACTGCGGACAGCCTTCCTATCCTTTCCGTGTTTACGTGTTAGACCCGCCCTCACCCATCTCCCCTCACCCGCGTGCGGGACAGGCAGGTTTTCGGATAGCGTCTCAGCTACCGGCGGCCGCAGCGCGCAGTTCTCTGGCAGCCGTAGCGAGAATGCTGTAAAGCTCTTCTATATTTTCCACGTCTACTGCCGAAAACGCCACACGAATATCGTGCGGCCCATCGGCAATAACGCCGACGCCATGTTCGTCCAGCAAGTGCTTGCGAAATGCCTCGGCGTCGATTCCCTTGAGTTTCAGGCACATGAAGTAGCCGGCGTTGAACGGATAAGGTTCCCACAGGTCGGCAAACTCCGGCCGGCGCAATATCTCCCAAACCTTCTCCGCCCGCTGCTGGAGAATCCGCTTCTTGTCGGCCCGTTGCTGGTCGATCTGCTCGTCCGCCAGGGCTTTGGCAAGCACCGACTGCGCCGGCTGCGAGCAGTTGGAAATGGCGCTACGAATTGCGCCGGAAACCTTCATCTCTAGAGCGTCGTAAAGTGCTTTATCGCTGGATGACGCTTTGGCGCCGAAGGTCAACATGCCAGTGCGGAATCCCCAGACGAACTCCTCTTTGGTCGGTCCGTCGACTTTTACCGCCAGCAGCCGCTCGTGCGTACCGGCGAGCTTGGCGAAGAGCGACTGCTGGAAAGCCGCCGGATGGTAGAACAGCCCAAAGTAGGCGTCGTCGCTGATCACCAGCAGATTGCGCCCTTTTTCGGCCGCCTGTTGGATGACGACGGCCGTTTCATCGGCTTCGTCCACAGTGAGCGAATAGCCTGTAGGATTGTTGGGAAAATTGAGAATCAAGATAATCTTTTCGTCGTCGGCATGGCGGTCCAACGATCGACGCAAACCATCGACGTTGAAACCCCCGCCCGGCCGAAACAGCGGAAACGTGGCCAGCCGCGCCTGGTACCGCACGCCGAAGAGCAACTCGTAGTTTTCCCAAAACTTGTCGGGCAGCAGGACCAGGTCCCCAGGCTGGACGAAAAGGTCGGCCGTCAGACTCAACGCGTGCGTTACCCCACTGGTGACGATCGGGGTGGAAAAACTCTTTCCCTCCAGCGCGGGATTGTGCCGCAGCAGTTTTTCGCCCCACATCCGACGCAACTGCGGCTGTCCCGTGGCCGGTGCGTACGTGACGGCCTCGGCCGCCGACAGTCCGTTGAAATACTGCATCACTGCCGGCAGAAACATCGGCTTGCGGTTTTCCCAGGCGATGCCGATGGTAGCATCGTACCGGGCGGCTTTCTGCTTCGCTTCGGCCGATTGCGCCAAGATGCCCTTGGGAAAGTAAAGCCGCCGGCCGAGATCCGAAAGCATAGCGGCTACGTGGGGATTCTCCCGCTCGATGATCTGGTTCAGCTCGACTGCTAGGGGACGCACCTCCGACTTAGTGTTACCGTGCATTGCTTTGACTGATCCTTGAAAAACGGCGTGCTCTATCGAGTTGACTTCTGCGCAATGAACCCACATTGAAAATGGCAGACCGGGAAAAGCCGCACCCGCAAACCCGCCAAAATCACAATACTGGGCTGCTTGCGGCTGGCTGCCCGAAAACTGCACATATTCAGAACGCACTAACGTTAATTGCTGCACCGCATACAGTCAATTACTGGCGGTCGATTACGTGTGGTTTGGCGTTTGCCGTAGCGGGTGCACAGTGGCACGGCAGGGGGCCGGAAGTAGTTCGCAGGTTGCTTGCCGGGGGCATTGTCCAACCCGGCATTGCCGTTTGCGGCCCGGCGGCAAGCGAGTATCATTGGGGCTATGAACATCGGCACTGATACGCAATTGCGAGCTTTCGTTCGGCTTGCGCTTACAGCGGTCGGGTTGGTTGTCGCCACGCTTATGCACGCCGAGGCTTGTTGGCCGGCCGAAAGACCGCTGGCAGACTCTACCATCGGCGCTACCACGAACTCCGCCAGCAGATCTGCCAGCAGCTCTGGCAGCAATTCTCCTGCGGCTTCTGCCGCCAACGCTCCCGCCAATTCTGCCGCCGCCGCAACTCCTTCGGCAGAGTCTTCGTCGGCCGGTGTTGGGGCCTCGTGGCTGGAGCAATTGGACTTGAAGGCTTTGTGGCTAGAAAACACCTGGCGGCAGTGGGTGTTACTGGCGGGTGCGGTCCTAGCAGGCATTGCGGTGGGCCGGCTGGCGGCGCTTTTGGTGCGCCGTGCGGCCCAGCGAATGGCCCAGCGCGGTTGGCAGGCCCAGGCATACTTTGTCGAGTCTTCGGCTGTGCCGATTAGTCTGGTGGCGATGACGCTTGGGTTGTGGGTCGGTCTGGCCGGATTGAAGATGAGCCAGCCGATGCAACTTTTCTGGCAGAAGACGTTCTTGATGCTCTATACGCTGGCGGTGCTGGTGTACGGGTGGAATCTGGCTGGCTTGCTTGACATCTTGGTGGCCCGACTTACGCACCGGCCCGAGTCGGTCATCGAGCGGCAACTGGTCCCCATCCTGCGCAAGACTGTGCGCGTGCTGCTGCTTGTGTTGGCGGCGTTGTTTCTGCTGGAGAGCGTGTTCCACCAGAACATCGGCGCGTGGCTGGCTGGGTTGGGGATAGCCGGTCTGGCTGTTTCCCTGGCAGCCCAAGACACGCTGAAGAACCTTTTCGGTTCGTTGACCATTTTACTGGACCGCCCGTTTTGCGTTGGCGACCGGATTGCCGCCTCGGGCTACGAAGGGGTGGTGGAGGAGATCGGCTTCCGCTCTACCAGAATCCGCACGCTCAACGACACTTTGGTGACGATTCCCAACGCCAACATCGTAAACAGCCCGGTGGAAAACATTGCCCGCCGCCGTTTCATCCGCCGCGCATGGAGCATCGCTTTGCCTGGCGATTTGCCGGCCGCACGGGTTCAGCAAGCGATCGAGGTAATACGCGGCGTTTTAGCAGAGCCAGGCATTGGCGAGCCGATCAACTCGGTGATCGACGGCAAACCGCTTTCGCCGGTAGTGTATTGCAGCGATCTGAATCCTGGGCAGACGGTCATCAGTATTATTTACTGTCACGCCCCCCCAGATTTTGCGTCCTACTGGCAGCACGTCGAGAAGGTGAATCTGCGGATCGCTGCCGCGCTGCAAGGGGCACAGATACCTTTCAATCCGTTGCTGCTGCGCTACCGCGCCGATTGATCCTCCTGGTGTGCCTCGCCTGCCGGCTGCTGCACCCATTCGTTGAGCAGGTGGATGTCTACCCGGGAACACAGGCGCATCTGCGCCTGCTCCTGGCCGGCCGCAAGCGGTTCGTTGGCACCTGCGATTCCCAGGCGGACCCTGCGCGGGTCGAGGCCCAGGGCTATCAGCTCTGCTTGGACTGTGCGGCAGCGTGCGTAGGCCAGATCGGTGCGATCCTGGTACTGCGCATCCGGCGGCAGGGGCAAGCGAGAGGCATGGCCGCGAATCTCGATCTTTTGCGTCTTGCCAGCCAGTTCCTCGGCCACCATGCGCAGCTTTTGACGTTCCGAGTCGGTCAGTTCGGCCGACCCCTCGGCAAAGAAAATCCGCCCGGCAGGGAGTACATAAGCGCCTGGTTCGGGCGGGCTTGCGCCGGAGCCAAGATCGCTAGTAGGTCCACGCGGAAAACGGGTACCGCGGGTGGCAGCTTCCACTCGCGGCAGTCCAGTGGAGCGGCCGGCGCGCGAAGGACGCGGCCCACCTACCCAACAGTTGGAAAGCGTGTACTCGGGCCCGAAACGCTGATACAAAGACTCCAAGATTCTTTGCACGCGCTCCTCGACTTCCGACAGGCGTTCTGCGTCAGCGGCAATAGCCCTGTGCCGGGACGCCCCCGCTTGTGGCATTCCCGCTTGTTCCCAGCCGTCGTTGCGCAATTGCGACCGCTGGCGCGCCGCTTCGTGACCGGTTTGCCTAATTCCGCTACTGCTGGCGGTGGCGTAGAGAATGACGAAGAAGCACAGCAGCAGACTCATCATGTCTGCGTAAGAGACCATGTACTCAGGCGCGTTGCCTTCCGACGATTTGTATTCGCCCGTTGAAAGCATGTTCGTGCAATAGTTCCTGAGGTTCGACAGCGCGTGGCGCCGGCGGCAACCGTCACATTTAATAGGCGTCCGGCGGCCGCAACTTCGGCGGCAAGAAGGCGATCAGTTTTTGTTCTACGATACGCGGACTGTCTCCGGATTGTATTGCCAGTACGCCGCGCAGTACGATCTCTTTGGCAAGCATTTCCTCGCTGTGCATGCACCACAGCTTTTCCGAAAGTGGAATGTAGATCAGATTGGCGGCCACTACCCCGTACAGCGTGCCTACCAGCGCCAGGGCCATCGAAGGGCCAATAGCATCGGCATTCGACAGATTGCCCAGCATCAGTATCAGGCCGAACAGGGTGGTCATCATGCCGAAGGCCGGTCCGCACCGCCCCATCAACTCGAACACTTTTTTGCCTTGTACGTGCCGTAGTTCGGCGGCTTTCATCTCGGTGCGTAGCACTTCTTCTACGGTTTCGGGCTTTATGCCATCGACCGCCATGCGAATGCCCAACATTACGAATGGGTTACGGACTTCTTCCAGGCGATTCTCCAGCGCCAGGATGCCGTCGCGGCGAGCGACTTCGGCCAGCTCTACGATCTGTTCGATCGTGGCGGCCAGATTCTCGGCCTTGCGGAAGAAGATTCTCTTGAGGGTTCGCGCCATCCCTAGTACGCTGTACAGCGGAAAACCCACCAGCGCTACAGCAAAGGTTCCGCCGACGACCATCATGAACGACGGCGGATCGATAAAACTGGCCAGGTTCAAATGCCCGCCGCTGTGCCAGCCCATGAAGGCCAAGGCGCCTCCCATCATGGCGAAGCCCACAATCAGGCCGAGCACCGTTGCCAGATCCATAAGGAAGCCCTACTAAGTCAAAAGCAGCCGCGGCCTACCAAGTCAAAACCAGCCGCAATCGGCCACACCTGCGTAATGCTGCCGATCAAACGCAAGCCGGCAGCACCTCAGGACGGTCGGGCATAAAAATGCGAAGACAGGTATGCGCAAGCAGGGCGTGGGGCCGGCGGCGCGATGCCGCCGGCTGGGGGCAATCGTGCCAGAACGCTTGCCGGGCGTACGCTAACTGCTCACGCCGCTGTGCACCGACTGTTCCTCCAAAGGATTTATAGCTTTTACCCTGCCTTGCTGCCGGTCTGTTCCGGCGGCAACGCCCTACGCGGCAGGCTTACCGCAGAGGCTGCGGTCGTTGTAAAGCAAGCGGTTGGCTGCCGTCGTCATAATCGACAAGTTGTGCAACCTCTTCCCATAGCGCATAGTGTGTGTAAAATGCCTAACGCTTTCTAGCGCAACTCGATATACACAAGCCAGCGGCCCGGCCGAGCCAAGTTCGGAGCCGTGCGAATGCGGCATGCTTGAATCGCTTTACGAGCTATGCCATGCGGAGGTGCCGCAGCCGGTATTTTTGCGGCACACCCGTGATCAAACCGAACACCCAGGGCCGGCTGCCATGCCTGCTGTTACACCTGATGCTGCTGGTACCCAGATGGCGCCCAGCGACGCTTCACAATCATGGCCAAAATAACCTACAAGGATGCCGGGGTCGACTTGGACATTTACAACCAGGCGATGGAGCGCCTGCCGCGCCTGTTGGCGCGCACTTACACCCCGCGGGTTCTCAAACTGGAAGGGGGTTTTGCCGGTCTGTTTCAGCTCGACTTCAACAACCCACTGTTTGCGCGTCGCTATCGGGACCCTGTGCTGGTGGCCTGCACCGACGGGGTAGGTACCAAGCTGAAGGTGGCCAGCGCGGCCGGCATCCACAATACGGTGGGCATCGACCTGGTGGCGATGTGCGTCAACGACGCATTGTGCCTGGGCGCAGAGCCGTTGTTCTTTCTGGACTACGTGGCTCTGCCCAAGGATGACCCGGCACTGCTCGAGCAATTGGTGGCCGGCATAACCGACGGCTGCATCCAATGCGATTGTGCCCTGCTGGGCGGAGAGACCGCCATTTTGCCCGATACCTACGCACCGGGCGATTACGATATGGCGGGCTTCTGCGTCGGCGTGGTGGAACGCGACGAGGTTATCGACGGCAAAGCCATCACGCCGCAAGACGCGCTGATCGGGATCGCTTCCAGCGGGTTGCACTCCAATGGCTACAGCCTGGCGCGGAAGATCGTCTTCGAGCTTGCCGGGCTTAAGGTCAACGATTACGTAGAAGAGTTGGGCCAGACTGTGGCTGAAGTGCTGCTGGAGCCGACCACTATATACGTCCGGCCGGTTCGCAAAGTATTGGCATACTATCGCGTTAAGAACGTGGTTCATGGCATCGCCCATATCACCGGTGGCGGATTGCTGGAAAACCTCGAACGCATCTTGCCCGAAGGCATACAGGCTGTCATCCGTCGCGGCACATGGCCTGTTCCCCCGGTGTTCGCGTGGTTGCAAAAGCTGGGCGATGTCGATCAGGCCGAAATGGACCGGGTGTTCAATATGGGAATCGGCATGGTGCTGGTGGTGGCTCCGTTCTTCGCCGACAGCATCAGACAGCAACTGAAGCGCAGCGGACTGCAAAGCTGGGAAATCGGCTACATCCGCGAAGGCCCACGCAGCGTGGTATGGCAGCAAACCTGAGGCAGACCGCGGCGCGCCAGCCAATGGACTATCGTACAAGCCGGGAAGGTCGGCCACGCCCTATGCCGCAGTGGTAGTGGTAAGCCGGCCGACAACCGCCCAGGCTCAGCATGCGACGGCAGACGTGTTGCCCGGGCGAAATCACACTCGCAAATAGACCAATAATATGCGCACAGCCAGCAGAAGTTTGATCGCAATTGTCGGTAGTTGCGGGGCAAAGTGTACGACACATAACCGATCGGGGAACGACAAAATGCAACGACGGGAATTTCTCAGGGGTGCGCTGGCGGGGGGAGTGGCAGTGGCTGCGGGCGGCGCGCTTTCCAGCGCCTACGCAGCCGAAGACCGCTGGAAGATGCGACTTTCTGGCTCCTCGATCAATTTCTCCAAACTGCCCATCGAGCAAGCCTGCCAGCGACTGGCTGAAATTGGTTTCGAGGCCGTGGACATCTGGTCGGCCCACGCCGGCTGCCCGCATCTGGACGACGTGTTGCAGCGCTTGGGTCCGAACGGCCTTCAGGAACTGTTGGCCAAACACAACCTGAAGCTCTACAGTTTTTCGGTTTACACGGGCGGGTACCGGAAGTACGCCGAGCTACTGGGCAAGGCCGGCGGTGGCGTGGCCGTGCGCGGCAGCGCTCCGCCTTGCGATCCTTCTGAGCTGACCGCCCGAATGAAACGTTTTCTCGAATCGCTCCAACCGGAGCTTGAACTGGCCGAAAAGTACAATTCCTACCTGGCGATCGAGAACCACGGCGGCGCGCTGCTCAACACGCTCGATTCTTTCAAGGCGTTTGTGGAGCAGAACCGCTGTGCGCGGCTGGGGATCGCCCTGGCCCCGTATCATTTGCAGGCGGCCAGGGCTTCGGTCGAGGAAGCGATTGCCATCAGCGGCCAGCAACTGCTGTATTTCTATGCCTGGCAGAACGCAGCGGGATTGAACCAACTGCCCGGCTTCGGCCCGGCCGACTTCACACCCTGGCTGGCAGCGCTAGCCAGAGTTCAGTACCGCTGGTACGTCAACCCGTTCATGCACCATGAGCCAGAAGCCAATGAAATGTCGGCGGCGCTGCGCAAGTCGAAGGCATACTTGGAACAGTGCTTCCGGCGGGCCGAGCAGTCGGCGCGGAGATGAGCGTCAGCTTTCCGCCAAGCCCGACGCAGCACTGCCGTCGGTTGGACGAAGCTGCTCTGGCCTCGGGCCAACTGTCCGACAACCTGCTAAACTTGCTCAAGTTCGGGAGGAACCGCAAGCAGGCAAGCACGGCTTTAGCACGGTTTGTCGCTCGTATTGGTTGTGCATCGGCGTCCCGCAATGGGCAGTGTTTGTGTCTTTGTGTCTTGGTGGTTAAGCTACAGTTATTCTCGATCGAGACAGCGCCATCGGCGATTCGACAGCACCCTCGAGGGATCGCGTATGCACTTGCAGCATATCCGAAGTTCATGCCGTGTCGCGTGCTCATCGGTCGCATTGTTGTGCTGGTTGTGGTTATGCTGGGCGACGCCACTGGGTGCCGCCCAGGCGCGCTACCTGGCAGTGCTGGCCGACGGCACGCGCGTCGAGGGCAACACCATCAGCGACTGGGCGCAGCCGAACCAGTCACCCAGGCTGGAGTCCACCAGTCTGGCCGACCCGCAGCGGCCGCTGCGCTGGCTGCGCGACCGGACGATAGCCCCTTGGCAACCAACCGCCGATCTGCCCGGCGTAGTGGAGCTGTTTGGCGGCGACCGGCTTCCTGGTCGGGTGACGGGTTGGGAGCCACTCAGCGCAATCGCTGGCGGGGCGGGCCCAAGCTACTTGCTGGTCGAGCCGTCGATCGATGCAAGTCGTCCCGATGCAACCAGGCGGACGGCGGTGCGTGTGCTGCCTGCTTATGTCCGCCGCGTAGTCTGGGACGGCCCGCCGCGACACCCGTTCACGCCAGGCACGCTGTTTTGCAAGGATGGGCGACGGTTGGGTTTCCGCACGTTGCGCTGGGAGAGTCAGTCGGTCCGCATTCTTACCGACGAAGGACTGCAACGACTGGACTTCGCCCAATTGGCCGAAGTGCACATGCCGCAAGCTGACTTCTGGGAAAGTTACTTCGCCCAGTTGGCCGCTCTTGCGCCGGAGCTGAACTGTCGCCTGATGCGCTTCGAGTGTAGCAACGGCCTGGTTGTAACGGCCTGTGCTGCCCGTTTTCGACCTACCGCCGACGGCAACCCCAACGACCCGACGCGCTGGTTGCACATTGTGCAACCAGCCTGGTCGCTGGACCCGCTGTGGGTGCGGTTTTCCACCATCGCCGCCCGGTGGGAGTTCCCGCCGGAAGAAGTTCCCCTGTCGTACATCGAGCCGGCCAGGGTTGTGCAGCAGTCGGTTTTCGGCGCAGGATTGACCGCGCAGGTCGACCGCAATGTTCATGGCGGATCGCTCTTCAGCGGCAATCGGCAATTCGCTTGGGGCTGGGGAGTGCAGGCGAGCAATCAACTGTGGTTCGATTTGCCCGCCTGCGCCCGGGGATTCCAGACGCGCATCGGACTCGATCGGGCGGCCGGCGACGGGGGATGTGCCCGCGCACGTATCTTTCTTGATGGAGTCCAAGGCAAGCCGATATACGAAAGCAAGTTGCTTATCGGTTCCGCTGAGGTGGTCGAAACGGGCGTCCTGCCGGTCAACAGGGCAACATCGCTGATACTGGCGGCCGATTCGGCCGAAAAGGAAGCCCCGCCCGGCGCCGATCCGCTGGACATCCGCGACGCTGTAAACTGGCTTGAGCCGGTCGTGCTGCTGGACCGGGAAAAACTGCTGGCCGAAGCGCAACGGCTGTGGGGCAAGGCCATGCTGGGCGTGGAAGGGTGGAAGCTCAGTGCCCAAGATGGCCAGCCGCTGGCGCCGCGGTTGTTCTACGACGATACAAATCAACATGCCCCACGATTCATATTGACGCCCCCCGCCGACAAAGGCCCGGTGCGCCTGACTACAGAACGTCAGCTCACCGCCGCGGACAACTTTCTGCTCCTGCATTTGCGGGCTCCGACGCAAGGTGCTCAGCCAGGCAAGGTGGAGGTATACATCGACGGCGCTGTGGTCGCCCGTGTGGACCCGCTGCCGGCCGACGGCAGGCTTTGGCCGATGCTTGTCCCGTTGAGTCAATACCAGGGCAAACCGGTGCGCATCGAGCTGGTGCACACTCCGGTCAACGAGCAATCGCGTTTGGAGTGGCTGGCGTTGAGTTTCATCAGCCGCCCCACGCGAGTTAACTGGGTTACGCTGAAGCCGCAATGGGTCCGGGCGGCCTGCGGCTCGCAACTGAAAGTGCTGGCAGATGGGTCGTTGCTGGCCGAGGGACCTTCGCCGCCGTGGGAGATTTATACCGTTGCCGGCCAGTGCGACTTGCCCAAAATCACCGCCATCAGGCTGGAGGCCTTGTACGATCGCTCCCTGCCCAGCAACGGACCTGGCCGCAGTGGCGGCGAGGGGAATTTTGTGCTTTCCCAGGTTTTGGTGCACACCATTGCCGGTCCCTCGCCGGCCGCGTTGCCGGGGCGGTTTGTACGGGTCGAGCGCCCCGAGGCAAAGGATGCCATTGTGGCGCTGGCCGAGGTGCAGGTCTTCAGCGGCCAGAAAAATGTGGCACTGGCCGGCAAAGCCACGCAGATTTCCACCTTGCAAAACGCTGCCGCGTCGCGGGCGATCGACGGCAACGTCGACGGCAACATGGACCACGGATCGGTTTCGCACACCGGTTCAAAAGATTCCCCCTGGTGGGAAGTCGAGATGGCCGAAACCGCTCCCATAGAAAGAATCGTAATCTGGAATCGTACCGACAAAAAACACCATACGCGACTGAGCGATTTCCGAGTATCACTGCTAGACGACCAGCGGAAGATCATCTGGGAACGACGCCAAAGCGAACCCCCGTTACCCTGCGCCGAGTTCTGGATCGAACAGGTTGAACAAGTTCGCCTCGCCTCTGCCGTCGCCAATAGTGCACGCAGCGATTTTCCCGCCGAAAGCGCTTTGGGCAACAAAGACCTGCTAACCACCGGATGGAGCATGGAACGGACAGGGCAGCCGGGCGTGCTGGTGCTTGTGCTGGAAGAGCCGATCGATCCGCGCGGAAAAACTCTGGTCGTAACGCTGAAGCAAGTCTTCCAGTGGCATCAATGGGTGCTAGGACGATGGCGGTTGTCGGCGACCTCGGAACCTCCTCCAATTCCGCCCGAGCCGACAGCCGTCGAACTGTTGCCCCCGTAGCGTGTCGGGCTCCAGCCGTCGGCTGGCCAAGTGTGCTCCGTCCGGTTCACGGGTTGCTGCCGGTGCAGGTCATTGCGGTTCGCAAGCCCATCAATTCCTCGAAGGACGCGATCCTCAGTTGCCCTGTGCTGCGGCTGGCCAGAAACAAGGCGGTCGACAACTGGTAGGTTATGTGCGCGAAGGTCGGATTGGGATACAAGCCGCTCATCAACTTGCCGGCCGGCAGCTCCGATCGCCACCGACCGATCGTACGAAGCACCTCAACGTACGAGTTGGTTTGCGCCAGCTCCGGATAGCAGCGGCCGTTGATGACCAGCCGCTTCCGCCCTTCCTGGTAGTCGGCCTCGATGTGCACCGGCTCGCCATCTACACGGCCGCGGACGATCCGCAACTTCGCCTCCGGCGCGCCTCGCTTGAAGTCCGTCCTGCCAACAAGAGTCGTTGGCCCCAGTTGCGCGGCAAACTCCACCTGCCCATCCACGCTGAATGCGTAGTCTTGGGCGTTAGGCGGCCGATACGCTTCGGCTGACGCCTGTACCACAAGGCCATCGGCAAATACCGCTTCGTAACCACCCCGAACCACCGCCAGCAAGTACAACGCAAATGCCATGCAGTGGACCGATTCTTGATACTGGATGTGCACCATCCGCTTGTAATTGCGGGGGTTGCCCGGGTCCTCGCGGTCTTTCGAACGCTGCACATAGATCGCTTCTATCGACACGCTGCTGCCAGCACCGAGCACCTCTGCGATCTTTGCGGTGATGGGATCGTACAGCTCCGGAAAATCGTACAGCACCACCGCCTGCGATTGACCCACGCCACTGATTACCTCTTGGCAATCCTCCGGCCGATCGGGAGCAGCCATCGGCTTTTCGCAAAGAATCCACAACGGCTCGGTTTGGCTCCGGGCCAGCAGGCCCTGCAATGCCCACTGGCGATCTTCCGGATGCAACGCCAGGTGAAACAAGTCGGCGCGCTGACTGACAAAAGCCTCGGCGTCGGGCAGCCGCTGGAAGCCTTCTGCCGGCAAGTCTTCCGGTGCTGGCCCCGGGTCGTACACCGCGCAGCGCAAGCCCAACGATCGAGCAGCCTCGAGAAACTTTCGTCCGATGTATCCCCACGCGCCAGCGATGGCTACGCTACCGATCCCGCCAATACTGATTACCATTTTCGGCTGAGCTACCGATATAGACAGTGCTACCGATAAAACCTGTATCGCTTGCCGCACCCGACTGCCGACCGATGCTTGCCGCAATGGCCTTGTCCGCCGTATTGTGTCGCCCCATGTTTGGCCCGCGAGGTTACGCCCTCTTGCCAATAGCCAGCAGCCGGTCGGCGAGTCGGCCCGCTAAGGCTTTTCCAAAGTGATCACCTGCCGGACTGGCTCGGCCGTCTGCACATACGGTTCTACGGCGCTGCCGTACTGATAAGCCACGACGACTATTTCCATGGGAAATCGCGCCCGGCAGGGAACATCTACAATCCTCAACCGGTTGTCTTCGACAATCGCCGGTCCGTACTCCACATAGTATCGCACCGGCAATCCCGAATCGCTGGTAGCTTGCAACAACACTGGCGGGCTGTCGGGGCGCAGCGGGCCGACCGCTGGAAAGTTTATTCGCTGGCTTGAGCCTTTGGTCAGCCTTTCGGCCACCTGTATCAATCCCGGTTGTTCGGCGTAGCGGTACCTGGCGTCGCCCGGATGATACGCGAGAATCCCTGCCCGTAAACGACCGTGCCTGCTGAAGCGGATACGAAACAGATCTGGGCCGACCTGCTCTATCGGCCCGGAAAACGCGCGGAAGCGTATCGGGCCTTCAGCGTGGCCCACGGGTACATCGCTGCGTGGATATTTGTCTGGCGGCTTGTCGAGGAACACGGCGGCGACTTTCAGCGTATCGGCCGAAACGAAAAAGGGACTCAATCGGAGTCGCAGGTCGTGTCCCACGTAGATCGGCTTGCCGCTGCGGGGATCGGCAAAGGTTACGAACTGGGGTTGCCGGGCGAACAGGTCTTTGTGGATCGAGTGGCTGGCCTGCGCCAACTCCAGATCGAAATACCAGAAGGCGCTGCCCGGTTCACCCTTGTATTGGCTGTACGGGGCCGGGGGCGCTTCCGGCTTTTCCAGCACGCCGCTGGCCAGCGCTGCGTCGGCAGGATCGACCCGCCGGCACACCGCCGCGCCCGATTCTCCGGCTGCGGTAACTTCGGGCGATTGGCTGGTTTGCCCGGGCGTCATGCTATCGCCGGCGAGGTCAGCCGGCTGTGCGATGCGCCGCTGGGCAGCCTTTCGCAGAAACATGGCCGAGAACCGAGCGACCGGCTCGGACCAGGCGAAATGCGTTCCGCCCGGCTCTACCAGCAGGCTGAGGAGATACTCTTGGTCCTTCTGCCGCAGTTTCAGCAAGCCGTCGCGAGTATTTTTCCAGGCCGTCTGGCGGTCCTCGAAATCGCGTAGCACGCCGCTTGGCCCGGGGCCGAACTCCTCGAACTGGCCTTTGACCACCAGGATCGGCACACCCAGGACGCTTGCCTGGGGATCAAACGCCGGGAAGCCCATCCCACCCTTGAATAGCAAAACCCCGAAACAGCGCTGGGGCCGCCAGAAGGCCACGTTTCTGGCGAAGATCGTCGCCACCGAATGCCCGAAGGGAAACAGCGGTGCGTGTCTTATTTCATGGTATCCGGAAACATCGGCCAGTTTCTTCAGGGCCTCTTCGAGCAACTCTCCGCTGCCTTGGTGGTACTCGAACTTCGCATCCAAGTGAGGCACGAAATAGACAATGGCAAGCTGCTGCTCCTGGCATACCTGCCGAATGAGAGGATCGACTACGAATTGCTCCTCCATCAGTATCATGCCGCCGACGAGCAAGCCCCGAATTTGCCTGGCTTGCGGGGGCGTCCACAAATAGGCCACGCAGTCTTTGCCGTCGGCCGACTTGACCCTGGCTGCGTACTGGAAAACCTCTGCACCAGTGGCAGCCGGCAACAGGCCCAACGCAATGACCACCGCAAGTACGTAACCGGCCAGCACCGGCGCGCGGCTAGTGCAGTGTGTGCACTTCGTTTGTGCGAAAGTATCCATCGTGGTGCTGAATGAAATTGTGCTGAACGACTTGATGAACTGGGGTATAGCTAGCATCCGACTATCCCAAGAACTGCTAGCCAGCGGGCCGATTGCTCGCGCCACCGGCCGTATGCTTCACTTGGCGAGAAACAAGTCATCCCCTTTGACGGAAACCTCGCAGTTGACCATGTGTGGTTCCATTTCCATGTGTGGTTGATTTCCATTTGTGGTGCATTTCAGCCCGTGCACTGCTTGTGTGGGGTATTGGACTGCCTGCCGCCAAGAAAATAGCCGTCAACACCGTCGCCGGCTCTTGCAACCCAGAATCGACACCACAGTATACCGCGACGCTGCAATGCAATTGAAGCATCGGTCTTGGCGGGCCAACAGGTTCTCAGCCAGATGTGCTTCCTGCCAGCCGTGTTCGAGGCGACTAAAACGCACGGGACGACAACGGCATTGGCGGCCGATGGTTGCCGTGTTCGGACTGGCCCTTTTCTGCCGGTTGCGCGGCGCTAAAATGAGGTTATGACCGCGCGAACCCTGACTGCTTTGCCTGTTTACAACGAGGGCGCCCATATTCTAGGAGTGTTGGAAGGGGCGTTGCACTACAGCCAGGAGGTGTTGGTCGTCGACGACGGCTCGACCGACGCGACCCCACAGATACTGGCTGCCCGAAACGACATCTACGTCATCCGGCATCCGCACAATCTCGGCTATGGTGCGGCGGTGCGTTCGGCCTTCCAGTTTGCCATAAGCAACAACTACGACACGCTGGTAACCATCGACTGCGACGGCCAGCACCAGCCGCAGATGATACCTTCGTTTGTGCGGGCGGCTGCCACGGCGGAGGTGGTTTCCGGAAGCCGGTATTTGCGACGTTTTCCGGGCGACAGTGAGCCGCCTGCCGACCGGCGCCGCATCAACCAGATTATCACCGAGGAACTCAATCGACGACTGGGACTGCGGCTGACCGACGCCTTTTGCGGCTTCAAGGCGTATCGCGTGGAGGCGCTGCGAAAGGTCCGGATAACGGAAACCGGTTACGCGATGCCTATCGAGTTCTGGGTGCAGGCTGCGCGCTTGGGGCTTTCGATCGTGGAGTTGGCGGTTCCGCTGATCTATCTGGACGAGAGCCGTTCCTTCGGTGGGGCGATGGACAACGCCGAAGTCCGGCTGGCGGTGTACCGCGAAGTTCTCGAACGTTGCCTTGCGCAACCTGTGGCAGAGGCTCACCCAGCCCCGGCGGTCGCCCCCTGCCCCGATTAGACCGACTGTTGCTTGCCTTTCCCGCCCTGCCGCCGCGTGAAAACTGGTCGTGCACCGCCGCCGCCAGCAAACTTTTAGTGCCCCCACGCCGCCAGCAACCTTGTTGCGCACCGTCGCCGCCAGCAAACTTGTAGCGCCCCGCCGCTGGCTGCAAACTTGTTATTCGCGGCCGCTGCCTGAAGAATTTGTGTGCGCCGCTGTCAGCGAATTTGACAAGAGGAGCGGCCGGTTGCCTTGGCCCGCCGCAGCGGCAAAGATTATCACTGGACAAGACCAACGAGTATGGCACACGAAGGGTCACAGCAGACAATGACCTGCCGCTGCCGGGATGATCGATTTCGCTCTTTCCGCGCGCCGCAGCAGGATCGCGCGGCTTTGGTCGAGCCGCCCTGGAGCGAAGTGCCCGCGCTGGCAGCACGCAACAGGCAGATAATAAAAGATAACCGTTACGACTGTGGCGGCCGGACGCTTGGGCAGTTGTCCGAGCAGGCCCGCCGCGATTTGCTGCACGCCGCTACTGGCTGGACTTCGGCCTACCGCGATGTGTCGCCTGCCCTTGCTAAGCAACGATACTGGCCTGACGCGAACCCGTTGATTTTTCTGGCCGGTCACCAGCCGCAACTGGTTCATCCCGGGGTCTGGCTGAAGAACTTTGCCCTGGGGCGCTTGGCGCAATTGTGCGGGGGTGTGGCCATCAACCTGGTCATCGACAGCGACACTCTCAAGAGCACGTCGGTTCGCGTCCCCGGCGGAAGCGTCTCCCAGCCGACAGTCCAGTTGGTAGCAATGGATCGCCCCAGCGAAGCGCTGCCCTACGAAGAGCGGCGCGTGGCCGATAGGGAGTGTTTTTTGGCTTTCGGGCAGCGCGTCGCCGAGAGCCTGCGCAATCTGATCCCGCACCCACTAGTGAACGATTACTGGCCGCTAGTGGTTCAGCGGCTGGACAAAACCGACAAGCTGGGCGCGTGTCTTGCTCAGGGGCGTCACCGGTTGGAGGCCGATTGGGGGCTAAGCACCTTGGAAGTGCCGCAAAGCGCGGTATGCACAAGCGAGGCTTTCTGCTGGTTCGCGGCGCATCTGCTGGCAGAATTGCCGCGTTTTCGCAACGTGCACAACCAGGCGTTAGATCAGTATCGCCGCGCGCACCGCATTCGTACCAGGGCGTATCCCGTACCTGACCTGGCCGAGGAAGACGACTTTCTGGAGGCCCCGCTGTGGATTTGGACCGCCGACGATCCCCGGCGCCGTCCGCTGTTTTGCCGCCGTCGGCAAGACGGCTTGCTGCTTGCCGATCGCAAGGGCTGGTCGGTGTCGTTGCCGCTGAGGTCCGACGGCGACCTTGGCCCGGCGGCCGAGCGCCTGCACGAGCTGGCTCGCCAGGGCGTGCGGATACGCTCGCGGGCGTTGCTGACCACGCTTTGGGCGCGGCTGGCCTTGGGGGAGTTGTTCATCCACGGCATCGGAGGGGCAAAGTACGACCAGGTAACCGATTTGATCATCGAGCGATTCTTCGGCTTGCCCGCCCCGGGCATCATGGTCGTCACGGCGACGGTCCTTCTGCCGGTTGATCGGCCGGCAGTAACGCCAGCCGACCTGCGGGAAGTAGCGCAACAGTTGCGCCAAATGCAGTACCATCCGGAGAAGTACATCGACTGTGCACAGGCGGCGGTCGGCAGCCGCGATCAACGCCATGGCCATGGTGTTTTGCCGCCGGTTGTCGCTGCGCAGTCCAGTGCCGCCGAGTTGGCAGCCGCCAAGCGGTGGTGGATCGCTTTGCCGCAGACCAGAGAAAACGCTCGCCAGCGTTGCCGCGCTATTCGCCAGATCAACGAATTGTTGCAGCCGCACCTCTGCCAGCAGCGCAAGCAGTTGCTGGCCACACAAGCCGCTCTGTTGGAAAAGCTGCAAGTTTGCTCGGTGTTGGGATGGCGCGAGTATGCCTTCTGCCTTTACCCGGCCGTGGTGCTGCAAGAATTCTACCAGGGGCTACTTCCCAACAGTCTGTGAACATGTTTTGATACCGTGGCCAACAGTGGTCCGGCAAGCGGCGCCGGTGTTGGCCGGCAGCTTTTCTCTCTCGAGGTCTCGTTGGATGTTCGGCCGCTGGCGGCCAGTCGATGCGGCAGGAAAGGATTCGAGCCGATGAGCTTCGGCATTTCTTTCGATACGCCCCCGGCCACGCAACCTGCGCGACAGGCGCGGCAGCAATCTGACCCGGTCGTGGTCAGTGCAGCAAAGGCCGATCACGCGGCCATATTCTGTTTCCTCAAGTCGATATTCAAATGTCTGACTCGTTCCGAGTTCGCCAGCTCGCTGGACGACCCGCGCTACTGCCCGTGCGACCGCCTGCTGATCAAATCCGGCGACCAGATCGTCGCCCATGCGCACATCACCCACCGCATCATGCAGTTCGGTTCGCTGTCCATCCCGGTAGGCGGGGTCCAGTGGCTGGCGGTGGCCCCGGAATATCGCGGCCGCGGTTGGGGCCTTATGCTGCTGGAAGCCGCCCAGCGGTACATGGTCTCCTGCGGCGCACTGGTGGGCCTGCTGCGCACGCGGATACCGCACTTTTTCCGTCGTGCAGGCTGGGCGATGTGCGGCCGGCAGAACTACAGTCGGGCTTGTTGCCGGCGGATATTGGCCAAGCTGCTGGAGCGCAAAACGCTCCACCGTAGCCGCTCGTTGCACATCCGGCCATTGCGCCGCTGGGAAATCCCGGCACTGGTGCGCATCTATGAGCAGAACCTGCCAGGAACTTACGGCCCGCTGCAACGCTCAGCGGAATACTGGAAGTGGCTGGTCAACCGGCAGGCGTTCGACGTGCTGTACGTGGCGCTGGATGGCCCCGACCAGGACGACGTGCGCGTAACTGCCGACTGCATCGTCGGCTACGCCGTGCTGCGCGGCGAGCAGATCGTGGAGTTGCAGACCGCGCCGCAACGGTCGCAGGTGGCCGTCGAACTGCTGGCCCGCTGCTGTCGCGACGCCATGGAGCACGACCGCCAGTGCGTGCTGCTGCACAGCCCACCGCAATACTTTCTGCACGACATTATCCTCCAAGCCGGCGGTGTCCATCACTACCAGGCCGCCGACGAGCACGAAGTGCTGATGGCCCGACTGCTCGATCCCCTGATGTTGTTGCGCTTGCTGAGCGGGCAATTGCACGCTCGGGCTTTGGCGGCCGGGCTGCCGGCTGCGATGGCACTGGGCTTTTCGGTCGATGGACGACACTATCGACTCTGCCTGTCCAAAGACGGATGCACCGCAACCACCGGCAACCCCGGCCCGCATCAACTCAGCCTGAACATCGCCGATTTCACACGCATGGTCCTGGGCGAGCTGGATTGGGATTGCTCAATAGCCGAGGGCCGCTTGCAGCCTTCCACCATGCTGGCCGAGCAGATTGGTCGCGCGCTGATGCCCAGTTTGCCCTTGTGGCGCCCGCCGCTGGACGATTTGCTCAGCCTGCGAACCGGCGATGCGTAGCAGTCGGCCCCGCCTTTGCCCCGGAGTTTGCCATGGCCGGCGATGGGGCCGCCGTGCCGACCAACGTCCGATTCCTGCCATAGCCGGCATTTCACCGCCGGCGGACCGGTTGCGCAGCCTGGAAAATCGCATCCGCGGCAGTCAGTCGGGCCTAGCAGCCCAGTGCGCAAAGGATGACGTACACTTGCAAAGAACTTGCTGTAAGGTTTTCGGTTCTCGAGGAAAGCCGCCGTGAAATTGCAGTTTCTGGGTGCTGTCAGGCAGGTGACCGGCTCGCAGACGTACGTCGAAAGCGACGGGGCAGCCGTGCTGGTCGATTGCGGGATGTATCAGGAGCGTCATTATCTGGAGCGCAACTGGCTTCCCAGCCCAGTGGATCTGCGACGGCTGGACGCCGTTCTGCTAACCCACGCCCATTTGGACCACTGCGGCCTGTTGCCCAAACTGGTACGCGAGGGGCTGCGCTGCCCGGTGTACGCTACCAGCGCCTCGGCCGAGCTGGCGGCGATCGTGCTGCGCGATTCGGCACACATTCAAGCCGAAGACGCGGCGTTCAAGCTCAAACGGCACCGTCGCCAGGGGCGCAAGAGCATGTATCCCGTCGTGCCGCTGTACACCCTTGACGACGTGGAGCAGACGCTGCCGCTGCTGCGTGGAGTTGAGTACGGCCAAGAAGTGAGCATCGGCGATCGGCTGAACGCCGTGTTTCACGACGCCGGGCATATACTTGGTTCTGCGGTGGTGGAGTTGCGGGCGTACAGCAACGGCCAGCCGCGACAATTGATCTTTTCCGGCGATGTTGGCCAGTGGGACCGGCCGATCATCCGCGACCCTGCCGCGATCGGCGGCGGGGATTACCTGGTGCTGGAATCCACCTATGGCAACCGCGATCACCAGGACCCCCGTCCGCCGGAACAAATGCTGGCAGAAATCATCCGCAACACGGTCCAGCGCGGCGGCAACGTGGTGATTCCCATCTTCGCCATCGAGCGTGCGCAAGAGTTGATATGGTACCTGGGCCGGCTGTCGCGCAGCGGAGAACTACCCCCGGTGCCGGTCTTCCTTGATAGTCCCATGGCCGCCGACGTGCTGGAGGTCTTCTGCCGGCACTGGCAGCTATTCGACGAAGAAGCGCGGCAACTGCTCGCATCCGGCCGCTCGCCGCTGAAGTTCCCCGGCCTGCAAGTCGTCCGCGACGTGGAACAGTCCAAGGCCATAAACTACCGTACCGAACCGGCGGTGATAATGTCCACCTCGGGTATGTGTACGGCCGGTCGAATCAAACACCATCTGGCGCACAACGTTTGGCGGCCGGAATGCACTGTGCTGTTTGTCGGCTATCAGGCCCAAGGCACGTTGGGCCGCCAGATTCTGGACCGGCACGACAAAGTTCGCATCCACGGCCGCTACTGGCCGCTGCGCGCGGAAGTGGCGCAGATTCATGGGTTTTCGGGCCACGCCGATCGCGGCGGGCTGCTGCGCTGGCTGGAGTCGTTTCGCGGGCCGCCCCGCCAGACGTTCATCAATCACGGCGAAGAAGAAGAAAGCCTTGCCTTCGCCGAACTGCTGCGAAACAGCAAGGGTTGGAATGTGATTGTTCCGCATTACCAGCAGACGATTACCCTGGAGTGAACCGCCATTTGCCCGCAAGCAGCTAACGAGCACAACCAAATGAACCGGCCGACGACCGCAACCAAATGGAGCGACGTGCTGCGGTCGCCTCCGCTAGCACCAGGCACACGGCTACGCCGCAGCGCGGGTTTGCAGATCATTTCAAAAACAAGCGCCAGACGACTTGAAAAGATGCGCTCAAAACGCGCACAAGTTACGCCGTAACGGAATATGAAAGGCCGACAACGCTCCCCGCGCGAACTTTAACTGTCTGCCTGCTCGGAAAACCATTTACATTCGCAATACATTGTGACACGGAAAACTAGAAAAACCTTTTACCAAGCGGTCACTCAGTTTCGCAAAGATCAACAAGTTTCGCGTTCTGAGTAGTCTTTTCCGGATGTCCCGGCGCCCATCACATCCTTTGTTGCACGGCACGGCGGTTACAGCGCTGGGTACGCTGGCCAGCCGCGTGCTGGGCATGTTGCGCGACACGGCCACCGCAGCACTGTTAGGTCTGGCCGCCGGAGGAGTGGCCGATGCGTTCCTGACCGCCTACCGCATTCCTAATCTCCTGCGGCGGATGTTCGGCGAAGGGGCGCTGACGGCCAGCTATCTGCCCGTGTTCACGGCAGAATACGCTCGGGCGCCCCAGTCGGCCTGGAATCTGGCCGCGGTGCTGCTGAGTTTGCTGGCCATTTTTCTCGGAGCGGTAGTGGTTTTGAGCGAATTGCTGTTCGGCCTGTTGTGGCTCCGATTCGAGGACTGGCCGGATGTACAACTGATGTTCGGCCTGGCGGCAGTGATGATGCCCTACCTGATGCTGGTCTGTCTGGCTGCACAGATCAGCGCTACTCTTCAGGCCCGGATGCACTTTGGCGTGCCGGCCCTGACTCCGGTGGTGCTGAACCTGAGCTGGCTGGCCGCCGCCTGGCTTGTGGCTCCGCGAGTTACCAGCGACCCGCGCCGCCAGGCCTACGTTCTTGCCGCGGCCATCGTCTTTGCCGGTGTGATGCAAGTGCTTGTGCAGTTGCCGGCGCTATGGGCCAGCGGCTTCCGCTGGTCGTTCGACTTGTCGGCCGCCTGGACGCCGCTGCGGACCGTTGTGCGCAACCTGCTGCCAATGCTGTTCGGGCTGGCGGTAACACAGATCAACACCTTTGTGGACGGACTGTTGGCCTGGGGCCTTTCGCGCGCACCGCACGACCCTGAAATGATCCCCTGGCTCGGCGACGCCTTACGCTATCCGCTCCAGCGCGGCGCAGCGGCAGCGGTGTATTACAGCGAGCGGGTGTACGAGTTCCCGCTGGGTATCCTCGGCATGGCAGTGGCGACGGCCATCTTCCCACTGCTGAGCCAGCACGCCGCGCGCAACGACCGCGACCGATTGGGTCAGGACCTCAGCTTGGGACTGCGCATGGTGCTTTTCCTGGGACTGCCGGCAGGGGTTGGGCTGATGCTCCTGGCCGCGCCGGTGGTAGAGTTGCTGTTTCAGCGCGGCGAGTTTACCGCCGCCGACGCACATCGAGCGGCGAACATGCTCTTCTGGTACTCGGCCAGTGTTTGGGCATACTGCGCAACGCCGGTGGTAATTCGGGCCTTTTACGCACTGGGACAGGCGCACATCCCGGTGCGCGTTGCGGCGGGCATGGTGGTGCTAAACATATCGCTGAATTTGCTGCTGATCTGGCCGTTTGCAGAAGTGGGGCTGGCGCTTTCCACCGCCATTTGTGGCGTTGTACAGCTTGCCTGGCTTGTGGCGCTGCTGGTGCGGCGGCGCATTCCGCTGGAATGGACACCCTTGGCGGCAACCGCCGTCCGCACCATTGTGGCGACCGGCGCGATGGCAGCGGCAACCGCCGCGCTGCTGTGGCATCTGGAGCCAAAACCCGAAATCGTTACTAAACTGATGCGAGTGGTTGTGCCGGTGCTGTTCGGCATCGCCACATATTGTGCCGCGTACCTGCTGGTGGGACGCCGCGAATTGACCACACTGCTGGTCAGCCAACAACCCGGCCACAGTCCGTTCGACGCCGATTGACTCTTGGAGTCTATACCCCGCACGGTTGAAATGAGATGTTTTTACGGTCAAAACGGTTTGTTTTTACCCGCCCGGCGCATGACTTAGCACGACATCCCTACGGGGCGCGTACGATGGAAGGTTTTACGGCATAAGATGTGTGCATTGTTGTCGCGTGCTGCGTGCGATCCGCAGGGTGACGCTCCGTCGGGGCAGTGTGCCCGGTAGTAGCAGACGCAACCGCAGCGCCGTTGCAGTTCGGTTGCGGCCGCAAGCCGGTGGGAGTAGATACTAAGCGGATGGGACGACCGAGTCGTTGTGTCACTGCTTAGCGCGGCTGAACAACTCGGCCCGACAGCCGCTTAAAGGCCAGTTGGCGGCGATTATCCCCTAAGTTCCCCTTGCTTCGGTCTGCGCTGCAAGGTGGCTGCTGCGCTGCCGATGCTTGCTGCTTAGATTTCGTACCGTTTGGCTCTCTCCACGATATCGTTGAGGATGAAGTCTTCCGGCAGTTTGGCGTTGAATTGGGCCAGTACGGTCCGATACTGCTTAACCAGGTCCATAATATCGTCCACGAAGCTGCGTTCCTCTTTGATTGCCGGAAACTCGTCGATCACCTTGCGCCACAGCCTGGCTGCCCGCTCGCACAACTCGCGGGCCGTCAGTATCTCGCCGCGCTTGTAAGCGGTTTGCGCTTCGTAAGCGGCCTGTCGGGCGGCGATGGCATCGGGGGTCTGCTCTACCTGGGCTTTCAGCCGCCAGTAGTTGAAGTTGACCGTCATGCGGTTGGATTTGATGGTGCGAATCATGTCCTCGCACTGTTTGGCCTTGTCGGCCAGCTCCAGGGCTTTGCGGCGCTGCGGGCCGGTGACAGTGCGGGCCACCTCGTCGTAGGTGACTTTAATTTCTTCCTCGGCGCGGGCGGCCAGCTCTACTTGCTTGGGCGAGCGTTTCGCGGGATGCGTCTCCAAAGCTTCTCGCATTTCCCGGCTCAGCCCCGCCAGCTTCCTCTCAAATATCTTCTCTCTGGCACCCGGCGCCATCTGGTCGATCTGCTCGGTCAGGCGGCGGAGGCTTTCCTCGTACATCTCCTGATCGTTCAGACGATAGATGGTCCCGTCGCTGGTACTCATGTCGAACTGTCCGTAGTGGTACCAGTCCAAGTCAGCCTGCTTCCATGCCCGCTGGGCTACTTCGCCGAAAGTGCCTTCTTTTTCCAATGTGTCGGCGTAGTACATCTGGCTCAGCGGCGCGTGCGAGCGGAACAGCAACGGGCCGCTCTTGACCTTGTCGCCGCGATCGACCATCGCCTCTGCTTCGCGGAACCACTCTTTGCCCACCAGCCAACTGTCGCGCAGCGGCAGCGGTCGGGCGCCGTGGAAATCGTCATCCTCGCGGAACAGGCGGCGGAACTGCTTGTGTTCGTCCGATTTGCCGATCTTCTGCGATACGAACCAACCTACGTCCCAGACCAGAATCGGCTCGTGCCGGTTGTAGGTGATCCCTTTTTTCAGATGCTCTATCCCTTTCATCACCCAGCGGTAGCGGTCGCGGTAGTCGTCGAACTCCACAGAGCAGTTGTACGAAAGATTCCAGCACTGGAATCGCCACACCGAGATGAAATGGGGCTGCACCTTGGCAAGCTGCTCCAGAGTGGCCGAGAGCTTGAACCAGTTCTTGCGCATCTTGTGGTCGTTGGCCTTCTCCCAGAGGATCATCGCCGCCACTCCGCGCAGCCCCAAGGTGGCCAGTTTGATCGTCTCGGTGGCCGGGTCAAGCTCGCCGATGTGAGTTTGGGTGAGGCCCTCGCGCTGGCGCATCTGGGTCAGCACGCCACCGGCAGCGCCGGGCTGCGATTCTGAAGGCGGCGCACCGGGCTGGCCCAGCCAGAACAACACTCCCAGCAGCGGCACCATTGCCACCAGATAGATCACTTTACGCAGGAACGAGCGTTGCACACCCATCACGGCAACTCCCGATTCTTCAGGAAAACGTAGCCCAGGACGAACAGCGGCACCACAAATCCCAGAACGCTCACGCTGCACTTGGCCAGCATGTCCGCAGAGATGTTAAGTCCATGAGCGACGTAGCCGGCGAAATGGTATTTCCCCAAATCGGGCAGCATGGCGGCTATGATCCGCAGGAAGAACTCCAGCACCGAGTCGCTCATCTGCGCCAACGTGGTGCGCAGTCCCGGCTCCATCTCGCTGGTGACATTTTGCTGCCGGACCATGCGGATAAAAGCTTCCACCGGCCCGCCGCCGTAAAGCTCGTGGCGGGCCACGCGGCCGATCTCCTCGGCGTACATCCCGCCGACAAGCGTGGCTGCGGTGGCCAGCATGGCGATCGGACCGCTGAGGAACGTGCTGAACATCACGCCGAAGGCCACGATTACCAGCATTTGCAGCCAGATGCCGAAGTACCCCTTGGCGAAGTTCAGCCAGAATGGGGCGTCGTGCGCCCGGATGTACAAATCGGCCTGCGCCACCCCGTAATACTGGTTGGGGTCTTCGCACCGCAGCCAGATTTCCAACCGTCCCTGGTCGGCAAGATCGCTGAACAGGTCTCGCAACCGTCCCTCCTTGTCGCGCAGTTTGCGGGGAATGAACTGTGTATCGACCGCAAACTCTTTGGCGGGAAACATCGACACTAGCACGGTTTCCCCAGTCCGCGGATTGCACACCGAAAGGCTTCCCAAAACGCCTTTTTCGATGTCGCCCTTGTGCGAGCGGAACACGCTGATAGTCATTTCCACGGGAATGCCGTGGGGATACCGGTGCTCAGGATAATTATCCTCGGTGATTCCCTCGAAAGTCCAGATGGCGGCTGCCGCAGTGCCCCCATGTATGTAGCTCCGGTAAGTCCACTCGTCGCCTACGCTTATCCCGCGGTCGGCATCCTTGCCCGCGCGGTCTTTGAATCTCAATGTCCCGTACACCGGCGCCCGGGCCTGAAACACGCCTTCCTCGCGCCCCACCGTGCAGCTGAGCCTGACCTGGCCGTCCGCATCACGCTGGAACTCGTACTGGAACGAGTGCCAGTGTCCGGCTTCCATTTCGGTGCTCAACTCTCCCCGTGTCGGGTATTCCGAGCGGACTTTTCCATCTTCGCCCGGTTGTGTTATCGGCTCGATGTAGATGAAGTGACGGTGCCCATGTACGCGCGTGGTCCGCAGTCTGAGCGGCGGGCGAGGCGTCGACGATTCCCAAGACTGGCTCCAGGTCTTTTCGGCCAGTTCCAGGTCGGCCGGTTCGATCTGATGGCGGTGCATCAGCCCGCGCACCACAAACACGTAGCTGATCGCCCCCATCAGGCACAGCAATACCGTGCCCACGATGGTAAAACCAAGTATCCGACCCAACACGATTTCGCTCTTCCTTACCGGTTTAGTGACCACCGTGTGCAGCGTGCGGGTGCGGATGTCGGTCGGAAGACTCAGGGTGCTCAGGAACAGCACCATCAGCAGCACCAGATAGCACGTGGCCGTCAGCACCGTGTCGAGGTAGAGTTTGGCGGGGTCCACGCTGGCAGGGTCTAGATACCACATCCCGAATAGCAGCAGGAGCACGAAGACAGCGAAAACGATGACCACCTTGCGGCGGATCGATTCCTTGATCGTCAGCAGCCCGACGGCCCAAGTTCTCCGCGGCGATAACAGCGCAACATCCAGCACCGCTTCGGCGAAGCCCCGGGCGACTCCTGCCGCGGCGGCCTTGGGTCCGGCCCGCAACAGTGCCAGCAGTCCGCCCAAAACCACCACCGCCGCAAACAATCCGGCTATGGTAATCAGCCCGTTGACCGGCCCGGTCCGCAACCAATCTTCGAAGCTTTTCAAATACCAGTCGGTGATTTCCATGATCGGCAGTGCCCGGCAGTCGCAGTACGAAGGACTTACAACAGTTGCTCGGTGCGATGGGCCTTCAGGCCACTAGGGTTCACGCGGGCACGGATGCGGCGTTGTCGGTGCAAAAACATACAATTTCGCCCCGCGCGAACCGTAAAAGACACTATGCAACTACGGATCGATTATCAAACTATCAAACAAGATTACCGTAGTCTTGTGAGTTGCCGTTTTCGGAACCGTCGGCGCCGGGCTGGCTGGCTCGGATGCGGCGGCCCGGATGCGCCTCGCTTTCCCGGATGATCTTGACGAACAGCTCCTCCAATGTGGCCGTCGGATTACCGATCGACAGCACTTGGCCACCGTGACGCTCGATGACCTGCTTGACCTCTTCGCAGGCCTGGCGGCTAAGGCTGGTGGCGTGGATTTCCGTCACGTCGCGAACCTTCAACAATGCATCGACGCGGCCAAGCTCTTTCAGCTCGCCCTGGTGCAAGATGGCAATGCGGTCGCAAACGTCCTGCACGTCGTCGAGCCGGTGGCTGCACATCACAATAGTTTTGCCCTGCTTGCGCAGGTCAAGTATCAGGTCTTTCATTTCCCGAATGCCGATCGGGTCCAAGCCCGTAGTAGGCTCATCCAGCAGCAGCAGTTCCGGGTCGTTGATCAGGGCCTGTGCCAGGCCGATGCGGCGAGTCATGCCTTTACTGTATTCTTTCAGTTGGCGCCGCTTCGCCCAGCCCAGCTTGACCTGTTCGATCAGGTCGTATGTTCTCTGGCGTCGTAGTTGACGGGGCATGTTGAACAGCCGGCCGTAGAAGTCGAGCGTCTCTTCGGCGTTGAGAAAGCGGTACAGGTAGGACTCTTCGGGGAGATATCCTATGCGCTGGTTCTTGCTTACGTCGGTGGCGTCGCGTCCGAAGACCAATGCCTGCCCGCTGGTGGGGAACAATAACCCCAATAGCAGCTTAATCGTGGTGGTCTTGCCCGATCCGTTTGGCCCCAACAGCCCGAAGATTTCGCCGCGGCGAACTTCCAGGTCCAACGCGTTTAAGGCCCTGACTTTTTGCCTGCCCCAAAAATCTCGATAAACTTTAGTAAGATTCCGCGTTTCGATGACGATTTCTGACATGTGTTGACCCGTACAGCGAGAAGTCCCGGCAATGCTTCTACGCTATCGGCCCGTGCGGAGTTCGCTAAGACCGTGCTCTAAGCATATTGCCTAAATCATAGCTAAGCTATTGGCAAAAACCGACTTCTAACAGATGGCTCCTGCATCACGACCAGACATCACCCGGTTTGCGTAGCCGCCGATTGACCGCTGTTGGTATCCACACCCGTCCGTGTGCCGACTCGTAACGCCGTCTTCCGCAACCCGCCGAGACATGAACCGGCCACTGTCCTCCTGACATCGTGTACGTCGTTAACAAAATGGACCGATGCGCTGCGGGCGCGTCCGATGGCGCGGCGTGCACGGCCAAGAGGGAGCGCGGCCCTTCATATCGCTCTACAACATTCACGCACAGTGCACACACGATACGCCATAAGACGATGAGAACAGATTGTAGCATGTCCCGGCCTACGTTTCAGT
>Ga0209101_1000127_pt1 | contig 63022 bp, 56 predicted proteins | sample ConPoolayeCmetaG_FD_185481 | JGI IMG/M metagenome (GOLD analysis project Ga0209101, IMG submission 185481) | Hot spring microbial mat communities from California, USA to study Microbial Dark Matter (Phase II) - Cone Pool mat layer C metaG... ... | reverse complement strand
GTGCGGGACGTTCCTTGAGGGGATCGCAGGCAGCGTGTCCCAAGATGGCCCCGATCAGCGCGCCCGTGATCGCGCTGCCGACGATCGCGCCGGCCATTTCGCCGTTGCTCGGGTCGCCGGTGTTGTTCAGCGCGGCGCCCGCGGCGATTCCGCCGACCGTCCCGCCCACGAGCCCCCCGCCGATCGCACACGATCCCCACTCGCGATCGCGGAGGGCACAGCCAGACACAGCGAGCAGGGCTGCGAGACCGCCTGCTGCCATCCTGTGCGTCCCCATCGTCCCCCCTTTCCTTTCACGCCGCGTCGAGGCGCGAACGCGCGTTCCGGTAGCGAAAGGCCTCCAAGGTGTCAAGGCGGCGAGCCACACGGCGACGCGCTTGACCTTCACCGGCCGGGCCCGCAATCTCCGAGCCCGGAGGTGTCCATGGGGAAGAACGCAATCACGCTGGTGGCTGTCCTCGCGCTCAGCACGACGACGGCGTGCGGGCCCAGTCCCGCCGATGTCGAGGAGATCAAGAAGGGCCAGAAGGAGATCCTCGCCAAGCTCGAAGGGCTCGACAAGGCGGTGCAGCAGGTGAAGGCGGCGCAGCCGGCGGCACCGAACCGACCGCAGATCGATCCGAACAAGGTCTACAACATTCCGATCGGCCGTTCGCCAATGAAAGGACCGGCCGATGCGAAGGTGACGATCGTCAAGTTCTCCGACTACCAGTGTCCCTTCTGTGTGCAGGCTGCGCCCCTGGTCGATCAGGTGCTGCAGGCGTATCCGAAGGACGTGAAGCTCGTCTACAAGCAATTCCCGCTCACCTCGATCCATCCGCAAGCCTTGCCGGCCTCGAAGGCGGCCCTGGCCGCAGGGAAGCAAGGAAAGTACTGGGAGATGCACGCGCTCCTGCTGGAGAACTCCCGGGCGCTGGGGCCGGAGAAGTTCAAGGAGCTGGCACAGAAGTTGAGCCTCGATCTGCCTCGCTTCGAGCGGGACATGAACTCGCCCGAGATTCAGCAACAGATCGACGAGGAGATGCAGCAGGCTCGCGCAGCGGACGTGACCGGTACCCCGACGTTGTTCGTCAACGGCAAACGCTTGATGAACCGCTCCTTCGACGGCTTCAAGCAGATGATCGACGCAGCGCTCAAGGGTTGACGCCACCGGCAGGTCGCCCGGCTTTCGTCTGCGATCGCGCATGCTTGGCATGTTCCCGCATCGACCCCTTGCAAAGCGCGGGTGACAGGCGTAAAAGGCGATCCTTCTCCGCGAGATATCTCTTTCTAGGGACATTTGCGTTGTGCAGGGTTGAAGGCGGTCGCCGAGCCCCGGGGGGGCAGGCGGTGAGGCGGTGTCGGCTGGTGGCGACCGGGTCGGGCTCGAGACTTCCCTGGGGGACAGCGCGCGGGTTGTCCACAGGTGTGGAGATCGACGAGCCAGGACTGTTCGGCTCGAGCGTGCGTCGAGCTGGCGAGGGGCCGAGGGATGGTCGACACCGTCTGGCGGGATGTTCGGGGGTGGCTGCGTGAGCGCTTGGTCGCGCGCGATTTCGACACCTGGATAACGCCGATCCACGCGGGACGGTGGGCGGACGGCGAGCTCGTTCTCGAGGTGGGAAGCGGCTTCGTCGCCGACTGGCTGCGCATGCGCTTTCTCGCCGATCTGGAAGCTGGCGTACGCGCGGTGGTGGGTGGGGATGCCCGAGTGCGCGTGGTGGAAAACCCCGCGCTCGCTGAGCCGCGACCCGAACGGCGACCCCCTCGCGCTGCGGGAGCGTTGTCGCAGCGACCGCAGGGGCGGAGCGAAGGGCCGTCGCCCCTCGGGCGCTTCGAAACCTTCGTCGTCGGGGCGAGCAATCGGGTGGCCTACGAGGCGGCGCGGGCCGTCGTCGAGCGGCCGGGCGCGCGATTCAACCCGTTGTTCATCCACGGCGGCGTGGGTCTCGGGAAGACGCATCTCCTGGGCGCCATCGCGAACGCGCTGGGGGCGAACGGGGGCCGGAGCCAGGTGGCGTCGATCTCGGCGGAGAATTTCGTGAACGAGATGATCGCCGCGCTGCAGCGCCGCCAAATGGAGCGGTTTCGTCAACGCTTTCGCGGAATCGGCATCCTGATCGTCGACGACATCCAGTTCTTTGCCGACAAGCAGCGCTCGCAGGAGGAGTTCACCCACACCTTCAACGCGCTCTACGACGGCCGCAAGCAGATCGTGGTGGCCTCCGACCGGGCGCCCAGCGAGCTCCCGGGCTTTGGCGACACGCTCAAGAACCGCTTCGCGGCGGGGCTCCTCGCGGATATCCAGCCGCCGGACGGCGCTCTGCGCCTGGACCTGGTGCGGCGCAAGGCCACGGACCGTGGCCTTGTCCTCGACGAGGGCATCGTGCAATACCTCGCCGACCGCTGGTGCGCCAATGGTCGCGAGCTCGAGGGGGCGTTGCAGCGGATCGAGGCCTTCGCCAGCCTCGGACAGCGTCCGCTGACCCTGGCGCTGGTACGGGAGGCGCTGGCCGCCTGCCGCCGTGCCGGGCGGCAGAGCGTGACCGTCGAACGCATCGTCGGCGAGGTCTGCCGGTTTTACGGTCTGACGGAAGCCGAGCTGCGCTCGAAGAGCCGCGCGCGGCGCCTGGCCGGCCCGCGACAGATCGCCATGTACCTGTGCCGCCGGCATACGGAGACGCCCCTCGGCGTCATCGGGGCCGAGCTCGGCGGCCGGGACCATTCGACCGTCGTGCATGCGCTTGGGGCGATCGAAGAGCGACTAGCACGCGATGCCGAGCTGCGTGCGACGCTGCTCAAGCTCGAAGGCCGTCTCGCCACCTGAGCGCGCGCTCCGGGGGGAGTCGCGCGCTCCGTCCGCCGCGCAACGTGGCTGCCGCCGGGCAGGTTTCAGTCTCCATCGTGGAAACCAGCCGCGGCCAGGCTGGCGAGGAGCGATGCGCGATACGAGGGCCAGTCGACGCCGGCCTCGACCTCGAGCGCTTCGGCGACGCGCACTTGGAACGGGGCGTGCAGGCGAGCGACGTGCACGAGGAGGCTGCCGGAATCCGCGAGCTGGAAAAGCGCGGGAGGAACGTCGTTCGAGGCGAAAGTGACGACGAGCGGTTCCTCTGCCGGCGGCGCGACACCAAGCGGGACCGCGGGCAGTTCGGGATCGCTTCCGGCGGCGTCGGGCGATCCCTCGGCGGCGAGTCCTTCGGTGGACAGGCGTACGACGCTCGCCACCACATCGGCGGGCGGCCGCGGCCGCCCCCGACGAAGCCAGGGCACGCTCGTGAAGCAGGGACCGGGATCCGCGATCGTCTCGAGATCGGTGAACAGCTGCGGGAGCACGTGGCGCAGCGTGGCAAAGTCCGCCTGCGCGTGGGCCTGCACGGCTGTCCGGTAGAGAGCCGAATCGTGGACGTGGGCGATGGCCGCAGCGAGGCGCTCTCGCACACGGTGTGCTTCCGCCAGCAGGGCACCCACTGCGGCGGGGCTGAGCGTCTGCCGCCGGTGGCCCTCGCGCGCCCGATCTCCCAGGCGGAGCGCATCGGCAAGACAGGCTGCGTGGACCGTCGTCGTTCCCCGGTACTTCTGGAGTCGGAGGAGAAGGCGACCGAGATCCGCGATGGCCACCTCGAGCTGGCTGGCGGTGTCGTCCATCGACCGCGTCTTACAGTGCCGCGCGGGGTTTGCTAAGACGACCGTACATGCCGCCTCGTGCGCGTCGCCCCCGTCGATTGACGGTCCGCGAGGTTCTGGACATCGCCATCGAGCTCGAGAAGAAGACGATGGGGCTGTACGTGGCCTTCGTGCAGGCCTTCCCGCGGCCCGAAGAAGTTCGCAATTTCTGGTTCCACATGGCACGCCACGAGGCCGGCCACTACGGGGCCCTCACCCTCGTGGAATGCATCGTCGAGAGCGACCCCAGCCGGGGGGCGACCGCGCGGCTGTGGTTCGACGAACACACGGTGACGCGTCTACGGGCGCTGCTGAGCGCATACGTCCGCGAGATCCGCGGGGGGGGCGTGGATCTGACCCGTGCCTTCGAGATGGCACTGGACATCGAGGGCTCCGAGCTCGAGGACGTGGTGCTCGAGACCTTGAGCGTGGTCCGCAGCCCGCGCTGGCGGGAGCGTGCTGTGCAACTGCTGCTCCACGATCTCGGGGATCTCTCCTACATGATCGAGAAGTACACGGGGGACCAGCGTCTGCTGCGGCGCGTGGATGCCATGCTCGAGCGACGTGTCGGGCGCCACCAGCGAGGGCCGGCGCTCGTCGGCGGTCGGGAGCGGGGGGAACGGCTGGGGGCGTCGCCGCGGGTCGTTGCGCGAATCGACGTCTCCTGAACCGGTCTCCTCGCGGCGAGCTCCCGATGCCTTGCGCGGCCGCCAGGGTCCGACTACGGTCTCGCGGCGCGCATGGCAGCGAACGACGCCGAGCCGGTCGGCTTTCCCCTCGCGTGTCACATCGAGACTGCGGAAGGGCCCGTGACCATTGCCGAGACGCCCAACAAGGGCTTTGCGGTGTTGACGCGGCTCCCCTCGGGGGCCTTGGGGTTTCGGCAGTTGATCAAGCTCGCACGCAGTGGTCCGGTGCCGCTGGTCCGCATCGTGCTCGACTCGGGCCACGACCTCGTGCTGGCACGGAGACACGCCGTGTATCGCCACGGGATGCAGCCCGTGCCGGCAGAGGAACTGGAGCCTGGCGACCCGCTGGAGACGGCATATGCCTATCCCGAGGGCTATCGCCCCCCCGACCTTCCCGACGCCCGGCCAGGCGGGCCGATCCGGGTGGTGCGGGTCGAACCGGCCGGCGAGGGCGAGGTGATGCGCGGAACGGTCCGCGAGACCCATGCGCTGTTCGTCACGGCGGGCGTCCTCTGCAGCGAGTGAGGAACTCGCGGCGCTGGCTCGGCGGCTGACCCGGTGCCGGGTGTGCCCGAGACTCGTCCAGCATCGCGAGGCCGTGGCGCGAGACAAGGTGGCGCGCTTTCGGCACTGGAGCTACTGGGGACGGCCTGTGCCCGGGTTCGGCGACCCGGCGGCGCGGATCCTCGTCGTCGGCCTTGCGCCGGCGGCGCACGGGGGGAACCGCACCGGGCGGATCTTCACTGGCGACGAGAGCGGGAACTGGCTCTACGGCGCGCTGCATGGCGCCGGGATGGCGAACCAGGCGACGTCACGAGATCGCGACGACGGGCTCCGTCTCTACGGGGTGTGGGTGACGGCCGTTGTCCGCTGTGCCCCGCCAGCGAACCGTCCGACGGCAGCGGAGCTGGCCGCCTGTCGGCACTGGCTCGTCGACGAGCTGCGCCTGCTGCACAGGCTCGCCGTGGTCGTCGCTCTGGGACGCATCGCCCACGCAGGTTTTCTCGCGGCGGAGACGGCCCGCGGGCAGGCAGTGCCCGCGCCGCGGCCGGCCTTTGCCCATGGGGCCGAGCATCGCCTGCCGTCCGGCCTCGTCCTGCTCGATTGCTATCACCCAAGCCAGCAAAACACCTTCACGGGGCGGCTGACGCGGCCGATGCTCGATGCCGTGCTCGCGCGGGCCAGAACCCTCGCGGCAGTTTCTCGCGAACGGTCGGGATGCTAACGCTGGGCGGGCAAGGCATGAAGGGCATTCTCCTGGCTGGGGGGGCAGGAACGCGCCTCCACCCTGTCACCCTCGCGGTCAGCAAACAGCTGCTCCCGATCTGGGACAAGCCCATGATCTACTACCCGCTGTCGACCCTCATGCTGGCCGGCGTGCGGGAGGTGCTGGTCATCACGACGCCGGAGGACGCTGCGGCCTTTCGGCGCCTCCTCGGGACGGGCGAGTGGCTCGGGATGCGGCTGAGTTACGCCGAGCAGCCTCGCCCCGAGGGCATCGCGCAGGCGTTCGTGCTCGGCCGCGACTTTCTCGCAGGGTCGGCGGTCGCGCTCGCCCTGGGGGACAATGTGTTCTACGGGCACGGGCTCGCGGAAACGCTGCGACGGGCGGCCCGCCGGGGGCGGGGCGCCACGATCTTCGCGTATCACGTGCGCGATCCCCAGCGCTACGGCGTCGTCGAGCTGGATGCCGAGGGCCGGGCGATCTCGATCGAAGAGAAGCCTGCGAGGCCGCGCTCCTCGTACGCCATCACGGGGCTCTACTTCTACGATCCGGGCGTCGTCGAGGTCGCGTCGACCCTGGTCCCGTCGGCGCGCGGGGAGCTCGAGATCTCTGATATCAACCGGCGCTACCTCGAGGCTGGCGAGCTGTTCGTGGAGCGACTGGGGCGGGGGGTGGCCTGGCTGGATACGGGGACGCCGGAGGCGCTGGCGCAAGCGTCGAGCTTCATTCAGGCGATCGAGGAACGGCAGGGGCTCAAGGTGGCCTGCGTGGAGGAAGTGGCGCTCCGGATGGGGTGGATCCGGCCCGACGACGTGCGGCGCCTCGCTCAGCGCATGGCCAACAGCACGTACGGAGAGTACCTCTTGCGCCTGGTGGAACACGGTCCGCCATGAAGGTGCAGCCGACGGCGATTCCCGAGGTCGTCTTGATCGAACCGGAGGTCTTCCACGACGAGCGGGGGAGCTTCTCCGAGGTTTATCGGGCCGACCGCTATGCGGCGGCCGGGATCCGCGACCTCTTCGTACAGGATAACCAATCCCGCTCGCGCCGCGGCGTGCTGCGGGGGCTCCATGCGCAGGCCCGTCGTCCGCAGGCCAAACTGGTCCGGGTGCTCGCGGGCGAGATCTTCGATGTCGCGGTCGACATCCGACGGGGCTCGCCTACCTTCGGGCGCTGGGTGGGGGTCGTCTTGTCCAGCGACAATGGGCTCCAGTGTCATGTCCCCGCCGGGTTCCTGCACGGCTTCTGCGTGCTGAGCGAGACTGCAGACGTGGAGTACAAGTGCTCGGATGTCTACGTTCCCGAAGACGAGCTGGGGGTCGTGTGGAACGATCCCGATCTCGGCATCGTTTGGCCCGTGGAGGCTCCCATCCTGTCGCCCAAGGACGCGGGGCTGCCGCGGCTTCGGGACGTGACGGCCCGGCTGCCGACCTTCCAGCCGCGGCGGTCGTGACGCTGCGCTGGGGTGCTCGCCCTCCGGCCGGGCCGCGCCAGGCTCAGGGGCCTGCCGGAGCGGAGCTTGAGACAGGCGTCACCAGCACCTCGATTCCGTGGTCGGCGAGCCCGACGAGCCGCTCTCGGACGCGCTGCACGCTGTGTGCGCTCGCCGGCGATGTCACGGCCACCTCGAGCCGCGCTCCTGGCCCCAGTCGCCGCGCGTGCTCGGCGAGGGTTTGTGCCAGGTAGGGGGTCATCTCGCCGCTCCATTCGAGCGGGCGGGCCGTGTCGGTAGGGCGCGACAGGCGCGCCACGACGCGAGGCGTCTGGGCATCGGTCGTCCGGTGCGGGATGCGCGCGGCGGCCATAGCCCGCAGGACGTGGTCGACGAGATCGGCATAGGTGCGCACGCTGTCGAGCGTGATCTCGGGGATGGACACCCCGAACTCTTCTTCCAGCGTCGCGGCGAGATCGGCCAGGTCGAGGGAGTCCAGCGCGAGCTCGTCGACCAACGACAAGCCGGGGCGCAGCTCGTCTTCCCCCACGCCGACGTGGTCGGCGACAAGGGCGCGGATCCGCTCGGGAGCGCTGCCCAGAAAAGCGATGCGCGTCATGGCTGCCGTTTCGGGCCCACGGCACACGGATCAAGGGCGCTCGGGCGAAGCGGTGCGCAGGGTCGTTTCGGACCCTTCAGGCTGCTGGCACAGCGCCAGGACCAATCGGACAGCTTCATCGAGGTTTCCTGTCGACAGCTCGAAGCATTCGACGGCGCGGAACCAGCGCACGAGCTGTTCCACGCTCTCCCGATCGAGTGCGCGCGGGAGGACGAGGCACTCCTTCAAGAGCATCCTCAGCGCCTGCGGCCGTGCGAGAGGACGGAGGATCGTTCGCTGCGCCGGAGTATACCGGGGAAAGACCAGCCACGAAATGGGGAGGGGAGCGTCGTCGGGGAGGGCCGGGCCGGGAGGCGGAAGGTAACGGACGGCCTGGTCGTCCTCTCGGCGGTGGACCGGCAGCTGCGCCAGATGGGGAAAACGGGGGAGGAGGGCATCGGCTGCCCCAGGCTTCACGCTCAGCGCGAGCGGGACCGGACGGACCTGCATCCCCGGTGCCTCGAGGGGCGCGTATTCATCCGAGAAATACCGCAAGCCGGCATGGACCAGCGCTGCAGTCAGGGTCGTTTTCCCCGATCCTGCCGCAGCGGGCAGCGCCAGACAGCGGGCGCCATCGGAGACGACTGCGGCGTGGATGTGGGCAAAACAGCGGTGCCGCTCGAGCGCGATGCGCCGGACGGCGGACTTTACGAGCGGGGCAAGGTACGGCAGCCGGCGGCATTCGACGCGGGGCAGACCGTCTTCGACGATCACCCATCCGGGCATGGCGTCGAGGACCTCCAGAACGGCATGGGGGCCGAACTCCTCGAGCACTGCCAGGTGCGCCAGGACGGGATGAACGATCGCGGCCGCCCTGGCGGAAGCGTAGCGAATCTCGATCGTCGTCCCGAGGAGGCGGTAGCGATGGCAGGCTGCGAACCCTCCGGCAGGGGACGCTGGATGGCGGGGAGGCGACACGCTTCCTTGCGCCGGGGCGTGGCGCATCTGGCGCATGCGCTCCTGGAGGAGCGCTGCCTGGGCCTCCAGGGCCCGGGGATCGAGTGCGAGCAAGGCGGGGATGTCCGATTCTCGCAGTGGCATCGAGCGAGCGAGCTCGAGCGGCGCCTGGGCAAAGGACCGGCGCAGCTGCGGGGTAGTGAGGAGGCGACCGAGGGCAGTCGTCAGGTCGACGGGCGATGCCGCGCGGAGTCGAACGTCGGCAACCAGGCCGAGCCCCTGCCATCGACACAGCACGTCCGCCATGGCGCGCTCGGCCTCGCTCGGGAGCAGGCCGAAGGTCCGCGCGTAGGCCGCCACGGCGCTCGGGGGATCTAGCCCGCTCTCGAGACAGCACCAGACGAACATCGCCGGGCCGTTTAGCACGTGAAGCTCTTGCCGCTCCGCGGAGAAGAGAACCCCCCCGTCGTCGAGCACGAAGCAGGCCGTGCCCTCGGCGATCGTCGCGAGCACGCTCACACCGCTCGGCCGCCGGGGAGCGGATGCTGGGATGGCATGCGTCGCCAGCCCAGCCGTGCCGAGATGCGCGCGAGCGCGTGGGAATCCATGCCCGTCCCGCCGCGCAACACGCCCGAGGGAAGGATCACCGCGCGAACCGGCGCCCGGGCGAGCACGGTTTCCGCCAGCGCCAGCGCGTCTTCGTCCGGAGGACCGCTCGGGGGGTCGCCTCGAGACGCGCCGGTGTCCCGCCACTCGCCGAGACGAAGCTGGACGACACGTTCGACGGCGAGCGTCTGCAGCCAGCGTTCAGGATCGAAACCGTGGTTTTGGGCGTTGCGCACGAGCGCTCCCAGATCGAGCGCGATTCCGGCCCCCGTCGCCTCGCAGATCGCGTTCAGCATGGCGACCTCCGAGCCATCGGCGACCGTCGGAAAGTGATGGGCGATGTTCTCGAGGAGGAGCCGTCTGCCGAGCGCACCCTGAATCGCGGCGACGCGTGCCGTCACCGACGAGACCACGGCGGGTCCGGGAAGCAGGGGCATGGGCCACCCGAGGTCGAGTTCTGGCGTGCGCGAGAACCCGAGCGGTGTGGTCACCCAGAGAGCTCGGCTCGCGTCGAGCAGTGGCCGGAGCTCCGAGATGGCCATGGCATCCGCAGTCGTCGGGGTGGCCAGCGCAAGCTCGGGGAGCCACAACAGGATCGCCTGCCTCCCGGCGAGGCGACGCAGGCGGACCACCCCGGCTGCCGTGGCCGCAGCATTGTCGAGCTCGATACATCCCCACCCCCCTACCTCCCGCTCGCGGCTAAGCGAGCCGCGATACGTGAGGCCGAGGAGCGGGGGCTCGCGCTCCGATCGCTCAGAACTGGGGGTGTCGGTTGTCGCCGTAGGGGAGCACGGGGATCGCGGCTGCCTTCTGATTGGCGGCCAGCAGCAGGGACACGGCCGGGACGGTCACGCCGAGCTTGCCTACCCGCTTGAGGAAATCGCGACGCGCCTCGGCCTCGGCATCCGAAGAAGATTTCGTGATGTCTGTCATTTTCATTGCTCCTCTGCGGGTCTTCAGCGGTCACCCGACTCCCGAGGGCTGTAGCAATCGCGTCACGGCTGGTCAACACAAACCACCTTGCGTGCTCGCACTGCGGTGGCCTTGCGGTTTGCGCGCTTCGACCGCGCCGGCGCGGAGCGCGGCATGGACGGCGGCACGGGCATGTTCCGGGCGATGGCAGCGCGCGAGGCGGGCCAAGGCGGCAGTGCGCAGGCGAGCCCACAACGCCGGCTGGCTGTAGGTGGCCACGACCTGAGCCGCGAAGGCTGCGGCGTCGGAAGCGGGGCTGGTCAGGATCTCCCGCCCGGGGATCCATGCCAGGTCCTCGGATACGACGGGCGTGCCGACGATCGGCACGCCGCAGGCGGCGACCTCGAGGATCTCGGCGGTAGGCAGCGGTGCCCGGCGAAACGGTGCGACGAGTACCCTGGCGTGTCGAGAGGCGCTCGCGAGGTCGTCGACAGGTCCCAGCAGACGGACACCCGAATCGGCGCGAAGCGCGACCCCGAGCGCACCGAGCGGGCCAGCGACATCGAGGAGGACCGCATGGTCTGGTCGGGCCAGGCGGTCGCGCAGCGCTGGCCACATGGACTCGAGGAACCAGAGCAGGGCATCGACGCTCGAGGACCCGTCCTCGCTGAACTGTCCGACGAAGAGCAGGTGGTGACGCTGGCGGAATCCTTCAGGTGCTGGGGCGGGACGCACTGGCAGCGGTACCTGAACGACGGTGCCCGGTGTCGCGGCCCGGAGCCGGGCTCCCACCCGCGCGGAGGTGGTGAGCACGGCGTCCGCCGTCCGGGCCCCGAGGACGAGTGCGTCGGTATTTCCCTGGCCGCCAGCGGCCGCCTTGCTTGCCCCCGTGTCGAAGAACAGGGTGCGGATCTGCAGGGTCGGCCGCCGGCGTACGAGAGAAGCGACGTGGGCCAACACCTCTGGTGCGGTCGCGAGAATCGCCTCGAAGGTGTACCCGCGGTCCTCGAGAAAAGCCTCCAGGGACGCTAGCGGTGCCGGTGCGACGATCTCCAGCGACTGCGGGAGACCGCGCCGCAGGTCGTCATCGATCTCCTGCCGCTCGCGGGAGGGGAACAGGGTGAGGCGATACCCCGCCTCGGCCAGCACCCGCAGCAGGGCGAGCAGCGCCCGTGCTCCACCGCCATCGCGGCAGCGGGGGACAGGGGCGACGACGAGCACGCGCGTGACCTGTCGGCGAGGGCGCCAGCGGTGCCAGTGCCGTCGGATCGGGGCGCTGCAGGCCCGATAGGCGGCCTGCGCGGGACGCATCGCGTAGCGGTGGGCCCACTCCAACGAGACTAGGAGAGGAAAGAAGCGGTCTGGCCGTGGTACCAGGTGCAGATGATGCAGCGCCGGAGTGCTGAGACGCCGATACGCGTAGCGCCAGCGATCGCGCCGCCGCTCGCGGGTCCTGGGGTACCAGCGATGGAAGGCCAGCCGAGAGACCGTCGGTCCGGTCTCGCGGCGGAGCCTGTGGGCGACCTCGTCGGCCAGACTGCGGGCCCCATGGTCGGCAGCCAGACGAGGATGCACCGCCTCGGGCGAGCCCATGCCCAGCACGATGTCGACGAGGGCGACGCTCACCAGCACGATGCGTTCGACGCCGCTCGAGCGCGCCCGGTCGAGCACGGTGACCAGGTCGAGCGCAGCCTCGCCACCGAGCAGTGCCGCAATGTCACAGATCCATTGCAGGCGTCCCCACGCGTGCTTGGCGGCGTGGACGCAAACGGCGAGGAAAAGATCCTCGGTCTCGAGCATGCGGAAGCAGCGACCCCAAAGCCTCGCGGGGCGAGCGCGCGACCACAGCGCAGGGTACGCGAGGTCGATGGCCAGTGCCGGTGGCGCCAGGGCCCAGTGCGGCTCGACGACGAGGCCATCGGCACGACGAATGAACTGGTACTCGCACTGGAATCGACGATAAGCCGAGTCTTCGGCCGAGGTGGCCTGGCGGCCGAGGGCGATATCGGTCGCCTCGTGAAAGCCCTCGTCGCGAAAGTACTGGCAGACGACGTCGAGCGTTTCGCGACGAACCAGAAGATCCAGGTCTCCAGCCCGGCGCAGCGTCGCATCGCCGTAGGCGAGCGCGCCGAGAACCGGTCCTTTGAACGGCAGCGCCTCGACACCTCGAGCGGCGAGGCCGTCGACGATGATCCCCAGGGCCGCGATGAGATCCTCCGTCCGACTGCGGTTGTCGTCGTCGTGGAGCACGAGGGCCAGCGCCAGCTCCTCGGGCAGGGTGCCCGAGGGGAGCGCGCGTAGCGCGCGGGCCAGCAGGGGACTCACGCCCTCGGCCAGAGCGAGCTGGACGACAGCCGTCCAGTCGGTATCCGGTCGCACGCGCGGCAGGAGGACGTCGGGCGGGTCTCTCCCGAGGCAGACACGCGCACACGCGACGAGCAGCTCGCTTGCCGAGGTCATGAGCGCCACCCCAGGGTATCTGATCGACCTGCGAGTCCCAACCCCGAGCGGGCCAGGCCGCTCACGACGTCACGGGCTGGCGGGCAAGCCCGTAGTAGGCGACGGGGACTACGACGAGCGTGAAGGCGGTCGAGGCGAGCAGACCGAAAATGAGACTCCACGCGAGCCCGGAGAAGATGGGATCGAGCGTGATGGGCCAGGCGCCCAGCATGGCGGCGCCCGCCGTGAGGGCGATCGGCCGCATCCGTTGTATCCCGCTCTCCACGACGGCGTCGTCGAGCCGCACTCCCTCGCGCTGTCGCTGTCCGATGAAGTCGAGGAGGATGATGGAGTTGCGGACAACTATGCCGGCGAGGGCGATCATGCCGATCATGGCCGTCGCCGTGAACCACACGGGGTCCGGGTAGCCGGCGACGGTGTCGCTCGCGACGAGCCCGAGCAGCCAAAAGCCAGGAGCGATACCGATCGCTCCAAGGGGGATGGCGAGCATGATGACGAGCGGCACGACGAAGGAGTGCGTCTCGACGACCAGGAGCACGTAGATACCCACCAGCGCGGCCGCGAAAGCCAGGCCGAGATCACGGAAGACGTCGACTGTCACTTTCCACTCGCCCTCGCCGGACCAGGTGGCACGGAATCCCGGGGGCAGGACCGCAGCCTGCGCTCGCTGCATGGCGAGCACCACGTCCGCCGGTGGCCGGCCGGCGACGTCAGCGACCACGTACGCGACGCGCGCGAGGTCCTTGTGGTACACGGGTTGATCGTCCGGACGCTCGACGAAGCGGCCCAGCTCGGCGAGCGGAACGAGGACGTTGGCGGCCCCCTTGAGATGAATGCGCGACAGCTCCTCGGCCCCGCTGCGGCGCGTCCGATCGAGACGGAGGACGAGGCGGAGCGGGGTGCGCTCGCGTGGCTCGTGGACGGTGGCCGCCTCGCTGCCAGCCACCGCGAGGCGCAGGGTGCGAACGACATCGATCGTGTGTACGCCGTGGAGGGCGGCCTTTTCCTTGTCGATCAGGAAGTCGAGCCGGGGCCGGCTGGCCTCGGCGAGGTCGTCCACGTCGACGACGAGCCGCTCTTCGGCCAGTCGCGCCTCGAGCGTGCGGGCGGCAGCAACGAGGTCCTCATACGAGGCGGTCGGGGGGCCGTGGACCTCCGCGACGATGGTCTGCAGGACGGGGGGGCCAGGAGGCACTTCGACGATCGCGATGCTGGCGCCGTGGCGTCTGGCGATGGATTCGAGGTCGGGGCGAAGCCGAAGGGCGATGGCGTGGCTCTGCTGTGGGCGCTCCTCCTTCGCCACGAGGTTCACGCGCAGGTCGGCGAGATGGGGTGCCTGGCGGTAGGCGTAGCGGCGCACGAGGCCATTGAAATCGATCGGGCTCGGGGTGCCCACGTATGCCGTCACATCGGTGGCCTCGGGCACGGAGGCCAGAAAGCGCTCCATGTCCCGCACCACGGCATCCGTGGCCTCGAGGGTCGTGCCTTCCGGCATGTCGACCACCACCTGGAGCTCGCTCTTGTTGTCGTAGGGGAGCATCTTGAGCGGAATGCTGCCGGAGGCGAAGAGCCCCATCGCGAGGAGAAGAAGCAGGACGAGCGTTGCCCACATGGCGCGGCGCGCAGCACGCGAGTGGAGGAGATGGCGGAGAAAACGCCGGTAGAGGCCCGTCACGACGCCGTCCGGCGGGGATGCCACGGTGGCATGCTCGTGCTCGCTCCGCAGGATCCGATAGGCCATCCAGGGCGTGATCGTGAAGGCGATCAGCAGGCTCATGCCCATGGCCACCGGCACGTTGAGGGCCATGGGACGCATGTACGGTCCCATCATGCCCGTGATGAAGAACATGGGCAGGAAGGAGATGATGACGGCGAGCGTCGCCACGATGACCGGCGGGCGCACCTCGTTCACCGCGACGAGGACGGACTCGAGGGCCGAGCGGCGGCGTTGCGCGAAGTGCCGGTGGATATTCTCGACGTCGACGATCGGGTCGTCGCAGACCAGCCCCAGCACCAGCACGAGGGCGAACAGCGTTACGCGGTTGATCGTGTAGCCAGCGAGCAGGTTCACGAACAGCGTGAGCGCAAAGGTGATAGGCACGGCGGCAGCGACGATCAGCCCTTCGCGCCAGCCGAGCGCGAAGGCGATGAGCCCGGTGACCGTGACGATGGCCAGCGCGAGCTCCCGTAACAGCTCGTTCACCTTCTCGTTCGCGGTCTCGCCGTAGTTCCGGGTGACCACGAGGTGCACGTCGTCCGGAAGGATCTCCGTGGCGAGCGCACGGGCGCGGTGCAGGATGTCGTCCGCCACTGCCACGGCATTAGTCCCGCGCTTCTTGGCGAAGCCGAGGGTCACGGCGTCGAAGCTCTGACCGGCCGGGACGCCCGCTGGTGCACCGCGGGTTCCGAAGGTGAGACGCACGTAGGTCGTGGGCTCACGAGGGCCGTCGACGACCCGGGCGACGTCTCGGAGATGGACGGGGCGACCGCTCCACGACCCGACAACGAGATCCTCGGCTTCGCGGCGGGTCCCGACGAAAGGTCCCGCCACCACAGGAACGTGACGGTCGGCACGGTCGAAGCCCCCCGCACCCACGGCCGCATCGGCGGCCTGGAGGGCGGCGAACACGTCGAGAGGCGACAGGCCGTGGGCGACCAGTGCCTCGGGGTCCAGCTCGGCGCGGACCTCGCGCGGATAGCCCCCGATGAGATCGGTGCGCGAGAGATCGGGCGTGGGATCGAGACGGGCCGCGAGCTCTTCTGCGACACGGCGCAACCCGGCCGCATCGACCGTAGGCGACCACAGGGTGAGGGCCACGATGGGGACGTCGTCGACGTCGACCGGCCGCACGACCCAGCCCGTGACTCCCGGTGGCGCCTGATCCCGATGGCCATCGATCTGGCTTTGGACCCGGACCAGAGCGCGTTCGCGATCCTCGCCGACGAAGAAGCGCACCATGACCACGGCGCCGTCGCGCCGGGCGATCGAGTACACGTGTTCCACGCCCTCCACCTGCCAGAGCAGTTTCTCCAGCGGCGTGGCGACCAGTTGCTCGACTTCCTCCGCACTGGCGCCTGGAAAGGAGACGAACACGTCCGCCATCGGTACGACGATCTGGGGATCCTCCTCGCGGGGCGTGGCGACGACGGCCACGAGGCCCAGCACCGTCGCGACGATGAGCAGCACGGGCGAGAGCGGGCCCGTCACGAAACGGCGTACGATGCGCTGGACGAAGGGCTCGGAGGGGGTCATGGGTGCGCTGGAAGACCGAGCGTTTCGCCGCCACGCAGCCCAGAGAGGACCTCGAGCGAGCCATCCGGGAGCAGCGCGCCCGTGGTGACGAGTCGACGGACCCAAAGACCATCCGCCTGCACCACGACGGTTTCGAGCTGGCCAGCGCGTGCCACGGCCGCCGCGGGGACGCGCACCACCTCGCGCTGTCCGACGGGAAGGCGGAGACGGCCGAACATGCCGGGGTACACGCCGGCGACCGGCTCGAAGTTGACGCGGACTTCGAAGGTCCGGCTCTGCGGATCCGCGGCAGGGAGGATCTCGGCCACCGTCCCCTGAACGGTGCGTGCCACGGCAGGCAGCACGACCTCGAGTCGGTCTCCGGGGCGGATCTGGCCGATTAAGCCCTCGCGGATCTGGGCTTCGAGCCGCAAGGCCCGGGGATCGAGGAGGACGAGCAAGGGGCGGCCGGCGACCGCGAGGTCGCCGGGCTCGACATGGCGTTCCGCAATCACCCCATCGATCGGTGCTGCGATGCGCACGTGCTCGACGGTGGCCTTGGCCTGACGGTACTCGGCCTCGGCGGCCTCGAGCTGTTCGGCGGTCGCGGCCTGGCGAGCGAAGAACCCGCGAACGCGCTCGTACTGAGACTTGGCACGGACGTATGCGGCTGCGAAGTCGCTGTCATCGAGGAGCACGAGGAGCGTCCCAGCGCGCACGCTGTCACCGACCGTGGCATGGACGGCGAGCACGCGGGCGGTGACCTGTGCGGCGACGGCGACGCGTTGGCGAGAGCGCACCGTGCCGACGGCTTCCTCCACGACAGGGGCGGCGATGCGTTCGGCTCGTACCGACCGAGCTGGAGGGGGGATCTCGAAGCGGCTCGCTCCGACACCTTCGGGAGGCCGCGGGCGGTGGAAGGCCCCTGCCGCATAGAGGACGACGCCGATGACGAAGCCGAGAAAGCCAGCCCAGCGGAGGAGGGCTCGGGCTCGGGTGCTCATGGCCCGTCCTTTGCCATTGCCATGCCGACGGCTGACGGCAAGCGCCCCATCGCTCGATGCAGCTCGACCATCGCCCGATCGACGTCGAGACGAGCCTGGATCCGCGTGGTCCGCGCCCGCGCCGCGGCCGTCTCCGCCTCGAGGTAGCGGGTCACCGTGGCGGCACCACCGCGGTACTGCACGTCGACCAGCTGGAGGGTTTCTTCGGCGGCAGCGACGGCCTGCGTCGCCACCGCGAGGCGAGCGCGTGCCTCCTCGAGGCGGAGCCACGCCGTCTCGATCTCGCGCGCGATGGCGAGGAGCATGGCGCGGTCAGCTTCGCTGAGCTCGTCCAGGGCCGCGCGGGCGGATCGGATGGCCGCCCCTCGTGCCCCGCCGTCGAAGAGATCCACCGACAGGGCGATCGCCACGGTCCAGTTGGGATCCTTCGGATCGATGTGCAAGGCCTCGGGGACGTCGGCGTAGAGGCGGGTGGCGACGTCGATCCGGGGAAGATAGGCACGACGAGCGCTCGCGAGCTCGAGCCGGGCGCGCTCCACGCTCCGCCGTGCGAGCGCTGCCTCGGGGCGCGAGCGGTACGCCTCGGCGAGCGCCTCGCCGACTGACGAGGGGAGGGCTGCGAGTTCGAGGGGCTCGTCGGCGAGCTCGAGCGGGGCCTCGGGCGGCAAGGCCAGCAGCATACGCAGCATCGCCAGGGCGACACGGTGGGCGGTCTCGGTCCGGAAGCGCTGTTCGCGCGCTTCGGCGAGCCTGACCTCGAGCGACAGGAGGTCCGATCGCAAGGCGCCGCCGCCCGCCACCCGGACCTTGCCCTCGGCTACCTGAGCCTCCACAGCACGGACGCTGGCGTCGTCCGCCGCGAGGAGCTCCCGAGCGGCCTGAGCGTCGAGATAGGTGGCCACGACCGCGGCCACGAGCGCGTTGGCCGCGGCATCGTGTGCCAGGGCAGCCGCCTGAACGGCAGTATCCCGCGCCCAGTAGGCGAGCAGATCACGGCCGCCATTCCACAGGTTCCAGCTGAGGCCGAGGCCGCCTTCGAGATTGACGAACCGGCCTGGATCGTTGAAGTCGACCGCCGGCGGGAGCACGCGTCCGTCGATCCGCTTGAAGAGGTAAGCCGACGGTGCGTTCCCGTAGAGATAGCTGGCCTCGGCCACGACGCGCGGGAGAAAAGGCGCGACACTTGTCGCGAGTTGTGCTCGTGCCTGCGCGACGCGCGCCGCCGCTGCGGAGAGATCGGGATTTCGCTCGAGGGCGAGCCGGACGGCGGCGACGGCCGTGAGCGGGGACGGTGGTTCTACGGCGGGCGTCGGCGCATGTGCCGGCTCGAGCGGCAGCGGTGGGGTTGGTGGGACAAAATCGCCGCGGTGCAGACAGCCGCCTGCACAGAGGGCACCCACGGCGGCGAGGAGCGCGTGAGCCCGCATGGTCAGCCCGGCACGGCGCATGGGGCGGCGGCTGGCCATCGTCGGGGTATTAGCCATGGGGTGCCAGCGAGTGCCGGGGACCCTCGGGGTCCCGCATGCCCCCGGCAGGAATCGAACCTGCGACCCCCTGCTTAGGAGGCAGGTGCTCTATCCACTGAGCTACGAGGGCGCCTCCAGCAGGGGGTCCTGGCACAGTCGGCTGTCCGCCGCAATCGCCGCGCCGTCCGCTCACTGCACTACGCCGGGAACCTGGAGAGCGAAGCGTGGAATCCGTGCGCGAAAGACACGGCCTCCGGCCTCGTGCATCTCGTAGCTGCCCTCCATGGTGCCCACGGGGGTCGGCAGGATGGCGCCGCTGGTGTACCGGTGGGTTTCGCCCCGGTCGAGGATCGGTTGCTGGCCGACGACGCCTGGGCCCTCGACCTCCTCGACCTTGCCGTTGCCGTCGGTGATGATCCAGTGGCGGCGTCGGAGCTGGACGCGCGTGTGCCCCTGGTTCTCGATCGTGACGAGGTAGGCGAAGGCGTAGCTGTGCTCTTCGGGGCAGGAGCGATCGGGTAGGTACACGGCCTCGACCGTGACGCGTACCCCGTCCGTGACTGCGGTCGGCATGGCAAGGCGTCTCACTAGGCAGTGGTCGGACTTCGGTCAAGGCGTCTTGGCGTGCACCTCGCCCCGCGGATAGAAGTATCGAGCATGGCAGAGCTGGTCATTCGCGGGGGCGAGGTCTACGACGGGTCGGGGCGATCTCCGGTCCGGGCCGATGTCGCCATTCACCAGGGTCGCATCGCCGCAATCGGATGCGTTGCGGAACGCGGCCGCGACGAGATCGACGCGAGAGGGCTCGCAGTGGCGCCGGGCTTCATCGACGTCCATACGCACTACGACTGTCAGCTGTTCTGGGATGCCCAGGCCACGCCGTCGCCCTGGCACGGCGTGACCACGGTGGTGATCGGCAACTGCGGCTTCACCGTGGCGCCGTGCCCGGTGGAGCAGCGGGAGACGGTGATGCGCCTGCTGGCCTTTGTCGAGGGGATGCCCCTTGCGGCACTGCGGGCCGGTCTGCCGTGGTCGTGGGCAACGTTCCCCGAGTACCTGGCGGCCCTCGAGGCGCGCGGCCTCGGAATCAATGTGGCGGCATTCGTCGGGCATTCAGCGATCCGCGTCGAGGTGATGGGGCCGGACGCCGTCGAGCGGTCGGCGACGCCCGAAGAGTGCGGGCGCATGGCCGAGCTGGTGCGGGAAGCGCTGCGGGCTGGCGCGATCGGCTGGTCGACCTCGCTCTCGCCGACCCATTTCTTCGCGGACGACGGCAAGCCGGCACCGAGTCGTCTCGCGGAGCACGAGGAGCTGCTCGCCCTGGCCACGGCCGTGCGCGGCGTCGGTCGCCGGGCGGTGATCGAGATCGCCCCGCGCGCGACCATCGGGAGCGTGGATGATCGCGCGGCTGAGCAACAGGAGCTGGCCTCGCTGGCACGCGCCAGCGGTGCGCTCGTGACCTGGGCGCCGCTCTTTCAGAGCCCGTACCAGCCGGGTGCGGCGCTGCGCGTGCTCGACGAGGCGGCGGCCCTGCAGCGCAGCGGCGCGATGGTCGTCCCGCAGGTCGGCTGTCGGCCGCTCGAGCTGCGCTTCGACTTCGCGACGACGGGATTCGGGCTGGAGAACAACCCCTTCTGGCGCCCCATCATGGCCCTGCCGCGGGCGGAGCGCCGGGCGCGCTTCGCGGAGCCTGGGTTTCGCGCCGAGCTGCGTGCAATGTCGCACGGCTTCGTGGCTGCGCTCGCCCCGGGATGGGATCGCCTGGTGCTGCGGCTGCCCGCGCAGGACGCCACCGCGCGGTGGCGCGATCGCAGCGTACGGGATATCGCGGCGACTCTCGGCAAAGACCCGCTGGATTCGTTCTGCGACCTGGTCCTGGAAGACGACCTCGAGGGGCAGTGGGGCGCGCTGCTCTTCAACGTCGACGAGGCCGAGATGGCCGCTATGGTTCGCCATCCCGCCGGGATGCTCGCGCTGTCGGATGCCGGGGCGCATGGCGACACGCTGTGCGATCAAGGGTTCACGACGAGCTTGCTCGGTCACTGGGTCCGGGAACGAGGGGACTTCGCCCTCGAGGAGGCGATTCGCCTGATCACCAGTGTTCCCGCCGAGCGCTTCGGGCTGGTGGATCGCGGGCGCCTGGCGCCGGGATACGCAGCCGACGTGGTGGTCTTCGATCCCGCGCGCATCGCGACAGCACCGACCGAGCGGGTGAGCGATCTCCCGGGTGGCGAGCGCCGTCTCCTCCAGCGCGCCGAGGGTGTGGTCGATGTGCTCGTCAACGGGGAGGCGGTCGTCCGCGCAGGGCAGCCACGCCAGACCATGCCAGGGCGCGTCCTGCGGGGCCGATGAGCGCGGGGGCGAGGCGGGGGTCAGTAGACGCCGGGGCCTAGCTTGCTGTGATCCCAGCTCGTGACGCGTTCGGGCTGGACACGGATCACGAGGCGCTTGGCAGCCTGCGCGCGTAGGGCGTCGCGTAGCCCGTCACCGGGCCACTGCTGGTATTTGCCGTTGATGCGTTCGAGCACGTCGAGGACGTGCTCCGTCTCGGCGTCGAGCAGGGCACGGCCGCGGAGGAGCAGACCCTTGAGCTCGGCGTAGCGGCTACCGCTTTCGACCAGCAGGGCGCAGCGTGGGTCGCGACGCAGGTTGACCGCTTTCTGCGATTTCTGGAAGGTGGTCATGACCACGGTGCCGTCCGGGTCGACCACGAACCACATGGCGACGGCGTGGGGATAGCCGCGCCGATCGAGCGTCGCCAGGATGATGGTGTGCGCGTCGGCGAGGTACTGCCGCTGCTCGTCGGGGGTGAGGGCGATCTGGGCACGGCGCTTCATCTCTCGTCGAGGCTCTAGTGCGCCCGAGCGATCAGCGCAAATTGTGTTCGCGCAGGGCTGCAGCTATGGCGATCGGGATGCGACGGCAGGTGTACCGAGGGCGCATCCTCGATGTGGGCGTGGAGCACGTGGTGCTGCCCAACGGTGCGGCGGTCGACCTCGAGGTGATCCGCCATCCCGGTGCCGCCGCCGTGGTCGCTCTCGACGCCGAGCGACGCGTCGTGCTGATTCACCAGTTCCGGCATGCAGCCGGAGGCTATGTGTGGGAGCTGCCCGCGGGGGTGCTCGAGGCCCCCGGCGAGCCTCCGGGCGTCTGCGCCGCCCGAGAGCTGCGCGAGGAGACCGGCCTGGACGCCGGGCGTTTCGACCCCCTCGGCGTCGTGCTGCCCACGCCCGGGTACAGCGACGAGCGCATCCATCTCTTTCTCGCGGTCGATCTCCGCGATGGCGAGCATGCGCGCGAGCACGACGAGGTCATTCGAGAGATTCGCCGCGTGCCGCTCGCGGAGGCCCTCGACATGGTCCGCCGGGGAGAGATCGTCGATGGGAAGACGGTTGCCGGGCTGGCGCTCGCGGCGATGGCGCTGGGAGCGCTGCCATGAAGGTCGGCCTTGCAGGCTTCCCCGCGTCCGGGAAGACCACGGTCTTCTCGGCGCTGACCGGCCTCCGGCCCGATCCGGCGGACCGTCGGGCGCAGCTCGGCGTGATCAAGGTTCCCGATGCCCGTGTCGATTTCCTCGCGTCCGTCTATGCTCCGCGAAAGACGACCTACGCCGAAGTGACCTTCGTGGATTTTCCCGGCGCTCGGGACAGCGCGAAGCGCACCGTGCTCGATGCGGACATGATCGCCGCGCTGCGGGACGCCGACGCGCTCGTGGAGGTGGTCCGGGCATTCCCGGACGTCGCTGGGGCGAGCCCCGATCCGCAACGCGATATCGATGCTTTCGACACCGAGTTGGTGCTCGCGGACTTGGTGCAGATCGAGCGTCGTCTCGAACGGGCTAGAAAGGAGCGGGGGCACGAGCGCGAGATCGCCCTGCTGGGGCGCCTGCGAACGCATCTAGAGGAGGGCAAGCCGCTCCGCCTCTGTGCCTTGACGGCCGAGGAGCGCACGCAGATTGCCGGGTTTGCGTTCCTGTCTCTTCGGCCGCTGCTGGTCGTGCTCAACGTCGCGGAATCCGAGGTCGCGCGAGCCGTTCCGGCTGCGGTGGCGGCACGCGCAGCAGCAGCGGGGGCCGAAGCGATCGTACTCTCGGCGCGGGTGGAAGCGGAAGTCGCCGAGCTCGACCCGGCGGATCGCGCCGCCTTCCTGGAGGAGCTGGGGCTCGCGGAGCCGGCGCGGGATCGCTTCGTACGCGCCAGCTATGCGCTCCTCGATCTGATCAGCTTTCTCACGGCCGGCGAGGACGAGTGCCGGGCCTGGCCGATTCGTCGCGGGACGACGGCGCGGAAGGCCGCTGGCCGTATCCATTCCGACATGGAGCGGGGGTTCATTCGCGCCGAGGTCATCGCGTTCGAGGATTTCCAGCGGTACGGGAGCGAGGCCAGGTGTCGCGAGGCGGGGAAGCTCCGTCTCGAAGGCAAGGACTACGTGGTGCAGGACGGCGACATCATCCACTTTCGCTTTGCGGTGTGACGGCGGCGGGTCCACGGGCGGGCAACCACACGCGGAAGGTGGACCCGCGAGCGGGGGCGCTTTCGAGCGTGACCTGGCCCCCGAGGAGGTCGACCAGGCGCCGCACGATGTGAAGGCCGAGCCCGACGCCACCGGCCGAGCGTGCGGCGGCATCGGGGCCCTGGCGAAAGGCCTCGAAGATCTGCCGCTGCGCTTCGGGGGGAATCCCGGGCCCCGTATCCTGCACGCGAAACTCGACGCCGTCGTCGCGCGGCGAGGCGCCCACGGTGATCGTTCCCCGCTCGGTGAACTTGACCGCATTCGTGAGCAGGTTCTTCAGGACGACGAGCACCTTGGCCGCGTCGGTCTGGAGGGGCGGAAGGCCTTCGTCGCACGACCAGACGAAGCGCAGATCGCTGTGGACCTGCAGCTCCGCGGTCGTCTGGCGCAGGCGCTCGAGAATCTCTCGGGCGCCAACCGGCGCGAGCGCGATGTCGACGCTGCCCTGCTCGAGCCGGGCCAGATCCAGGGTGGTGGAGACCAGGGTATGCAGCTCCTCGGCGTTGCGCCGGATCCGTAGCAGCGGCTCGCGCTCGGGAGCGTCGGGACGGTCACTCGAGGCATCGAGCAGCATGTCGACGTAACCGAGGATGACGTTGAGCGGCGAGCGCAGCTCGTGGGACACCGCGGCGACGAACTCGCTCTTGAGGAGGCTTGCCGCCCGCAGATGGGCATTCGCCTCCTCGAGGGCGAGATCGCGAGCCAGCAGACCGCGAAGCTGGCGCTCGCCGAGCGCGGCACCGTAGACGGTCACAGCGGCAGACGCCGCGGCGGCGAACACGGCGACGCCCGTGGAGACAATGGCGGGAACCACGAGCGCTGCCGCGAGAACGACGCCTGCCATGATCGTCCCGAGGAGTGCTTGCCGGCGGGCACCCCAGGGCAGGACGCTGGCCGTGCCGAACAGGATGAAACTGAAGGCCATGGCGAGAAGCTCCAGCTCGCCGCGCAGCCAGAGGTGGTAGGCGGCCATCATCAGCGCGATGCCGAGCGTCCCGGCCGCTGCGGCGTTGAGGACGATGGCCGGGCGCTCGCGATACCGTCGGGCGATCGCCACGGTCACGACGCCGATGATCATCTCGGCGAGGAGGGTGAGGGCGTACGCGGGAGTGCGCTGGGGCCTGCCGGCGTGCTCCGGAACCCAGGCGATGAGGAGGACGGCGACCAGGATGAGAAACGCACCCGGCAGACGCTCGCCGACCGAACGGGCAGCTTCCGTGCGCCAGGCGCTTCCGAGGTCGTGGGGGAGGGGAGGCGGCACGAGCTGCGGCGAGGGTGCGAGGCTCATGAGCGCAGGAACGGCGGTCGGTCAGCCGTGCGTGCGTTCGAATTCCCGCATGAAGTCCACCAAGGCCTGCACGCCCGCCTCGGGAAAGGCATTGTAGATCGACGCGCGCAGCCCGCCGACCGAGCGGTGTCCCTTGAGGCCGTCTAATCCTGCGGCCGCCGCCTCCTCGACGAAGCGCGCTTCGAGCGCCTCGGTGGGCAGGCGGAAGGTGACGTTCATCCGGGACCGACACTCGGGTCGTGCATGCCCGCGGTAGAAGCCGGTGCGATCGATCTCGGCATAGAGGAGCGCGGCCTTGCGCGCGTTGCGCTCGGCCATGGCCGCGAGCCCGCCCTGACGCTTCAGCCATGCCATGACCAGCCCGAGGATGTAAACGGCGAATGCCGGGGGCGTGTTGTACAGCGAGCGCTCCTTGGCGTGTGTCGCGTAACGAAGGATCGTCGGCAGCGAAGCCGGGGCTCGCTCGAGCAGGTCCTCGCGCACGATGACCAGCGTCACGCCGGCCGGTCCCAGGTTTTTCTGTGCTCCGGCGTAGACGAGCCCGTAGCGGTCGATCGCGATGGGGCGACTGAAGAGGTCGGAGGACGCATCGCACACGAGCGGGACGCCATCGGCCGCGGGTTCCTCCGGAAACTGGACGCCATGAATGGTCTCGTTCGACGTGAAATGCAGGTACGCAGCACCGGGCGTCCGATGCACCTCGTCCGGGGTAGGGAGGCGGGTGAAGTTGTCCTGCTCGGTCGAGGCAGCGATGGCGACCGTGCCGAGTTTCCGCGCTTCGGCCACGGCCTTCTGGCCCCAGGCACCGGTCACGAGATAGTCCGCAGTAGCGGCCGGCGGGAGCAGGTTCATCGGGACCATGGCGAACTGCAGGCTTGCCCCGCCCTGGAGAAAGAGAATGCGGTAGTGCTCCGGCACCTGGGCGAGCGCGCGGATGTCGGCTTCGGCACGGCGAACGATGGATTCGAACACGGCCGAGCGATGGCTCATCTCGAGCACCGACATTCCGGCCCCCGGATACGATACCAGGTCGCGCTGCGCCTCTTCGAGGACCTCCACGGGCAGGACGGCGGGCCCCGCGCTGAAGTTGAAGACTCGTTTCGGAGCGGATGCCATGGAGTGGTTTCTCGCGGAGGGAGCCGTTTGGCGCAAGCCCTGTCTCCGTACGACTTTGGTCGGACGGACGCGCGTCGTTCCACCGCGGCCGAGCGACCGCGGCGAGCGCCAGACTGTGGCTGGGCGCAATTGACTCGAGCGGCGGAGCACGGCTAGCGTCGCCGTCAGCATGGCGCACACGGCGACGTTCAAGCGCATGATGAACGAGGTGGTGGCCTACGGGAGCTGCTGCGAGTGTGGTGCCTGCGTCCTCGTGTGCCCGCACAACGTCATCGACTACGTGGAGGGCAAGCCGAAGCAGGTCGCCAAGGCAACGGCACCCTTCGACTACTGCGGCATCAGCGAGGGAATCGGCTGCGATGTCTGTGCGCAGGTGTGTCCCCGACTGGACGCCCGCGAGTACCACCTGCGGGATGCGGTGCTGCCACGGACCTCCGGCATGTACGAGAGCCTCTTCGGCCGCTATCGGCGCGTCGTCGCCGCACGCTGCACCGACCCCGAAGTGCTCGCTCGGTGTCAGGACGGCGGGGTGGTGACTGCCATGTTGGTGCATGGGCTGCGCGAGGGCCTGTTCGATGGGGCGGTGGTTGCGGCGGCCGACGAGGAGACGCCCGCGGCGCCGAAGCCTCGGGTCGTGACGACGGCCGCGGAGGCGCTCGCGTGCGGGCGATCCTGGTATACGTATTCGCCGAACAATCTGGCGCTCGCCGACGCGGAGCGGCTCGGTCTCCGCCGGGTGGCGTTCGTCGGCGTCCCCTGTCAGATCACGCCCATCCGCAAGATCCAGCAGGCCGATCCCGCCTACCTGGTCAACGCGCGCAAGAAGGAAAAACACCTCGAACGGCAGCGGAAATACCTCAAGGGCTTCGGCGACATCGTGGACTTCACGATCGGCCTGCTGTGTACGGAGGTGTTCACCTACGAAGGGCTCATGGTGCAGCGCATCCAGCAGGAGATGGGGATCCCGCTCGCGACCGTCCGGAAGTTCAACGTGAAGGGCAAGGTGCTGATCTACCGCACCGACGGCAGTGTCGTAGAAATGAGCCTGCACAAGGCGCAGGAGCACGCGCGCCCCGAATGCCACCACTGCGGAGATTTCAGCGCCGAGCTGGCGGATGTGTCGTGCGGCGGCGTGGCCTGCATGGACTGGACGATCACCGTCCTGCGGTCTGCTCGCGGCGAGGAGCTGTTCGACGCGATGGTGCGTGGGGGGTTGCTCGAGACCCGTTCCATGGAAGAGTTCGAGAGCTCCATGAAGGTGCTGCTCCGGCTCGCGCAGAAGCAGCGCGACCGCGTCCCCGTTCCGCCGGGCCGGTCGCGGGACGCGGTGCGGCCGAGCGACTGGCCGAGCGTGCCGGCGGACCCCGTGCGCTGAGCGGCATGCCAGGCGCTGCCGAGGGGCATTGGCGAGGACGGATGGCGTGGTGCGCTCGAAGGGTGTAGACGTACCTGCCGTGGTCGTCCGGGCAGTCCGGCTCGCCCCAGGCGTCCACCACCAGACGCGAGGAGGAGATCCATGCCCAAGGCAGTGATCGTGAGCGCGGTGCGCACCGCCATCGGAACGTTTGGGGGAGCGCTGGCGCAGCAACCCGCGACGAAGCTCGGCGCGATCGTCATCCGAGAGGCGGTCCACCGGGCGAAGCTCGCCCCGGAACAGGTCGACGAGGTCATCCTGGGCAACGTGCTGGCGGCCGGGCTGGGTCTCAATCCCGCCCGCGTTGCGGCGCTGGAAGGCGGCGTGCCGCGCGAGAAGCCGAGCTTCGGCGTGAACAAGGCCTGCGGCTCGGGTTTGAAGGCGACGGTACTTGCGGCGCAAGCGGTCGCTCTCGGAGAGGCCGAGATCGTGGTTGCCGGGGGCATGGAGAGCATGAGTGGGGCGCCGTACCTGGCGAAGAAGGCGCGCTACGGCATCCGCATGGGGCACGACCAGCTCATCGATTCGATGATCGCCGATGGCCTCACGTGTCCGATCACCCTCGTGCACATGGGCATCACGGCGGAGAACATCGCGGCGAAGTACGGCATCTCGCGAGAGGAGCAGGACGCCTTCGCCGCGGAAAGCCAGCGTCGGGCGGCGGCGGCCATCGACGCCGGAAAGTTCAAGGGCGAGATCGTCGCCGTCGAGGTGCCCGGCGCGAAGAAAGGCGAGACAGTGCGCTTCGACACCGACGAGCATCCGCGCCCGGGTACCAGCGTCGACAAGCTGAAGGCGCTGAAGCCAGCGTTCAAGGCGGATGGTACGGTCACCGCGGGCAATGCGTCGGGCATCAACGACGGCGCGGCAGCGCTCGTCGTCATGTCCGACGCGAGGGCGAAGGCGCTCGGCGTGACGCCGCTTGCGAGCATCCGCGCGTACGCGTCCGCCGGGGTGGACCCGGCGATCATGGGCATGGGCCCGTGGCCGGCGTCCCTGAAAGCGCTCGAGCGGGCGGGCTTGCGGACCGGGGACATCGACCTGTGGGAGCTCAACGAAGCGTTCGCTGCCCAGTCGCTCGGCGTCTTGCGGGAGCTCAAGGTCTCGCCGGAGCGGGTCAACGTCAACGGGGGAGCCATCGCGCTGGGCCACCCGATCGGGGCGAGCGGGGCTCGCGTTCTGGTAACGCTGCTTCATGCGATGCTCGATCGCAAGGCGACTCTGGGCGTCGCGTCGCTGTGTATCGGCGGTGGTCAGGGGATCGCCATGGTGGTCGAGCGCGCGTAGGCGCGCGGGCGGTGGCGAAGGTCGCGGCGTTTTTCGACGTCGACGGGACGCTGCTCGCGAAGCACTCAGCGTCGCTGTACGTGACGCATCTGCGCCGCACGGGCCAGGCGCGGCGGCGAGATGCGCTTCGCACCCTGTACTATCTCGCGCAGTACAAGCTCGGGTTGCTCGACGTTGAGAGCGCGATGGCGGTGTCGATGCGCTGGGTCGCGGGTCGGGAGGAAGCGGCCCTGGCCGAGGATTGCCGCAGCTGGTACGCGACTGCTGTTCGGCAGTGGATCTATCCGGAGATGGCGGTCCGCGTTCGCGGGCATCAGGAGGCGGGGCATCTCACGGCCTTGTTGACGAGTGCAACGCGCTACCTCGCCGAGCCTCTCGGGGCGGATCTGGGGGTCGCGCATCACTTGGTCACGCGGCTGGAAGTGCGTGAGGGGCGCTTCACGGGAAAAGCCCTCCGTCCGGTCTGCTACGGGGCTGGCAAGGTGTACTGGGCGGAGCGTTTCGCCGAGGAACATGGCGTGGATCTGCGAGAGAGCTTTTTCTACACCGACTCCATCACCGACCGCCCCGTGCTCGAGCGGGTGGGGCACCCGGTGGTCGTGCACCCTGACCCGCGGCTGGCCCGCCTGGCGGCACAACGCGGCTGGCCGGTTCTCCGTCCGAAGGTGCCGGAGCTGCCAGCGCAACCTGGTGGGGCCGTCTCCCTCTCGACAAGCGACGTGGGACACGGCAAGGGAGGCGAGGGGAGACGGTGATGGACGGACCGGTGGAGGGGTCGCAAGGCATGCTGTTCGTCCGACCCCTGGTGGTGCTGGCCCTGGGGCTGGCAGCCGCAGGGGTCGCGTGGTGGGTACTCATGCAGGAGCCCCCGCGCGGGCCGACCCGCCTGGGAGCCAAGGGAGCGGACGGCGGTTCCCCCCGCGTCCCGGGAGGCTCCACGCTGGACGACGCGACCATGTTGGCCCGGGCGACGCCGTGAGGGGCGCTCTCCCCGATGCAGCCCCGCGGCGGGTCCCTCCACAGAGCCTGGACGCCGAGGAGTCGGTGCTCGGAGGAATCCTGCTCGACAACGCCGCGCTGGACCGCGTGAGCGAGATCCTTCGGCCGGACGACTTTTATCGCGAAGCGCATCGGAAAATCTTCCGCGCGATGCTGGCGCTCGGGGAACGCGGCGAGCCGACCGATCTCGTGACCCTGGGCGAGACGCTGCGCCAGCGGGGCGAGCTGGCCGAGGTGGGGGGAGCGGCGGCGCTCGCGGAACTGGCGGAGCGCGTACCCACGGCAGCCAATGTGGCCCACTACGCCCGGATCGTGCGCGAGAAAGCCATCCTGCGGAATCTGATCGCGACGGCGACGGCGATCGCCGCCCGAGGCTACGACGCGAACGGCGATGTGAAGGAGCTGCTCGACCGCGCCGAGAACGAGATCCTGGCGCTGTCCGATCAGGAGGTGAAGCCGGCCTTCGTCAAGATCGACCGGCTGGTCAAGCAGGGCTTCAGCGAGATCGAACGGCTGCACGCGAACAAACAGACGGTGACCGGCGTTCCGACCGGCTTCGTCGACCTCGACAGGATCACGGCGGGGCTCCAGCCCTCGGACCTCATCGTGATCGCCGCGCGTCCCAGCATGGGGAAGACGGCGTTCGCGCTGAACATCGCGGTCAACGCCGCGCTGAAGACCGGTCGGGGCGTGGCCATCTTCTCGCTCGAAATGTCGAAGGAACAACTCGCCCTGAGGCTGCTGTGCGGCGAGGCGCGTGTCGACCTGGCGCGAGTGCGCACGGGCTATCTGTCCGACCGCGAGTTCACGGACCTGGCCCACGCGGGGAACCATCTCTACGATGCGCCGATCTACATCGACGATACGCCGGCGCTCAGCGTGCTGGAGCTGCGGGCGAAGGCGCGTCGGCTGTGGCGTGACCCGGCGAGCAAGCTACAGCTGATCGTGGTCGACTACCTCCAGCTGATGCGGAGCACGGAGGGCAAGGACAACCGCGAACAGGAGATCTCCGAGATCTCGCGCTCGCTCAAGGCGCTCGCCAAAGAGCTGCATCTGCCCGTGGTGGCGCTCTCGCAGCTCAATCGCCAGGTGGAGATGCGAAATCCGCCGAAGCCGCGCCTCTCCGACCTCCGCGAGTCGGGCGCGATCGAGCAGGATGCCGATGTCATCGCGTTCATCTATCGAGACGAGGTGTATCGACCCGATACGGATCGGCCGGGGAGCGCCGAAATCATCGTGGCCAAGCAGCGCAACGGTCCTGTGGGGACGGTCGAGCTGACGTTCCTGCGGGAATACACGCGTTTCGAGAACCGGGAGGTCGCCCCGGAGGACGAGCGCGACACCGGCGGTCGCCCCTGAGCGTGGTCACGCGGACCCGGAGGCAGGGCGGGACTGCAGGGCCCGGAGTACAGCGCGCACGGCGGCGCTGGGGTCGGGCGCACGCACGAGGGCGCCGATCATGGCGATGGCGTCGGCACCTGCTGCCCGGACGGTAGCAGCTCGCTCCAGGGAAATGCCACCGATGGCCACGACGGGGCAGGGGACCGCTGCGCGCACGGCGCCGACGAGGGCCAGGCCGCGCGGCGTCAGGGCATCGGGCTTGGTCGTGGTGGAGAAGACCGGGCCGATCGCGATGTAGTCCGCCCCGGCCTGCGCTGCCAGGCGTGCCTGCTCGAGGTCGTGCGTGGAGATGCCGACCATGGTCCCAGGCGGGAGGATGGCCCGGGCGGCGGCGAGGGGGAGGTCGTCTTGACCGAGATGGACGCCGTCCGCAGCCGCAGCCGCAGCGACGTCGGGTCGGTCGTTGACGATGAGCCGGGCTCCGTACTGCCGCGTGAGGGCACGCATGGCCCGGGCCTCGGCGAGAAGCACGCGTGCGGGGGCGCTCTTGAGCCGCAGTTGGAGCAGACGCGCTCCACCAGCCAGCAGGGCCGCGGCGAGGGCCTGCGGCGGACGGCCGGTATCGAGCGGGTCGACGATGGCGTATAGGGGGGGAAAGGGCTCGGCCATGCTACGGCCGCGAGGCGGTCGGAACCCGCTCGAGCAGAATGCCAAGCTCGGTGATCTTCTTGCGCAGGGTGTTGCGATTGATGCCGAGGATCTCCGCGGCCCGTACCTGGTTGCCTCCGGCGTGGCGCAGGACGAACTCGAGCAAGGGCCGCTCGACCGCGGTCATCACCTGCGCGTAGAGCTCGCGCGGACGCTCGGCGCCGGCTTCGAGGAGCTGGCGCAGTCGTGCCCGGACCGCGTCGTCCAGCGGCAGAGCCAGCGCCGGAGCGTCGCCACCGAGCTGTCGGGTCAGGGCAAGGTCGGCGACGCCGAGGGAGCGACCGCGGCACAGCACGGCAGCGCGGAGGAGGGTGTTCTCGAGCTCTCGAACGTTGCCGGGCCAGTGATGGCGCAGGAGCACCTCGCGTGCCTCCTCCGATACGCCGGCGAGGTCGGTCCCCATCTCACGGTTGATCTTGGCGATGAAGTGCTCGATCAGCTCGGGGATATCCCCGCGGCGATCGCGCAGCGGGGGCACGACGATGCGTACGACGTTCAGGCGGAAGAACAGGTCCTCGCGGAACCGCCCCTCGCGGACGCTGCGTTCGAGATCGCGATTGGTAGCCGCGAGGATCCGCACGTCGGCCCGGATGGGATCCCGCCCCCCGATGCGGGTGAACTCCCGCTCCTGGAGCACGCGGAGCAGCTTGGCCTGGAGCCCGAGGGGCATGTCGCCGATCTCGTCGAGGAACAGCGTCCCGCCCGCGGCGGCCTCGAACTTGCCGATGCGTCGCTCGGTCGCGCCAGTGAAGGCCCCGCGCTCGTGCCCGAAGAGCTCGCTTTCGAGGAGCTCGTTGGGAATGGCGGAGCAATTCAGGGCCACGAAGGCACCGCGGCGTTCGGAGTGCGCGTGGATGGTCCGCGCCACGAGCTCCTTGCCCGTGCCGGTTTCTCCCTCGATGAGCACCGTGGCCTCGGTGGCCGCGACGCGGCCGATGGTCTTGTAGATCTCCTGCATGGCCGGCGCACGGCCGATGACGAGGTCGTGCCGCTGCTCAGCAGCGATACGGAGACGCTGGAGATCGTGCGTGAGGCGGCGGAGCTCGAGTGCCCGACGGACCAGCGCATCGACCTGTTCGAGATCGAAGGGCTTGGGCAGGTAATCGTAGGCCCCACGCTTCGTGGCCTCGATGGCATGGCCCATGGTGTGCTGCGCTGTCATGACCACGAGCAGCGTATCGATGCGTTCTTCGCGAGCGCGGGCGACGACATCGAGGCCCGAGAGGTCCGGCATGCGAATGTCGAGGAAGGCGAGGTCGAAGCTGCCGGTGCGCAGCGCGTCCAGGGCCGCCGTTCCGGTCGGGACCGTGGTCACGCTGTGGCCGTCGCGGCGACAGGCGCGTTCGAGGACCCAGCAAATCGACTCCTCGTCGTCCGCCACCAGGATGGTTCCGGGTGCGGGCCGGTCAACTTCGGGCTGGCTCATGACGGTTGGTGATCGGCAGCCGGACGCGGAACGTGGCACCACCGCCGGGCCGGGGCTCGTAGACGATCGTGCCGCCATGCTCGCTGACGATTCGGTGACAGGTCGCGAGGCCGAGACCGCTCCCGCGGGGCTTGGTGGTGAAAAAGGGGCTGAAGAGGCGGTCCCGGTCGTCCGCTGCGACGCCTGGGCCATCGTCCGCGATCGTCACCGAGAGATAGTGCCGCCGGCCCGCCAGGCCCCGGACATGGAAGGCGGTCTCCAGCCGCGTGGCCACGACAAGGCGTCCACGACCTTGCAGCGATTCCGTGGCGTTCTTGACGAGGTTGAGGAACACCTGGGTGAGCTGCGCCGCATCGCCGCGCACCGGAGGCAGGCTCGGGTCGAACTCCGTGGTGAGAACGATCCCCCCCCAGCCGGGATCGTGCTGCTGCAAGGCGAGCACGTCGCGCAGCACGCGATGGATGTTGACCGGTTCGAGGCGCAGCTGCGACGGCGTTCCGAGGCTGCGGAGCTGCTCGAGCAAGCCATCCAGCCGTCGGACTTCGCGGACGATCAGATCGAGAGCAGCGAGATGCTCGGGGTCGCTCACGGACGCCCGGAGGAGCTGTGCGGCGCCCTGGATGCCTCCCAGGGGGTTGCGGATCTCGTGCGCGAGCCCCTGGGCGAGAGCACCGAGGGTGGCGAGGCGGTCGGCATGTCGGATGGATTCCTGGAGTGCCCGCTCGAAGCTGAGGTCGTGGAGCATCAGCACGGCACCGGCAAGATGGCCGCTGTCGTCGTAGGTCGGTGCGCAGGTGGCGCTGACAGGGATCGTGGAACCTCGCCTCCGAAGGTCGCCTTCGGCACGGCGCCGGGCGAGCCCTTCGCGCACGGTCGTCGCGACCAGCTCGTCGAGCCACGCGTGCTCGGCTGCCGGGCCCAGCTCCGCGAGGCGGCGTCCCGCCAGTTGCGAGACCGGCCGGCCGAGCAGCGACTCGGCGGCCGGGTTGGCATCGACGATCTGGCCGCCGGGTTCGAGGAGCAACAAGCCCTCGGCCAGGCCCGCCACGACGCTCGCCCAGCTCGGGGGGCCGAACGCGCTGGCGCGGGGAGTCCGCCCCAGGAGGGACCGCCGACCGGCCATGGTCAGAAATCGTCCTCGCTCGCCGCCTCGGCGCCCTTTTCGCCGTCGTCACCCGCCTCGAGCTCTTCGACCATCTCGTCGAACTCCGGTCCCGCATCCTCGCCGAGCTCCTGCCCCATTTTCCGCATCCACCGAGCGACGCTCTTCGGGTCGTTTTCGTCGACACCGCTCAAGGCGGCGTCGTCCGCGAGTGCATCGAGCCGATCCTCCTCCGAGCGCAGCATCGCGAAACGCGACAGCAGCCGTGTGAGCGCCGTGCTCCCGCAGTGCTCGCACACCGGCTCGAGGGGCTCGCTGATGCGCAGCGTGAGCAGGGTGACCTTGCGGCGACATCGATCGCAGCGGTACTCGTAGATTGGCATGCGCTGAGTATAACCAGCAGGTCCGTCGCGTCCACTGTGGGAGGCACGCGCCAAGGGTGTCCGGACGCCGCGCGGCCGGCTACGGGGCGGCCTTCGCGGCGAATCCCCGCTCGCCGAAGGTCAGCGTCGTGCGCTTGCCCCCGAGGACGGTGTCGAGGACGACGTCCCGACCCCAGAGCCGGCGCACATAGCCGAGCGTGCGCTCGGCGCTCTCGAGGTGCAGGTCGCGGCCATCGTGCACATGCTCGAGACGGAGGGTGCGATTCCCCGAGAAGTCGGCATCGATCACGCGGATGACGGGGACCGAGCCCATCCCCACGCTGGCGATCAAAGTCTGTTTCACCGCCCGCCAGCCGGCCTCGTCGGACACCTCCGTGACGACCAGGTCTTCGCCGCGCGCTTCGTAGCGGAGGAGATCCAGCTCGCGCATGAGGGGACCGTCGAGCCAGCGCCGCAGGAAGGAGGCGTCACGATCGGCTGCCCGGGTTTCGAAGAGCAGCTCGCGTCCAGTGCACCCGGGCGGGAGGCGTTCGCGTTCCTCGGGGGTGGGGTCGTTGCCGACCTGCTCGATGTGCTCCCAGACTTTGAGGCCGAGGTGATAAGGATTCACTTGTCCGGGGATGGGGCGGACCACCTGGTTGTGCCGCACCAGAAACTCGAGGTGAATCGCCTGCGGGAGATCGAGGCTGTCGAGGATGCGTTTATGCCAGAAGGAGGCCCACCCCTCGTTCATGATCTTGGTCTCGATCTGCGGGATGAAGTACTGCGCCTCTTCGTGGACGATTGTCAGGAGGTCTTTCTCCCAGTCGCGCAGCACGGGATTGTGGTCGCGAATGAAGAGCAGCAGGTCTTCGTCGGGGACGAGCGGCGTCCGTTGGAGGTCCGGCTCGGGATTCTCGGCGCGGCGGTGGATGGTCCGAAAGGGATCGGGCGGGCGCACGCTGGCTTCGATGAGGCGCTCGCGCTCCTCGGCAGGCGACAGCTTGCGAATCGCGAGGTTCCGGCGACATTGCAGCGAGAGCGCGTGTGCCGCGTCGAGAATGCTCTCGACCCGTTCCAGCCCGATGCCTGGCGTGTCGATGTATCGGCGCACGCGGTCGGCGTGGGCCTTGAAGGTGCCAATGGTGAATTCGGGACGGGTCGAGCGGAAGGTAAAGTTGTTCTTGAAGAAGTCGTTGTGCCCGTAGACGTGCGCGATCGTGAGAATCTGCAGACACAGGGAGTTGTCGCGCATGAGGTAGGCGAGCGCCGGGTTCGAGTTGATGACCATTTCGTAGGGAAGCCCCGTGACCCCATGATCGTAAAGGGTCTTCAACTTCTCGTAGGCCTTGCCGTAGGACCAGTGGGGATAATGCGAGGGCATTCCCGAGTACGCCATGTAGCCGAGCATCTGGGCGTGGTCACAGATCTCGAATTCCTGGGGATAGCAGTCGAGCCCGAACGCCTCGACCCGCTCGCGAATCCGGGCGTCCCACGCCTCGAGATCGGCGAGGGTGTAGCCCGTCATGCTTCCCGGCCCTGCACAGCCTGGACGGCGCGGTCCCTCCCCAGGAAGGCCTTGAACGACGGCCAGATGTCCTCTTTGCGCTCGATCAGCACCGTCTGGAAGTTGTCGGCCTCGAGACGCCGGAACACCTGGAGCATCGAGCTCTCGTAATAGCGGGAGCCAAGGGGCTTGATCTCGCCGTAGCCGAAGAGATTGCACACGGCGCAGAGCTCCTGGGCAGCCCGCAGGGCCGCAGGGATGTCCGAATCGAAGTTGTCGCCATCCGAGCAGTGAAAGGCGTAGATGTTCCACAGCGACGGGTGGTACCGGGCCTGGACGATCTCGAGCGCCTTGAGATACGCCGAGGAAATGAAGGTGCCGCCGGACTCGCCCTTGTGAAAGAACTCCTCTTCCGTCACTTCGCGCGCTTCGGTGTGATGGGCGATGAAGGCGATCTCGACGTTCTGGTACTTGGTGCAGATGAACTGGTACAAGAGGAAGAAGAAGCTCCGCGCAAGATACTTCTTCATGGTGTCCATGGAGCCGGAGGTGTCCATGAGGCAGAGGACCACGGCATTGGACTCGTTGCGGGTGTCCGACACCATGTGGCGGTACACTAGGTCGTCGTCGTGGAAGGGGAAGCGGGGGCGCTCGATGCCGAGTTCTTCGCGGTGCTTGCGCGTCGCCACCATCCGTCGCGCGCGTTCGCGGGCGGTGCGTTTCTTGTCCAGGCGCACGCGAATCCCGACCGCTCGGTAGCCCTTGCGCTTGGAGATGCGAAAGGCGTCGACCTGTCGCAGGGCCTTGCGTTCGAGGTCGGGGAGCTCCAGGTCCTCGAACATGATGTCGATGAGCTCCTCGAGCGTGACGTCGGTCTCGTAGTAGTCGGTGCCCGGTCGATCGCCTGCCTTGTCCTCGCCCGGGGCGGGCTGACCACGCGTCCGGCCGAGGACCTGTCCTTGCTGCGAGTCCCCGGCGCCCTGTGCCGCGCCAGGCGTGTTGTCCCCATAGACGAAGCGGTATTCGCGGATACCGCGAATAGGCACCTTGATGATCCGGTCGCGATTCTGCCCGATGATCGATTCCTCGGCGATGATGTCGGCAATGTTCTCGCGGATCGACTCGCGGACTTTGGCGCGGTGACGCGAACGGTCGCTCGCCGAGCGGTCGCTGCGCTCGGCATCGGCGGGATGGAACGGACGAAAGATCGAGTCGAGCATCGCGCCGGGGATCAATCCTTCCACAGATTGTTCGCGGCGTATTTCAGAACCACGTCAACGCAGCTCTGGCAGTAGCCGCCAGCCAGAAGATTCTTCACCATCGCGTTGTACTTCTCGGTCTGCTCCTCGTCGCGCGTGCGCGCCTTGGTGATGATGCGGCTGATGTCGCGCACGGAGGTCATGAGCCGCTTCTCGATGGCCTCCTTGAGGGGCTCGTAGCTCTTGTACGACACGCGCTCGCCGCGGCGGCTCGAGGCCCAGAGATAGGCGATCACCTCCTGGCGGAAGCCGTCGGCGGCGGAGCCGATGATGGCGATTTGCTCTTCGATGGACTTGAGGAACCCCTCGTCGGGCTGCAGCTCTTCACGCGTGTTGCGGTCCTTGACCTTGGTCTTGTTCACGAAGGCCTCGGCGTGATCGAGATAGTTTTGGAAGAGCGATTCGGCCTGCTCCTGGTAGCTGTACACGAAGGCCTTGGTGATCTCCTTCTCGAGCAGCTCGAGGTACTCCTTGTGAAGCACGTCCTGCAGGAACTCGAGATAGAGCTTGCGGGTGTCGTCGGGAAGCTCCGTCTCCTTGACCATGTTGATTAAGGCCTCGCGGACGTTGATGGGATTGATACAGTTCCCCTCGATGTTGTCGCTGAGCGCGTTGTCGAGCGCCTTCATGATGAAGCGGGTAGAAATGCCGGTCATGCCCTCCCGCTTGGCATCGTCGCGGAGCTCGTGGACGTCGAGTTTCTTTGTCTTGCCTTTCTCGACGACCTCCTCGCCGTTGTAGAGCTTGAGCTTGGTCATGAGGTCGCACTTCGGTGTGGGCTCCAGACGCGAGAGGATCGCGAACATCGAGGCGATTTCAAGGGTGTGCGGTGCGACATGCGCCCGAAAATCCGAGTGACGAATGATCTTCTCGTAAATCTTGACCTCCTCGGAAAGGCGCAGATTGTACGGGACTTTAACCACGACGATGCGGTCGAGAATGGCCTCGTTCGTGTGGTCGGCTTTGAACTTCTGCCACTCGGCTTCGTTGGAGTGGGCGACGATGCACGTATCGACGTAGACCATGCCGTGTCGGCCGGGAGCAGGGATCACCTTCTCCTGGGTCGCGGTGATCATGGCATGGAGGTACTCGGTCTCGTTCTTGAAGACCTCGATGAATTCGCAGATGCCGCGATTGGCGACGTTGAGGGCGCCGTTGAGGTCGAGCACGCGGGGATCGCCCTCGCTGTAGAGGTCGAGCTTGGAAATATCTTCGCTCCCGATCAGGACGGAGGTGTCTTGATTGTTGGGGTCGACCGGTGGAACGACGCCGATACCGACGCGATTGCGCTTGGAAAACGAGCGCGTGACGACAGGGAACTCCTCGTACTTCGTGTTGAACTCGTGCTTGAGACGGTAACGGCACACCGGGCAGAGGTCGCCCTCGATGGTGACGCCGAGCATCTTCTCGAATTCCCGACGGAGGTGGCGCGGCAGGAGGTGGAGGGGCTCCTCGAACATGGGGCAGCCTTCGATCACGTAGATGGGATCGAGGGCCTCGAGACCGCGCTGGAGCTTCTCGACGAGGGAGCTCTTGCCGGAGCCCACCGGCCCCATGAGGTAGAGGACCTGGCGGCTCTCCTCGCCCTTGAGCGCGGCGGAGTGAAAATAGCGGACGATCTGGCTGATCGTTTTTTCGATGCCGAAGAACTCGTCGCGGAAGAAGTTGTAGACCTTGAGGGGCTCGTCCTTGTAGAGGCGCTTCACGCGGGGGTCCTCGGACTCGAGGATATCCGTCACCCCCTGGCGCAGGATCATGTCGTAGATCCGGGCGTGCGCCAGCTTCGGCAGCGAGGGATCCTGGCGGACCAGCTCGAGATACTCGAGCAGCGTGCCGCGCCAGCGCTTGGATTCGCGCGTGGCACGGTCTTCCTTGATGAGTCGCTCGAAGGAGACGTGGTCCATGAGTGTAGCTCCTCTCGCGTCGCCGGTGGCGCGGCGCGCTGACTACGGGCCGGCGCGGCCGTGCAGCGCGGCGGCCACGGGAATCGATGTGAGTACGACGGACATCTCGAAAGCCATCAGGTGACGCTCCGCGAAATCGTGCGTCCGAAGGGAGGCGCTGGGGTCGGCAGCCAGCAAGCGGTATGCCGGGGTACCGATGCGGCGGGAGAGGAGAACGCGCTTACGAGAGCGGTGCGGAATCGTCCACCGAGAACGGTGCGAACTCGCGCGACGTTCCGCAAGACGAGGCGAGCGTAGCGGCGACCCGGAGGACTGTCAAGGTTCCGACCTGCGAGGCGACAGCACCGCAGGGCGCGCCCGCTCAGGGTCGGCCGCCGTGAGTGGTCCCAGGGGGACTCGAACCCCCGTTACCGACGTGAGAGGCCGGCGTCCTGACCGCTAGACGATGGGACCGTCAACGACTGAGGAGGGAGGACTCGAACCTCCAATGGCCTGATCCAGAGTCAGGTGGCTTACCAATTAGCCGACTCCTCAACTTCCCGTCCGAGTACTCGATGACCTGGAGGCAGTCAAGGCGCGGGCCGCGGTCGGGCGGCTGCAGCGGTCATGGCGGCCTGCAGTCGGCGGATGGTGCGCTCGCGCCCGAGGATATCGAGGACTTCGAAGATGCCCGGGCTGACCGTTCCGCCCGTGACCGCGACGCGTACAGGTTGGGCGAGCTTCCCGAGTGCGAGGTCGTGGGCACGCAGGAGGTCCTGGAACTCCTGTTGGATGGTCGCAGCCGACCAGACGGGCAGTTGCTGGAGGCGCTCGGTCAGCTCGGCGAGGACGGGAAGAATTCCCGGGGTCAGATGCTGGGCGGCCGCCTTCGGCTGGATGTCGACGGATTCCGTCACGTAGAACCGGAGAAATTCGGCGAGCTCGACGAGGGTCTTGGCGCGCTCCTGGAGCGTCCCCACGGCGCGAGCGAGCCACTGCCGGTCCTCGGGGATGGGCAGGCAAGCCCGCTCGAGGAAGGGGACGACCAGCTCCGCGAGGCGCTCCGGCGGCATGGCCTTGAGCCACTGAAAGTTCGTCCACAGGAGCTTCTCGGGATTGAACACGGCGGGCGAGGCACCGACCTGCTCGAGCGTAAAGTACCGGATCAGCTCCTCGCGGCTGAAGATCTCTTGGTCCCCATGGGCCCAGCCGAGACGGGCCAGGAAATTGACCATGGCCTCGGGGAGGTAGCCCTGCTCGCGATAGGCCATCACCGAGGTCGCGCCGTGGCGCTTCGAAAGGCGGGTCCTGTCGGGTCCGAGGATCAGGGGGACGTGGGCGAAGTGCGGCAGCGCGGCGCCAAGCGCCTGGTAGAGCAGAACCTGCCGCGGGGTGTTCGCCAGGTGGTCGTCGCCGCGGATGACGTGCGTGATCGCCATGTCCACGTCGTCGACGACGACGGAGAAGTTGTACACTGGCGATCCGTCCGAGCGCTGGATGATGAAATCGTCGAGATCCGCCGTGCGAAAAACGACGCGGCCCTTCACGAGATCGTCGATTGCCACTTCCCCATCCTCCGGGGTGCGAAAGCGCACGGCAAAGGCCGTACGGCCCGGCGGGGCACTCGTACGGTCGCGACAGCTCCGGTCGTAGGCCGGTCGGGCTCCGGCGGCCAGTTGCGCGGCGCGGCGCGCCTCCAGCTCCTCTGCGGTGCACCAACATCGGTAGGCCGTGCCGGCGGCAAGGAGGCGTTCCGCCTGAGCCTGGTACACGGCGTAGCGGTCAGTCTGTCGGAAGGGCCCTTCGTCCCAGTCGATCCCGAGCCAGGTCAGTCCATCGACGATGGCCTGGATGGATTCCTCGGTCGAGCGCTCGCGATCCGTATCCTCGATTCGCAGGACGAAGGTCCCGCCATGATGGCGGGCGAACAGCCAGCTGAACAACGCGGTGCGCGCGCCCCCGATATGCAGGTACCCCGTCGGGCTTGGCGCGAATCGGGTTCGCACGGCCATGGCGTGACGACAAACCCGACACCGGGGGACGTGTCAAACTCTGCCGGGCGGTTTGAGAGACGGACGATTCCGCTGCATACTGCAGCCGATGCGCAGGTCGAGCCGGGACACGCGCGAAGGCGTCCGCTATGGGGGGTCCCGGAGAAGAGGGTAGGGATGGCGCTCAAGAAGATCTTGGTGGTGGAGGACAATGAGGACAACCGTCGCATCCTTGTCTACCGGTTGCGGAAGATCGGGCAGTTCGACATCCGCCAGGCGACGAACGGGCAAGAAGCGATCGAAGCCGTGCAGGCAGATGCCCCGGATCTGATCTTCATGGATCTCAAGATGCCGGTGATGGATGGTTGGGAGGCCACGCGTCGCATTCGCACCATGCCGGGGGGCGATGCGATCCGGATCATCGCCTTGACCGCCCAGGCGATGGCTGGCGACGAGGAGAAAGCGCTGGCCATCGGCTGCGACGACTACCTGGCGAAACCTGTCGTGGATCCCTCCCTGGTCAAACAAAAGCTCGAACGCCTGATCGGCGTCGCCGCCTGACGCGGCGGTTCTTGGGCGCTGCCGCTGGAGCGCTCGCTCGGGCCCGCGGCGGCGTCTCGACGAGGATGGCGTGCTCTCGGTGGCGGGAGCCCCGCGGGCTGGTGCCCCGCGAGGCGGTCCGCTCTCGAACGCTGGCGTCGGTGTGGCTTGACAGCATCTGCCGAGTCGCTGAAATGACCGCCGCCGAGCCGTTAGCTCAGTCGGTAGAGCAGCTGCCTTTTAAGCAGCGGGTCGCTGGTTCGATCCCAGCACGGCTCATTGCGGCGCGGGGGCGGGGCGGCTCGAGGGACCGTCACGTCGTTGGCGCTCGCCAGCACAGAATTGACCGGGCCAGCGCCAGGCCGCTCCCGCACGGCCGCATGAAGACGGCCGAAGTGCGCGGAGCGTGGCAAAACGCCTCGGGCGCCACGACGGCTCGAGACTTGCGAGAGCTGCGCCCGCAGCACGCGGTGCCGGCCCGCAGAGGCCGACGGCCCGGTGAAGGGGGAGCGGAGATGAGCCTGTTCGGATCGCGGGCGAGCGGGGGCGAGGGCGCGGCACCCGTGCGGGTAGAAGCACGCGCCGGCGACCATCTCCTCGCTCTGGCCAAGCTCGTTCCGCCTCGCCCGGTTCAGACAGACGAGATCGTCGTGGCGAATGGCGGGCGGGACGGCTGCCTGTACGTGGTCTTTGACGGGTGCCTCGTCCTGAAAGCCTGGCGAGACGGGGTCGAGACGACGCTGGCGACCTTGGCCGCAGGGGACGGCCTCCACGTGCCCGAGACGCCACCGGGGCTCGGCGGGGCGCTGGTTGCGCGAGAGTCGTCGACCGTTCTCGTCATCCCCCCGGATCTTGCCGCGCGCCTGCCGATCTCGTTGCAGGCGGTCGTGTGGCGTATCGCCGCGTCGACGGCGACGCGCGTGGTGGCGATCGCGAGCGACTCGCTGGCCGCTCTGGGAACGGCGATCGCCGAACTCGGGCGGCTCGTCGCAGAGCGCGAGGCGCAGTCGCGGCAGTGCCTGGGAAGCCAGCTCATTCGCGCGGCCGTCGGTCGCATACCCGCGCTGCCCGCCTACGCCGTCGACCTCGCGGGGCGGCTGCTGCAGGACGATGCGCCGGTCAACGAGATCGTCGAATCGATCAAGGGCGATCCATCGCTGGCGGCGCTCGTGCTGAAGACCGTGAACTCCGCCTACTTCGGTCTGCAGACGAAGGTTTCCGACTACTATCGGGCGTTCCTGATCCTCGGGGCCAGCAACGTCTATCGGCTGGTGCTCGACAGCGGGCTGCGCGCCGTCATGCCCGATACACCGGAAGGCCGCGACATCCAGAGCCGCTCCTATCTGGTGTCGACAATCGCGAGCGAGATCGCGCTGCGCTCGAAGACCATCGAAGCGCAGCTCGCCAGCACCGTCGGTTTGCTTCACGACATCGGTGCGACCGTGGGGCTCGTGCTGCGCAAGCGGGAGCCCGAGCTCGCGCCATTCTTCGCTTTGGTCGACGCCGCGAAGATCGGTGCCGACCTGCTCGCGACCTGGGGATTGCCTCCTCGCGTGTACCGGGTGGTCGAGCAGCAGCATCTGCCGGAGTATCTCCCGCCCCGCGCCCTGCCGGTCGAGGACGGGCCCGCGATCGCCGTGCTCTACCTCGCACGGGTGATAGCGAGCCTCGCGCTGGCGGACGAGGCGCATCACCCCTCGGCGGCCTTCGCCGAGCAGTATGTCCGCTCGCTGGGATTCCCCGACGGCACCTGCGAGTCGTTGTTGCGCGACCACATCCTTCCAGCACTGGCGAAACATGCCCGGCACCTGCCCCAGCACGTGCGTTCTCGAGTCGCAGGCCTTGGCGGTTGAGGGCGAGGGGCGCGCCCGGGCGGAGGCTCGCGAGCCCTCGCGTGGCGACGCGCCGCGCGCGCTGGGCTCGGTCGATGGCGTGGACCGCGCGGACCGAGCGACGGCTCGGAGCGCCGGAGCGGCTCAAGCCGTGCTGTCGCGCAACCGATACAGCTTTCGGATGACTCGGGGAGGATCATGGCGTCGGGGCTGAACGGCCGCCGGGCGCTCCTGCGATTCCTCCAGCGACACGGTCGCCTCGAGGCGGCCGAAGCGGAACGCCTCGAGCAGCTGGCGCAGCGAGACGGGACGCCCCTGCCCGTGCTGCTGGCGCGCGAGAACCTGATCGGAGAGGCTGAGCTCGCAGCCGCCCTGGCCGAGGGGCTGCGGCTCCCGGTCGTCGAGCTCGCGAACGTGCCGATCGCTCCCGAAGCGGCGCGCCTCCTCCGGGAATCCCTGGCGCGGCAGCACGAGGTGCTGCCGGTGCGCGTCGACGAGCGGGTGGTGGAGCTCGCCATGGCGAACCCGCTCGACATCGATGCCATCAAGGCGGTCGAGTTCGCGACGGGGCGACGGGTGCAGCCGGTGGTCACGGCGTATCGGGAACTGCGGGACAGCATCGACGCCATCTACCGGATCGGCGACTCGCTGGACGAGTTCCTCAAGGAGCGCGCGGACCCGCATGTCGAGATTCAAGAGCTCCAGCTCGACACGATCGACCTCCACCGGATGGCCCGAGATGCCGACCTGCCGCCGGTGATCAAGCTGGCCGACCTCGTTCTGGGCGAGGGCCTGAAGACCGGCGCCAGCGACGTGCACATCGAGCCCATGCCCGATGGATGTGTCGTCCGATATCGCATCGACGGGATGCTGGAGGAGCTCTTCCGCTTCCCGAAATGGGTCAAGAACCCGCTCATCGTGCGTTTCAAGGTGATGGCCAAGCTGGACATCGCGGAACGACGCATCCCCCAGGACGGTCGCCTGCAGGCGCGGTGGCAGGACCGCACGGTGGATTTCCGGGTCTCGAGCCTGCCGACGCAGCACGGGGAAAAAATCACGCTGCGGATCCTCGATGCCTCGCGGGGCGTCCGCGCGCTCGACCAGCTGGATTTCACGCCGGGGGACCTGCGGCTCATCCGAGATGCCGGGAACCAGCCCCAAGGCATGGTACTGGTCACGGGCCCGACCGGAAGCGGCAAGACGACCACGCTGTACGCCTTGATCCGGGAGATCTACACGCCGACGCGCAACATCGTCACCATCGAAAACCCGATCGAGTACCAGCTGAAGGGCATCAACCAGGTCGAGATCAACGAGAAGCAAGGCCTGACCTTCGCTGCCGTGCTGCGTTCGGTCCTGCGTCAGGACCCGGACGTCATCCTGGTGGGAGAAATTCGAGACGGAGAGACGGCCCGGATCGCCTTCCAGGCTGCACAGACGGGCCACTTGGTGCTGAGCACCCTGCATACGAACGACGCGGCTGCCACGGTGACACGGCTGCTCGATCTCGGGGTGGAGCCCCACGTCGTCTCCTCCTCGGTGATCCTGCTCATGGCGCAGCGCCTCGTGCGCCGAATCTGTCGTCATTGCGCGACTCCGATGCGGCCGCCGGACGATCAGATTGCGCTACTCGGGCTGGAGGAGGTCGCTGACAAGTTGATGGGAGGGCAGGGATGCCCGGAGTGCCGGGGTACAGGGTATGCTGGCCGAGCTGCGGTGTACGAGGTCATTCCGGTCACGCCAGGGATCGGGCGGGTGATCGAGAATGGGCTCGGCGAGAGCGAGATTCGTCGGCAGGCACGCGCCGAGCAGCGACGCACGCTGCGCGAGGATGCTATCGCGAAGATCGTCGCGGGGATCACGACGCCTGCCGAGGTGCTGCGCGTTGTCCAGATCGGCCTCGACGGGGGCGAGGCAAGGGAGTCCGCGCCGGAGACCTCGAAGGCGGACCGCGGTCGGGCCGAGGCAGAGGCATCGCCGCGCCGCGCCGAGGACACCTGGGTGCCGGACGAGGTCCCGGCCAGCACCGATCCGCCGAAACCCGCCGTGGAAGGGAAGCGCGGCGGCCGGGGACGGCCGCTGCGCGTCCTCGTCGTCGACGACGAGCCCCAGGTCCGGCACATCGTGCAGCTGATGCTGCAGACCGGCCATCTGGGCCTGGAGGTGCTCACCGCAGCCGACGGGATGGAGGCCCTCGCCATCGCCGCGGCGGAACGCCCCGAGATGGTGATCCTCGATCGTGCCATGCCAGGGATGGATGGCTTCGAGGTGTGCCGACGGCTGCGGACCGACCCGGCGACCGCGCTCACGCCGATCATGTTGTTGACGGCACACGATGGCCCCGAGCTGGTCGAGGAGGGGTTCCTCGCAGGAGCCGACGATTACGTCGTGAAGCCCGTGCGCCGGGAGGTGCTCGTGGCTCGCGTGCGACGCATGCTCGAGCGGACCTACGGGCGGGATGCCCTCCCGCCATTGCCGGCGCCACGGACCGTCCCGGCGCAGGACACCTGAGAATTCCGGGCTCGCCCGGACGCAGCGCATCCCCCGAGCGCAACCACCCTGACGGGCGCGTGTTGATGGGGAGCATGATCCTGCGGACGATCCTTTCGATCGGCGTGCTGGCGCTGAGCGGTCCCGGGGTGAGCGCGGCAGCCGATGCCCGGGGGGCGGCGCATGCCGTTGCGCGTGCTCTCGCGGAGCATCGGTCGAGGCTCGAGCCGCGCCTGCACTCCACGGACTTCGCCCTCGAGCACCTGGGCTGCATCGTGATGCCACGAGTTGAGCTGCGCCGGTGGGGATATCCGGGGCATGCTTTCGCGTGCGAGGAAGCGAGCGCTGGACAGGTCCTCGGTGCGGTGCTCGACCGGCGGGGCCGGCGGCTGTGTACGATCGCCGGGTCCTACGCCGGAGACGACTGCTACGAGCTGACGTTTTGCGGTACCCAAGAGCGCCTGTGCGTTCATCCCTGAGGCCGTGGCCTCGGCCCTAGGGGGAACAGTCGATCGACTGGGGAGGGGTGCGTTCGCAGGCCAGCGTCTGGGTCACGCCGGAGGCGAGGAGCGCACAGGCATTGGTGATTGCCGCCCGGCGAGCCTCTTCCAGTGTCGGTCCGTCCACAGCTCGGCAGGCACGCTGCCCGGCGAACTCGAGACAGACCTCGCAGCGGACACGGTCGATCAGGAAACTCGACCACACCACCGCGCCAGCGATGACGCCGAGGCCGAGGAGGGTGACCCAGGAAGTCCACTTCATGGCGAGCGGGGCGACGATCCTCCGCCGCAGCCCCCGAGATCAGAGATAGCGTTTCCCGAGAATGCGTCCCTCGGGATCGAACTCGTAGAGCAGCGGGTGTCCCGTCGGAATTTCGAGCTCCAACACTTCGGCCGGTGTCAGGCGGTCGAGGTGCATCACCAGGGCCCGTAACGAGTTCCCGTGCGCGACCACGAGCACATTGCGCCCGGCTTTCAGGTCGGGGAGGATCTGGGCCTCCCAGTAGGGCAGGACGCGGGCGGCGGTATCCGCAAGGCTCTCGCCGCCCGGCGGCGCGACATCGAAGCTGCGCCGCCACAGCTTGACCTGGGCCTCGCCGAATTGCCGGGCGGCGTCCGCCTTGTTCAGCCCCTGCAGGTCGCCGTACATGCGTTCGTTCAGGGCCTGGTCCCGCATGGTGGGCGGGGTCGGCAGGCCCGCCGCCTCGAGCGCGAGCCGCGCCGTGTCGATGGCGCGCTTGAGCACGGAGGTGTACAGCCGATCGATGCGACGGCCGCGGAGCTTTTCGCCGGCGGCTCGGGCCTCCTCCTCGCCCTTCGGGGACAGGGGCACGTCGATCCAGCCGGTAAAGCGGTTCTCGAGGTTCCACTGCGACTGGCCATGACGAAGCAGGATGAGCTCGGCCATGCGCCTTTTGATACCGCGGGACTGGGACGGAGGCCAGCCGTCTCGGCACGCAGAATTGTCATGCATCGTTCGGTTGCGGCATGACGAGCACGCTGATATCCGGGTAGCAGCAATGAGTGTCGTCGTGCTCTTCGCCCTCCACTGGATGCTGGCGGTTTTTATCCAGTCGAGCTTCCACCACCGCTATGCGTCGCACCGCCTGTTCACTATGCCGCGGGTGACCGAGCGGATCTTTCACCTCGCGGCGTGGTTGGTCCAGGGGCCGTCGTACCTCTCGCCGCGCGCGTACGCGGTGCTCCATCGGGAGCATCATGCCTACAGCGACACGCCTCGCGATCCGCACTCGCCCGTCATCTGCCGGAACCCGCTGCGGATGATGTGGAACACTGCGAAGCGCTACTCGGCCCATCTCGAAGGACGAAGCACACCCGAACCGCGGTTCCTCATCGGGATCCCGGAGTGGCGAACGGTAGAACGCATCGCATCGACGTGGGCGAGCCGGATCGCCCTCGGTGCGGTCTTCGGTCTTTTCTATCTCTGGGTGTCCCCGACGGTGTGGCTCTTCGTGCTCCTCGCGCCGGCCGTCATGCTTATGGGGCCGCTGCAGGGCGCGATCGTGAACTGGTGCGGCCACCGCTGGGGTTATCGCAACTTCGCCACCCGCGACGCTTCCCGCAACACGTTGCCGGTCGATTTCGTCACTGGGGGCGAGCTCTTCCAGAACAACCACCACGGTGCGGCTGGACGCCTCAATTTCGCCTGGCGCTGGTTCGAAGTCGATCCGACCTACCTGGCCTTGCGTGTCCTCGACCGGCTGCGGGTGATTCGGATCGGCCCGCCGCCCTCCGAGCTCGCAGCGGCGGCCTGAGATCGATCGTCGTCCTCGAGGGCAACAGTCATGGGTCGACGAGGACCCCGGGGTTCAGGATCCCCGCAGGGTCGAGCGTGCGTTTCATGGCCCGGAGGCTGGCAGCGAACAGCGCTGGCCGCTGGCGGTCGTACCACGCGCGATGATCGCGTCCGATGGCGTGGTGGTGCGTGATCGTCCCGCCCAGTCCGAGCACTGCCTCGGAGGCGGCGGCCTTGACTGCTGCCCAGTGGTCGAGCTCGGCGCCGGGGCGGGTCGGCGCAAGCACGGTGTAGTACAGCGCAGGGCCATCCGGGTAGACGTGCGTGAAGCGCACGGTGACGATTCCCGCACCACAGGTCGCCCGCAACGCGCGCTCCGTGGCTGCAAGCACCCCAGCGTGAAAGGCAGGAAAGCGATCCCAAGTCACCGCCGTCTCGAAGGTCTCGGCAAGGCATCTCATGGCGACCATCGCATCGCGCAGGTAGGGCATGCGCAGAAAGGCGTGCCGCCAGGCTTCAGCTGCCGCGTCCGTCGCGCCTTCACCAGTGTCGCTGCGTATGCGGGCGGCATCGGATGAGGTTTGCCCGCCGAACGCTCGAGCGATGTCCAGACAACGTTCCATCTCGGCTGCTGGCGGATGATCGGCCGACTCGAAGCCGAGAAGGAGGACGGCTTCGTTGCCCGAACCGGCACCGGCCAGGGCTGCCTCCCGGCCGTCGAGCAGACGGCAATTGGCGGGCAGAAAATGCGCCTGCGCGATCGAGCGAACCGCTTCGGCTCCGCTGCCGAAATCCGCGAAGCGGATGCTGGTTGTCGTGCGCCAGCGCGGTCGGGACTGCAGCCGCATCCAGGCCTCGACGATGATGCCCAGCACGCCCTCGGAGCCAAGAAACAGCCGATCGGGGCTCGGTCCGGCGCCGGAGGCAGGCAGGCGCCGAGTCTCGACGATGCCCGCTGGCGTGACGACGCGCAGAGATTCCACGGCGTCGTCGATGTGGGTCCAGCGCGTTGCGTAGTGACCACCGGAACGGGTCGCCAGCCAGCCGCCCAGCGTCGAGCACGCGAAGGACTGCGGGAAATGGCGCAAGGTCAGGCCATGGTGGCGGAGCTGGTGCTCTAGCTCCGGACCGAAGATGCCCCCCTGGATGCGAGCCGCGCGGGAGACCAGATCGATGTCGAGCACGGAATCGAAGGCGGCCAGATCGATGGAGACCGCACCCCGACAGGCGTCGCGGGGCGGAGGTTCCACGCCGCCAACAACCGACGAGCCGCCACCGTACGGGATCGCGACGACTCCAACGCCTGCGCACCACTCCAGGACCCGGCGGAGCTCGTGTTCGTCCCGAGGACAGGCGACAAAATCTGGTGGATTGGGAAATTCCCCGCGCGACGCGCGCACGATGTCCCGATACGAACGCCCGTACGCGCGCAAGGCGCGTTCGGCGGGCTCCGCCGTTGCACACGGCGCCAGAACCGCGGGAATCGGCACGCGTGGCTGAGGCAGCTGGAGCTCCTCGATGCGAGGGCAGGGTCGCGGAGCGGGCAGCGCAGCTCCCAGCAACCGTCCGAGGACCTGTCGGAGCAGGTCCTGCTCAGCTGCAGTGGCGCGCTCGCTCTCCCACCCCCACCCGAAAACGTTGCGGCGAGGGCGGGTACGCGAGGGTTGGCGCACGCCGCCGTTCCCTACCAGCGGAGGCTGCGCTTGCGCGCGCGAAGGTTCCGGCGGCTGCCGCCCTTCTTGTTCGGCCCGGCCGGCGGTCCACCATGCATGAACTCGCCGCCGCCTCCGAACCTCATGACGTCCGTGGGCATCTCGGGAGGGGGATAGTCGGGCGAATACATTGGCCGTGCCGGACTTCCGCCAGGACCTCGGTCCCCACCGAACCCAGCTCTCGACCGGGGACCGGCGAAGACGGGCGTGGCACCGGGAGGTCGGGGGGCCCGAGGTGGCGGTTTGTCGGCTGCGTCATTGACGCGCAGGCGACGGCCGCGGAGCTCCATCCCGTCGTAACGCCGGATGGCATGGGCGGCCATGGCCTCGTCGCCGAACTCGGCGAAGGCGAAGCCACGAGCGCGTCCGGTCGCCTTGTCGACGCCCAATCGAACCCGCACTCGAGGATCGACCTCGCCAAGCAGGGTGCGGAGCTCATCCTCCGTGGTGTCGTAGCTTAGATTGCCGATGAAGATCGTGGACGAAATGGCTCGCCTCCCGAGGTAATGCGCGTTGGCCGAAAGGTAGCACCCTTGGAGCCACGTGGCGAGATGCAGGCCACGCATTCCATGATTTTCGGCGTCGTTGTCGTATTCCCATGGCTTCGCACAAGCCCTCCGACCCGGTCACGGGTTTCCAGGCCCTCCGCGAAGCTCCTTTGGCGATCGGTGAAGAGGGACGCCCAGCGGGGTGGGGGCAACGACCCATTCTCGCGGCCAGCCGTACGGGACGCCCCCGTACCAAAAGCCATCGACCAGATGCCAGTAGGCATCCGAGACCTCCAGCGCCGGATTGGTGCGGATCGCATGTTCGTAGGTGAGCTCGAGATCTCCCACAAGCGATGGAGGTACGCCGGCGGCTCGCATGCGCTGGGACTGCTCGGGCGTCAGGCGATACACCGTTCCGGAGCGTTCGACCGCGGCATACATCGTGACGAGAGGGACACCCTGCCGTGCCATCGCCAGGAGGTCGGGGACGGTGACCACGCCGGCCGGCACCACTGACGATCCGGGCTTCTGGCCCGCACACGCGACGAGCAGAACCGCTGACAGGAGCAGCGCCCGCCGATGCGACACGAGCGGGCACGACATCCCAGGCCCTGTACGCGATCGCTCGGGGCGGAACAAGGTAGCGGCCGGCTGGTCGGGGTTCACCAGCGTTCGTAGTGGACTGCCCGGCGCTCGTACCCTGCTCGACGAAGCAGATCCCGCAGACGAAGCACAAGGTCTCCGACACCACAGATGAAGAACTGGCGATGGCGACGCTCGTCCCGATGCACCCACTGGGTGCGAACCTCCAGCTCGAGGTTCTCGGGAGTCGTGTGTCGGAAGCTCACGCCGGGCAAGGTGGAGAGCTCGGCGGCGTAAATGGGGTTAGCGGTGGCGTAGAGGAGATGGAGGGGAAGGGTCGCGCGGCGCGCCGCTCGGCGCAACATTGGCCGGATCGGGGCGATACCGCTGCCGATGGCAATGAAGACGCTCTCGACCTCCGGGGCGTCCGCAAGCGTGAACACGCCCCAGGGCCCGGTGAAGGTCAGCTGAGCGCCACAGGGCAAGGCAAAGAGCCAGTTCGAGGCCACGCCGCCCGGCACTCGGTCCAGAAGCACTTCGATCCGCGTGGTCTCTTCGGGATCCGACGCAATGGTATACGGTCGAACGAGCCGAGTACCGTCGTGCGGGACGAGGCAGGAGATGAACTGCCCGGGGAGAAAGCGCAGCGGCTGGTCCAGTGCGAAGAAGAGCGAGCGGGTGTGGGGCCCATGATCGTGGACGGCCTCGAGCCGGGCGTGGCGCTCCTCAGCCATGGGTACCGGAGACGAGATTGACGGTATGCAGGGGGACGCTCACGACAATCTCGGCGTCAGGATCCTCGACCACCGCCTGACATCCGAGCCGGGAGCTGGGGGTCAGCCCGACCGCTCGATCGAGCATGTCTTCTTCGTTTTCCTCGGCGGGCGAAAGGAACGCCGCGCCCTCCCGGACCACGACGTGGCAGGTAGTGCAGGCACAGCTGCCGCCGCAGGCGTGCTCGAGGAAGACGCCGTGTCCAAGCATGATGTCGAGAATCGACCCCGGGCGTCCATCGTGCTGAAACGGTGCCTGGCGGGGGTCGAAGTCGATGACGCGTTCGGCCTCGCCGCTCTCGTAGCGAACGACCAGTCTGGCCATGCTCGTTACCTTGTAGCACGGGGCACCAGAGCCGTCACGGTAGACTGGACGGCGAGATCCGGTGTACGCGTCGCGGGCCATGGCGATCCACTACGAGAAGACAGGTCATATCGTGACGATCACCATCGACCGCCCCGAGGCACGCAATGCCCTCGACGTGGAGCACTTCGGCCAGCTGAGCGACCGCTGGCTGCAGTTTCGGGACGATGAGGATGCGTGGGTCGCGATCCTGACGGGCGTCGGCGACGTCTATTGCGTCGGGGCCGACCTGAAGAGCTTCGTCCCGACGGTCACCGAGCGCGCGGATGCGCTGGCCGCCGGAGAGGCCACGAAGCCTGTCGGGGACTCGCGGTACTCCTATGCGCACTCATTGGTCGCGGTATTGCGCGACGGGGCGGTGCACCCGGATACGGGCGAGGAGTTCAAGCTGTACAAACCGGTCATCGCAGCGATCAATGGGGTTTGTGCGGCCGGTGGGCTCGAAATGATGTGGAACACGGATCTCCGAGTCTGTGCCGACGATGCCTGGTTCCAACTCGCCGAGCCGCGGCGCGGGCTTTTCCCGGGTGGGGGCTCGACGGTGCACAGCGTTCGGCAGCTCTCCTGGTGTCATGCCATGGAGGTGCTGCTGCTCGCGGAGCGGATCAGCGCCCAGCGGGCATGGGAAATGGGTCTCGTGAACCGCGTGGTTCCTCGGGACCAGGTGGTGCCGGAGGCCCGCGCGCTCGCGGAAATCATCTGCCGGAACGCGCCCCTCGCGGTCCGCGCGTGCAAGCGGTCGGCGAAGGAGAGCACCTTCCTCGGGCTCGCCGAAGCGCTCGCCAACGAGTTGTCGTACTCGGCGCAGGTGTTCATGAGCGAGGACGCCAAGGAGGGGATTCGGGCCTTCAAGGAGAAGCGCGCGCCTGTGTGGAGGGGCCGCTGAACGCCCGCCCTCCCGGAGAGAGGCTGGACACAGCTCGCGCGGCAAGGCGTATACCACCCCCGTGTCCCGCACGGATCGGGAAGAGGGGAGCCCTAAGCAGGTTGCAGCCGAGCATCGGCGCGTTGCCGGCGGGGAGCGACGAGGGGGGCGGCACGAGGGGGAGAGGGTCCGGGCGGCCGGGGTGTTCTCCGAGCGCGCGATGCCGCGCGGGGCGCAGGCCGACCCCGCCATGCCGGGGCTGCTGAGCATCCAGCACTTCCGGGTACTGGGCTGTCTGGAAGCGCTCGCGAAGCGGACGAGCGCTGTGTCGCTCGAACTCCTCGCCGGCGTCCTAGATCTTGCTCCGCCGACGGTGGTGCGGATCGTCCGCGATCTGGAGCACGCGGGACTCCGTGTTCTGCGCTGGCTCTGAGCAGCTCAGGACGGGCAGGCGGAACGGGCGAGCGGCAGCCGCACGGTGAAACACGAGCCTTTGCCGGGCTCGCTCGTGACGTCGACACGGCCGCCCATCAGCGCGACCAGGCTGCGGACGATGTGCAGTCCCAGACCGACCCCCGAGGGACGCTGCGCAAGGGTCGGATCCTCCACGCGCTCGAACATGTCGAAGATGCGCGCCTGCGCCTCGACGGGGATTCCCTCGCCCGTGTCGCGCACCGCGACGCGAAGATTGGGCCCATCCTGATCGATGGTCACGGCCACCTCCCCGTGACGCGTGAACTTGAGGGCGTTGGAAATCAGGTTCTGGAGAATTTCCTTCACCTTGAGACGGTCGAGGCGGAGAGCCGACACGCCCGGTGCGAGGTGCCAGTGCACGGGGGTTCCCCGCTGGCCCTCGGGGAGCGCCCGAATGGCATCCGCCAGCTCGCTGACCAGGTCATCGGCGAAGAACACCTCCTCGTGCAGGGTGACTTTGCCTGCATCGAGCCGCGCGGCGTTCATGGTGTTCTCCACGAGCTGCAAGAGCTCTCGCGCGCTCGTTCCGATACGGCTGCACCAGGCTGCGATCTCCTGCGCTCCCGCTTCCGCGGCGATCATCTCGGCGTAGCCGAGGATGACGTGCAGCGGGGAGCGGAGCTCGTGGGACATGGTGTTGAGAAACTCGCTCTTGGCCTGCAGGGCCCGACGAAGCCGCTCCACCAACCGGACGTTCGCCAGCGCGACGCCGAGCTGGCCGACCATCGCCTTCAGAGCGAGGGTCCCCTCGGGGGAAGGACACGGGGCCTGCGGGGAGAAGAGCCACACGAGGCCGGCGACGATGTCATCGACCACGACCGGCAAGGCCAGGGACGATGTCATCGGTCTGCGCTGGCCCGAAGCGTGTTCGATGACATCCCGGAGCCGCGCAGGCATGGTCTCGTGGGTGAGCGGCGTGCCCTCCGCCACGATCTCCCAGAGCAGCGCCGCGAGGTGGGGGGGGAGGCGACCCGCGCCGACGGGGGCTGTGCCGATGCCGGGTGCATCGACGGCACTGGCTACCCGGAAGCCGCCGCTCTCGTCGGCGAGGACGATGACACAGCCAGCGTCCGGGGCGTATACGGCCCGTAGCTGCTCGGCGAAGCGATCGAGGGGGAGATCGCCGCGTAGACTGGAAGCGGTGAGCTCGCCGAATTCGCGCATCTGTCGCTCGCGAGTGCAGGCGTCCTGCCACCAGGCGAGGCTCTGCGCGAGACGCGTGCGGTATACGAGCAAAGCGAAGCCTGCGACGACGCCCGTGGCCATGCTGGTGCCGATGACGATGGCGACTGCAGCGGGCGTGATGGCCGTGGGCGGGAAGAGTGCGACGGCCACGGACTGCAGGAGCGCAGAGCTGGCAGTGCTGACGATGAGATCCCGGGCTGTCAGGACGAAGACGAACGGGACGAAGGACGCCAGAGCCATAAAAGGCAGGGTGGCCGGGGGATGTCCCTGCAGACCGTTTAGGGTGGTCGTGACGAGTGGCAGCAGGAGCGCGACGCCGACCGTATAGACGCGCAGCGTGGTCCACGTCATGCGCGAGGCAAGGAGGGCCCCAGCAACGCCGTACGTGCAGACGAGCGCCCGGAGGGCCACCTCCAAGCCCGTATGGCTCGGGTCGTGACGCAGGATCGCTACCACGAGGTACGTGGCGGTGAGTGCCAGCGAGGCGATCCGGACGGTCCGCGGATCGAAGCTCGCAGGTGCATTGAGTCGCGTCCAGCGCGAGCCCTGCCAGGCGGACAACGAAGCGGTGGGGTACCGGGCCGTCTCCGGCAGGTGATCGGGCGTCGTACACAGCGGGTGAGCCACGTGCCTGGGTGAGGAGTAGCGCAAGGCTGCTGCGTTTCAGCAAAGGGAATGCCAGTACGGACAGCCAGGCGTGCGTGGCGTCATGCCCGACCGACTGCGCTCCGGGAGCGTCGCTGACCGCCATGCCGGTGGCAGGGTGCCTCCCGGTCGACAGGGATGGCAATGGATCGGCGGTGCGCCCGTCGTGCACACGGTGCGCCGTCCGGCAAAGCGTCCCCGGCGGGATTCGAACCCACGTTATCGGCGTGAAAGGCCGGTGTCCTAGGCCAGACTAGACGACGGGGACCTCGGGCGCCTTGCCCGGGAACCGCCAACAGGTAGTGAAGCTGCCGCGGGGAGTCAAACCCGGCTGTTCGGCTTGCGTGCGCCCTCCCCCGTGGTGTTGAGTGCGCGCCCGTGGAGCTGCGATTCACCCCGGAGGAAGAAGCGTTTCGCGAGGAGGCGCGAGCGTGGCTCGAGGCACACGTGCCGCGCGGCCCTCGACCCGCGGCGTACGATCTCCGCGCCCGCCGAGAATACGACATGGCCTGGCAGCGCACCATGTTCGAGGCGGGCTGGGCAGGCATCAACTGGCCTCGCGAGTACGGGGGGCGGGGTGCCTCCCTGATGGAACAGCTCATCTGGTACGAGGAATACGCGCGCGTCGGGGCGCCCGAGGCATCGACGACCTTCGTCGGCCTCAAGCACGCGGGGCCGACCCTCATGGCCTGCGGGACGGCGGAACAGCAGGCGAGGCACCTGCCACCGATTCTTCGCGGTGACGTCGTCTGGTGCCAGGGGTTTTCGGAGCCCAACGCCGGCTCCGATCTGGCTGCCCTCCAAACGCGGGCGGTGATCGATGGCGAGGAGCTCATCGTCAGCGGACAGAAGATCTGGACGAGCTTCGGCCAGATCGCCGATTACCAGGAGCTTCTTGTGCGGACCGATCCCGAGGCCGAGAAACACAAGGGGATCAGCTGGGTCATCTGTCCGATGGGGCTCCCAGGCATGGACGTCCGTCCCATCAAGACGCTGGCTGGCAACACGGATTTCTGTGAGGTTTTCTATGACAACGTGCGCGTCCCCCTCGCCAACGTCGTGGGACGGCTGCACGATGGCTGGCGCGTGGCGATGGCCACGCTGAGCTTCGAGCGCGGTACGGCGTTCATCCCCGACCAGGTGCGGCTGGCGCGGCGCTTGGACGAAGTGATCGCCCTCGCGCGGGAAAAGCCCGGTCCCTCGGGCCGGGGACGGGCGATCGACGACGACGAGCTGGCGCGGCGGCTGGCGCTGGCGCAGGCGGAAGTCCACGCCATGCGCGCGATGACGTACCGCAGTGTGAGTGGAGCGTCACGCCGGGGCATGCCCGGCGCCGAGGGCTCGATGATCCGGCTGTTTTTCTCGGAGCTGGTCCAGCGCATCGATCAGCTGACGCTGGATATTCTTGGAAGCGAAAGCCTCGAGGGCTTTGACCGCGAGGGGGTTCCCGCGTCGGGGTGGGCCGAGCGCTATCTCATCGGGCTCTCGCAGACGATTGGCGGGGGCACCAAGGAGATCCAGCGCAACATCGTGGGCGAGCGCATGCTCGGCCTACCGCGCTGAGCATCGAGGGATTGCGATGGATCTCATGCCCAGCGCGGAGCAGGAAGCCATACGCAGCGCCATCCGTCGCGTCCTCGGCGATCGGGTGCCCACGACGCGGCTGCGCGAGGCGATGGTGCAGGACACGCCGGCCATGCCGGAGCTCTGGCAGGAGGCCGCACGTCTGGGGTGGTTCGGGCTGCATGTCCCGCCGGAAGCCGGGGGAAGTGGATACGGAACGGCCGAGGCGATGCTGCTCTTCGTGGAGCTCGGTCGTACCCTGGCGCCAGGCCCCTGGCTCGGGACCGTGCTGGCGGCCGATGCACTGGCGGCTGACGGGCTGGACCGAGGCTCGCTGGATCGGCTGCTCGCTGGCACCCTCGCGGTGGCGGTAGCCGACGATCCCGAGGGGGTTCTCGGGGAGACGGAGCGCCTCGAGGGGGTGATCGATGGCGTGGCCGACCTCGACGCCGCGGACGCGGTGCTGGTCGTGGGACCGCGCCGGGTCGGGTGGCTCCTTCGCGAGCCACGCCTGGAGATCGCGGTGCGGGTGCGTCCGTGCATGGATCCTACGCGACGACTCGGCACCCTGCGCTGCTCGGGTGCCGTGGTGCGGGCGCTCGCTGTCGATGCCCCCCGGCTGCGAAGGCTGGGGACGCTTCTCGCGGCGGCGGAAGCGCTCGGTGTCGCCGAGCGCGCGCTCGAGGCCTCGGTCGAGTACGCCAAGATTCGAGAGCAGTTCGGCCGGCCCATCGGGACGTTTCAGGCCATCAAACACCGGTGCAGCGACATGGCGACCCGCACGGAAGCAGCCCGCGCGGCGGTGATCTGGGCTGCGCTGGCCATCGACGAGGGGCTGGTGGAGGCGGCCGAATGGGTCTGCATGGCCAAGATCCTGGCGACGAAGGCCGCGCTCGAAAACACCCACGACAATGTCCAGAACCACGGTGGCATGGGCTACACATGGGAGTCGGATGCCCACCTGTTCCTCAAACGCGCCCGGTTTCTGGAGCACGCGTTCGGGGGACGGATGGTCCACCTCGATGCGCTCGCCGCGCCGTGGCGGGCCGATAGCTGAGGCTCGCACGCCGCGCGCCCCTCGGCAGGCCTTTCCGGCCCTGCGTCATCGCGAGTTTCGCCGGTACGCGGTCGGCCAGGGCGTGTCGCTGGTCGGCTTCTGGATGCAGAACGTCGCCCAGGGGTGGCTCGTGTATCGCCTCTCCGGGTCGGAGCTTGCCCTGGGCGTGGTCGGCTTCGCGAGCTACCTGCCGGTCTTGCTGTGTGCGCCTGTCGCCGGGACGGTCGCAGACAGGGTGTCGCGGCGCTGGCTGATTCTCGTGACGCAGGGCTTGGCCATGCTGCTGGCCCTCGCGTTGGGGGTGCTGGCGGCGACTGGCCAGGCGACCGTCCCACGCGTGGCCGTTCTGGCTGCGCTGTCCGGAACCGTCGGGGCCTTCGACCTGCCGGCACGGCAGGCGCTGCTCATCGAGCTCGTCGGCCCGGAGGACCTCGCTGGCGCCATCGCCCTCAACGCGTCGATCTTTAATGTCGCGCGGGTGGTGGGGCCCGCCCTTGCGGGCATGCTCGTCGGATCCGTGGGGGAAGCGCCGTGCTTTTTCGTCAACGCGCTGAGCTACGGCCCCCTGATCGCTGCCCTGAGTGCCATGTCGGCCGGGCGTCGGCCTGCGGGTGGGGGCGCGCCCATCGCTGCCATCCGCTCTGGTCTCGCGTATCTTCGCCGAGAGCCCATGCAGCGGGCCCTGTTGCTGGCGCTGGGGATCGTCGCTGGCGTGGCGCTGCAGGCCAACGTGCTCATGCCCGCACTGGCGGAACGCAGCTTCGCCGTCGGGGCGGAAGCGTATGGCCTCTTGCTCACGGCCTATGGCGGCGGAGCCGTGGTGTCGGCCTTGCGCCTGGCAGCGTATCGCCAGACGCTCGGCGGGCAACGGGTCAACCTGCTCCAGGGACTGGCCGTGTTCGGAGGAGGACTGGCGCTCGTCGCGCTCAGCCCGAGCTACGAGCTGGCTGTGGCGGGTCAGTTCATCGCCGGGTTCGGCATGGTCCGCTACACGGCGACGACCAACGCGCTCGTGCAGACGCTGGTGGATGACGCGTACCGGGGGCGCATCATGGGTCTCCACACGGTGATGTTCATGGGTACGGCCCCCTTCGGGACGCTGCTGCTCGGCATCGTCGCGGCGCCCGCCGGTCCGCGACCGGCCCTGGTGTTGGCCAGCGCGGTGCCCGTGCTCATGCTGTTCTGGCTGCGCAGTCGTTCGCTGTTGTTCGAGCGAGCGGCGGACGGCTGAGCGGCGGCCGCCTCAGTGGACACCGGGCGCGGGGGCCAGCATGCGCGGATCGACGCCCAGGCGACGGATGGCCGTCTCCCACATCGCATCGGGTGGCGTAGCGAAGACGATGTCGAGATCGACCGGAGCGTTGAGCCAGGCCGACGCGGCAAGCTCGGCATCGAGTTGACCAGGCCCCCACCCCGCGTATCCGAGCAGGAGCCGACAGCGACGGTGCTCGAGTTCGTCGGCATCCATCTCCAGAAGCTCGCGCAAGACCTCGAGGGACGCGGTGAGGTGCAGCCCATCGGCGATGCGCTCGGTGTCGCCGGAAGCAGGCTCGTCGCCGAGGAGGAGAAAGCCCCGGTGTGTCTCCACCGGGCCGCCGCTCCACAGCCTGAGCCCGCTGTCTCCCCGGACGGGAGGATCCATCTGCACCGCGGTTGCGGCGCGCACGTCGGTTGGACGGTTGACGACGAACCCCATCGCTCCTTCCGGTCCATGCTGGCACAACAGGACGACGGTGCGGGTGAAGTTCGGGTCGCGAAGCTGCGGCATCGCGAGGAGCAGCGAGGGTGCCAGGGACGCGGTATCGCCCATGGCGCGATGCTGTCCGCCGGCACGGTGGTTTGTCAACGGGGAGAGCGGTCGCTCGCTCAAGGATCGTCGGGTCGGACACGGTGGTCCACGGGACGTGGGCCGTGGCCGATCGCTGGCGCAGTGGCGAGAGCGCGCGAGATCCACCGTTTCGCACGAGCCACGGCGTCGGGCAGGGCCTGGCCGGCCGCGAGCCCGGCGGTGATCGCTGCTGAGAGGCTGCATCCCGTGCCGTGCGCCGGCCCGATGGCGATGCGAGGCGCGGGTAGCTCGGTCCACTGGCCTGCGGCGAAGAGCACATCGTGGGCCGAGTTCCGGAGATGGCCACCCTTGACGAGCACGGCGGGCGCACCCAGATCCACGAGGATACGCGCAGCGTCCCGCATTTCCGGAATGCTTCGCACCGGGCGACCTACGAGGCGTTCGGCTTCGGGCAAGTTCGGCGTGACGACCGTCGCCAGGGGGAAGAGATGCCGTCGGAGGGCGTCCACCGTGTCGGCGTCGGTCAGAGTGTCTCCGCTCGTGGCGACCAGGACAGGATCGACGACCAGGGCCGGCAGCGGCCGCGCGTGCAAGTGGGCGGCGAGCGCCTCGATCTGGGCGACCGTGGCGAGCAAACCCGTCTTGCCCGCGGCGACGGCGAGGTCGTCCTGGACGGCGGTGAGCTGGGCGAGGAGGAATGCCGGCGCCACGTCCTCCCGAGCGAAGACCCCGGCGGTGTTCTGGACGGTGAGCGTCGTGACCACCGTGGCCCCGTAGACATCGAAGCTGTGGAAGGTCTTGAGGTCCGCTTGGAGACCTGCACCGCCGCTTGGATCGGAGCCGGCGATCGTCAAGGCGACCGGGGGAGGCGCCACGAGCGATCCCGACGTCTCGGTCATCGCGCGCGGGGTTTAGCAGACGATGGGCGGCTGCGGCGAGCCCTCAGTAGCGATGATGCCACTCGAGATCGATGGCACTCTGGCCCGTCGTCGACGTACTGGCCCGGAGCGACAGGCGACGTGTCAGGCCGTACTCGACTGCTACGGACTGCGCCGGGATCGTTCCGAACTGCTGGGCGATCGAGATGAACACATCCCGTGTCACGTAGCGCCCGGCGCGAATGCTTTCGCCGCTGAGCTCGAAGAGATCGAGCCCGAGCGTGTCCATCACCGAGGTCTGCAGTTCGGGGATCACGTAGCTGGAGGCGAGGGAGAGCGCCTGACGCTGGAGATCGAGCCCTTCGGTCTGGCCGAGCTCGTGGGCAGGCCGGCCGAAGAGCAGCACCGCCAGGATGTCTGCCTGTTCGAGAGGCGGATCGGCCGTCAGCTGCAAGGTGGGTCGTGCGGCGGTCCCCGTGATCTGCACGGTCACGGTGTAGGCTCCGGCCCGATGGGTGGCGCGCAGGTCGATCGCCGGGTCCGGAGGGCTCTCGCCAGCGAAGACGAAGACGCCCTCCGCGATCGTGAAGCGTCGACCCTGAAACGCATACCAGCCGCGTACGAGGCGGATGGCACCGCTCACGCGGGCATCCTCGAAGGCAGGCTTCACGATCCGAAGATCGCCGGCAAGCTCGATCTGCGCATCGGGAAGGCGGATCCACGCATTGCGGGCGAGCCGCACATCGACGGTCGCGGCGATGCGAGCGATGGGGCTTTCCACCCCTGACGCCGGCTCGCCAGGTGTCCCGGGCGCATGACCGAGGATCTCGATGGTCGGGTCGACGGCGGCCGCCGCCACTTCGCCGGGGAGTAGCCCTGGGCGGACGATGGCGCGGACGACGTCAAGGGCGCCGACCAGACTCGGTCGGTCAGCGGTGCCGCCGATGTCGACCACTCCCTCGAGGGAGGCTTCGTACGCCGGGAGCCGCACCGCGAGGAAATCGGAGAACTCGAGCTGCCCCTGAAGCTTCCCCGGGCGTCCGGCCTCGAGCGCGAGGCGGCCGCGGCCGCGCAGGAGACCGTCGCCTCCGCGTAGCGAGAGATCGGAGAGCTCGACCCCGGCAGCATCTCCCCGCAGACGGATCGTGACATGCTCGAAGGGGACACCGCTCGCCACGAGCAGGACGCGCCGCGCCTGGAGATCGACGGTGCCCGCCGGCTGGAGCCGATGACGGGGGCCGGAGAGGCGAAGGTCGGCGCTCAGACGACCATCCAGCTCGCGGACGACGGCTGGCGACAGCGCGGGCAGAAATCCCAGATCGAAGGCGTCCGCTCGAAGCTGCAGCAGCCACGGGGCGGAGCGGAGATCAGTGGCAGGACCTCCCCACCGGAGATCGATCGGGACCACCCCATCCAGGGTCAACCGCCCGGCAGACGGGTAGTCCAGATGCGCCTCGAGCGCCAGCCGGAGATCGCTGTACCGGGCGTCAGCGGAGACGATGCCGAAGCGATGTTCAGCGACCGCGAGATCCGCGATCTCGAGGTGGAGCTGCGCGGTCGGAGCAGCCGCCGTGCCGCGGAGCCGTGCCTCTGCGCTAAGCCGGCCGGTGCAGGAGAACGCCGCGATGGTCGGACACAGCTCGGCCAGCGCCAGCTCCTGCACGGCGACCGTGACGTCGACTGGACCCGCGGGCTCGAGCTGGCCGCGCAGCGTGATGCGTTGTCCGTGGGCGGCGGCAGTGATGTCCGGCACGCGCACCGCCCCGCTGGGGGCGATCGTGACCGTCGCCGGAGACACGAGGTCCCAGCGCGACAGCCCTGGGGGCACGACCGCCAGCTGCGCGAGCTCGACCGTTGTCCCTGCGGCATCGTGTCGGGCGTGCAGCTCGCCCTGAAGCAGTCCGTCACGCGCTGCCGTGGCCCGCAAGGCGAGGCGAGCCGTGTCGATTCCCCGCGTGCGGGTCCACCACAGGTCGAAGGCGGCATCCCAGGCGGCAGCACGGGAAATCCGGAGCGCCTGGGCGCGGAGCGTGGCCCGGGCGGCCAGCGCATCGAGTGTCCCGTCGAGGTCGGCCTCGAGGCGGGCCCGTCCGTCTGCCTCGAGCGATAGCCATTGGGCCAGGACCCGGAGGTTCGTGCTGGCCCGGAGCCTGGCGCGAAGCGATGCGTCGCGAAGATCGCCGGCAGCCTCGGCCTCGAGAATCGTGTCCGGGCCGAGGAGGCGGCACGAGCTCAGCCGAATCGCAGAACCGTCGAGGGCGAGGGTCGCGCCGCCGCGGTCGAAGGCGACGCCGAAGAGGCTGGCCGGGCCCACGGTGAATCGGACACGAGCCTGCCGCTCGGCTGGCGTCACGCCCTGACCTCGGCCCCGGAACGCAAGACCGATCGTCCCAGGGACGGCGGGAACGAGCGCTGCGACATCGGGACTGTGCAGACGTCCCGTCGCATGCCAGGGCCCTCGGGCGGTGCTCATCGCTCGAGCGGAGAGCCGGAGATGGCTGCGGTCGATGGTCGCCGTCAGCCGCGTACGATGCTTCGCGCCCCGCAGCCGGCCACCGATCCGCAGGGCCTCGATGTGCCGTCCTGCAAGCGTCGAGGGGGCCAGCACGAACCGGTAGACAACGCGCGGCTGGGAGGCGACGCGACGCCCCGACGCAACGAGGGTGCCATCCAAGCGCGCAGGGGGGAGCGCCGGATCGGCCACCCGGGGATCGAGGGCTGCGAAGGCCAGGCGTCCGCGCCAGCGCAGCCCGGAATCGCCCAGGTCGAGGGCAGCGGCGAGCACCGCGCTCCCCTGGTCGTCCACATGGGCGTCGACGCGAAGCCGCACGCTATCCCACGGTCCGGCGAAGACTGCTGCGACACGAGGAGAGTGTCCGAGGGTCAGGGTGGGAACGAGAGCGGCGAGCTCGTGGCGATCGAGGGGATCGCAGCGGACCTCACCGCGGATGGCCTTGCCAACCTCGATGTGTGCGTGCGCAGCGAGGCGGCTGCGCCGCGTCTCGAGAAGCAAGGCGGGAACCATCACGGCGCCCGTGCGATCGACGCTGACGGTGGCGTTGGCGCTGAACGCAGTCAACGAGATACCCCGCGGCACTGCCGACAGCC
>Ga0209101_1000126_pt1 | contig 63422 bp, 49 predicted proteins | sample ConPoolayeCmetaG_FD_185481 | JGI IMG/M metagenome (GOLD analysis project Ga0209101, IMG submission 185481) | Hot spring microbial mat communities from California, USA to study Microbial Dark Matter (Phase II) - Cone Pool mat layer C metaG... ... | reverse complement strand
CGCACTCACCCTTTAACCTCCTCATCCGCCACCACCGCACCGTCAACCAGTTTAATGCGGCGCCGCAAAAACTTAATCACCTTCTCGTCGTGGGTGGAAAAGATAAAGGTGGTACCCAGTTCCTGGTTGAGTTTTACCATTGTGCTTAAAATATGATGGGAGTTTTCGGCATCAAGGTTGGCGGTTGGCTCATCAGCAAGGATGAGCTCGGGCTCTTTTACTACCGCCCGGGCAATCGCTACCCTCTGACATTCACCGCCGGACAGTTGGGACGGCTTTGAATTTGCGCGGTCTATCAGCCCAACCCATTCCAGCGCTGCCAGCACCTTTTTTCTTCGCTCTTTTCCTGGTAACTTCAAGAGCAAAAGGGGAAACTCAACATTTTCGTAAACGGTATAAACCGGCAGGAGGTTGAAGGTCTGAAAGATAAAGCCGATAAACCGGCTGCGCAAATCCGCTGCCCGACGGGGAGAAAGCGATTCAACCCGTTCATTAAGCACCCGAACTGAACCCGCACTCGGTGTATCCAGCGTACCAATAATATTTAACAGCGTGGTTTTACCAGAACCCGAAGGACCAACAACACCGCTAAACTCCCCGCGGTAGAACTTCAAATTCACCCCTTTGAGCGCCGTCAGTTCCTGCCGCCCCATAGGATAACGCTTTATCAGGTCAATCGTTTCAACAACAACCTGCTTACCATTCATCTTCTACTCCAATCAATAGCAATTGTAAAAACTTATCCCTGCTAACAGTGCCTTTGTGAACAGCGTTGTAGCACCACCTTTAAGTGAAATAAGTTACTCTCTTACCTTGATGAAGAGTAGCGGTTGATTCCCCGTATCATCAGTTTCATCTTATAAATCTGGTCCGCGGGCTTCGGCGCCACGAACTTCACCCACTGCTCCTGATTGGACTCAAGGTTTACTTGATGCCAGCCCCAGGGGTCGTCAAGTTGCACGCCATTTCTGTCGTAGAATAGCATCTTCACCTTACCGCCAATCGGCATATGCCAGCCATTCTTTAACAGGACATTGACAATCAACGCCCCGCCACTCTCCTCCTCTTTCACATCCAGCACCCGGATGTCTGAAGCCAGAACTGGGTTGTTTATCACCCAGCGCCGGCTCTCCGTCTCGCGGTTAATCCACAGTGAGTTAATCGTTGTTGAACAGGCAAGGATAAACATCAGACCGCCTGTTACTGCCCAGAATCTTTTCATTCTAACCTCCTTTTTAATACACATAAAACTCTTCTGCCAGACCGGCGACGATGAAAAACATCCCCGCCGCATAAAACGCCCGCTGATTTTCTCCCTGGAGCGGATAGTCACAGTAGCCAAGCATGTTGCCCGCCCGGTTGTAAAAAATCAACCGCACTTTGCTCGTTGAGTTAGGAATCCGCATCCGGGCAAAGGCAAAGTTTAACGGTGCATACCCCCAGGCACGGATGTCTCGATTTTGCTCCTCCTTGCCCAATGTGATATCAGCGATATTGTCCGCCAGTTCTTTGCCGATACCGGGCAGCACCTTATCCAGAAGCACCGCCGATAAAACCCGCAGCCCGATACGCGCCGCTTTGGCACCCGCCTCCTGTGCTGCCTTGCGATTTGCCTCGGCTTTGCTTAACCGCACCGCAAAACTATCGCTGACCTCAGGTAAAACCGTCACCAGAAGAGAACTGTCCGCATAAACCTCGGTTCTCCCAATAGAACTGACCGTCTGATGGTCCACCTGAACGACCAGTTCAATCGAATCGGCGGTAGGTATAAAACCGCTGTCCCGTATCAGTTCAACATTTCGTACCAAGCCTTTGATACCGAGTGTTTCCAGTTGTCGAAACTCAATTAGCGCATCATCGAACTTCTCCATCTTCTCGTACAATAGACCGGTGTAAAAGTTGACAATCGGGAGTTGGGAAGCGCCCTGGTCAAACTGCCGCAGTTTTTTAAACTCGACCAGCGCCTCCTCAAGGTTGTTTTCGAAAAGATAACACAGTCCGAGATAAAAATGGACCAGTTCCCGCTCGCGTTTCTTGAGTTTATAAACCGTTCTCGAATCCACCACCAGCCAGTCATAAAACTTCGCCGCCTCAGGTCGCTCACCTGCGTCAACCTTGTACGCCGCCAGAAATGCCCGTTTCGCATCCGCCTGTTTCCCGCCGTAAAAGTTGGTAATTCCATAACTTAAAAGGGAAAGGATGTAAGAAAGGTCTTCATCCTTGAACTTCTTTTCAACCGTTTGCCGGTAGCGCGCAATCGCATTTTCGTACGATAGGTTGGAAAAATAGTGGGGCTTCGGTGCCGATGGTAAAGGCGATGTGACCGGCGCACAGGTTATAAAAAAAACCGCGCCCAGAAGTAAAAGGACGCCCGGCCGGCTCATCAGCCGTTTACTCGTACCAGGACTTGGTGCTCTTTTTCTTCAATTCCTGTTCGTCAGCCCAGACGATTTCCGAAGTCCGGACATTGACGAGCCGCATTGTCAGTTTGTAATAAGCAAGCGTCGTTGCGCCCTTAGTCTTCTCAATGCTCATCACATCACCGGTAAGAAAGTAGTCAGCACCGATGAGATTTCCCAGTTTCACCGCGCCATCAACATCAATCCGCTGCAACTCCTGGCGGGCAATCTCCTTTGCCTGCTGTTTCAAAAGTTCCCGGTCGACAATCCGGAACTTGCCCATTTTTACCAGCGCCACCATTATCTTCTCCGCAATCCCTTCAGTGTCAATGTGCTGGGAGGTGCGGTTACCGATTGCAAGAAACGCCAAAACCGGTTTGCCGGTGTCAGACCGTGCCGGAAGGTTTAACTCTGCCAGCGACTGCACCATCTTTTCGGCAAGAAGTTTCATATCGGTATCGCTATAGGTATAGTCCCATTCCGTTACCTCATCGGGACGGACATAATGCGATGTGGCGCAGGCAACGAACAAAACTACCGGCGCCAGAACTGTCCACCATTTCATTTTTTCTCCTCCTCTTTAAGGTTTTCCTTTATTAAACTGATAAATGACCGGGCAAAATTGGTCGGGGTCACGGTGTCAGTCGGCTCGTAAAGCGCCCAGAGGAGTACCTTGTCCTCAGGCACATCTATCAGGGTCAACGAAACCGCCCTTACCCCTTCATTTGAGCAACGCGACTTACCGTGGGCACAATGCGAGCATCTTGCTACCACTGTTCCGGTCAAAAGGCAGTTTACGCCCTGTTTCTTCGCCCATTCAATCGGGTCGGGCAGTTGACCTCGTATTTTACCCACATCCTTTTCTGAAGGATAAATTACCTTGACACTCTCGGCAAGCAAAAGTAGTGCCAGCGCATCTTCCAGCAACCGTGTGCTCTGCTGGTCAACTCCGGTGAGCACCACCGCCACATTTCCTATTATCGGCAGTTTACCCCGAGCATCGGGATGAACAAATACCGCAGAAGGTTTCAGTGTGTCGCCACTACTGGCGAGACCCAACCCAAAGCAGAATATTGTTACCGCGAAAATGCCGGTCTTCAGCCGCATCTTCATCTCCTTTCTTAATGGAATTTTACTTTTCAATTGCGCCCTGTCAAAGAGAAAGTAAAAACCCGCTGCTATTTGCCAATTCTACCGCTCAACTTCTTCAAGAAATCTGATGTCTATCCGGTTGCCCGTCACCCCTTCAATCTGAAACCGAACCGCCATTTCTTTGCTACCAATCTGCTCGATGACCTCGGGTGTTGCCGTCTCGGACACAATCTCAATCACCACATCATTACCGCTCAATTCCCGGGTAAGTACCGTGTTCACCCCCCGAACTCTTGCTCTTACCTCGGACTTAAAAAGTTCGACCTTTTGAAAGTCTGCGTTCCGGGCGTAAACCAAAGTAACATTTTCCCGCCGCTTCCAGCCCGCAAGGATGCGGGAAATCAAAATTCGGCTAATTGAGTCTGCTACCATCCGCCTTGCCGCTTCGGCACTGAACGGCGCCTCGGCGTTCACCACGCCGGCACCGAGTACCTCACCGGTATTCAGATTAATCGCCCGCGCACTTAACTCAATGCGGTGATAATCTCGTTCCTCCTGAGTATAAGGAACCTTTTTCCGTGCCCTCGCCTCCTGTAAAGTTCCCACGACTCCGATTTCGGCACCGGTGGCAGTACCTAAAAGCATTGCCGCTTGGGTATCTCCCTCAAGAACCTTCCGCAAACGCTCGCGGTTCAGGTTTTTCTCAATCGTTGCCCGGTCAACAACCGGAAATCCCTTCTCCTGAAACGCCCCGGTCAGCATTGTCTCCACCAGTTCTGGGGTCATCGTTTCCTCGCTAACGGTAACCGCGCCCGGATTTGCCACCTTCCGCACCACGACCATCACCCTTGGCCGACCCTGCTCGGCAACCAGAATGCCAATCGCTCTCAGGTCGTCTTCAATCCGCGCCAGTTTCACCTTTGCCCGCACCACGACCCGATAAAGGTCCGCTTCCCTTGACTCGCTGACCACGCGATATGAAGAAACATAACCCTGTGCCTGGGAGTAAATCCGGTCCGAGAGTAACTGAAAGTTCTCAACCCGGGTCTCAGAGTTAATAAAAGTCCCCACCCCTTGCTCTACCGCCTTGCGCAAGGCATCTTTCAGTGCCTGGTCCCGGGCGACATCAACACTGCTGGTAATCGCCGCCACCCCTTCGGCAAGGATTTCGCTTCCTTCCCCACCGCTCAGCACAACTTCAGTTGTTTGAGTTTGAATTGGTGTCGGACTGTAGCCGGGATGGTAACACGACAAACAAAAAAGCCCGAAAAAAAGTATCAACCTTTCTGTATGTTGCATCTTGCCGCCTTACAGCAGAAGTTTTACTAAAAATCTGCCGGCATCAAAAAGAAATTTCGCGCCGTCCTTAAGCCATTTAAGTTTATCCGCATCCTCCTTACTCAGCACAATGTCCGTGCCCATCTTGCCCCGCACCTGTTTAATCTTCAAAACTAAAGGCTGATGGGCAAACTCGGGCCGAGAAAGAATCTCATCCAGTTTCCCGATGTAATGAACCACCTTCTGACCTGTCGTTCCGGTGTACTGATAAAGTTCTTTTGTATCAAGGAGTAGGTTGCCCGCTTCGTCATAAATTTTTGGGAAAAGTGCCGGCTTTAATCCGCTGTTCCCGGCATCAAAAACCAGCGCGGAATACTTCTGCAAAAACTCGCGGACACTTGCCGTCGTTTTGACCTCGGGCGTTATCGCACCGGGTTGCAAAAGGGCTGGTTCCAGCGCATCGGTAACACTCTGCGGACCAGCAAGATTGACCTCCAGTTCCACCTCCACCACACCAGTTGCCGAATCAAACTGCGCCGGACCAACCTGCCTTGCCCCTTTAACTATCCCCTCGAGATGGGTGTAAATCACATCAAACTTCGTCACAAAGTTTTCTACCTTGGTATCGGAATCAACCCGCACCCCTTTGATAATCTCAAGTAGGTTTCGCTGCGCCACAACCACCGCTGCCCGTTCTGCCATCAACCGGGCGCGACCGGGATTTGGGTCTCCGGGGTCGACAACACCCGAACCCCGCGCCCGGACAACCTTAGCGCCCCAATCAATAACTCCACCTGGTACCGGCTCCACGACCTCACCCGGAGAAACAATCTCCTCTACGGGCAGGGGCACAATCGCGCTTGTCTCGCGCGGTATTGGTGGCATCTGTACTGGGCCACTTACCGGCGCCTCGGTTGGCACCTGAGCGGTACTAACGCTTTTGACCGCGGCACTGGAACTAATACAGGAGACAAAAAGAAAGAAAGCCGAAAGCAAAAGAGCGACCGTCTTCACTTTACACCTCCTTTTTCCAGTAAAGGGAGCAGTGCAACATCCAGCGCACTCGCCAGCGCATCTCCTGCTCCTTCAAAACTGGAACCTTCACCCTGCGCCGAATATAAAACCTCACCCGTCTCAACACTGATGATGCGTACATTCAACTGCGCATCCCGTTGGTTGGGCGAGTCGGAAAAAAACGGGTCGTGCTTAACCTGCCCGATTTTGATCAACATCACCGCCGACGCACCCATCAACTTGCCCAATCGCGCTGCGGTCTGCGGGTCAACTACCCCGGAATAGGAAAACTCTTGTTCCTTCAAAACAGCTTCCACCGCGCTCCGGTCAACAACCGAAAAGTTCAAGACCTTCATCAACTGCATCTGCGCCCGTTCCACTAAATCGGTACCAATCGCATTGTCCGAATCACCTCCCAGTTGAACCGGCAACACCGCTATCCGCCACGGCTTAGAAAAGTCAAACTGCGCCGAAATCGAATAATGCTGCATCGCCTTCAACATCGCCGGTGTCGGTGCGCAACCGGCAACCAACGCCCCAAATAACAAACCAACGCTGGTGCGGTGTATGATATTCCCAGCGGTTATCATGGACACTCCTTTCATATTATTTGCCTTAAATTTAATTATTGACATTAACGTGATACAGTCAACTATTCCGTGATGACCTCTTAAATTATCAGCAATCTAAAATTGGCCGCTGGTTTCAACCTAATACCCCTTATCGGGCAAAAGACACAAACCGCCAGGATATTGAATCCCCGCGTACCAAAAACAGAAGGTAACCTGGGGGACCAAAGTCCAAGGCTCGGGACATCGTGCCGACAATCAGGTGTTGAACACCGTTGATGGTGCTTTGCCGCCAGCCATGAATATGGCCACAACAGTAGGCATAAACCCGATTTCTAACGAGTAAACTCATCAACTTCGCCCGCTCGGAATTGGCGGCAAGCCGAAAAGGACCTGGTATTGTGCCATCGTAAAGGGGAAAGTGGGTGAATACCAGTTTTGTTGTGCTGGTATCGGCAAGGACATCCTCCAGCCAGTTAAACTGAGTTTCGCCCACCTCACCCTCGGCGGTGTCAAAGAATATCAGTTTTAACCTCGTGCCAATCTGTATCGCATAAGTTGCCGGGCCGAAGGTCTGTTTAAAATCTTCCCATCCTGATGCGGAGTAAAGGTCATGGTTACCAATGGTAAGATAAAACGGGGCAATTGCTGCCAGCACATTTCGGGCTGAGTCATACTCGACTCCTGTTCCGTGCTCGGTGATGTCACCTAAAACGCAAAAGAATTCAATCCCGAGCGAATCCACATCGCGCCGGAACTGTTCCAGATAGCACCCCGCCGCCTTCCCAATATGAACATCACCAAAAACCGCAAACTCGAATGTGTCCCCTACCGGAACCGGTGCTGGCGGGGCAAGAGCAAAACTTTCCTTTACCCTCTTTTCCACATCGGGATGGAAAAACGCCTCTTTCAGGTCCGCCTCACACCCGATGAAAATTAGCAAGAGAAACTTAAGCATTAGCAAGCCACTACTTCTCATACCTTACCCCGACTTCAACCGCAAACTCACCCAATGAAAACAGTAGCGCAGAAAAACCCTTTACCGTACTCTGACAGGCCGCGGCCAAGCGCCAGTGGGGTGCAATCTGATAACCAGCACGAACACCAAAAGGAAACAGCTGGGGGTTATGAATCTGGTGCCGGCTGATATTGGACAGAAACAAACTCAACTCACCGCGCGCCGTCTGCCCGACAAGCCCCTCTAACCGATACAAAATGTTCCACTCGCCTGCCGGACCAATAAACACCCAGGGTTCGCTAAATCGTGCCGTATCAGATACCCCTTGACGCCAGGCAACGCCCATCCCCACTTCAAACCGCCTGAGAACTGTTAAATGGAGCAAGAAAAAAGCCCGATTCTCACCGCACCGCCAATCGCGCCACTCCTGATGTTGAACCCCAATATCCAAATTCAACCGGGGCACCGCAGCGAAACCGAACTCACCCTTAAGCGCATAACCCCCAAGCCCAAAATTGTCTCCTATGTTTCCATAAACCCCGGCGTCAACTGCTGCGCTGTTTTTGAGTCTCATTATAATACCGCCAGCGACGACTCCCTTTTCCTCAACCCCAGGCTCAATTCGGTACCCCAACCCGATATCAGGTATTACCGGCACCGCATCGGCAAGCGCCAACAAACTGAAAATCAACATCAAACGCATTGGCCTACCGCCAAAACCCCGGCATCACTCCAATCCGGTAATATCTATTGTTGAACCAGAAACAGCAACCTGATGCGCTTATCAACTCTTTCTCCTTGAGAAACCAATTGTAGCCAATCAATGCCGCCTGTCAAAACCGCAATGTTTCCGTACCTTCGGCTGCCCGGGGGCAATCACCGGGATAGTCTTCGCCGCCCATTTATGCATCGCCTATTTTATCACCCGCCTTTTCACCCCGAAAACAATTACAAACACCATTCCCGAGCCTATCTTATTGATAATCCATAATGTTATCTATAAAATCCACCGCAACAATCCATCCGACAAAATAAACTCTGTAATATCCCTTAAAGCATGTGCTCCCCTGGGGCAGCTTGTCTTTATCTTCACCCGGAAAATCGTGTTCTAATCAACCACCTTTAACACCCGCCAAACCCAAATCTGGCAATTTCCCGCAACCTGATAGTAGATTTCCGTTATACGAAAACGGTAAAGCCAATCAGCGACACCCTATTCCTGAACTCTTGCCCGTTCGCCCCACCCTCAGAACAAATACAAAATTTTCTTGACAGAACCGTTAAATATGGTATTATTATACCGGAATGGCAGAATTATTCAACACACCGGAAGCCGCCCGCATCGGGCTCCACGCTGCGTTAATCCTTGCTCAGCGTCCTGATGAACGCTGGACAATCAACCGCCTTGCCCGAACTCTCAGTGTCTCTGCTGCCCATCTGGCAAAAGTACTGGCTCAGCTGGAAAAAGCCGGGTTGGTCAAAGGGAAAACCGGTCCAACCGGTGGTTATCTTCTTGCTCGACCGGCAAAAGAGATAAGCCTTCTTGCGGTTTATCAGGCGGTTGTTGGTCCTGTCAAAGTTAACCACTGCCCATTTGCCATCCCGGTATGTAGCGGTGGCTGTCCGGTAGGTAATTTCCTTTTACAAACTAACCGGCAATTGGTCCGTTACTTAAAGAAGACCAGTTTAGCCGCGGTGCGATTGAATTGGGAGGAAAAGTGAAAAAGACAAGGAAAATCATCCATATTGATGAAGAAAAGTGCACGGGCTGTGGTCTGTGCATCCCCAACTGTCCGGAAGGAGCGCTACAGGTAATTGACGGTAAGGCACGGTTGATTTCTGACCTGTTCTGCGACGGTCTGGGCGCTTGTGTCGGCACCTGTCCCGAAGGTGCCCTTACAATTGAAGAGCGACCGGCTGAACCTTATGACGAAAGCAAGGTTATGGAAAATATCGTCCGCGCTGGCGCAAACACCATCCGTGCCCATCTCCAGCACTTAAAGGAGCACGGTGCCCAGAAGTTCTACGACGAAGCGGTTGCTTATCTCAAAGAGCACAACATTCCGCTACCGGAAGAAAAACCGGCGCTTGCCTGTGGCTGTCCGGGTACTCAGGTACGCCGTATAACACCGAAAGGGCAGCCGGCAACTGATACCATTCGACCAGAATCACAGCTCACCACCTGGCCCATTCAGTTAACCCTTGTCCCCGTGTTTGCCCCTTACTTTGACAACGCCCATATCCTGCTCGCCGCTGATTGCACTGGATTTACCAGCACCGCTTTTCATGCCGAATTCCTTGCCGGCAAAGTACTGCTCATCGCCTGCCCGAAACTGGATGATGCCCAGTTCTATCTTGACAAATTGACAAATATCTTTCGGCAGAATAACATACTGTCGGTAACCTGTTTACATATGGAGGTGCCCTGCTGTTATGGTTTGGTCCAAATCGCCCGTCAGGCGCTCAAAGCCAGTGGAAAAAACATCCCGTTTAAAGAAATCACCCTGGGTATTGATGGTAATATAAAGGAGGAAAAATGAACGAAGAAGTAAAGATGTTCTGCTATCAATGCGAACAGACTAAAGGCGGCACCGGTTGTACAACTCAGGGGGTATGTGGCAAAGACCCAATCACCGCAACCTTGCAGGACCTGTTAATCTACGCGACCGAAGGAATCGCCCAGTACGCGCACCGCGCCCGAAGGTTGGGTGCTACCGACCGTGATGTCAACCTTTTCACGGTTGAGGCGCTTTTTTCCACCATCACCAATGTTAACTTCGACCCCGAGAGATTGAAGGGGCTTCTCAGCCGTGCCGCTGATTTGAAGGCTCGGGCGCAAAAAATCTATCTTGACGCTTGCCAAAACCAGGGGGTTCAACCTGAGACCATTTCCGGACCCGCCAACTGGACTCCGGCGCCTGATATTGATGGGCTCGTAGCACAGGGCAAAAGGGTCGGTATTGTCAGCCGGCACGAGCGATTTGGCGACGAAAAAGCCGACTTGATGGACCTCATCCTCTTTGGCTTGAAAGGTGCTGCCGCCTATGCCGACCACGCCGCAATTCTCGGGAAAGAAGACGACCGGCTTTACGCCCGGTTTCACGAACTACTCGACTATTTGACCCGAGACCGGTTTGATACCCAGGAACTGCTGACCAACGCCTTGGCGGTTGGTGAGCTTAACCTCTATGTTACCGAACTGCTTGACCGGGCAAACACCTCAGCCTATGGTGACCCTGTTCCCACCCGGGTCCGGGTTACACCGGTGCGCGGCAAGGCGATTTGTGTTTCCGGCCATGACCTCCGCGACCTCGCTGCGCTCCTCGCGCAGACCAAAGACAAAAACATCAACATCTACACGCACGGCGAAATGCTGCCGGCACATGGCTATCCAAAACTCAAGGCTTACAAACACCTCGTTGGTAACTACGGCTCTGCCTGGCAGAATCAGCAAAAGGAGTTTCCGCTCTTCCCCGGTGCGATTCTTATGACGACCAACTGTATCCAGCGACCTCAGGAAAGTTACAAAGACCGCATCTTTACCTCCGGACTCGTCGCCTGGCCCGGAGTTCGTCATGTAACCCGGGACGATTTCTCGCCGGTAATTGAAGCGGCGCTTGCCCAACCGGGCTTTGTCACCGAAGGTGTCGAACATTACATTACCGTCGGCTTTGGCCGGAACACGCTGTTGAGTAAAGTTGACGAAATAACCGAACTGATTCAATCGCAGCGCCTGCGCCACATCTTTCTCATTGGCGGCTGTGATGGAGCAAAACCAGGCCGAAACTACTACACCCAGTTCGCCCAGCTGGTTCCCAATGACTGTCTCATCTTAACCCTTGCCTGCGGTAAGTACCGGTTCAATAAACTTGAGTTCGGGACGATTGAAAACCTGCCCCGGCTTTGGGATGTTGGTCAATGCAACGACAGTTACTCGGCAATCCAGTTTATCGTCGCCTTGAGTAAATCACTTGGTGTCAACCCAAATGAACTTCCCCTTTCCCTAATCCTCTCCTGGTACGAACAGAAGGCGGTCGCGGTGCTTTTGACCCTGCTTTATCTCGGCATCAAAAACATCCATCTTGGACCATCCCTGCCCGCATTTCTCACGCCGGGGATTGTTCAGATACTTGTGGACAAATTCAACCTTACACCAATCTCGACGCCCGCCGAGGACCTGAAGGCGATTCTGGACTAACGGGCTAACACCACCTTCTGCACGAGGGTTTTACTCGCGGTTTGGAGGCGGACAAAGTATACCCCCGCCTCTAAATGGTTTGCCTTAAAACAAACAACACCCCTTGGTCCGGCAATATTATAGGTTAACACCGTCCGCCCTGTTATGTCCATCAGCTCCAATCGGCCCTGGTTCGTGCCATCAAGTTGATACCGCACTTGGATATTGTCGCGCCCAGTTGGACTAATTACTTGCAGGCTGGGACTCGATGTCAAATCGCCGTTTTCTGCCATTACTGCGGAACGCTGCGGCGGTGCTGGATTGACAATCTCTGCCCCGGGTACAAACCGCCACAACTCCAGCGTCTTGTTGCCTTTAAGCGCATACAAAACCCCGTCACCGGAAAAAGCAATATCACCTCCATCCCGCACTCGTTTTTTCGAACCAGTAGAACCAACTGAAGGCATCGTGTCCATTTCTACCCAGGAATCGCCGTCCGGCAGATAGCGCCAGAATTCACAGGTGTTACCACCTTTCAAAGCAAATACCGAGCCAAATGCCCAGGTCCCGCAACTGCCCTCTTTTGCCCGTTTACGGGACAGCATCTTCTCGCTCGCAATCGGCATCGGCACCAGCGGTGTTTGCCGCCACTCACCCGCTGCGATATCGTACGCGTAAAACTCGTGGTACTTTGCCTTGTGGGCATAAATCGTGTTTTCCCCGTCGTAAACAAGCCATGACCCCCGGTACCATTTTGATGTCCCAGGTGCCGGTGCCTGTTCTTCCCAGGTACCCCCTAAAATGTTGTACCGATAAAATTCGTTTCGCGTTCCTTTCAGGAGGTAGATGTAAGGGATTCCCCCCATTTCGACAAACACCATATCGCAACCATCTTTGACCTTTCGATGACTCGGACCATAAGGCACATCAGGCAAAGACTGCCAACCAGTGTAACGATTGTAACGCCAGAATCCCAGCGTATTGTTCCCCTTGGTCGCATATACATAACCATCGGATGCAACACAGCCCACCGAACCCCTTCCCGGGTTCTTACCTTCTGCTCCTTTGGGCCAGGGGTCAAGTTCCTGCCACATCGGGGAACCGGTCGGGTCGTACAGATAAAAATCCGCTACTTTGTTACCTTTTGATACATAAATCCCGCCCGTTTCCTCATCCACCGCAAGCCAGCCACCGTCTTTAACACCGCGCCCACTGGGCGATGCCGGAATCTGGCCGGCCTCAACCCAACCTTCAGGTAGCGGCGGACGGTCTAAAACCTTGAAGACCGCCGAGACGGTATCGTTTTCCCGATTGGCGTCATTCGCCAGGGCAACCGAACAGCGCGCGATGTGCGAACCAAGGCCATGCAATCGCGTCGAAACAAAATCCACTATCCGCGACTCACCAGGTTCAAGATGTACCAGTTTAAAATTCTGATAAACCGGAATCACCCCACCGACCATGTAAATCTTGAAAATTGCAACAAAGTTTTCCGCCTCGGTACCGTAGTTTGCCAGTTCCGCCTTCGGCGTAACATCGCTCAAAGTATCAACCCGACCTAACGGCGCAACAATTCTTACCGCAGCAACATCGTGCACGCCAACCCACTGCGGTCTGGGATGCCAGAATCCAATCCAGGCGATGTAGTTACCACCAGTTGCATAACCAATTGTCGTCTGGTGAAAACTGCCGTTAAGGATATAACTACTGCTATGCGCTTCGACTCCCCCTTCATCAATTACCCATTCCCGTAGCCAGTAACTCTGCGCTACCACGCCGCTGCAGAGTAAAATTGCTAATCCGAGCGTATCCGCCATAAAAAGCCGCCTCATATTCGCCTCCGTTTCCTGCCGGGAATTTTTACCGGCTCGGCTGCATCTTTACCGGAACACCAATTTCGGAAGCCGGCGGCGGTGCCTCGGGCAACCGAACATCCTTTCCATCTTTTCTTGTCGCAATCACCCGCCAGTAAAAACCAGCATTAGAACGTCCGCCCTTTAACTCATAAACATCAAATCCGGTCTGGTCGGTTTTGACATATACCCCGTTGCAATCGTCGGTCAAAGTCACAAAAACCCGCAACGGTGCGCTTTCATCCACCGCGATACAGTCTAAAAACAGCGGGTCTAAGTTCACCCGACAGTGACCATTGACAAGACGGGCTTCGCCAAAATCCTCAAAGAAAGGCTGGGTTGCCTCGGGTGCAAAGAGAATTCTTCTCCCCTCACGAGTCGCCATTATCGTTGAGACCTGGCCCTCGCCCAAGATTTTGTACTTCTGCCCGTTGTAATTATAGGCAACATAGGCAAATGTCGAATCGGTTGTGCCAAAGGTGCGGAAATATCCGCCGGCGCGGTTGCCACTCAAATTCCTTGCCAGACCATAAACACCGACCGTTGTACCGTTAAAGGCACCTCCACAACCTTGGGCAAGAGTGTAAACGGTATCGCTGATTCTATTTCCCATCGTCGCAACCCCGGTGCCGTTCGTGTCATGGGCATAGGCAAAAAGACCAAACCGACGAGCGGAGAACGTTCCACCCGAGCCCGCAGTCAAATAAAACAGGGTATCGTAATTACCGCAACCCGCAACCCCGGTACCCCGGGTGCTGATGTTACTTCCGTAAACGCCAAAACTGCTGTCCTTTTGACTCCTGCCGTATATAGTCGGCGTATGATTGCCGCTAACTCCCACTCCATAAGCGGCAAAAATCCCATCACTCACACCGGCACCGCTGATGTAAAAATTTGCTGGCGACTGAAGCGTCGCGCTATTCCAGATAAAATCGGTGTGGTGTTTATTATCAAGCATATCAGCGTTGTCCGCCTTTGCCGAATGAATGCCGTACGCCATTGTCGTAATCTCGGTACGCGGCGTCATAACCTGCCCGCTGATTGTCAGCTGTAGCCAGCGCCGCGCACCGGTTCGGAAAATCGTTGTGTCACCTTCGCTCAGCCATAGTTTAACATTAAACACACCCTGACGTACTGGAACGGTCTGCAACTGGGAAAAAAGTTGATTGCCGCCGTTCTCGGCATCGTAAATCTCAAATCTCATCGCCAGACCGGGGCTCGTGTTGTTGATGGGTGTGCCACTGGCATCGGTAAGGTAGCCCTGGTAATTGATGTACATCGGCACGCCGTCCTTTGTCACAACCTCAGCCGAAGGCTGGGGTGTTGGGGTGCCAGCAAACAAAATCGTGCTTACCACTGTTAACATTAAGAAATACCGCATCTAACCTCCTTTTCTTTATTTCAATCAATACAATAAAACCCCAACATTCCCTCCAATAACATTTTGCCAGAATTTCGGGCGATTGTCAAGTTTTAATTTAAACAAACACCTGGCATTCGAGCCCCCGGCAACCTTGGCTAAAACCTATCTGGAATTATGGAACCGCACTAACCCGGGCAATTTTTCCCATCTTCTTAAACCTCTTGCCCCGAACCACAACAAGGTAAACGCCGTCCGCCAGGTTTTGGCTATACTCATTTTTACCATCCCATTCGATTATCCGACTCGAAACCCGGGTAAATTTCTTCACCAGCGTTCCCGACAGGGTGTAAATTAAAACATCGGGCGCTTCATTTTCGGGAAAGTCCAGCACCAGTTTACAGTTGCCCGAAAATGGTGCCGGCATAGTGTAGGGCTCTGCCCAGCTCAAAACCTTCACCTGATAAAGCTGACTTGCCAATGACCGGTTTCCAAATGAGTCGCGAGCAATAACAAAAAAGTTGTAACCCGCTGTGTCCCGAGCCAGATTGAACAGATAGGCGCTGGTGTCAGCGGTTTCCCAAACCAGGCGCAAAAAATCAAACCGTTCAACCCTGATGTCGTCAACAAACACACCGAGCCGATTCTCAGTATCGTCAGTGCGATAGCGAAACCGCAGGTAACTCTGTCCCCCGGGCAAAAGGTAGCGGTACTCCTGCCAGCTGTCGGCGCGGCCGTAAAGCGAATCAAGAATTTGCCAGTTGTTCCCGTCATGGGAATACTCGACATAACACACATCCCGCTTGATGTTGCCCACACTATCCTCGGACTCTTCGGTCCAGTAAAGCGCATAAAACGAAAGGAGCCCGCCGGCTCCGACTGCCAGCGGCTGCCTGAGGACAAGTCTGCTGTTTATGCTGGACCCTGAACCAGAAAAGAACGCACTTCCGGGTGACCGGAAGTACCGGCTGGAAACGGTCCAGCCCTCACTCTCCCAGTTCGCAAGACTGTCCGCTCTTTCGAGAAAAATGGCGCGGGGTTCATCAGCCTGATAAAGCTCGTACAATACCGGACTAAGGTCAAAAGACCGCTGCCACCAGAGCTGGACATCACCCCGATTACCAATTCGGTGTTTGACAATTTTTACCAATGCCGGCTTAACATCGTCCCGGGCGTAGTAATCGTTTAAAAAACGCAGCCAAGGTACCGAATCGGCGAAGGCAAGTCCGCGATACTCATCGAGTTTGTTCTTAAACCCCAGATAACCGGCGGGAAACCAGACCGAAACCCCTCGCGCATTCCCATAATCCCCGCTTGCCGCATTGGCAACAATCAGCGGGTTCAACGCACTCCGTAAAGCGTCACTCCCGGGTGCCAGCTGCCAGAAGTGCACAAAGTCAATCTGCTCATCCTGAAAACTGGGCGGACTTAATGCGTTCGCGGCGAATGTCTGCACTCCCTGCCGTGCCAGCCCAAAACCCGGTGCGCGGGTATCAATACCACCGCTTAGCAACTCCCGGGCACTGATTAAGACCCGGCCTAACTGCTTCATATCAACCGCTGACAGGCACACATCTGCACCGGGATAAGAGGCAACATAATCAGCACACATCTCAGGTAGAAACTCTGCGGGGGTTGCTGTGGGCCGGGCGGTCAACCTTTGCAGAAACGCATCGTAAGGAAATCCATCCCAGGGAACAACCGCTTCTGATGCCAAAAAGTAGTCGCACAACCCCAGCAGTTCTGTTGCCACTTCAATTGTGTTCATCAAACAGGCATCAAACCCCAGAACTGTGATGTTCTTACCCAGTTTCCTCTTACCGGCACGGATTGCCTGTTGCAACTCGCCACCGGCAACGCCCATCATATGACCGTGCGACTCATCAATTACCACCGCTCGTTGCGGACCATACCCCCGGCGCCAGCCATCGCCGTGGTCCCAGATTATTAAAAAATAGTTCCGCGCCGGATACCGCTGGCCAAGAAACCCGATAAAGTCGGCAAGGGTAGCGGTGTCTGCCATATCAACCTCACCGAGGTCGCCCAGCAACACCAGCGTGTCCTTGCGCACGAGATAACGCCGGCAGTTAGGGTTGGTGTCCCGGGCCGCATTGTCCACCTGAACAACGATGTTCACCTCTTCGGTCGAACCCACGCGCAGCATCTCGCTGATATCAACCGCGGCTTGCTCACTCATTCCATTGTCCGCTGCGATGTAAACGCCAACGGTCCACTGAGCAGCAGACAAAATCGAAAACCAAACCAGAAGGGGGATGGCTTTTAACCATCCCCCCAATGGTCTGATTTGCATCCGGTAGTTGTCAGAAACCAACGGTCAACATCAAACGATGGGTCGGCTTCAGGTAACTGTAATAGCGGAACGAGTAGTCAAGACCCAGTTCTACCCCCTCAACCACCTTACCCTTCACACCGGCGCCGGCACACAACCCGGTAAAGTCCCCCAGCTTCTTCATATACTGCTGATCGGTGTTGAAGATGTAGCCGGCACGGAGAAATAGCATATCCGCCAATCCGTATTCCAGACCGAAATTGACCGTCTCATTGATATCAGAAGGATGTACCAGGTCAATTGCTGCCGTCAGTCGGTTGTTGTCGTTCTTCAAAAAATCCATCGCCAGACCAAACCGGAAAGTCGTCGGCAGCGGCACCGGTGTTGTTTTGTAAGACCCCTGCAGTTGACTGGGACCGGAATCAGGCCAGTAGAAGTTGTAGTCAAGATGCGGACCACCGTATGCCAGCTGGCTGCCGTAGTTGGTCACCGCCGCACCCAGCCGCAACGACTTGAACCCGGTGTTGTAGAACAACCCAACATCAATCCCCAGCGCCGATGCGGACAGGTCCCAAATCGTCTGATTCACACCCTTAACCGTCAAACCAAACGAAAGTTTGTCGGTGATAATTCGGGCATAAGACAGACCGAGTGCTAAATCGGACGCACCGATTGTCAAACCGGTGCCTTCGTCCTCACGCAGCGGTGTTCGCGGGTTATCTACCGTTGTCTGCTCAATTGAACCCATCGTTAACGCCGTTGCCGAGATTGCCACCGTCCCGAAATTCGTCACAGGCAGAACAACCGTCAGATAGTCGTGGTTGATGTCGGCAAACCAGTTAGCATGATTGAACTGTGCCTGCCGTTTGATGTAAGCGATCCCCGCGGGGTTGAAGTAACTCGCCGAGGCGTCATCTGCCAGCGCAGTAAAGGCGTCGCCCATACCTGATGCCCGACCGACACTGATTTTCAAAAACTGGGCACCGGTCGTCGCCACCTTGGAAAATGCCGCCCAGGACACTGAACACAGCGCCAGACAGCACAACAGCGCGGTCGCCAGATAGCCAGCAGGTAGCATTCTTTTCCTCTGCCCTTCTGCTCTTCTGTTCTTCATCTGCCACCTCCCTCTTAATGGATGACCATAAACTTACCGGTAAACTCGCCCACCGGCGACTCAACATGGAAGATATAAACACCAGGGGCAATCAACTGTCCGTAGTCATTGATCAAATCCCAGGTTGCGGTTCCACCCTCATCAAGCGGTTGCTTTTTAGTATCCTTATGCGCAATCACCTTCAACAGGTCGCCCGCCGTCGTAAAGATTCTTATCGTGCAGGTGGTCGGCAGATGGGTAAACTTAATCACCCGCTGCTCGGAACTTTTTTCCCAGCCGTTGAACACAACATAGGGATTCGGCACCACCTTCACCTTTAACTCCTGCTTCGTCGTCGTGTCCGCGTATCCCGGTGTCGCGCTAATCCGGAAAACATTGTAGAAAGGTGCCGCACCTTCTGCCCGATGCCCGACGACAATCCATTTGTCACCATCGTTGATTGAACTCAGAAGCCCGCGCAGCGAGTCCCCGGACTGCTTCAACCCGAGATAACCACCACAGATATAGATATTCGCCACCGTTCCTTTAAGCGTATCGGTTGGATTGCGGAACGCCCGGTCAACAAAACACCAGCCATTAGCGTTCTGCGGACCGGTGCCGGTCGTGGTAAATTTGGCAAAAGGCACCTCAATATCGCCGTTCGTAACGTCGTAAACCTTCGCAGTCAAATAGCCACCTTCATTCACCCATTCAATACGATAGTCCGAACCACGGAACGCCCAGTACGCCTGGGAAGGTGCGCCGCCGACTTTCAACGATTCAACCGGATAACTACCGCTCAAGATATTAACCCCATCAAACGGCGCCGATGGAATCTTCATCTTCATAACCATCTTTACTGCCTGACCGTTAAACACCGGCACCTGAATTGATACGGTTTTGGGTGAAGCAGCAAGGGTATAGGTAAACGAACTGGTGTCCACAATCAGCGAATCATTCCGACTCGTATTAACCACATAGTACGAGTACCCCGCCTTCGCGGTTGAACCGGTCCAGCTCGGACCAAGGAGCCGCAACTCGTAAACATCACTCGTCACCTTAAACGGCACCACCACCGTAGTTGAACAAACCAGCGCCGGTTTTGTCGAATCACCAACCAGCCGTACCACCTGCACCTCGGGTGCCACATAGTTTACCGGCTCCCAGCGCGGTACGGTCGAGAAGTTCGACACAATTCCCGAGCGCAAAATCAAGGTGTCCCATTTGATTGGGTTGCCCAGCGAGTCCCGTTCCCTTGTGATGTAGTTCCAGTCATAGGCGGTTACGCAGTAGTAATACCTGAACCCGTTAATCACATTCTTATCAAGCAGTGTGTAATAAACCCCGTTATCGGTTGCGTTAATCCATAAAGAGTCGGGCTGAGTTGAGTCCCCACCTGGTGGATACGAAAAGGTAATTGAGTCCACCAAATCACACTGCCCGAGAATCTGCCAGTTTGCGCCGTCTCTTGACTTGTACACCACATAACCCTGAAAGTCGTAACCCCGATACATCGGGTCATAACCAGGACCGGGCTGTGACGCCACCTTCTCCCAGTAACGGTCTGGTGTCCGCTCCGGCAGGTCATCCCAAACAATCCTGACTACCTTATCACCGGGAATCAGGGTCATGTTCGGTGAGACCGGTGGACCGGGCAAAAGCCATCCCTGGTCAAAGATAAACTGCGCGGCATTCGCGACCCGTGCCAGATGGACCAGTGAATCCTTGGGTCTGTTTGCCCAGGGCTGATTTGGCCCACCAAACGGTGCGCCAATCGCCGCTACCACCAGCCGTTCAACCTGACCGGGCGCCAGGTCAAACGGTCCGGAACACTGAATAAACCGCTTATCCGCTGGCGTGACATCAACCGAATCGTATGCCGAATAAACCCCAGTTCGATAGTCATAGCCCGCCATCGTCAGATACTGCGCCGGGTCTGTAACCGGGTCGATGTCAATCGTAAACTTCTTAAACGCCGTCATGCCGAGCGGCACCTTTACTGTATCACCCGAGGGCGTAATTGAATCCCGTTTCGGTGAATCAAGGAACTTATAGGCAAAAACGCCCGGTGTGCCCGCGTCCCAGGTTGAACCCGGACTTTCCGCATTGTCGTTGTCACCCGCATAACCAACATTCGCTACCCAGCCCGCACCCGGTATCGAATCGTTCAGAATAAAACCGACCATATCGTCCCTTGCATCTCCGATATCCGGGTCCATAACCGCACCGATAAAACACCGTTTCAGCGTATCGTCTCCTGAATTACGCACATAGTAAAGGATGAAAAAGATGTCCTGATTAGAAGGGTAGTTCCAGGCGTAGACCACCTGATAAACATCGATATTCTGTGGCTTACCCGGTGCAATGTGGTTTTCCGGTGCCGCATCCGAATAGACACACCACATATCCTGGAGCGAGAATGCCTCATAAGGTATCAGGATTGAGTCCATTCTCGGGTCACCGGTTTCCCAGCGGCTGCGCGGCCTGGGCGGCCAATCGCTCGGATAGACAAAAATCCGGTCATCAGGACTGCCGGCACCCTCTGCCACATTCTTCACCGTGGTTGGGGTCATCTCGGTACCACCGGAGTTTGGGTTGTAGCCGAATGAAACGAGGGTGTCAACCTTGCCATCAGGCCGAGGTTTCAGCGACCCAAACCACATCCCGGCACCGAAGATGTAGCAGTTGTGCAACGGCTGGGGCCAAGAGCCACCTGCCTGACCGGTGCCCACGGTAACATCAATGCCGTAGCGACCGTCATTGTAGAACGGACACTTCCAGCGGTTGATGTTCAACCATTTCATATCATAGATGCGCTTACCTCGGGGAACTGGTTTTATCGCCTTTGCGCTCGCCCGTTCCCAGACCCCGAAAAGTACCAGTAGTACTATTACCGAAGAAAAGATTCGTCGTTTCACTTCTTCCTCCCTTAGAATGACAGACTAATCCCGAACCGAATCTTGCGCGATGGTCCGAAGTAGGTTGGTGCCTTGACATAGTCCTCGCGGGCGCGCAGATAAGACTGGTACAGTTCATTGCGCGTCAGATAGCCATCGTGGTCAAAGTCCCGCGCTGGATGGTAGTACAGGTCGCCGAATCTGATACCCGGTGAAAACTGCTCTGGCGTGTAAACCTGACCATCAAAGTCCGGTTTACCAGTTGCTGCGTAAACATTTGTCACCACCGCGGCGTTCAGCAGGTTCGTGATGTCACAGGAGAGCGAGAAGGTGAGGCCTCCTAATCTGATATCTTTATTCAACCGTGTGTCCACCGTGAAACTCCCGGGCATCCGTGCCGAGTTATCCGCACCGGTTCGGTTGCCCTTAAGGTCGGTCGGTGTATAGGGCATACCCGAAGCGTAATTTGCAACCGCGGACCAGTTGAAGTCGCGCAACACCGTAAAGGCAAAGTCCGAGGGAAACGAAAGCCCGATATTGCCGTGCAGTGAATGACGCTGGTCCTGGTCCAGATAGTAGTCAATCTGCATCGGCGTCTCCCGCTGATACTGGTCAGTTGCAGTTGATGCCGTCCCCTTGGCAATCTGGAAGGTGTAGCCAACCTGAGCATTCCAGTAGTTCGCCAGCGCCTTGGTCATCGTCGCCTCAAAACCCTGAATCCGGGCATACTCTACATTGTAGTACATCGTGTAGGGCTGGGGCAGTGCGGAAACAACCCGGACCCCGGACAGGTCAAACACATCCTTGTAAAAGGCGGTCACATCAAACGCAAACACATCGCTGAGTTGGGCATCAAACCCGAGTTCGTAGGCGATGGTCTTTTCCGCACCCATATTGGCATTACCCACAATCACATTACCCCGTCCGCGCAACTCTGCCGCGGGCCGCTCCGCATACTCATACAGGTTGGCGAATACCGGATTCTTAAAGAAATGGCCATAAGAAAACCGGAACTTAACCCGTTCGGTAATCGGGTAGGAGATGCCCAACCGTGGTGACAGCCGGTACTTGGGTGGTACCGGTAAAAACGAGTCGGAAATGCTGGGCACGGAGCCAAGCGACTCCGGAAATGCCCGGACCTTTGCCTTTGCATCGAGATAGTCAAACCGCACACCGGCGCGCACCACCAGGTCCTCGAAATCTGCCCGGTCCTGAATGTAAGCCGCCGCAACCAGTGGTTTATAGTTGTACGCATCCCAGAACGGGTTCTGGTCCCAGGGCAGAGAGTTGTCGTACATTGAAACCGAATACTGCGTGATGTCCACACCGGTCTTCAACTCGTGCACCTTGGACACCGTTTTGGTCAGGTCGAACTTGAATATGTAGTTGTTTGTCGCCCGATAGTGCCAGGTCCGGTTGTCCCCTTCGGTGACAAAAAGCCCGGCAACACCGTACGGGTTATTAATCAGCGCATAAGCCGGTACAAAGTTCTTCTTCACCTCAGGGTGAGCGTAAATGGTATCGCCATTCGGTGCCAGCCAGTAAGACCGGTACAACTGCAACACCGCCTCCTTCTTGCTCAACCCCTCGGGATTGTTGAAAACCCAGTCTTCAGCCCGGAACCAGTACCGGTCCCAGATGCCGGTCTTACGCAAGAAACCCCAGAAACCGGTTGTATCCGCCTGCTCGGCGTAAAAATTACGTACCGTCCGAATCAGTGAAGTCTGGAAAAGCCCGACCTTTGCTTCGTAAACCAGGGTCGGCGAAAGCATATGGTTCAGAGTCAGATTACCCTTATAAGACCGTACCCGGTTGGCGTAAAGACCACGCTGCCAGTACTTGTATGAGTTGGCAAACGCCTGCCACTGATAGTTGGAGTGATGCCCATCCAGCGTCCACTTCATCCCTTCTTTAGTCAGAAAGAACTCCTTGGGCATCTGCAAGGTCAACTTACCTTCAACCGCATACTCACCCCGCGGTGCCGGCACCTTGTACAGACAGTTCCGGTCGTCATCGGTTTTAAAGTATTCGGTGGACAGAAAGTAGCGCAGTCGGTTCCATCCTAACGGTCCCCCCAGCGAAAGCGTCAAACGGTTATACCCGAAATTTAAGTCTTCCTTCGGGAAAACCTCATCGGTGATATAACGTACCCGTCCCTGGGTTGTGCTGCCACCTTCTTTGGTCACCGCCTTGATGATGCCGGACATCGCCTGACCGTACTCGGCATCAAAACCACCGGTAATAACCACCACCGACGCCAGCGCGTCCGAAGTCGGTTTCGGGCTTGACCACAGCGTCCCCACCACCGCGTCCTGTGCCGCAACTCCATCCACTAAATAGGCAACATCGTCGTACCTGCCACCCCGGATATGAGTCCAACCCCGACCCGCGGTTTGGGTTACGCCGGCTTGCATCCCGACCAGTTCGGACAACTGAACTACCGGTAGCCGCTTAAACTCCTCATCGGTGATGATGCGTTCCACCGTCACCTGTCCCCGGTTGACAAGCGGCCTTTCCGCTTTCACCTCGACCGGTCCAACCTCAATCGCGGTCCGGCTCAATTGAAAATCCACCACCGTCACATTGTCCTGCACCACCAGGACATCAGTTACGGTCATCTCGTTGTAACCGACATAAGATGCGGTGAGTTTGTACCTGCCCGGTGGGATGTTGATTATCTCATAATCGCCGTTTACATCGGTTGCGGCACCGTACTCGGTCCCGACCACAATCACATTAACTCCAATCAGCGGTTCTCGGGTCTTCTTGTCGGTAACCCGACCCCGGATTCTTCCCACAACCCCGGCAAAGGCGCTACTCACCGTTAGCAATGCGATGAGCGCTGTTAAACATAACTTCCTCATTGCCCGCCTCCTTTGACCTTAAATGGAATACCCCAAACAACCGCATTTAACTCGCCCCCGGATTCATAAAGCACCCCAAAAGGAATCTGCTCAACAAACAGCCGATACACGCCGGTATCGGCAAGGGCGAGTCGATTGGTTGTAGCCAGCCGGTATCTTTTCCCTTGATAAAAGACAAAGTTGAACGCATCGGTCATCGCCGTGTAAAGCGCCCGCACCCAGATGGTATCACCAGCCTGGTAAGTCAAAAGCCCATCCGGATACTCATAAAGCCTTTGCATCCCGAAATGGAGCGTATCGGGCCTCAGGGCAATCGTGTCCTCCCGTACACCATTCGTCAAATAAACCGCCAGCAGATAGGGCGCATCGTCCGGATTCGGCGCATAAAAACGCTGCCCGCCTGCCAATTTCCACAACCGCCACTGTCCTGACTCCTTGCGTAACACACAGCCGCCCAAAACCACCCCGTTAATCGGCTTCTCCACCACCATTGAAGTGTCGGTGAACACCGTATCGTAATAAGGTAGCCGGAGCGTCTCCGATGGCGTGACAATTATCGAATCCTTCACAAAACGGGTGTACTTATAGGCGTGCAACCGTAACACCCCCGGAATCGTCTCCACCACTGTAACGGTGGCGGTTGTCTCCTTGGTTGCGGTGTCCGCCACAGCAATAAAATTAAACTTAAACTTGACCTCCTCGGTGGAAAATATGTGTTGCAACGAGTCGCACTTAAACCGCATCTTAAACGGATTGTCTTTAATCGCCTTCTTGATGATTGATTCGGAAATCACCCATTCGAAGCTCTGAAAACTGTCCTCGGTAAACCGCATCTCCAGCAGTCCCTTATTCGCCAGCACCACATCACGAATCGCCGCGGAATCGGCGGCATCCGGTTTCCAAAATCCGGCTGGCGGCATTCGACCACATCCAAAAATCCCGATGATTAAAATCATCAGTCCGGCCGCCACCAGCACGCGACCGCTTACACCTTCTTTCCGCACAGTTTGCCTCCTTTTTTCCGGGCACGGCATGCCGTGCCTTCCTTATCATAAATTATCACTGATTCGGTCCCATTCTCGGACTCTTCCGAGAAATTTCGCCCACAACATAATTAACAACATATTAACCTTAAATAAATATTTTCCTTTTGTCAAGCATCAGCACCGCCCGGTTGTGCTGGTTGACAAAAGGCAAAAAAAGTTCTATCATTTACCGCACCCGAAATCGGTGCGACGGGTTACTGTGACGAAGAAAATTTAAAGGAGGTTTCTAATGAAAACCTGTCGTTATGTTCTTTTAATTTTGTTCGCTTTATTCGCTGGTGTCTCAAAACTCGGGGCTCAGACCATCTTCCGTGAAGACTTCAACTCATTCTGGAACACCTTAAACCCTCCATCCGGCTGGTCAATCATCTTCTCCGGTGACACCAGCACCAACGACTGGCATCGTGCCCCGGACCTTGGCTTCCATCCCTGGGCTGACAACGCAACACCCTATGCCGCAATTGGCCCAGGTGAAACCGACATCGATATGCTCATCACCCCGGTCCTTGACTTCACCGGCTGCCAGGATGTTGTCCTCCGCTGTTCCCTGGGCTTTTTACCGGGCACCGGTTTCCATGAAACCCGCATCCTTGCTTCAATCGACTCCGGCATCAACTACAACATCGAAATCGCCAACCTGACCGGTCAAACAGTTGAACCCGGGCTTTGCACCTATAATCTTTCCTGGGCATCAAACCAGCGCACCGTAAGAATTGCCTTCAGCATCGCTGCGGAAGACTCCGGGTTGACCCACTTCGTTATTGACGATGTGTCCATAACCGCTACGCGCCGGGCAACCGATGTCGGCATCCTGCGCATCCTTGCCCCATCCGACACCGTTGACTCCAATGCGCTGGTCACCCCGCGCTGCCGGGTAATCAATGCCTCAAACGGCACCGGCTCATTCTGGACATCCCTCACAATGGGCAACTATAAAGACAGCGTCTGGACCCAGGACCTTGCTCCTGGAGAATCGGCAACCCTGACCTTTCGCTCTTATTTAGCCGACACCGCCGGCATCCTCACCGCTCAATTTCAGACCCTGCTTTCCGGCGACTTAAACCCGGAAAACGACACCGCCACGCGCCGTGTCTTTGTCAAACCGCCCTTCTTCAACGATGTCGCTGCCCTGGCAATACTCGCCCCGGCCGGCGCTGTTCTCGAAACCACCAATGTCATCCCGCGCGGCGTCATCAAAAACAACACCGGCCATCCGGTAACGGTCAAAGCCTACTTTGACATTCTGTTCTTTGGCAGCCCGGTTTACTCCGACTCCGTTACCGCGCCACTCAACGCCGCTCAGATTGACACCGTCAGTTTCTCATCCTGGGTTGCCACACCACCCGGCACCTACAACACCATCCTGCGGGTCTGGGCAGAACGCGACCTCAACCCGGAAAACGACCTTATCTCCTCAACATTTACCGTCCGCTCACCAATCCACGATGTCGGTGTTGAACAAATCGTCGCCCCGCCGGACACCGTACCACCGGGCACCATCACCCCGGCAGCAAAAATCGTCAACTTCGGTACCTTTCCGGAGACCAACTTCAAAATCTTCTTCTCGGTATTTTACTCTAACATTCGCGCCTACTTCGACTCGGCAGTGTGCCCGGTACTGGAACCGGCAGAAACCGCTCTTGTTACCTTCCCGGTCTGGCAGGCAAGCCGCGGCACCTACCTTGTCCGCTGCTCAACAGCGCTTGTCGGTGACCTTGAACCCTACAACGACCGGCAGGAAAAGACCATAACGGTCCGGACCCCAATTCAGGTCGGTTGGCAGGAAATGGCATCACTGCCCGCCGGTGCCAAAGAGGTGAAAAACGGTGGTGCCCTGACCTTGCTCGGCAATACGGTCTATGCCCTGCGGGGCAACAAAACCGACGAATTCCTCGCCTACAACATTGAAACTGACTCCTGGCGTGTTCTTCAATCCCTGCCACCGGGCTCAAACGGCAAACCGGTTTACAAAGGCGCGGCCCTTACCACCGACCGCAACCGCTACATCTACGCCCTCAAAGGCAACTCGCAGTCCGACTTCCTGCGCTACGATGTGTTTGCCGACTCCTGGCACACCCTGAACCCGGTGCCCCCGGGCATTTCGCGTAAGCCAATCAAAGGCGGCTCCTATCTCGCCTATGCGGTGCACCGCAACAACGGCTATGTTTACCTGCTCAAAGGCTACCGCAACGAATTCTACCGTTACAACATCGCTGCCGACTCCTGGGAACCACTTTCCCCGGCGCCCTTAGGACCTTCCGGTAAAAACTCCTACAAAGACGGCTCCTTTATCGTCTATGACGGCAGCCACACCATCTATGCGGTCAAGGCAAAGTACAACGAGGTTTTTGGCTTTGACACCGACTCTTTGCGCTGGCTCACCACAACATTCCAGCGCTTCCCGCTTGCCGGCAGGTCCGGAAGACAGAAAAAGGTCAAAGACGGTGCCGGTGGTGTCTGGTGGAACAATGCGATGTACTGCCTGAAAGGTGGCAACACCTGTGAATTCTGGCGCTTCTTCCCGCAGGAAAACCGCTGGGAAGAACTTGACACCATCCCCGCGCTCGGCTCAACCGACAGAAAAAAGCGGGTCAAAGCCGGTGGCGCCATCGCCGGCCTGGGCAACGGCATCTTCTTTGCACTCAAAGGCAACAAGACCAACGAATTCTGGTGCTATATGAGCCCGGAAGCCGGGCCCGGTGTTTCCGAACCGGTTGTCAATAGCCCGGTGTCACAACGGCTAACCCTTAACATCTACCCCAATCCGGCAAAAGACCAGACAACGATACAACTTACAAAACCGCGCAACGAAAAAACCCTTATCGCCATCTACGACCGCACCGGCAGATTGTGTCAGCAGTTCACCACCACAGCAGACCGCCTTACCCTCCAATGTCACAACCTGCCATCCGGTATCTATCTCATCCGGGCAACTAACCTGACCAGCACCTGGACTGCAACCGCCAAGATGGTCATCAGATAACCTGTAAACCGGTATCAACAGCCCCGGATAATACTATCCCCGGAACGGACCTCTCGACCGTTCCGGGGATTGCTTTCTGTACTTCTAACCGGTTTAAAAACCGAAGGTTATCTAACCGCCTTAAAATTCGCCGTTAATTTTTCCCGAATTCGGGCTCTATTCTCCATAGCGGGCAACAATCTCCTCCCGGCTCTTGCCGAGGATTTCGTACTTCTTGCCCACTTTGACAAACGCCGCAATCGCCTGGTCCAGGTGCTCCTGGTCGTGCGCTGCGGACAACTGCACCCGAATCCGTGCCTGACCGCGCGGCACCACCGGATAGAAGAACCCAATCACATAAATGCCCTCAAAGTACAAATCCCGGGCAAAGTCCTGTGCCAGTTTCGCATTGTAGAGCATAATCGGCACAATCGGATGGTCGCCAGGTTTGATGTCAAAACCGGCCTCGGTCATCGCCTTACGGAAGTACTTCGTATTCCGCTCCAGTTTGTCTCGGCGCTCGGTCGTCTCCGACAGAATCTCAATCACCCGCAATGTCGCTGCCGCCACCACCGGGCAGAGCGTATTGGAGAAAAGATACGGCCGCGAACGCTGCCGTAAAATCTCCACAATCTCCTTGCGCGCCGCGGTAACCCCGCCCGAAGCACCGCCCATCGCCTTGCCAAAAGTGGTTGTGATGATGTCCACCTTTCCCATCACATTGTGATACTCGTGTGTGCCTCGGCCGGTTCTGCCCATAAAACCGGTTGCATGCGAATCGTCAATCATCACCAGCGCATCGTACTTTTCTGCCAGCGGCACAATCTCATTCAGTTTCGCCACATCACCGTCCATTGAAAATGCGCCGTCGGTCGCAATCATCACAAACCTTGCTCCCTTTTCCCGCGCCTCCTTCAGTTTCGCCTCCAGGTCCGCCATATCCGAATGTTTGTAAATCAACCGTCGCTCCTTCGGCACCTTACACAGCCTGATACCGTCAATAATCGAGGCGTGGTTCAACTGGTCGGTGATGATGGCGTCCTCAACACCCAAAAGCACCTCAAACAGCCCGCCATTGGCATCAAAGCAGGAAGAGTAGAGAATCGCATCCTCCATCCCCAAAAACTCGGCAACCTTCCTTTCCAGTTGCCGGTGCAAAGCCTGCGTACCACAGATAAACCGCACCGAAGACAGCCCGTAACCCCACTTCTCCAGCGCCTCATGCGCCGCCTTGATAACCTCCGGATGGCTGGAAAGACCCAGGTAGTTGTTGGCGCAGAAGTTCAAAACCTCCTTCTGCGGTGCACCCTCCGGATACTCAACAGCAATCTTTGCTCCCTGCGGGGTGTGAATGTACCGCTCTTCTTTATACAACCCCTGCTCCCGTACCGTCTTTAACTCGTTCTGCAAAAAGTCCTTTATTGAACCGTATGCCATAACTCCTCCTTAAGTTTGAACTTTTTCCTCATTAACAATGGCAACGCCCGCGCTTGTACCCAAACGGGTTGCGCCCGCCGCAATCAACGCCATTGCCTGCTTAAAAGAACGAATCCCGCCTGACGCCTTGACCCCGATTCGACCCCGGGCAACCTGCGCCAGAAGTTCCACATCCTCCTTTGTTGCCCCGCCGCCTAAAAACCCGGTAGAAGTTTTAACAAAATGGGCACCGGCTTCAATCACCAGTTCAGTTGCCGTTTTCTTCTCCACTGCGGTCAGAAGTCCGGTTTCAATTATCACCTTCACCACCCTGCCTGCGGCTTCCGCAACCACCGCCTGGATGTCAGCGCGCACCCGCTCATAATCCTGCGCCTTAAAAAGCCCGATGTTCATCACCATATCAAGTTCGCTCGCCCCGGCCTGTACCGCCGCCTTTGCCTCTGCCGCCTTCACCTGGGTCAAACACGCACCCAGCGGAAACCCAACAACCGAACAAACCCCGACCCCGGTTCCGGCAAGTTTTTGCACCGCCAGTTCAACATATCCCGAGTTCACGCAGACCGTTGCAAACCGGTACCGCTGCGCCTCCTCACACAACCTCACAATGTCCGCAGGCACCGCCTCCGGCTTCAAAAGGGTATAGTCAATATATCGGGCAACTGTTTCCATCTGTGAAAGCAAATTTTACCTTCCCTAACTTATACTGTCAACAACTCTCCTGCCCCAATTGTCACTGGCAAATTCCCCTTCCTCGGTCCCGACCCGCATAGCCATTCCTATCCCCGCTTCTTCATCGCCCCACCCTGCTTAAAGCGAAAAGGGTGCGGGTGGCAAAAAAAGAGGGGGGCGTTAACACCCCCCTCTGTCACTCGTAATCGAGTTTAGCGGACGATGAGTTTCTGGCTCGCGCTTGCTCCCGCGCTCTCAAACTTCACCAGGTAAACACCTGATGCCAGATTGCGCAGGTCAAGGCTGTGCGTGCCCGTGCCCGATGCAACAAAGTTGAACGTGCTCACCGTTCTTCCGGTCACATCAAACACGGTCACCCGCGCCGGTGCAGACTGCGGCACGCTGTAGGACAGGATGCCAAAGCCCTTGACCACCGGATTGGGCGTCACGCTGAAGTTGAACCGACCGATGCTCACCTGCTCCGCCATCACGCCCGAGCGCTCCGGCTGGGCGGCGAACACCGACGGCTCGTAGTAGCACCAGAACTCCTGGGTCTTGCCACCCTTGAACGCGTAGAACAGCCCGTTGTCGGTGCTGGCAACCGCGCCACCCGCCTTGACCCGTTTCTTCCTGCCGCTGATACCAACCTCGGGCATCGGGTCAAGTTCGTTCCAGGTGTAGGTACCACTCGCAATGTCGCACTGCCACCATTCGCAGGTGTTGCCACCCTTGAGCGCATAGATGAACCCGTTGTAGACTGCCGCATCCGAGCCATCCTTGGGCTTCTTGTTCTTGCCGGTCTTGCTGCTGGAAGTCGGTATCCCCGGCAGCGCACTCGCGCCCCACTGTCCGGTTGTCAGGTCAAACGCCCACATCTCGCTGTACTTCGCCTTGTGCGCATAGAGCGTGTTCGCGCCGTCCCAGACCAGCCAGGAGCCCTTGTCCCACTTCGGCTTGACACCCGCCGGTGCATCAGACAGCGGCTCCCAGACACCGCTCACGGTGTTGTAGCGGTAGAACTCCTGCTTGTATCCCTTCAACAGGTACACATAGCCGGTGTCATTGAGCACCACATACACCATATCGGTGCCGCCCTTGACCTTCTTGCCACTGGTGCCGAGCGGTACCGGCTGCAGCGGCTCCCAGGAGTTGCCTTCAATCGAGTAACGGATAAAGTCATCGGTGTTGTTGCCGATGGTGGCGTAGACATAGCCGTCACCATAGCAGCCATTCGCACCCTTTGAGGGCATCTTGCCACTGGGGGTAAGCATCGCGGCAAGCGGTGTCCAGCCATCGGTGTTCGGGTCATAGGAGTAGAAGTCAGCGGACTTGTTGCCGCGCGCCCCATAAATCAGACCGTTGTCCGGATTGAATGCGAGGAAACCACCGTCTTTGACCTCTCCGGGTACCTGCGCCTTCTCGGTCCAGCCCGGATTGCCCAAAGGCCTGACCGTGAATGGCGAAACCTGCTGGTTGTTGCTCGGGTCCGCATCACCGCTCAATATCGCGGTCGCCCGCGCCGTGTAGTTACCCGTTGTTGCGGCATCCCAGGTGGTGCTGAACGCATAGGTCAGCTCTTCACCCGGGTCCAGCGTGAGGGAAGCGGTCTGGTCATAAACCACTGTGCTCGCCTCATCCAGGATTTCAAAATGCAGGTCGAATGTCGAGGAATTGCTACCGAGGTTCTGTACCGTTGCCCGCGGTGTGACGGTCGTGCCAACCACAATCGTGGCGGTCGGCTCAACGATTGCATTAACCGCGACATCACGCCGGAACGCCCAGCACGAGTCGATCCACAGGTCGTTGGAAGTTATCATGTCGCCAGTCAACCGGGTTGTGCAGCGAACTGGGAACACTCCGTACGCAGGTACGGTCCAGTTCGGGAATCCGCTGATTGTCCGCTCCTCATCAGGAGCAAGCCCGATTACCAATCTCTGCTGGTCATAAGATGAGCCGATTTTCAACTGGACATAGAACGAAACCGTTGAAGAGCCGTTGTTTCTCACCTTCACCTGCGGAGAAATCACCGCACCAGAGTCAACCTCACCCACCGGCCTGATGATTGCGGTCGGCTGGACATCAACGAGATAGACATCAACCGAACCCACTACCTCGTCATTGTCCGGCACCTCATCACCTACCAGCAGGGTTTTTGCCCTTGTTGCGTAGGTTCCCTTTGCCATCGGTGTCCAGTTCGCAAACGAAACCACTGCGGACTCACCGGGCGACAGGGTAACAAACTGGGTGTCAACATAAACCGTGCCAATCGTGAACGCCACCGGGAAGGTCTGCTGTCCGGCGCCAAAGTTCCAGACCTTTGCCTGCGGTGTTACCGGCACGCCATAAGGTATTGAACCGGTCGGTGACAGAATCTCTGTTGCCCCAACATCAACCGGTTTACGGCAGCCGATTCCTGCGACATTGTCAATCAGCCAGCCATAATACTCAACCGAACCGTCCGAGCCAAACCGCCAGTGGACTTTAAACGGAGTTCCGTTCGAGACCGGAATCTTAAACCTTGCCACCTCCCAGTCCCAGGTGCCCGCGTAACCGTTTTCACCCAGTCCATAGAGGTAACCGTAATAAGCCCTGGTGCCATCAGGATAGAGCAAATTCCAGGTATTGCCGCCATCGGTTGAATACTTGAAGTTACCACCATCGTAATAGGTCTCGCAATACATCCAGTGCATAAACATCACCACCGGTGTGTCTGCGGTCGCAACCAGGGTAAACGAGAGCAGGGTGTCGTTCGCATTTGCCGGATAGTAGCCAGAGAGCACATCACCCCAGCATTTCGGAAGCGAAGGTGGTGCCGTCCTCGGCGATTCCGGCTGACCCCAACTCCAGCCACCAGTGCCCCGGAAGTTGCCATTTGCAGCATCAAACCGCTCAACAAAGTCCGCAACCTGGGTGGTCTTAGTCAGCCGGTCGTTGCTCGGATTGGCATCACCGGTAAGCCGCACAGAGCAGCGCACCGCATAGCTGCCACTGCTCGAAGGCGTCCAGGTGGTAAACCCGGTGACATTTAGCGTCTCGCCCGGTCCGATTGTCTGGTTCACATTCACCGTGCTGGAGTAGGTGCCGATGTCCAGTTTAACGCTGAAACTGGACACACTGGCAGTCCCGACATTCTTCACCCAGACCGATGGGTTAACATTCTCGCCAACCTCATGTAATCCGCTCGGCACATCAATCCGGTGCATCGCGAGGTCATAAGGTGCGGGTGGTAAACCCTTCCGGTAGTAAACCTCATAGTTGCCCGGATGGCTACCGACCCAGACCACATGGACCGCGAGCGAGTCCGCACCAGAACCACCATTGTTAATTGATGGATAGATCTGATAATAGGAAGGAACATAGCAAACCCGCTCAATTGAGCCCCAGGTGCCCGCAGGGGAGCGCGAGTTATACATTATTCCGTAGTAGGTCTCGCTGGATGAAGCATAACCGGACCAGACCACATGTGCCCTGCCGTCTTTGGTAAAGTTCAGACAGGCTCCGTAACTGCTGACAACATAGATCATTGTATCATTGGCAACCTCAAAGGCATCAGGCCAGGTGTCAGCAGCGCCGCTGCCCAACCTCTGTTTGAACCCAACCAGATACCAGTAGCTGGGAGTATAGGTCCAGGTAGTAATTGCCGGACGGTTGTTGGTCGGGTTAACCGCAATCGAAGGGTAATAGCAGTAGTAAAACCACTTGGAAGCGTTCTGGATTGAACCCCAGGTGCCACTGAACCTGCCCCGGTAATTAATTTGGTAATAGGAAGAGCCCGGATAATACCCGTACCAGGCAACATGGACATTGTTGTCCCTGCCGCCTGCAACATCCGGCGCCCATTTGTACTGGCTGGTGGAACCGGAGTCAACCCAGACTCTGGGCTGCCAGCCACCTGATGTCCGCTCCTTGTATCCAATTGCATAACCTAAAGTTGAATAATAGGTATACCAGACCACGTGGACATTGCCGTTCGGTGTGCAGGCGATTGAAGGATAGTATTTGTACCAGAGAAGGGTATCCTCGGTAATTCTGGTGCTCGTCGCATCCCAGCCGCCATTGCCCGATGAGGTTGGGTAGCACCGCTTATAAGCGATGTAATAACCGGTCGGTGCAGAAGCAACCTTGTAATGGTACCAAACAACATGGACATAGCCTGAAGAGTCAACCGCGATTGACGGAGTGTAAGAATAGCCGGATGACGCCAGGTCCGTACTGATACAGGTGTCTGAAGTCCAACCCGAGCCCGGATAGTACCGCTTGTAATAAACCTGTGGTGAGTAACTACCCGGTGTCTGATAAGACATCCAGACCACATGCACCCTACCGGACGGGTCAACCGCCACCGCTTCGCGGCCGTAATATGCGGTGTAGTCTGTAACCGAGTTGTTGGTTAACCGAACCGTATCACCCCACTGGGCATCGGTCTCTGCCCACTGCCCTTCAGCCTGCCGTGCCAGATAATCAAGGTACTCCTGGCTCGGCTGACCCGGCTGTTTTTGCATCAACCTCTCTGGCAGTATCTCCTCGTGCAGACCTGTTTCCAGGTCAATGCGCGGTGGCTTGGGCGTTGCCGCAAACGCCACCACGGCGAGGAGGAGCAGGGAGAGCGTTACCCATTTACGCATACTTAGCCTCCTTTTTTGTTTTACCTTTGATGCTCAGCGCCCGTTTACGCCAAAAGCCCTGCGTCCGGGCGCACTTTTACATACCGCTTTTAATTCGGATGTCACCCTTCTTGGTAGCACTAAATTATAACGCCTCCATCTCTGCCTGTCAAGCAAAATTTTACTTTACCAAAACCAGCCGGCGCCTGTCTGTACCATCTTTTAAAAAGTACACTCCGGGCTTTAACTGTTGCACCTTTGTTCCCAGGGGGTCAAACAGTTGTCCTTTGAACCTGAGCCCGTTTTGGGCAACTATCGTTGCCCGCACCGGCTTCGACTCAAACCGCACCGCCTCCTGAATAAACTGAGACGGGCTGGCGCTCGCAAAGTACATCTCGGCATTACCATCCCGGTAATCGGTCCAGATTGCCACGATGTCGTTGGGTGCGCTGCCGTTACCCGCGGCAATCGCCGGTCTTTCCCGCGTGTTTGTTGCCCGGGTGACATCGTAGGCAGGACCCCATACCCCGTTATTCATCCGTTCGGCACACCGCACCTGCACCACAACAAGCGAAGATTCACTCTTACCGGTCCACAAAGCATAACCCATACCGTTCGGGGTAAAAACTATCTGGCCCGGTTCCTGATTTAAACTATCCCGAACCCCGGAAACGGTGTCCGCTGGCTGCCAGCCCGCATTGGTGCGAAACCGGTGCACAATCCGCCGGTGGTTGTCCGCACCGTAAGACTGCCATAGTATATGGGGATTTCCGGTCACGGGATTCACCGCAATTGATGGGTACATCTGATGCCGGTTTGCCTGCGAAACATTCTCGGTTGCGCCCCATACCGTATCGGTGCGCACCTTGTAGAACACATCGTAATATCCGCTAACACCCTCCCTGCCATACCAGACGATGTGAACCCTGTTGTCCGGACCAACCGCCACCGCCGGATAAGCCTTGTAATTGGTTCCCCCTTCAACAACCCGCGGCTCCAGCCACACCGTATCCCTGCGCTCCCGATGAAGGATGTTTACCCCTTCAAGCCAGGTAACCTGAATGTTGCCGTCAGGACCAGAAGCTACGGTCGGGCACCCTTTTTCTACTGCGGGCGCGCTGACCGAAATCAGCCTTGAACTCTCCTCCCAGCCATCGTTGCCCCTTCCGCTTGGCACACAACTCTTGATATAGATATACTCATCGGCATCGTCCGTACCGCCTGCGGCCCAGACCGCATAAACCACGCCCGAAGAGTCTATCGCCAGCGACGGATACTTGCAGTTCAGATTCCGGTTGTACAGGTCAAACGAAATCATCGTGTCCTGAGTCCAGCCCTGACCCGGATTGTACCGCTTGTAGTACACCTGAAACCGATAGGTGCCCAGTGCCGAGTTCATCACATACCAGACGCAGTGCACCCTGCCCTGCGGGTCAACCGCAATTCGGCGTTGGGTGCTCCAGAACGAGTAGTCCGAGTAGTTGTTTTCGGTCAATCGGACCTCGGGCTGCCACTCCAGCGCCAATACCGCCCCAGCGGTAATCAAGACGGTAACCAACATCTGCCTCATAGCACACTCCTTTCTCTACTATTATTTTACATTTGCCATTGCTGTCAAGTATACCCGCCAAGGTTGACAGATTTGAGGGAAGTTTTATAATCAACGGGTGAAGGTCGTTGCCACCAATCGCAAGGCGTTGCGTGACTATACGGTGCACGATAAGGTTGAAGCCGGCATCGCTCTCTATGGGACCGAGGTTAAGTCGCTGCGGGAAGGCGGTGCTTCCCTTGACGGCGGTTATGCCCGGGTCGAAAACGGCGAGGTGTTCCTCTACGATGTCAACATCGCACCCTATCGCCAGGGCAACATCTTCAACCGCGACCCCAGGCGCCGGCGCAAACTCCTCTTGAACAAAGACGAAATCAAGTGGCTCTTCGGCAAAACCACCCTGCGCGGCTTCACCCTGATTCCCCTCCGCCTCTACTTTAACGACCGCGGCATCGCCAAGGTGGAACTGGCGCTGTGTAAAGGCAAGAAGGCGTATGACCGCCGCGCCGACCTAAAACGCCGGGCAATGGAAGAGGATGAACGCCGTGCCGGCTTCAAGGAGCGGTATTGAGGATGAAGCGCTTCTTTTTACCCCTGCTGGCACTACTTTTTTTTAGCGCCGGCAGCGCCCCCACCAGCACCACCACCACCTTGCGCCAGATAAACGGCATTGACTATTTGCCCCTGTCCGGACTGGTAACAAAATACGGCGGCAAATGTTACTGGGTGGCAAACCGGTTCATCGCCATCCTGCCCGGTTTGGACTCCAGTTATAACGAGTACCTTTTCATTCCCGACAGCAGCGTCGTCCTGCACAATGGCAGGCGTTTGAAACTACCCATCGCCCCGCTGGTTGAGAAAGGACAACTTTACCTGCCGGCGGTGCTGATTGCCGGAATGCTTCCGGAACTTGATGTCTTGGTTCTTTCAACCGTCGAAACCGATAAAAAGGGCGACACCCTTATCGTCCGGTTGTTGCTTAATCCGGTTCAGAAAAAGTCCGGTAATTTGCTTTTCATCCGGGACCGGAAGTCCAGTCTGGAACTGCGCCTCACGCTCGGCTGTCGCACAGACAGCGGGTTTGCCTCCTGTTTGCGCCTCATCTCCTTGACCAGCGGAAGTATGCTCAACGGCATCCACTTAGACACCCTGTCGGTCGGAGTCAACCTCTTCTGGAACTTCCGCCAGCCCACTCAGGACACGGTGCTTTTGCAACCCAACGGCATTGAAGTCCGGCTCTGGCCCAAACCGCAACGCCGGGTGAACAAAATCATTCTTGACCCCGGACACGGTGGCAAAGACCCGGGCGCCATTGGCAGGCTGGGCACCGAAGAAAAAACCATCGTCCTTGACATCGCCCAGCGGGTGAAAAAACACCTGACCGAGAGCGGTTTTGAGGTCATTTTGACCCGGGATTCGGACGACTATGTTTCCCTTGCCGAACGGGCCGAAAAGGCCGCAAAGAGCGGCGCCGACCTGTTTGTCTCCATCCACGCCAACGCCGCACCAAACCCCAGCGCCACCGGGCTCGAAACCTACTTTCTGTCTGAGGCAAAGACCGACTGGGAACGGGCGGTGGCGGCACGGGAAAACGCCGCTTTTGAACGGGAACTTGCCAACCCGCTTATCAAAGACAACGACCCGGTAACACTCATCCTTGCCGATTTAGCCCAGAACGAGTTTCTGTTTGAGTCCAGCGAACTCGCCAGTCGCATTCAGGAGGCGGCGTTGAGCGCAATCTGTGCCCAAGACCGGGGCGTCCGGCAGGCGAACTTCTATGTCCTGCGCAACATCTTTATGCCCGCGGTCCTGGTGGAGTGCGGATTTCTTTCCCATCGCCAGGAAGAGAAACTGCTGCGCAACCCCGCACACCGGGAGAAAATCGCCCGCGCCATCGCTCAGGGCATTAAGAACTTTACCCGGGATTACGAATCCCGGCTCAACGGCAACAGCAAGAAGCGATGAGCACAGAACAGGAACTACTACGGGTTAAACAGTTCCGGCGTATCGCCTCGCAGCGCTTGCAGGGTAAACGGCTTGATGTGTATCTGGTCCTTTCCGGCATCGGCGTCTCCCGGAACAGGGCAAGCACCCTGATTGAAGAGGGCAAGGTGCTGGTCAATGGCGGTCGGGTAAAACCCAGTTATCGCGTAAAACCCGGGGACGAAATCTGCGCCGAGTTTGAGTACGAACCGGAAATCACGATTGAACCGGTCCCGATGGAACTGAACATCGTCTATGAAGATGACGATGTGGTTGTCGTGGACAAACCGGCCGGGCTTGTTGTCCATCCGGCGCGCGGCAACTGGAACAACACGCTGATAAACGGGCTGCTGTACCACTGTCGGGCGCTACCACTGCGACCCGATTCGGTTCTGCGCCCCGGGGTTGTGCACCGTCTGGACAAAGACACCACCGGTCTTTTGATGTTTGCCAAAACCGATGAGGCGTTGCGCCATCTCGGTTCCCAGATTGAGCACCGCACCGTTGTCCGTGAGTACCTTGCCTTTGCCTGGGGCGACTTTGAACTGTCCTCCGGCACAATCGATGCACCGATTGGCCGGCACACCATTGACCGGTTACGGATGGCGGTCACACCCTTTGCCGCCCGCAACGCCATCACCAACTACGAAGTCCTGCGCCGCTACTCGATCTGTACCTATCTCCGACTCCGCCTGAAAACCGGCCGCACCCACCAGATTCGTGTCCATCTCCAGCACATTGGCCATCCGGTTGTTGGCGACCCGGAATACGGCGGCAGAACCCCGACCGTTCTAACCCAGAAGGAACACCAGCCGGTGTTCAAACAGATACTCACTATCGTCCGGCGCCAGGCACTCCATGCCGCCCGGTTGGGATTTGTGCACCCCAGAACTCAGAAGTACCTCGAATTCACCTCCCCTTTACCGCCCGATATGGAACAACTGCTTCTCTACCTTGAAGACCTCTCCCGCCAGAAAAAGATATGAAACGGCAACTTTTTTCTCTTCTTTTGCTTTTCGTAATCGGCGCCCTGCTCTTGCCCTGCTGCGTGTCCGCGCCCCAACCGTTACCCGAACTGACGCCGCCCGACTGGCAGGATGGCGAAACCGCCCTCTACGAAATTGTCCGCAACGACTCGGTTCTCTACACCCGCAAGACAGTCGTCCAGTTCGACGCAGAGGATGATGAGCCGACCGTTGTCATCACCAACATTGTCCAAAGTCAAACCGTTCCTTTTTACTTCTTTGACTCCACCACATTTGCCCTCACCCGCTACACCTTGACCCCGCTCTGGTCCTATCGCGTGGTTTCAACTGAAATCTCAATCACCGAAGTTGAAGCCGATTTTGAACCGGACCAGATTGAACTGCGCAAGACCACGGTTGATGGCAGCGAACGCAATGATTTCAAAAAGGCGAAAAACACCTACGGGATTGAGATGCTCCAGCATTTGTTCCGGGCGCTGCCCCTGGACCCTGGCTTAAACTTCCAGCTCAACATCATCATCCCGCTTGAGTTCCGAACCGCCCGGGTTGATGTCACCGTGCTCGGTACCAAAATGGTGTCCACACCGCTTGGTGACATTCTGTGTCGTGAGGTCAGCGCCGTTTCCCAGCGGCGTCGGCTCCGGCTGCTCTATGAACTTGCCCAACCGCACCGGCTCATCGCCATTCGGGACAGCGAGAACGGCACCGAGACCCGGCTCGTCGGGTTCTCACTCTCTGTAACCGACACCCTGCCCGCTTTGCCCTGACACCTCTTCCCTGATTGTCAACCGCTTTTTCCCTGTTTCGCACCGACCGCTGATGCCCTCTTACTCCACGGTAACCGATTTTGCCAGATTGCGCGGCTTGTCAACATCACAGCCCCGCAAAACCGCAATGTGATAGGCAAGGAGTTGCAGCGGTGGTGCCACCGCAATCGGTGACAGATACTCGGGCACAGGCGGTAGATAAAGCACCGCTTCGGCAATCTCTTCCAGCGCCTCATCGCCTTCGGTGCCAATCGCAATTATCCTGCCCCGCCGCGCCTTTGCCTCGGCAAGGTTGGAAATCATCTTATCGTAAACCGAATCGCGCAGCGCAATACCAATCACCGGCACCTGCTCGTTAATCAGCGAAATTGGCCCGTGCTTCATCTCGCCGGCTGGATAACCGGTCGCATGGACATAAGAAATCTCCTTCAACTTTAGGGCACCTTCCAGCGCACTCGGATAGTTTATCCCCCGGCCCAGAAAGATAAAGTCGTGCGCAAACGCCAGCCGGGTTGCAATCTCCCTTATCCGCCGGTCCAGTTCCAGAATCTTTTTCAACTTGTCGGGCAGTTGCCCCACCTCATCCCGCACCCGGCAAAGTTGCTCATCGGTTATCACCTTGCGCACCCGGCCAAAGTAGAGCGCCAGAACAAGCAGGGTCAAAATCTGGGCGGTATAAGCCTTGGTTGAGGCAACACCAATCTCCGGACCGGCATGGATATGAACAACCGAATCCGCCTCGCGGGCGATTGACGAGCGGGGCACATTGAGCACACCCAGCGTCTTCACCCCCCGGCGCTGGGCATCACGCAACGCCGCAATCGTATCCGCGGTCTCACCGGACTGGCTGATTGCCACCATCAACGACTCATTCTCAAAAATAAAATCCGCGGTCCGCAACTCAGAACTAATCTCCACCGAAACCGGAATCCGGCTCAACTTCTCAAAGTAGTAGCGCCCAACCAGACCCGCATGGTACGAAGTGCCACACGCCTGAATCACAATCCGCCCGATGCGCTCAATGTAGTCCGGGTAGAGTAAAAACTCCGGGTCGAGCACAACCCCATCCTCCCGAAACCGCCGCTTGATGTTTGTCTCCAGCACCTCGGGCTGCTCAAAAATCTCCTTGCGCATAAAGTGCGGATACCGGCCCTTGGAAATCTCCTTCGCCTTCAACTCAATCGGCACAAACTGTCGTATTACCTCCCTGCCCTCAAAATCAAACAGTTTCACTCCCGATTGCTTTACAACCGCTATCTCACCGTCCTGCATCACCACCATCCGCCGCGCAATCCCGACCAGAGCGGGCGCATCAGAAGCGATAATAAACTCATCCTTACCCTTGCCGATTAAAAGCGGGCTGCCCATCTTCACCGCATAGAGCCGGTCCGGCTCATCGGCTGAAACCACCACCAGGGCATAGGCACCCTTCAGTCGGGACACCGTTTTGCGTAGTGCACTGACCATATTCCGGCGGTAAAAACTCTCTATCAGGTGAACCAGAACCTCGGTATCGGTACTGGAAGTAAACCGGTGCCCGGCGTCAATCAACTCCTTGCGCAACTCCCGGTAGTTCTCAATGATTCCGTTGTGGACAAGCGCAATCTTGCCCTGACAGTCAACAAACGGATGGGCGTTCTCATCCGTCACCGCACCGTGCGTTGCCCAGCGCGTATGGCCAATACCCAGTCTGCCCTCAACCGGGCTCTTCTCTAAAATCTCCTTCAACTGCTGCAGCCGACCCGCGGTCTTGCGGATTTTAATCCCGCCATCCACCACCGCAATACCGCAGGAGTCATAACCCCGATACTCCAGCCGCTCCAGCCCAATCATCACCACATTAACCACATTCCTCGGACCAATATAACCGACAATGCCACACATCGCTCCTCCTAACTCTAATTCACCAAACCGGTGACAACCTGCAAAATGTTTTCAACCTCCTTTTGCGTCCGGGCTTCCGCCACAACCCGCACAATCGGCTCGGTGTTGCTCTTGCGGATGTGCACCCACCAATCTTTCCCGAAAAGCCGCACCCCTTCGGTACGGTCAATACCAATAAACGGTAACCGCCGTTCCAGCCGGACAACAAAATCGTCAGCGCTAAACCTTTCCCCGGGCACCGTTGCCTTTTCCATATGATACGCGGGCAACTCCTGTCGCAACTCGGAAAGTTTTTTCCCGCTCGTCTTCATTAGCGCCACCACCAGCGCACTCGCCACCAGCCCGTCCCGGGTCAAATTGATTTCGGGCACAATAACCCCGCCATTACCCTCACCCCCCAAAACCGCACCCCGTGCCACAATCCGCTGGACAACAAACGCCTCGCCAACCTTCGTGCGCTCAACCTCAACCCCGAACCGCTGGCAGATATCATCAATCATCTTGCTCGTGGACAGATTCACCACCACCGGACCGTGCCGCCGCTTAAGTACAAACAGCGCTGCCAGCGCCAATGTCGCCTCTTCGCCTAACGGCACACCCAACTCATCAACACAACTAAACCGGTCACCATCCGGGTCAAACGCAAAACCGGCATCAAGTTTCTCCTGCCGCACCAAATCACAAAGCGCACTTAAATTCTCTGCCCTGGGCTCTGGTGCTCGGGGAAAACCTTTATTTCCCCCGATTGAACAAAAAACCTCGCGCACCGTACAGCCCAACCGTTGCAAAAGCCGGGGCGCGGCAACCGCTGCCGCACCATCAACCGCATCAACCCCGATGCGCAGCCCTTTACCATCTATCCCCTGCAACAAAGAACTTTCCCCAATCGCCGCAATGTGACCGGCAACACCGTCCGCCACCACGCTGCCCGCTCCTGTGTTGGCAGCTCCTGACCAACTACCGGATTTAATTTTCGCCACCTCGGCCTGAAAAAGATTAAACTCCTCGGGTGAAAGAAACCGCCCGGCACTGTGGACAAACTTCATCCCATTCCACTCCGCAGGATTGTGGCTCGCGGTAATCACCAACCCGCCCCGTAAACCCTGCTGCCGCACAAAATGGACCACCGTCGGGGTCGGGCAAACGCCCAAATCAACCACACTACCGCCGGCAGCAGTTAAACCTATCATTGCCGCCTTTGCCAGTTCCTCGCTGCTGAATCTCGCATCCCGGCCCAGCGCCAACCTGCCGCCACCTACAAACCGACCAAAAACCGCGGCAAACCGCTGCACTGTTTCCGGGCTCAAATCACGATTCACCACCCCGCGCAAACCGGAAACAGAAAAAATCAGACCACTCATTTTTCAGATTATAAACCCCTGAATCGCCGGCGTCAACCCGAAATCAAGTATGATTTAACCTTAAACTTTCCTACTTGAACCTTGCCCGTTATCGGACAATTCTGCCGCACCTACTGCGCGCTGTTCCCCGCCCCGATGCCGCCATTTCGGCTCGGCGTCCGACACCTTACTCTTCATCTTCATAAGATATTATCCCCATTAGGTTAAATGTAAGTAATCTTGATTTTAAGTCAAGTTTTAGTGCGGTCCTTAACCGCTATCTCCATCCATTTAGAGCCGGTTTACTGAATTTTTTAACGGGGTTAAAATCGCCCTTTTCATTCCGTTGTTGTAAGTTCATATTTATCAATAACCTGCCGATTTATCAATGGCGGTAGAAACCGTCTCCGAGACGGGGGAGAGGACCGTTCCCGATACCGTTTCCCTTACGGTTTGCACCTTCCCGCAGCCAAAGCCCGCCCGCACCGGTTTGACTTTTACGCCCGTTTTGATAAACTTAATATCTGATGAAATGGTGCGGAGTTGACCGAGAGTCACCATTACCAAAACTGATATCTATCACCCTGTTAATCTGCTCCTTTTTGCCCTTTTTGGGGCGGTGTGGCAAGCCCACCGTAACCTGGCAGAAGGTGCTTGATACCGGTACCGATGACCAGCTCGCTGCCGTTTTGACCCGCGGTGATGAGGTTATCGTCGCTTTCACCCAAGGTAATCAACAACAGGGCAGGACGGTCTGGTTTGTGCAGACTCTGGACCGCAAGGGCAATTTTGTCCGGCGCCAGCCGTTTGCCGAAGGCAGTGTCAATATCTGCCGCGCCGCCGCCCTGGACCGCGCCGGTAATCTGTTGCTTGCCGGCTATGCCCGGTTTTACGACACCACCTTTGCCCTGATTGTCAAGGTCACACCCCAGGGAAAAACCCTCTGGAAAAAGGGGATTTTCAGCGGTAACGCCTGCTGGGCAAACGGTGTCGCTGCCCTTGACTCTAACATTGTTTTCTGCGGTGGCGTGCAAACCGCCGCCGGACCGGAGGTTTATCTCGCCCTGCTCAACCCCGACGGAAAAACGGTCTGGACGCGCAATTACCAATTTGACCAGGGTGCGGATGCCGTGGCGCTTGCCGTGCACCCGGATGGCAATCTGACCGTGCTCTGCCGGGTTGCCTCCTGTTCTGGACAGGACATCCTCTTGATGCACACAAAACCGAACGGCGATACCCTCTGGACCCGGCGCTACGACTCGGGCGGTAATGACATCCCAGCCGCGGTTGGTGTTGACCGGTTTGGTAACATCGTCGGCCTCGGCACCGCCCGCACCGAGGATTCTACCCGCTGTGTTGTCTTGGAATACACGCCGGACGGTGGCGCGGTGCGCAAGGTCGCATACGGTGTTACGGCGCAAGCCGAAGCCGGCGGTCTGGTGATTACCGAAAAGGGCGAGATTTTTATCTCCGGCACCCTCATCACGCCCCGCCGCCGCAAACTCCTTGTGTTTGAATACCAGCCTAACGCCACCAGCGTCTGGGAGCGCCACATTGACCCCGGCTTTGATGTCCAAAACGCCGCTATCGGGTTTGACCGGGATCTGTTTGTCGCCGTAGATGGCACGCGGCAAACCAAAGACATTATGGTCCTGCGCCTTGACCGGCCGGCAGCGCCTCGTTAGCGGAATTTTGACTTTGCCCGGTTCTCGGCTAAAATCTGCCCAATGAGACTTTCGGTAAGCGCCACCCGGATGGAATTGATGCGGCTGCGACGCCGGCTGGTCATCGCCCGCCGCGGTCACAAACTGCTGAAAGACAAACAGCAGGAGTTGATGCGCCGGCTACTGGAACTGATTCACGAAATTCGCCGGCACCGCAGCCGGGTCCGCAAAGCGATGCGCGCCATTCTGGGACAGTTTGCCCTCGCCCGCGCCGCCTACGAACCGCAGTTTCTGGACGAGGCGGTGCTGGTCCCGATGCGGCGGGTTGAACTTACCGTTGCCACCCGGCGGATGATGAACATCGAGGTCCCGGTTTTTACTAAAAAGGTCACGGGACCGCTCCGCTGCTACGGGTTTGTTACTACCTCCCCGGAACTGGACCGGGCGCTTTTAGCCCTTGACAACCTCCTCGACGCGCTCTTTATCCTTGCCGAAAAGGAGAAGACGCTCGAAATCCTTGCCGGCGAACTGGAACGGACCCGGCGCCGGGTCAACGCCCTGGAGTTTGTTTTAATCCCCTCAATCGAAGAGGCAATCCGGACGATTAACTTCAGACTGGCCGAAACCGAACGCCAGGACCTGACCCGGCTGATGCGGATTAAGGAGATTGTCCGCGGTGAGGAGGAACGCCGTGGCTAAACGGAGCGCGCGCCGGGTTTTATTTGTCATCTGGGTGATTGTCACCATCATCGCGATGTCAATACCGCTGGGCAAACCGCACCGTCTTATCCAGCGCGGGCTCGACAAGACAATCCACACCGGGATGTTTGTTGTGATGGGTGTTCTGGGACAGGCCGCTTTCCCCTGGAGCGGGATTTTAATCACCGCGCCCATCGCCTTCGGTGTTGAATACCTGCAACGGCTTCTGCCCACGAAACGCGAATTCAATCAGGTTGACCTGCTCTCAAACCTCATCGGTTTAGGTCTCGGTATCATCTGTTACGAACTGGCAACCCGTCTGAAATAGCCGTGCTCAAATCCAATCGACCCAAAGGGACTCAGGACTTTGTGCCGCCGCAAAGTGAAAAGAAGTTCTGGGCGGAAAAAACCTTCCGGCGCCTGGCACACCTTTACGGCTACCGGGAAATCGTCACCCCGACCTTTGAGCACACCGAACTGTTCATCAAATCTTCCGGTAGCACTTCGGACATCGTCCAGAAAGAGATGTACACCTTTAGCGACCGTGCCGGCCGCAGTTTGACCTTGAAACCCGAAGGTACGCCGGGCGTGGTGCGCGCCGTACTGGAAAACCAGTTGCGTTTGCCCTGCCGGCTGTTCTACATCACCCCCTGCTTTCGCTACAGCCGGCCGCAGAAAGGACGCTATCGTGAATTTTACCAACTGGGTGTTGAGGCGCTGGGCGAAGCCCATCCGCTGGTTGATACCGAGACGATTCAACTCGGTGCCGAATTTTTCGCCCGACTCGGCATCAGCGACTGTCTGGTGTTAATCAACTCCATCGGCTGCCGTTTGTGCCGACCGAACTACCGGGAAAAACTACTCAACTTCTTGCGCCCTCATCGGCAGGAACTGTGTCCGGACTGCGCCAGCCGGCTCGAACACAACCCGCTGCGCACCTTTGACTGCAAAAACCCCCATTGTCAGGAGATTTTGGCGGCGGCGCCGCTGCCCCATCAGCACCTCTGCCCGGAATGTCAAAAACATTTCGATGCCGTCCTCACCGGCCTGAAAAGCACCCCGGTGCGCTGGGAACTGAACGAGCATCTGGTCCGGGGCCTTGACTACTACAACCGAACCACCTTTGAATTCGTCTCGCCGGTGCTGGGCGAGCAAATCAGTCTCGGCGGCGGTGGCAGATACGACTACCTGATTGAAGAGTTTGGCGGCCCACCCACGCCCGCCATCGGCTTGGCAATTGGCTTGGAACGCACCCTCCTTGCCCTGCCGGAATTAAAAACCGCTCCGCTCCGGCAACTGGTGTTTGTCGCTTGGACCGGCACTGAGGAACTGGCCGCTGCCCGGCAACTACTTGACCGGCTTCGGGCAGAAAACATCCCTGCCCTTATCACTTACGAAACCCCGAAATTAAAACGCCAGTTTCACCTTGCCGACCTTGCCCAAGCCCGGCTCTGTGTTGTTGTTGGTGCCGAGGAGTTAAAGCGTGGGGTTTACGGGCTCAAAGACCTCTCATCCGGTGCCCAAACTGAGGTTTCCCAGGCCGATATTGTCAACCGCCTCCGGGAAATCCTCAACTCTTAATGCCCAAAGCGGTTGTCAATCGGTCCCGGCAAGGACATATTCGGTAATCGCCATATTGCCGTTACCGGTCAATATCACCGCCACATTCCACCGGCCCGGATGGCCTAATGGCAACTCCAGCCACACGCAGCCCTGTCCTTGGGCATCACGCTCCACCTGCAACTCCTTCTTCGCCATCACACCGCCGAAGCCATCGCTGTTGATTTCCGCCCAATCTGGCTCCTCACCTCTGGGCCAGGCAACAACAATCACCTCAGACTCGGCACCGCCCCGCACCTGCCACTCGAAATCAAAAAGCAGCCTGCGCACCGTACCACGAATAAAAGGCGCCATTATCACCGGCCGGTTGTTCGGCAACGGTTCCAGCCGCAGATTACAACCCTGGGCGATTGAGAGCACATAACTTACCACCGGCTCGGGCTCCTCAGCCGCGGCAATTGGCGGCGTCTCCGGTATCGTTGGCTCGGGTGGTATTACCGGTTTTGAACCGCTCATCTCCTGCAACTCCCGTGCCCATTCGTCGTAATCCCGCTCCCCTTTTTCCCGGGCGTGCTTGAAGCAAACCGGTATCAGGTTGTCCACGCATATCCTGCCGCCCTGAGAAATTGGTTTGCGCAAGGTCAGGGTGTTGTAGGAGGCAAAACAGCCCGGGGCAACACAGGTTGTACCGCGCCGGGCAACTACCACCTGCTCCATCTCCGGCGGCCACTTCTGACCGCAGATGTAGGCAAAATGGTCTTCGTCTGGTGTCGGCGGATAGTGCCGGGTGCGACACTTCCGACAAACAACCTCGTCCTTATGCCGCGACCAGTCCACCGCGAGCGGATAGCCGCAGTTCGGGCAGTTGTAATGCCAGGTCATCTCCACCTCCTTTTAAAAAACTCCTCAGCACCGAAAGCGGTTTACCCCTTCGGTACAATTAAATTTTGAATCGCAAAAGCCCTGTTGTCAAGTTTTTTTATGCAACCACTTGTTGTTCGTTAATCAACGGTAGGCGGTTGGCGGGTGAAACATTAGCCCCCGGCGTTTATGCCAGGCTGCCGGGTCCTGAAAGTACTCCCGGACCTCGGTAAACTCGCCATCGGTAAGATAACTGACCTCCCGGGGTATCTTTTCCGAAAGGGCGGCATCCCGATTGGTCAGAGAGTAAAGTTTCACCCCGGTTTGTGCCAGTTCCTCTTCACCACCCTGCTGGCGGTCAAAAAGCACAAAACAGGCGTCCACCTTTGCGCCCCAATCCCGAATCTTTTCCACAACCCGGGCTTTGGTCCAGCCGTGAACTAAGGTGTCGTCCACCAAGAGCACCCTCTTTCTGAACAACTCGTGCCGCTTCACCCCTTCAAACGGGCTTGCCTCCGGATAGCGTAACTCCCGGCGGGCAAAAAACATCGGTTTTGACAATTTCTGTGCCAGGAGCGCGGCAATGGCGATACTGCCCGCTTCAATCCCGCAAATTGCATCAAAATTGAGATTCTTTACGAGCAGCGCGCTGGCGCTCAACACAAAGTCGTTCACCGCCGGGTAGTTGGATAGCCCCTTGACATCGATGTAAATCGGGCTGTAGTTCCGGTTGTCATCAACCTTAAACAGCGGCTTGAGGTCACCAAGACTCACCTTGATTGCCCCAATCTGCCAGAAGATTGCCGCCACCGTCTCGGCAAGATTACCTGACATCATCTCCCGGATGGCACCTAAATCGGGCACAACAATCCGCTGCTCGCGCAACAACCGATACACCTTATTGGCCGCGTGCTCTCCGACCTCAAACGCCAGCCGGGTCTCCTCAAGGTCGTAGATGAAATGCAACCGGCCCAGTTCGGCATCCCTGCCCAAAAGGAGATAACTTTCGGCGTTCGCCTCCCGCTCCTTTGGTCCCAACCTTTCTGCCGCCGGGTTTATCAACTCCTGATAAATGCGCAAAAAATCCTGCGCCAGGTCCGCAACCTCCTTGTATTCGAGGATGTTCGGCGTTGATGCCCTGACTACTTCGCCCGCGCACTCCAGTTCGCGCAGCGGTACCTGATTCAGTTTCACGAACCTGTCTTCCTCGCCCTCAGTTCTTCAACCCGACTGCTGTAAAAGAAGTTCCAGAGCGCCCGCACCTTGCGCTTCAACTCGGCGATTGACCCCTTGTTTTCAAGGACAAAATCGGCTTTTGACCAGTACTTCCGGTCCGAACCCTGGACCGTAAGCCGCTGTGCCACCTCTTCGGCACTGAAACCCAGTTTCGTCATCCGTTTCAGCCGCAGCGTGTCCGGGGCCGTGACGAGAATCGACACATCAACCTGTTTGTCAAGCCCGCAGGAAAATAAGAGCGCCGCATCCACCACCAAAAGCCCGCTTTTCATTTTTGCTATTTCATCCTCAATCCGTTTGATGACCGGCGGGTGCATTATCGCATTCAACTTCTTCAAACTGGTCTTGGAACTGAACGCCCGGCGCCCCAGCGCCCTGCGGTCAATCTGCCCCTTTTTGTCCAGAATATCTTTGCCAAAAGCGGCAACCAGCTTCTTGTACTCTGCGCTGCCCTTGCGCAGGAGATTGCGGGCAATCTGGTCGGCGTCAATCACCCGCGCACCATAGCGCCGCAACTCCTCGGCAACGGTCGATTTACCCGAGCCCATATTGCCGCCGATACCGACGACAAGCCGGGGTAAAACCAGTTGCCGGTCAAACATCAGATGACCTTTGCCTCCTCGCGCAGCAGCCGCACCAGTTCCGGCACCACCTGATTCAACTCTCCTTCCAGCACCCGTCCTGCCTTGCGTTCCGGGGGCAAACTGTGTCCTAACTGGACAACCCGGCGCGACAGTTTTGCCGGTTCCAGCCCCAGATCGTTTGCGCCCCAGACCGGGATTTCCTTCTTCTTCGCCGCCATCATCAACTTCAAAGTTGGATAACGGGGTTGATACTTACCCTTCTGAACCGTCAACAAACAGGGCAGGCGCACCTGGACAATCTCGGTTGCACCTTCCACCTCACGATGGGCAACGATTTCCTGTGCCTCGGCACTGGCAATCTCCACCTCAGGAACAACCGCCACATGGGGCACACCGAGAAAATGGGCAACCGCCTGCGGTACCCAGGCCATATCGTCGTCTATCGCCTGTTTACCACACAAAATTAGATTGAACCCAATCCGTGCCACTGCGCGGGCAAGCACCTGGCCAATACCCAGCCCATCAAGCCCTTCAAAATTCGGGTCCGAAACCTGAACCGCCTCATCAACACCCATCGCCAGTGCGGTACGCAGCGCCATCTTAACCCGCTCTGGACCAAGGCTGACCGCGGTCACCGAACCGGCACCTAACTTCTCCTTAATCCTCAACGCCATCTCCAGCGCATACTCGTCGTACGGATTAATCACCCACTCAACCTCATTGGTATCGACAAAACCGGTTTGGGGGTTAATCCGCACCTTGGTTTCGGTTGAAGGAACCTGTTTAATGCAACATACAATCTTCATCGCGCCACTCCTTTTATCTCAAAAAATGTCCGCCAGGAAAATAGTTTCAGGTTCACTAAACCCCATCCTCCTCAAACCGTTTCACGCACAAACAGCAGTTGTGGCCACCAAACCCGAACGAATTGGAAACCGCCGCCCGGACCTTCAATTCCCGGGGCGCTTTGGGCACAAAATCCAGTTCCACCCCTTCGTCCGGCTGTTCAAAGTTTCTCGTCTGGTGCACCTTGCCCTCTTTAACCGAAAGCACCGTCGCCACAAACTCCATCGCACCCGCGGCACCTAACCCATGACCAATCATCGACTTGGTCGAGTTTATCGCCAAGCGCCGGGCGTGCTCGCCAAACACATCCTTTATCGCCTTCACCTCCGCCGCATCGTTCAACGGCGTTGAGGTCCCATGGGCGTTGATGTAATCAATATCCTCAGGCTTAAGCCCCGCATCTTCCAGCGCCCGGCGCATCGCCAGCGCCGCTCCCTTTGCCTCGGGGTCGGGTGCGGTTATGTGGTAACCGTCCGCGGTTGCACCGTAACCAACAACCTCACAGTAAATTTTCGCCCCGCGGCGTCGGGCATGCTCCAGCTCCTCAAGGATGTAAATCCCGGCTCCTTCGGCAACCACAAACCCGTCCCGCTCCCGGTCAAAAGGTCTTGATGCCCGCTCCGGTGCCTCATTACGCTTGGACAGCGCGCCCATATTGGCAAATGCGGCAACGGTAAACTTCGTGATTGGCGCCTCAACCCCACCGGTAATCATCACATCGGCATCACCCTGCTGAATATGGCGCAGCGCCACCCCGGTCGCATGCGCCCCAGAAGCGCACGCGGAAACCGAGCAGTAGTTCGGGCCCCGCAACCCGTACACAATCGCAATCTGTCCCGCTGCCATATCCGGAATCATCATCGGGATTAAAAGCGGTGAAACCGGCCGCGGACCCCGACTCAAAAAGACGGAATGCTGCTCCTCCCAGGTGGCGATTCCACCCATTCCGGAACCAACCACAACCCCAACCCGGTCTTTATCCTCCTTATCGAACTCCAGGCGCGCATCAGCCACCGCCTCAAGTGCCGCCCACAGGGCAAACTGGGTAAATCGGTCCGCACGTTTCACCAGCTTCGCATCGAGCCGCGCCTTCGGGTCAAACCCTTTCACCTCGGCAGCAATCTGCACTGTCAAGTCAGAGGGGTCAAATGCGGTTATTCGGCCAATGCCGTTCGCACCGGCAAGCAGATTCTGCCAGTAGGTTGGCACATCAATACCCAAAGGTGAAACGACACCCAGACCGGTTACCACAACCCGGCGCCGTTTTTCCATCATAGCACAACTCACCGCGTTAACCGCAAATCACTCGGCAGCGGCTTTCTTTTCTGCCAGTTTGCGCTCTAAATACTCAACCGCCTTGCCCACGGTGGTCAACTGCTGCGAATCCTCATCCGGAATCTTAATCCCGAACTTATCCTCAAACGCCAGGACCAGTTCCACGATATCGAGCGAATCGGCGCCCAAATCCTCCTGAAAACGGGCGTCCGGGGTCAACTTTCCCGCCGCATCGGGCAGTTTCTCAGCGATAATCGCCTTCACTTCATCTATTAACGCCATATGTCCTCCTTGAGGTTAAATTTTGTAAAACAATATACTAACTTTACCAATCCTATAAACTTGTGTCAAGAAATCACCGCACGCCTTTGACCATTAGCCTTGGTGTTTAACTTGACAATAAACAATATTTCCTCTTTAATAAACTGATGACCGCAATCGTCCTTGCCCTGACCCTTATCGCCATTGACCCCGGCGCCGGCACAACCGGCTTTGACTTTCTGCACATTACACCCACCGCCCGCGAGGCGGCGCTTGCCGGTGCCAGTACCGCAAAGCCTGCGGGCGCCTTTGGTTTCTATTACAACCCGGCAGCCACCGGTGCCCTTACCGGTGCTGAATTCACCTACATCAACTACCCGGCCGGCATCCATCTTGGCTCTGCCGCCTACACCCAGCCGCTCGACAACACCAAAGGTGTTGGTGCCGGCATCTTCTACCTCAACTCCGGCACGATGAAGAAGACCAACGAACAGGGCGAAGAACTGGGCACATTTGGCGCCTCGTTCACCGCGCTCAACCTCAGCGGCTCCTACCAGCCCACCGGTGCCCTTTTACTCGGTATCGGCATTGCCGGGCTCTACGGCACGATTGACACCTTCTTCTCAGTAGGTCTCGTCGGCAACCTCGGTGCCACCTACGAACCACCGGTCACCGGGCTTCGACTCGGTTTCAGCGCCCGAAATCTCGGTGTCCAGATAAAACCCTTTGGCACGCGCGACCCGATGCCTCTCGAATTCAGCCTGGGCGCCTGCTACGAGCCAACACCCGGTCTCAACCTCAACCTCAATTTAAGCAAACCCCAGGGCAACCGTTTCAACATCCGTGCCGGCATCGAAGGCTGGGTCAACCAGTTTCTTGCCCTGCGTGCCGGTTACAACTCCCTGGGCTCAGATTTGATGGCCGGTTCTGGTGCCGACCCTCTTGCCGGATTTGCCGCCGGCATTGGCATCCGCTACAACCGCTACCAACTGGACTACACCTTTGTGCCGATGGTCGCGCTCGGTGCCGCGCACCGCATCTCCTTCGGCTTCACCTTATAAATTCCGGGACAATGAAACGCCAGTTTGTCAAAGATTTAAAGCCCGGTACGCTGGTCAACGATGTGTACTTCTGCACCCGACTCGACATCAAAGACCGCCGTGATGGGGGCAGATTCATCACCTTTGAACTGCGCGACCGCACCGGTGCCCTTTCGGCAATAATGTGGGACAACATCGAAGACGGCTTGACCTACATCGGCACGGGCGGCTTCTGCCATATCCAGGGTAAAGCCGCCGACTACCAGGGCAGGGTTCAGGTTACCGTGACCGGCTTGTTTCCCGTTGACCCGAGCCAGGTGTCACGGGGCGACTTCATCGCCGTCACCCGGTTCGACCGCACCGAACTCCTAAAAGAACTGAAAACCCAGCTCAACGCCATCCAAAACCCATTTCTCCGCAAACTCCTCAACGCCTTCTTCGACGACCCGAAATTCACCGAACAGTTTACCCTCGCACCGGCGGCGGTTCGTGTCCATCACGCCTACCTCGGTGGCCTCTTGGAGCACACCGTCTTGATGTGCCGGCAGATTGATACGCTTTGTGCCACCTATCCGGAACTGGACAAAGACCTCATCCGCACCGGCGCCATCCTCCACGATATTGGCAAAATCCGCGAATACTCCTACGACCTGGTGATTGAACACACCGATGAAGGCAAACTCCTGGGTCACATTGTGCTCGGCTACCAGATGGTCTTAGAAAAAATCAACTCCATCCCCGAATTTCCCGAAGAACTGCGCCAGATGGTCCTGCATATGATATTAGCCCACCACGGCGAAAACGAGTACGGCTCGCCCAAAACGCCCAAATTCCCCGAGGCGTTCATCGTATTCTTCCTTGACTACCTCGACTCCCGCCTCGCCATCTTCCGCGCCGCAATGGAGAAAAACAAAGGGGTGCGCTGGACCGACTTCAACGACTTCCTCGACACCGACATCTACATCAAAGACCAGCCTCAGAACGACCCGTGCCAATAGGGCACGACCCGGACTTTAACGAATTTGCCCGTGCCGCCCAAACTATCGGCTTAAATATAACTCTAAAAACCTACGGTCAACTCGGCCACTACGCCCGGCTCATCAGAGAGTACAACCAGAAAATCAACCTCATCTCCCGCCAGGACACCCACCGGATTTTCACCTACCACATCATCGACTCACTCGCTGCCCACCGCTTTATCCCGCAAAACGCCCGCTGTTGTGATTTGGGTAGCGGTGCCGGTTTGCCCGGAATACCCCTGGCGCTAATCCGACCCGACACCGCATTCATCCTCATTGAGTCAATCAAAAAAAAGTGCCGGTTCCTCGAAATAGCGCTAAAAGAACTCGACCTGAAAAACTGCTCAATCTACTGCGAACGGGCCGAAACGCTGCCGCCGCTCAACTGCGATGTAGTTCTCAGCCGCCTCACCGCGCCACTGGAAAAGACCGTTCACTACGCCGCCCGGCACTTAAAACCGGGGGGCGCAATCGTTTTGTACAAAACCGAAAACTGGCCGGCTGAGATAGAAAAAAAGGGCAAAATCATCACCCGCTACAACCTTCAACTGAAAAATTCGGCAATAATAACCCTTCCTTTTTCTAAAATCGAACGGCACTTCTTGTTATTCACCAGAAAATAAAAAACGGTTCACCCCAACAACCGCTCCTACTAATAAAAAAAGAAGGCGTCACCCCAACGCCTTCGTTGCTTCCTCACCATTTACGGATGTAACAGTTGAAGCGTGCTCGGGTTGCGCGAAACTCGTAGAAAGGAGGTGATCCAGCCGCACGTTCCCGTACGGCTACCTTGTTACGACTTCGCCCCAGTCACCGGTCCTACCTTGGGCCCCGATAAAACGGAGACTTCAGGTATTACCGGCTCCCATGGCGTGACGGGCGGTGTGTACAAGACCCGGGAACGTATTCACCGCAGCATGCTGATCTGCGATTACTAGCGATTCCATCTTCATGCAGGCGAGTTGCAGCCTGCAATCCGAACCATGGCTGCTTTTCAGGATTGGCTCCACCTTGCGGTGTCGCAACCCATTGTAACAGCCACTGTAGGACGTGTGTAGCCCTGGGCATAAAGGCCATGCTGACTTGACGTCATCCCCACCTTCCTCCTCCTTGACGGAGGCAGTCCCCTTAGAGTGCCCCCTCGCGGGCTGGCAACTAAGGGCAGGGGTTGCGCTCGTTGTGGGACTTAACCATACACCTCACGGCACGAGCTGACGACAGCCATGCAGCACCTGTGCTGGCTCCCGGGAAAATCCCGGGTCGCTTCCCTTTCGGGTCACTACCACCAGCATGTCAAACCCAGGTAAGGTTCTTCGCGTAGCATCGAATTAAACCACATCCTCCACCGCTTGTGCGGGTCCCCGTCAATTCCTTTGAGTTTCAACCTTGCGGCCGTAGTCCCCAGGCGGCACACTTAACGCGTTAGCTACGGCACAGGGCAAGACGCCCCACGCCCAGTGTGCATCGTTTACGGCTAGGACTACCAGGGTATCTAATCCTGTTTGCTCCCCTAGCTTTCGTGTTTCAGCGTCAGGAACATTCCAGGAGCCTGCCTTCGCCATCGGCGTTCCTTCCGATATCCACGCATTTTACCGCTACACCGGAAGTTCCGGCTCCCTCTCCTGCCCTCAAGACAGGTAGTTTCGACGGCAGTTCCCCGGTTGAGCCGGGGGCTTTCACCATCGACCCGCCTGTCCGCCTACACACCCTTTACGCCCAGTGAATCCGGACAGCGCTCGCCCCCTACGTATTACCGCGGCTGCTGGCACGTAGTTAGCCGGGGCTTCCTCTGGGAGTACCGTCACCCGCCAAAGACGGGCTTCGTTCTCCCTGACAGGAGTTTACATCCCGAAGGACTTCATCCTCCACGCGGTGTCGCTGGGTCAGGCTTTCGCCCATTGCCCAAATTTCTAGACTGCTGCCTCCCGTAGGAGTGGGGACCGTGTCTCAGTTCCCCTGTGGCTGGTCACGCTCTCACGCCAGCTACCCGTCTCAGCCATGGTGGGCCTTTACCCCGCCATCAAGCTGATAGGCCAGGAGCCCGTCCCAAGGCGGCACCTTGCGGCACCTTTCCTGACCGAAAGATGCCTTCCGGTCAGCACATGGAGTATTAGCCCACCTTTCGGTGGGTTATTCTCCTCCTTGGGGGTGGTTACCCCTGTATTACTCACCCGTTCGCCGCTAAGCGCAGCACGGTATTGCTACCACACTGCGCCCCGCTCGACTTGCATGTCTAAGACACACCGCCAGCGCTAGTCCTGAGCCAGGATCAAACCCTCCAAGCGAAAGCTTAGAAGGAATTTTTCCCATAGCACAACCCGAGCACGCTTGGGTTACATCCGAATTATCAAAGAGCGATACCTCTGTAATTAAAAGATACACAAAATTTATCTCTTGTCAAGCAACTATTGCAAACAATTTTAAACCAACTAAATTTCAAAATATCAATTACTTAATTATCTGCTGCCGAAATTTTTTAACAAGGACCTTTAAGGGGTGCTGTCGTCTGTCCCCGGCTTCTTCTCGCCGCCCTTTTCCGGCTTCTTTTCGCCCGCAGAACCCTTGTTTTTATAGTCCGTAATATAAAACCCCGAGCCCTTAAAAATCAGCCCGCTGCCGCCGGAAATCAGCCGCTCAACGCAATTTCTCCCTTGACAGTTTGGGCAGTTTTTTAGCGCCGGCTCGGTAATTTTCTGAAACTGACTGAACTTGTGTCCGCACTTGCGGCATCGGTATTCGTAAGTTGGCATAGTTTACCTTCGGTTTGGGGGCGGGAAAGTTCCCGCCCCCGTTACCGCCTAATTAGTACTCACCGCCGTAGCCACCGCCCGGCATCGGTGGTGCCTTCTCCTTCTCGGGCAACTCAGCGATGGCGCACTCGGTCGTAATCATCAACCCGGCAACGCTCGCCGCATTCTGCAGCGCCACCCGTGTCACCTTGGTCGGGTCAATGATACCCATCTCAAACATATCGCCATACTCTAATGTCTCGCAGTTGAACCCGAAGTTCGCCTTCTCCTCTTTGACCCGATTGAACACGATTGAGCCGTCAACCCCAGCGTTCTGCGCCAGTTGCCGGATTGGCTCTTCAAGCGCCCGCTTGACAATGTTTGCGCCAATCAACTCGTCGCCTTCCAGTTTCAGTTTCTCCACCGCCGGAATGCAGCGCACGAGCGCCACACCGCCGCCCGGCACCACGCCCTCTTCAACCGCGGCGCGGGTTGCATGGAGCGCATCCTCAACCAGCGCCTTCTTCGCCTTCATCTCCACCTCGGTTGCCGCACCGACATTGATGACCGCCACGCCGCCGGCAAGTTTCGCCAGCCGCTCCTGCAACTTCTCGCGGTCGTAGTCCGACTTCGTCTCCTCAATCTGCTTGCGAATCTGCTCAATCCGCGCCTGGATGTCCGCCTTCTTGCCCGCACCCTCAACAATCGTCGTATTCTCCTTGTCAATCACCACCCGCTTGGCAATGCCCAGGTCCGAAATCTGGATGTTCTCCAGCTTGATTCCCAAATCCTCGGAAATCAAACGCCCCCCGGTCAGCACCGCGATATCCTCCAGCATCGCCCGGCGCCGGTCGCCATAACCCGGTGCCTTCACCGCACAGCACCGCAGGGTGCCCTTGATGTGGTTCACCACCAGACCGGCAAGCGCCTCGCCCTCAACCTCTTCGGCAATCACGAGGATGGGCTTGCCGCGCTGCGCCACCTTCTCAAGAATCGGCAAAAGGTCGCGCATCGAAGAAATCTTCTTCTCGTAAAGCAGGACAAACGCATCCTCAAGAATCGCCTCCATCTTCTGATTCTGGGGCGAGGTTGTCCCGGGCTCCAGGGCAAAGTAAGGCGACAGGTAGCCGCGGTCAAACTGCATACCCTCCACCACCTCAAGCGTCGTCTCAACCGACTTCGCCTCCTCAACCGTAATCACGCCCTCTTTACCAACCTTCTCCATCGCATCGGCAATCAACTTCCCGATTTCGTTATCGTTGTTGGCCGAAATCGTCGCCACCCGTTCAATCTCCTCGCGGCCCGAGGCTTTCTTCGAAATCCGCTTCAGTTCCGCAACCGCCGCCTCAACCGCCTTGTCAATACCCCGCTTCAACGCCATCGAGTTCGCACCCGCGGTCACATTCTTCAAACCCTCGCGATAGATTGCCTCCGCCAGCACCGTTGCCGTGGTCGTGCCATCACCCGCCACATCCGAGGTCTTCGACGCCACCTCCTTAATCATCTGCGCGCCCATATTCTCAAACTTGTCTTCCAGTTCAATCTCCTTGGCAACCGTGACACCGTCCTTCGTCACGGTGGGCGCGCCCCACTTCTTCTCAATCAAAACATTGTGCCCCCGCGGACCAAGGGTAACCTTGACCGCATGAGCCAGTTTCTCGGCACCGCGCAAAATTGCGCGTCTTGCCTCTTCTTCAAACCGTAAATCCTTTGCTGCCATTTTTCATACCTCCGCTTTATTTTTCCTTCTCAATAATCGCCAGGACATCGTCCTCGCGCATAATCAGATACTCATTGTCGTCAATCCGAATCTCATTTCCCGAGTACTTCCCGAACAGGATATAGTCACCCTTCTTCACCTCCATCGGAATCCGGTTCCCCTTCTCATCAATCCTGCCCGGTCCAACCGCAATCACCTTACCCCGTTGCGGCTTCTCCTTTGCGGTATCCGGAATTATGATACCGCCCTTCTTCACCTCTTCTTCAACCCGCTCCACAAGGATGCGGTCCTGTAAGGGTTTAATCTTCATACCGTTCCTCCTTTTTATATTACCGCTTCACATTGAAAATATGTAACTTATCAAAACCACCACTTCCCATCCCGACCCCCTGAATCTATTAGACATCTCAACCCAGTCAGGAGATTCACAAACCGGCGATTAAAAAACCCCAAATGGGCGATACCTGAATTGAACAGGTGACCTCCTCCTTGTAAGGGAGGCGCTCTCGCCAACTGAGCTAATCGCCCTTGTCCGATATTATATAACCACCAGACCCACCTGTCAAACAACCCCCGAAACGGTCCCCTCCACCGTTCCCGATACCGTTCCCACCCCAAAACTCAACCTTATAACCATAAACAAACAAGAAACTTATAACATACAGACCGATAAGACCCAAAAATGGCGCGTTAATTTCTCAAAAAAAGTGGCTCTAAAAGGTCGAAAAAAGAAAGGAGAAACCGATGCGCAAAACAAAAGACGCAATTGAACGCTACCGGAGAAAAGTCGTCCGCGATATGGCAGGGGTCCTGCCCGACGAAACAATAAAACAGATGATAGACAACTATGCGATAGTCCAGAGCCAGATTGCCCTTGTTGACCAGAAAGTAAGAACCGTAATCGCCGAACAAAATGTCCCCTCCCTCTTCCTTGTCCACTACCTCACCTACGGCAGAAAAGTCTGGGCAACCGCCCGGCGCTACTCGGGCAAAACCGGCGACCAGCAAATCAAAACCCTGCGCCAGTACTGGGCAAAACAGGGCTTAAACGAGACCGTCCTCGAAAAGATAGAACACAATGTCCGCGCCCTCTTACCTTGACGACCCAAAATGGCGCAATATCCTCTACCGGTGCCCGATGAACACGCCCAACTCGTCCAGGAACTCAAAGCGGAAAAGCCCGGTGCCTTTGAAAAACTGTTCCACACCTTCTGGCGACCGGTAATGGCGCTTGCCCTGTCCCACATCGCCGACACCGCCGAAGCCGAAGACTGTGCGATTGAAACCTTCGAAGACCTTGCCCGGGGCATAAAAAACTTCCGGGGCGAGGCAAAACTCTCCACCTATGTTTACCGGGTTGCCTTAAACCGCATCCGCAAACACCACCGTGCGCGCCAACGCGCCCTGCCCACCCTGCCGCTTGAAACCTGCCCCGAACACAAACTCGCCACCCCGCCCCTTGAAACCCGGTTTGCAATCGACGAAGAACTCAAACACCTCTACCACGACCTGAACCAGTTGCCCCGGTCCCAGCGCGAAGCAATCACCCTGCGCCACATCCTCGGCTTAAAACTCCCCGAAGTTGCCCGCGCCCTCGGCATCCCGGAAAACGCCGCGGCGATGCGCCTCAACCGCGGCATCAAAAAACTGCAAAAGATGCGCCAGCGCCGCATCCGGAGGGAAAAGTATGGAAGATAAGCAGATTCAATTCCTCCTCAACCACCTCCGCCAGGAGATTGAACGCTACCTGAGCGGACTTGACCCCAACCCCCTCTGGCAAAAACTCCAGACCAGACTCACCGCCCGAGACCGCGCCGCCTATTCCCGGCGAATTGCGCAACTCAAAACCCGTCCCCAAAACAGCCGCCTCACCGACCGCAAAGACATCCTTTTACTCCTACTTTACCTGCGCGGCATCTCGGGCAAACTCGGCGAACCCATCCTCGGGATTACCCGCATCACCAAACTCCTCTTCATCGCCTTCCAGGAACTCGCCCTTGACACCATCATAAAAAACCCCTACCGCTTTGTCCCCTACAAACTCGGCCCATTCACCCCTGAACTCTACACCGACCTTAAAATCCTCACCGACCTCGGCATCATCACCGCCCATCCCCTTGACCCCGAAGGTCTGCCCATCATCAACCTTGACCGCGCCCTGGCAACCTGCCTTGCCAACCTCAACTCCGGCATCACCGCCACCGAACGCCTGGACGCCGTCAACCTCGCCTTCACCCTCACCCCGCAGGGCAGACAAATCGCCCGCCGACTCGCCCAGAACGCACCCCGGCAGAAAAAAAACCTCCTCCCCGGCTTACAGATTGTCAAAACCAACTTCGCCTCCCTCCCCTTAACCCAACTCCTCCGCTATGTCTACACCCGCTACCCCGAATACACCACCGAATCCGAAATCGTCAGCAAGGTCCTGGGCAGACCGGCTCCAAAGTTGACAGACTGACTCCTTGCGGTTAGATTAAGACCACAAACAAAAGGCGGCAGGCATTACAGAGCAAACAGGACATTGAGACGATGACCAAAGAACAAAAATTCTACCGGGCACTCCAAGATGTATTCATCGGCGCCCAAATTGAAGGCAAGGGCGGATTTGTCAATTTGATGAGAATAAAATCAAACTACTACCGCAAGATTGAGAATATTCTCAAGAAAGATATTGAAGCGGCGTTAAAAAAATACCCTGATTTTCGGGATGAACTGTTTGACAAACTTTACTCATTTTTCAGCCGCTATTTTACCGAAAGCGGCTCAATCTACTTTAACTCAACGCCATTCCATAACAACATCTACGAAAAGGTTTATACCGATGAAAAAGATGTCATTCTGTTCTGGAAAACACAGATGCTTTACTATGTCAAAACCGACCGGATTTTTAGAAGCTTACCGGTTGAGTTTGAAAATTCCCCTTTACAAAAGGGGTGTCCCGAAGGGACGGGGTATTTAAAGTTTTACTTTGATGCCTCAAAAATAGAAAATAAAAAAGCCAATGAAAAACGGTCGCTTGTTTATGAGTTAGACAAAGTCAAAGAAGATGGCACAATTGTTTTTAGCGTTCAATACTCCGAAAGGGGCGCGAAAACAAAGCAGGACGAGATATTAAAAGCCATCAAGAGAAAGGGCATCGCGCTTACCGAAGAACAATTGGAACGCGCCTTTAGAGTTTTTGAAAAGCAAAGCGAGGTTGATTTCTTTATCAACAAAAACGCCAAAGCATTCTTACAGGAGCAGTTTAAACTCTGGAGTTATCAATATTTCTGGGAAGGGGCAAAAGAATGGAGTGCAGATAGGGTTAATCAACTGCAAATCTTAAAAGACATTGCTTTCAAAATCATTGACTTTATCTCGCAGTTTGAAGACGAACTTGTAAAAATCTGGAACAAGCCGAAGTTTGTCAAAAACTCAAACTATGTGATTACACTGGATAGGATTAAAGACGAAAAACTGATTGAGAAAATCTTAAAACATAAAAATATCAATAAACAAATAAAAGAATGGCAAGAGTTAGGAATAGTAGATGAACATTTTAAAGTAGAAAATGTTTTTGAAAATTCCCCTTTGGAAAAAGGGGTGGCAGACCGAAAGTCTGACGGGGTATTCGCAGACACCCCTTTACAAAAGGGAAATACCCTGTCTGCTTCGCAGACACCCCTTTTACTAAAAGGGGAATTTAAGCATCTGCCGATTGATACCAAGTATTTCAAAGATTTAGAGCTTGAAATTTTGAACCAGTTTGATGATTTAGACAAATCATTGGACGGCTGGCTGATAAAGAGCGAAAACTACCAGGCATTGAATACGATTTTGCCGAAATTCAAAGAAAAAGTGCAGACGATTTACATTGACCCGCCGTTTAACTTAGATTCTTCCGACCAGTTTTTATACCGCACAAATTACAAAGATGCTAACTGGGCAACATTACTTGAAAACCGCTTACGACTCGCCAAAGAATGGCTGAATGAAAAAGGAAGCATTTTTGTCCGTTGCGATTACAACGGCAATTGGATTGTAAGATGCTTGATGGATGAGATTTTTGGCAAGGAGAATTTTAGGAATGAGATAGTAGTAAAAAGAGGGTCTCCCAAAGCAGGTTTATTTGAACAATTTGGTGAACTTAAAACTATTGGGGTTATGTATGATAATCTTTATCTGTATTCTAAAACACCGGAGGCAGGTTGGAAGGGATTTATTAAAATTTTAGGCAAGAAAAAAGAGGGATATTGGACTAGTTTTAAGAAAATATATGAAAGACCAACAATGCGGTATGAGATTGAAGGTATTAATTTGCAAACAGGACAGTGGATGTGGAGTAAAGAAAGGGCGTATAGAGCAGTCGAAAACTATAAAAAATATTTAGAGTTAAGCAAAGAGAGTGGTGAAAGTTTAGAAGATTATTCGAGACGCACTGGAATTTCGGAATTTGTCAGAAGGCATAACAATATAATCCAATATTGGGTTAATCCTAAAGAAGAAGTTTTGCTGGATAATAACTGGCTTGATATACCAGGATATTCCTCTACTACAGATTTTAAAACCGAAAACTCCGAAATCCTCTTAAAGCGTGTCTTAGAATCCACATCTAATCAAGGCGATTTGGTTATGGACTTCTTCCTTGGTTCTGGCACAACAACGGCAGTAGCACACAAACTTGGCAGAAAATGGCTTGGTGTGGAAATGGGGGAACATTTTTATTCAGTAGTTTTGCCGAGAATGAAAAGGGTTTTGGCTTATGATAAATCGGGCATTTCAAAAGAAGTCAAAGAATATCAAGGCGGTGGCTTCTTCAAATACTACGAACTGGAACAATACGAAGAAGCATTAGCCAATTGCAAATATGAAGATGGC
>Ga0209101_1000125_pt1 | contig 63531 bp, 53 predicted proteins | sample ConPoolayeCmetaG_FD_185481 | JGI IMG/M metagenome (GOLD analysis project Ga0209101, IMG submission 185481) | Hot spring microbial mat communities from California, USA to study Microbial Dark Matter (Phase II) - Cone Pool mat layer C metaG... ... | reverse complement strand
GCGCTGCGCCCCTACTGTGGCCAATGGTCGGCCTCTGCTGACCGGCGCGTCGGCGCAGGCCGACGCCCGGCGCGCAGCGCCCAAACAGGCCGATTTCAATCGGGCGGCATCCGGCGCCTGACTCAGAATGTCAACCAATTGAACCATCCCGGCTCTTATTGCGCCAATTGACTCACCGGGACCCTGAAAAACTAACGGACAATTCACTCAACCCATCGGTCTTGCTCTCGCTCCCCATCAACGTGCCCTCCACCTTTACACACTTATTGCGGAATCCCGCAGGCAGGGTGCCCGTCATATTTTTGCATCCGCTGGCTCGGGCCGGTCTTCAGACCACGCCCGACGCCGCACGACCGGCCACAATGTAGGGCAACTGCTCGCAGTTGCCCTACAACTGACGTCGCCACGGCCAGCCATAGCCTGCTCTCGCTCTCTTCTCGCGCAAAAAAGTGACGGACACCCCCGCAGGCAGTTACGTTTGACAAGCCTTTAGTAGCATGGTACACTCTAAACCTCGGAGCGGCGAGAAGCAATAGAGATCAGGCTGACAGATCCGAAGCCAAGAGTATGCGCTTTGTGACCAGCCAGGCAGTGACTGAAGGTCACTTTTGGGGGCCTGCGCTGACCGGCGCGTCGGAGCAGAGCGCCTGAAGGGGCCAGTTTCAATCAGCCTGAACAGTACTACAAAGATGGTTTGACCAGGACACTGCTTTCTCACCGCGGAGACGCAGAGTTCGTAGAGGCCTTTATGGATTATCTCTGCGACTCCACCGCCTCTACTGTGAGTACAGCAGGCAAACCATCGTTGTAGACCTGTTGCTTTTTAGAACCTATCCAGTACAGGCGGCATCCCCATGCCGCTTATACCCTAATTTATTCCCAGAAAGGAGCAACGGTGTCCGATCAAGTGATCAGATTCACCCGCGGGGTGCCGGCTACGGAGAGCTTCCCCACCACGCAACTGGCGGAATGCGCGGTTACAGCTCTGGCCGAACAGGGCAGCGTGATACTCCAGTACGGGCAGGCGTATGGCTTACCAGTGCTGCGTGAGATAATTGCCCGAGAGGCAGGAGTAGATAATGGGAGAGTGATCATCGGTAACGGTTCCCTGCAACTGCTCGATCTATGCGCGCGGCTCCTGGTATCTCCTGGCAGCGTCGCTTATGTAGAACAGCCGTCCTATGACCGCACCTTAACGGTGTTGCGTCGGTGCGGCGCCCGCCTGGTGGGCTTCCCCGTCCAGGAAGATGGGCCCGACATTGACCAGCTCGAGGACCGGCTGAAGCAGGGGGAAAGGCCCGTGCTCTTCTACATCATCCCCGACTTTCAAAACCCCACTGGCGCAGTAATCTCATTCCATAAGCGGCAGCGCATCGCCTCTCTGGCTCGCGAGTACGAGTTCTGGATTATCGAGGACATACCTTATCGCAAATTGCGCTATCGCGGTGAAGAACACCCCACCATCTTCAGTATGGCTCCAGAACGTACAATCTTGCTATCCTCCTACAGCAAGCTGATCAGCCCGGGACTCCGGGTCGGCTATCTTGTGGCTCCCACCTCCCTGGTGGATGCACTGGCCAGGATGGCCGAGGATACCTATATCAACGCCAGTTACCTGAACCAGGCCATTGTCGCTCAGTTCATCCGGCAGGGATGGCTGGAGCCGCAGATTTCCAGGCTTAAAGCACTTTATGAACCCCGTCTGGATGCAACCCTGAACGCGCTCGCAAGTTACATGACTGACCTGGCAACCTGGTTCAGGCCAGAAGGTGGTTTTTACGTCGGTGTTATCCTGAATGGTACAGTGCGTGCCGATGAACTGCTGAAACTGGCCCAGGAAGCAAACCTTCTGTTGACCGATGGACGCGGCTTCTTCGCTGAAGGCAGCGGCGACAACTTTATCCGCATCCCCTTCTGCGCTCTGACTCCGGAGGAGATTGAGATAGGGATAGCCCGGCTGGCCGGTGTAATACGGAGGGCTATCTCCTGACCCTGGCGTGCCTCCCCCAGAGGCTATACATTTCTTAGTTGAGGTGGCATATGGTCGAATTGGAGGGTAAGGATATACTTGAGGGGGGACAGTTTACCCGCCAGGAGCTGGAGTACATCATATTTGTCTCCGGCTACATGCGCCGGCAAATGGAAAAGAGAAGGCGACTGGACCTGATGCGGGGTTATATTCTGGCCACCCTTTTCTTTGAACCCAGCACCCGCACACGGCTATCATTTGAAGCAGCCATGCACCGGCTGGGCGGCAGTGTGATAGGGTTCGCTTCGGCTGCCACTTCGTCCACTGCCAAAGGCGAATCCCTGGCCGACACGGTCCGCACCGTAGACCAATATGCAGACGTGCTTGTGATCCGTCACCCAGAGCTGGGATCCGCAAGAATAGCTGCTGATGTCGCCGAAGCACCTGTGATCAATGCCGGAGATGGAGCAGGGCAACATCCCACGCAGGCTCTGCTGGACCTGTTTACCATCTACTCGGAGCTGGGGCAGGTAGATGGAAAAACTATTGCCCTGTGTGGAGACCTGAAGTATGGCCGCACGGTACATGCTGGCGTGGAGCTGTATAAACACTATCATTGCAAACTCATCTTCATTGCCCCGGAACAACTCCGTATGCCCCCAGAAATTACCGCACGCCTGCGCCAGCACGGTGTCCAGGTCGAGGAGACGACCGACCTGGAGGCAGCGATAGCCGAGGCCAACGTGCTCTACATGACCCGCATCCAGAAAGAGCGCTTCGAGGATGTGATGGAGTACGAACGGCTTAAGGGAAGCTATATCCTTACCCGTGAGATGGTAGAGCGGATCAACCCCAACCTGGTTATTCTACATCCACTGCCTCGCGTGGATGAGATCGCAACAGACGTTGACAGCCTGCCCGGTGCCGCCTATTTCCGCCAGGCGAAAAACGGCATATATGTGCGGATGGCATTGATTGCCCTGGTGACCGGCCGGATCTGAAGCGCAGCGTCTCACCACGCCCCCTGGGCTTTCGTTGCCGCCAGGAGGAGTGGTTCACCAACCCCAGCCCGTGTAAACGTTTTCCTGGAGATCAACCGGGACGGCCTCGTGACCGCAGATACGACCATCTCACAAAACCGGTAGTGGAGAGTGTGCACACAGGCAACAATGGCTGTGATATGGGATGAGGCCCATCTTAAGGCTCTCCTGCGCCTCCCCCGTTACCCGTTCAGCCTGATCACTCGGCCCCCCTGGCAAGAGTGGATCGAGGCGCGCGGAGGACTGGCCGCAGTCTACGGATACCTACGCACATGTCTGCTTTCCGATGAACAGCGCAACTTGCTTGACACCATCCTGACATACCCCGGCGCGCCGGCTGAGTACTACGCCGACAGGCTCTACATCAGCCGACGCACCTACTTCAGACGCCTGGAAGAGCTGATCCAGACGCTGTTGCAGCGTCTGAACGCGTGGACACCCCACCCGGAACGCTTTTATACCAGTTTACCGGTGCCAGTGACCTCTCTCATCGGAGCGAACAGGGTGGTGGAGGCCATCTCCACCCTGTTGTTGCAGCCGGACGTGCGCATGGTAACACTGACCGGCCCAGGCGGAATCGGTAAGACCCGCCTGGCCATAGAAGTAGCCTGGCAACTCAGAGAGCGTTTCAAGGCCGGGGTCTGCTTCGTGCCCCTGGCCCCGGTGGAGAGTGAGGACATGCTGGTCATCCAGATCGCCCGCTCCATGGGTGTGGAAACGGTCAACAGCCAACCCCTGCTCGATTTACTCAAGACCAGCCTCAGGGAGCTGGAGCTGCTGCTGGTCCTGGATAACTTCGAGCAGATCATCCCCGCCGCTCCGCTGGTGAGCGAGCTGCTTGAAGCCGCTCAATACTTAAAGGTGCTCATCACCAGCCGGGAGATGCTGAACCTGTACGGTGAACACCGCTTCGAGGTGCCTCTGCTTCCCCTGCCCGACCGTGAACACCTGCTTCCTCTGGAGCAATTGCTGGAGTGCCCTGCGGTACGCCTTTTTGTTGATCGTGCCAGGGCCGTCTGCCAGGAGTTTGCCCTGACCGAGAGCAACGCCGCGGCTGTGGCTGAAATCTGTCACCGCCTGGACGGCCTGCCCCTGGCTATCGAGCTCGCTGCCGCACAGGTATACCGGTTCAGGCCCGAGCAAATACGCGCTCAGTTAGAACACCCTTTGGTATTCCTGCAGAGCGGACCACGGGATAAACCGGTGCGTCATCAGGCGCTGCGTAACACCATAGCCTGGAGCTACAATCTGCTGGAAGAGAGGGAACGCACTCTCTTCCGTCGGCTGGCGGTCTTTCATTGCTGGGACGTGGCCGCAGCGGAGACGGTATGCCAGGTCACGGAAACCCGGACTTTGCTTGATGCCCTGGCCAGAAAAAGCCTGGCGCAGGTCGTGGAACCAAACGGTGCTTATGGCCCACGCTTCCAGATGTTACAGACGATACGCGAATACGCCAGGGAGCAGCTCGAAACCAGCGGAGAGGCCGAGGCGATAAGGCGACGGCACGCAGCATACTATCTGGCACTGGCTGAGCAGGCGGAACCTTATGTTGGAGCAGGCCGGCAGAGTTACTGGGTGGTCCGCATAGAGAAAGAGCACGACAATCTGCGGACGGCGCTGGCCTGGATGCTGGAACGGGGCGAGGCAGAAATGGCACTGCGCATGGTGGGCAGCCTCTGGCGTTTCTGGCAGGTGCTTGGTTGTCTGACCGAAGGACGACGCTGGATCGAGCAGGCATTGGAACATGGACGCCATGTCCGCACCCGGGCACGAATCAGGGCATTGTTGGGGGCCGGATGGCTGGCCATCAGCCAGGGTTATGTCACAGACATTCACCCCGCGTTCATCGAAGGGCTGACGCTGGCCCGGGCGCTTGGCGAGCGCCACCTTTTGAGCTCTCTGCTCCAGGGGATAGGCTATGGTATTGCGGACCGCGATCCTGAGCAGGGGCGTAAACTGTTCGAGGAAGGGCTGGATATAGCCCGCGAATACGGCGACGATGAGGAAGCAGCCTGGGCATTGGACAACCTGGGGCAGCTTGAACGTGAGCGCGGCAACTACGAGCTGGCCCAGACACTGCTGGAACAAAGCCTGACGCTGTTCAGGAAGCTGGAGCACCGCTGGGGTACTGCCTTTGTGCTCGACCACCTGGGAAGGGTGGTACTGGACCGGGGCGATACGGAGCAAGCCTGCTCCATGCTGGAGGAGGCACTCGCGTACATGGAGAACTTCGGGGCGCGCTGGCATATCCCCTGGACCATGGAGGCCCTGGCCCACGCCCTGATCAATCAGAGGCGTCTGGCACGCGCCCGCTCTCTGCTTGAGCGCAGCCTGCACCTCCACCTGGAGGCAGAGAACAAGGTGGGAGTGGCACTCGTGTTAAGCGGATTTGCAGCGCTGGCCGCGGCAGCCGGGGATTACGTCGGCTCGGCGCAACTGGGGGGAGCAGCGGGAATAATGATCGGTGTAGTAGACCCTGACAGGCCGCCCGTTATTCGTTCACACACTCAGAGAGTTCTGGAGAAAGACCTGGCGGCTGCGCGCATCCATCTCGATGCGCAAATATTCGCGGCAGCCTGGCTCCGGGGACAGGCTATGACGCGGGAGGAGGCAATCGCTTTCGCGCTCCACACGGTGGTCTTACCGTAACGCAAACAGTAGGGCTCAGGTGACTGCGCTTTAGAAATGCTTTCTCAATCCGGACTTTTCGCCTGAAGGGTAACTGCCTGCCCCTGCCGACTGAAGTTCCCCACTTTGGGCCTTCGGCCAGCGGTCGGCGCAGGCCGACGCCCGGCGCCGCAGGTGCCCGTATAAGGTCGATCTCCAATCGGCACACGGCGGCAGGCAGCCGGGCAGGTAATTACCCTGAAGGCCTGATTTCCGGGCGTTATTTATCGGGCCAAAGCCGCTGGCCAGGGTGTGACCTGTTTACATCTCAGCACGCTCATTCGACCAACCTGCTGTTCTCCTGGCAGATCACCCTGATTCCCTGCCAGAATCTCTGTGCCCGCTATGAGCGGACGGTGGCCGTGGCGACCATAGTGTCGAAGATATCCGCTCCGTTGCGGCAGGTCCTTCCACTCACTGCCAGGCTCAGGTCACGGCGGAAGCTGCGCGACAGGTCCTCGCCGGTGGCATAGAGCGTAAGCGCGAGCGCGCGGATGCCGTTGGCGATCGCGTACCTTGGCTCAAGCCGGTCGAGATCGTCGAAGAAGAAGGCACAACTGGCGTACATACGCTGCCTGTAATACTGGGCCTCCAACAACCAGAGTAATCGCTCCTGATCAATGCGGGGCATATGGCCCAACCCCCGCGCTTTCAGGAAATCCGGACCATCCATCTGCCCCGTAACTACGGTGATGTAACTGTCCCGCAGCGGCCATGGGTCAAGGCCCCTTTTCTCTGCAAAGCAACGGAAGGCCAGGTCCAGGTCACATGCGAGATTATCCATCGCCCGCCGTAATGCCCCTTTCCAACGACTATCGCCGGGCGTGCATTCACACCCCAGGGACCAGCGGTCCAGGCGGTGACTGCAGCTCCAGGCCGTATTCTCAAGCACCTCCACATCAGCCCGGGGAGGATGGTCGCGCAGGTACACTCCCAGAGTCGTGAGCTGATAACCGTATTTTTCCCCTGCGCTCAGGATGCGCTTGAGCACCTCTACCCCGTGGCGATGGTGATGGCCGAAGGTCTCCCCGTCGGTGGCGATCAGCACCAGACGCCCCTCATAACAGCGCCAGGTCAGTTGCTCTCGCAGCCACTCATCAACATGGGCCGGGTCGGGCATGCCGAAGGAGAGGGCGTTTGAGAGATGCCGGTCGCGCACAAATACAGCTATCTCGCGCGAGCCGGAGAGTCGCACACGGTATGGTCCGGCTCCATGTTCCAGATCGCCGCGCACCTGCTCATCAGAGAGAATGGTGAACCGGATCCCTTCTGCAGCCATTACCTCCAGCGTCTCATAGTCCACAGCCAGCTCCGGCAGCCACATACCGACCGGCTCGTGGCCGAAGCGGTGCTTGAAGCTGGCGATGCCCCAGCGCACCTGGCACACTTTATCGCGGTGGCGGGCGAGCGGCAGGATGGTATGGTGCACCGGCTGAGCCAGTCCGTTACCAACGCCGTGCTGCGCAAGATACGCCCGCTCATCCGCGATGATGCGCTCGTAGGTGACAGAGGCATACTGGCTGAGCCAGCGGGCAAGCGTACCCCCGATATTGAAACTGAGCATGCCGAAGTGGCCTGCCTCGGCATTCGGTGTGTAACACTCAGCATTGATGCGCTCGTTCCAGTTGGCATAGGGGGCCGCGTCCGGCTCTCGGGGTATGTAGCCGGTGAACGGGTCTACCCGTGGTGGTTGATAGAAATGACCATGGATGCAGAGATAGCAGTCTGCCATAGGCAACTTTCCGTTATGAGCGATTCAGCTTATGCGGTAGAACTCACCATGCGACATGATGGAGCCTGCCCCCGGTCTTATGTGGCGGCACGTCGCCGCGAGGTCCCCATCCGCCACCCGAGCAGGCCCGCTACTGCTGAGGCCGGGATGTACAGCAGCGTCAGACATGCCACGGTGGGCAGAGCGTCAAGGCTTGTGGAGGCGTTCTTTGAAGAGGACCAGGCTGCGTAACCGACCACCTCGCCCAGCCATCCCGCCAGTCCTGTGATGGCACCAGCAGCGATCCCCTGTAAAGGGCTTTTTCTTCCCACCCCCTGTGCTGCCAGCCAGCCCGCTGCCAGCCCCAGCACAGGGGATACCAGGAAGCCCAGACATACCACTGCGCCGCAACCCGCTATCACTCCGTTAATCATACCGATAACCAGGCCTGTCGAGAGCGCCAGTCTCAAATCCGGTGCTCCGGGGGTGGCGGGTGCAGGGCGCGCAGTAACCCGCACAGGCGAAGTTTTCAAATCCGGCCTGACCTCCAGCACTTCCTCACGAGCCTTTTGTGGCGGCTCACGTTTCTCGCTGCGCCGCTGCTCCAGTTTCTGTTCCAGGCGCTCTATGAAGCTCTCTGCAGATGTGACCAGGTCCTCCGGTAGCCCGGCTCTCTGTTGCAGCTCACGCAGTTGTGCCTCCGCCATACGGACAATATCGAGGTTTTTAGCCAGTTGACGAGCCTGCTCGAACTCCCGGTATGCCTGGTCCACCAGGCCCTGGCGGAGCGCCTCCAGGCCCCTGGATATGTGCATACGGGCCAGCTTATCATCTGAGGGTATCTCAGGCTCTACCGGCTCGCCGATCGCCCCCTCAGCGGGCGGGGTGGCAGCGACAGGTGCAGTGGGCATTTCCAGCCCCAGGCCGGAGAGGGTGGGCCATTCAGGCTGGGGAAACTCGAGCGCGGGGGACTCGGGCCACGTGACCTGGATGAAGCCGTACCCGCACTTTTCACATCGGGTGGCAGCTGGCTGGTTCTCAAAACCGCAAATGGGGCATTTCATCTTATCCTGCCAGTTCGACTAACTTTTCCACCTGATATTCCGATTCCTCTTTGGCCTGCTGGAGCCTCTCAATGAGGCCGTACAACCTGCCGATTTTCATGGCGACCTCCGCGGGCGTATATAGAGGGTCAGCGCTGATGGAGACCACACCTGTCGTCATCATCCACCACAGCAGTTGCTCAAAAGCCTCTTTGTTAAACCACAGGATCCCCCGATAGCGGTTCACCCGCAGAAAGCGACGGACTTCCTCGTCCTGCAGCCAGGTGCGGAGTGCCAGGAATGGGGAACCATCATCCTGGAACCAGAGCTGATGAGTGATCAGGATTTTGATCAGTTGCGTTGTGGACCAGGCTGCCTGCTCATCCTGCACCAGCTCCCGGAGCGTCTCGGTGATGATCTTTTCCAGCAACCACTCGTCCATCCAGGCGCGGCTGACGAGCGGGAAGTCGGTTGCGCTGGCGAGCTTTCCCAGCGCATGAGTGAAAAGCCACCCCAGAAGCACGGCCCACACCTGGGGAGCATCCAGCCCTTCTGCTTCAGCCAGCGGCCCAGCCTGCAGATATTCGATGGCCCACTCGCACTCCCATGATTGCTCCACAGGGATGCGCTCCCCCAGTATGGGCAGGAAGAGGATGGCTTCCAGCCTGCGCTTCATCTCCGCGGCCAGAGCCATTTCATCACCGCTTCCCTCGCCCATTTGTTTGATCTGGCGTAACAGGGATTCGAATTTCTGAACCACTTCCTCCATAAGCGCGGTATCTGGCCCGGCAGCAGGGTCGGTGACGCGATTTTCCATCACGCGGCGGAACATGGCCGGGTTCACAAGCTCCCGGAAGCACTGATGGACGGGTCGGAGGCAGATTTCTCGCAGTGCCTCCTCCATGTCTGGCACACCGCGACCGTTCAGGTAGGCAGCCAATTGAGCATAATGGTGCCACTCATTGTCCTGTATTTCGCGGAAGTCGAGAAAAACATGGTATTTGTAGGCGCCCAGCTCCACGTACAGCCCTTTACGGCACAGCTCCCGGCTGTTCCTGATGTACTCCAGACCGGTCACATGATCACGGAAGATGGTGTAATAGTCCTCGCGGTCGTGCAGCCCAAGGCCTTCGCCCAGCGAGCGCTGGACCAGCTTTCTCTCTCCGTCGGCACTTTTATCCAGGTATGCCACTGAGGTGCGGATCCAGCCCCGCGTTTCGGCGTACCTGTTGTGGTAAACTACGAGCGAACGCTCCTCTCCCGCACGGTTGGAGTAGGCGAAGACGTCCTCGTTGACATAGCCCTCAGGGGTGAAGAGGTCGTAGAGCAGGAAATTTTCCACCCCGGCGAACAGGTAACGTTTGCGCAGCAGGGGGAAAATCTCCCGCTCGTGCCTTTCGACCAGATAGCTATCGGGCTGTTCGTCCCAGTAAGCGCGACGGTATTCCATTCCATATTTCTCGGTAAATCCCTCTATCTGCCCATGGCCGAACATAGGGAGCCCGGGCATCGTGACCATCATTGTGCAGATGCCGAAGTACTTGTCCCCTTTGCCGAACTGATCAACGGCGGTGCGCTCATCCGGGTTGTTCATGAAGTTCACATACCGGCGCATGATCTCGGGGTCGAACTCGAGCGTGTTTTTGATCACACTACGATACCCGGCGTTGTTCTCGTCGCGCAGCATGTTCATGAAGGCGCTGTTATAGACGCGATGCATGCCCAGTGTGCGGACAAAGTATCCCTCCATCAACCAGAAGGCCTCAGCCAGGAGCAGGGTATCAGGTGCTTCCTGGGCCACGCGGTCCACAACTTCCCGCCAGAACTCGTCAGGCATCAGCCGGTCGAATTGGGCTCTGGTCATGCCATACTCCGCGCGCGAGGGGATGTCGCCACCGGTGCCGGGTTCGGGAAACCATAGCCGCTGATAGTGCCTTTTGGTCAAAGTCATCGCTGCGTCGAAGCGGATGATAGGGAAAAGTGAGGCTACGTGCAGGATGGTCTGGATCACGGCTTCGCGAACGGTGGGGTTAAGATAGTTCAACTGCGCCGTATCGTTCCAGGGCATGCTGGTGCCATCGTTGCCGTGATATATGTAAAGCTCGCTGCCGGTACGCCTGTCCACCCGTTTGAAGACTACAGCGGCATCACTCCGGCTGTAGTAATGGTCCTCCAGGTATATCCCGACATCGGCCTGCCAGGAGAGGTCGGGGCCGTTGAAGGTGTAGGAAGGGAAAGGGCTGTATGGCAGCGAGATGAACCAATCCGGGTGCTCAATGACCCAGCGAGAGTCAATACCCATATGATTGGGCACCATATCGCTGGCCAGGCGAATACCCCGCTTCCAGGCGCGCTCTTTCAGGTTTCGGTATGCTTCCTCACCTCCCAGATCGGCCGCGATCTGATAGTCGAAAAGTGAGTAGGCCGAAGCGACGGCCTCAGGGTTTCCGCACAGTTGTTTGATGCGCTGAGAGGCGCGGCTGCGCTCCCACAGGCCGATAAGCCACAGGCCGGTGAACCCCCGCCGGGCCAACAAATCAAGCTCCTCGTCGGGAATATGGTCCAGGCGTGTGATCGGCCGGCCGTACTGTTTGGAAAGCTGGTCCAGCCATACGCAGGTGTTTTTGGCTATCAATACCAGTCGGGGCATCCATTCCCGATCCGGGCTGAAGCGCTCAGCCTCCAGCTCCAACCAGGTGAAATCGTACACGATGGCAGGGCCTGGCCCGGGGAAGATCGCTTTTTCCTCCTCTCTGACCAGGTCCAGGCTGCTGAGAAGGCGGTAGAGATATTGACCCAGCAAGTAACTCCAACGTTGGCGGATGTACTCAAGCTGGCCCGACAGAGAATGGGGTACGGCGACAGCGGGGCTGTGGAGCATATCCATCAGGTTCTGATCGTCTGGGCCGAAGGGGGGCTGGGTGTTGAGGAAATCGTGTAGAGCCGTGATGATCTTCTGGTAAGCTGTTTCCCTGCGCAGGGTGGAGTCGTCAAAAAGTTCCTGAAATGGTGCACAGGCCGGGTTGGCGTTGCTCAGCCAGAGCATTATCATTTCCTCGAGCGTGACCTGGCGGTTGGGGATCCCCTCGCTTTCTCCGTTCAGGTAGTCCCCCGGCTCCATCTGGCGGGAATAGACGGCCAGCGGGGGAAATTCCTCTGTGAATCTGAGGAGAGCAGATTCAACCGCCTCCCGGCCCAAACTGTTATAGAGCCACTCCAGTGCCTGCTCCATAAGGGCCGGATTTTTCTGTTGGCGGTACAGGGCCACAACGTAGTGAAGGATTTCGTCAATCAGGCCCAGTGCATTGATCTGACCGGTACGCACGGCCTGTTCCGGGAAGCGCACCAGGTCACGCCGGGCGTTCATCTTTTGAGCGAAGAGACGCGCGGCATAGAAGTTGGCGAAGATCACGTTGCCGCTCAGGCTGAAGAGAGAGCGGTCAAACTGATAGCGATCGCGGGCCTGGCGAGAGACGTGGAATTCCATCACCAATGCTCTATAATCCCACTGTGGCCCCTGAGGGGATCACTCTTGACAGGAAGCTACTCCTGCCCAGATCAGCCGCGATAGTGCAGCCTCGACCCACCATGGTATAAGCCGGGACAACAGTGTTCTTGCCGATTACAGTGAGGGGAGGGTGTGAATGATGCGGCAAAGCAGCAGCGGCATCGTCGTCGTGTCCGATTTTGGAGCCTGTACCGATGCGTACGTTTTTGTCCAGGATGGTATGGTCAACCCAGGCTTCTTCTTCGATCACCGTGTCGGTCATGATGACCGAGTAACGCACAACAGCGCCTCTGCGCACCTGTACCCCCGGCGAGAGCACTGAGCGCTCAACAGCGCCGTCTATCACGCAGCCATCTGAGATCAGAGAGTCGGCAATACCTGCCCCGGCAGAGATTTTGGCGGGGGGACGCTCCTCGCTGCGGGTGCGGATGACCCAACGTCGGTCAAGCAAGTCAAGACGCGGTTCTTCCGCCAAAAGGTCCATATGGGCCTGCCAGTAGCTCTCGATAGTACCGACATCCACCCAGTAACCACGGTAGGGCAACGCGTAAACTCGGTGAGTGCGTACCATAGCCGGTATGATATCCCTGCCGAAATCGTGCGTCGAGTCGTTCCGGGCGTGATCCGCTTCCAGCACTTCCTTCAATACCTCTATGTTGAAGGCATAGATGCCCATAGAGCCCCAAAACGGGCCTGGCCTGTCGGGGGGGCGTGGGGGCTTCTCCTCGAAGCCGATCACCCGATACTCGTTATTAAGTTCCAGCACACCGAAGCGAGTGGTTTCCTCCGGTGTGATGCGCACGCTGGCGATTGTCAGGTCAGCCTCGTGATCCAGGTGAAATGTGACCAGCACGTCATAGTCCATCTTGTAAATATGGTCACCGCCCAGGATCAGCACCACATCAGGCTGCTGACGGAGCACATAGTCCAGATTCTGATAGACAGCGTCGGCGGTGCCCTGGTACCAGTTACAGTCGGGCCTGCCAAGATAGGGATGGAGCATAGTAATGCCACCGGAGACACGGTCCAGGTCCCAGGGCCAGCCAGACTGGATGTGAGCATAGAGCGAACGGGGGCAGTATTGGGTGCATACTCCGACGGTGAAGATGCCTGAGTTGGAGCAATTGGAGAGCACAAAGTCTATGATGCGATACTTACCAGCAAAGGGGACGGCGGGTTTGGCTCGCTTTTGGGTAAGCACACTCAGGCGGCTGCCCGCCCCGCCCGCCAGTACCATCGCCAGGGTGCGCATTGCAACTCCTATGTACTGTGCATTTCAAGCGCCCGCTGATAGAGCCTGACGTACTCCTGCGCTGAGGCCGACCAGGAGAAATCGGTCGCCATACACCTTTTTTGAACCCTGCGCCAGGCATCCTTCTGGTTGTATAGTTGTAAAGCCCGCGCCAGGGCCTCCTGACATGCTTCGGGGGTGAATTCGGAGAAGACAAAGCCGGTGCCACGGCCGAACTTCGCGTTGTAATCGCTTACGGTGTCCACCAGCCCCCCTACCGCTCTGACCACGGGGACACAGCCGTAGCGCATGGCGATCATCTGGCCCAGGCCACATGGCTCTACCTTGCTGGGCATGAGGAAGATATCGGCGCCGGCGTAGATTCGATGGGACAGCACCTCGTCGAATTTGAGGAAAGCGCGTATGTGGTCGGGAAAACGAGCCTGCATCTGTTCGAACATCTGATGATATTCGGGCTGGCCTGTGCCAAGCAGGACGAACTGAGCTTCCTGGCTCACCAGCCATTCCAGAACCCCTTCCATCAGTTCCATTCCCTTAACCTGGTCCAGCCGCGTGACCATCCCAATCAGCGGAGTGTCCGGTCGCACAGGGAGACGCGCCATCTGCTGAAGAGCGGTCTTGTTGGCCGCACGTCCATCAATGGTCTGAGCATCAAAGCGGTGGGGGATGTGAGGGTCGGTGGCGGGGTTCCATTCCTCGTAATCAATCCCGTTCAGCACGCCGAAAAGGCGCTCTTTCCGCTCCTGCAGCAGGGGTGCCAGCCCCATACCCATCTCCGGGGTGAGGATTTCGCGTGCGTACTGGGGACTGACGGTGTTGATCACATCGGCATAGGCGATGCCCTGAGCCAACCAGTTCACCATTCCTGGAGGCTCGATCTCCAGGTGCTTCAGGTGCTCCATCCGGGCGAAAGTCAATATCAGTCGCCCGGTGATTCCCTGGTAGGTCAGGTTGTGGATGGTGAAGAGTGTGGCAATGCCCTTGTAAAACTCTTTCCCGCGGCCGATGGTGTTCAGCCAGGCCGGCACAATGCCGGTATGCCAGTCGTTTGCGTGGATCACATCCGGTTTCCAGTTCAGGAGACGAAGGGCACCGAGAGCGGCATGCCCAAAGACGGTGAAGCGTTGGGCGTCATCCTCGAAACCGTATACGCGGTCACGCGAGGAAAAATACAGGTCATTCCAGATCAGGTAGACTGGCAGTTCATCCCCGTCTTTCACCGGCAGGGAGGTACCTAACAGATGGACCGGTTCCTCCTCTGGCCCCACCGGGACGAGGAACGGCTCTCCTATCTTCTCCAGACGAAACCGGTCGCTGCGGATGGTGCCGTAGCGGGGGAGCATCAGGCGGATATCGTGGCCAAGAGCACGAATAGCTCGGGGCAAGGAGCCAGCCACGTCGGCCAGCCCACCTACTTTGGCGAAGGGAGTGGCCTCAGCGGTAAGAAAAAGGATTTTCAGAGGCTGTGTTTTCATAACCCGGCTCCTCAGGGCCAAATTGCAGAGTAACTCTAACGAAGCCTCTTTGGGCCTGTGGCCGATGGTCGGCCTTCGCCGATCAGATCGCTCAAGTAGGGGTGCAGCGCCGCTGCGCCCGTATCCGGCGAAGTCCGCTTAGGCGGTGACTAAAGTCGCCCTTTTGGGCCGCAGGCCTTCGGTCGGCCTTCGCCGACCGGCTTGCGTCGGCGCAGAGCGCCCAAAGAGACCGATTTCAATCGGCGTGAACAGTTTTTCAGGTTATCGTACTTGCTGTATGTCACCCGGTATCATCAACCCGTCGCAGGCGTAGGTGTACGGGTAGGGAAAGCGGTAGGGATGGGCACGGCGGTTGGCGTAACACGCCGTGGTGGTACAAGGGTACCTGCCAGACCCAGGGCCATACTGAGGATCACCAGAAAGCTGATGATCCAGAGCATAAGACGTGCTCGCCGGTCCTTTGGACGATACATTTTTGCCTGATTCCAGCACGGGAAAGTTGACAGGGGCATAAGCGAGTGTCAGACTCGTTTCCCTCTGTTATGCTCGATATTATAGCACAGCCACAAGGGTAAGCAAATTAACTATTTCTCTTCAAGCGCTATCGCGCCGGGCGTCGGCCTGCACTGAGAGCCTATCCGAAAAACTGTACAAGCGACATCCCTATGCCGCTTGTACCGACGCATAGGGATGCGTCGGTTAGTTGTTCGGACAGGCACTGACATCACCTTCTACAGGCTTTCTTACGCATAACTGATGCTGAGGCGCAAGGCTCTGACCAATATCTTGACTATGCGCCCGTGGATCACAATCCACGCGGGCCGGGTGCTGGCCGCCGACCGCCGCCGCCGGATTGTGATCCGGCGGACACGTCCGGCTGGCACGTCTGGCGGACACGTCCGGCGGGCACGTCTGGAGGACACGTCCGGCAGGCACGTCTGGCGGACACGTCCGGCGGGCACGTCTGGCGGACACATCCGGCAGGCACGTCTGGCGGACACGTCCGGCGGGCACGTCAGGGAGCAACGACGCGCGGAATCCAGTTGTGCGTATCTCACACTCGCGTGCAAACCTGATGCTAACACCACCTGTCTGGCGCAGGCAAATGGTGACTTCCAGTCACCGCCTGAATAGATACCGTAACCTTACCGTAACCTTAAAAATAGTGCACAGGGACTGGTCAAAATGGGAATGTTGATGTATAATATGGGTGTTTTTGGGATAAAATGGTGTGAATTGGGATATACGATGTTTCTGGGGGAGTTCACTCACACTATTGACGATGCCGGGCGTGTCATCATCCCGGCCCGCTTCCGGGAGGAGCTGGCGGCCGGGCTCGTGGTCACTCGTGGGCTGGATCGCTGCCTGGCGGTCTTCCCCATGGCAGAATGGCAGAAGCTCGCGGATAAGGTGAGTGCTCTCCCCATCACTGACCACAGCGCACGCACTCTGCGCCGTCTGGTATTTGCCAATGCCTCTGACGTGGCGCTTGATAAGCAGGGCCGGATATTGATTCCTCCACGTCTGCGGGAGTACCTTGGCATTACCAACGAGGTGGTCATAATCGGCCTCAATACTTACCTCGAACTGTGGCATCCAGATGCCTGGCGGGAGGAGCGCGGGCGGGTTGAGGGCGACGAAAGCAATACGGAAGCCTGGGCTGCTCTGGGTATCTGAGCAGTGGTTGGGACACATGTGTAGCGGCAAGGAGACTGTTGCCAGTGAATCGGTGAGGTTGGACAGGTATGTTGCTGACATCTATGCCCTCACCTGCCGATTCCTTTCAGTTTCATCCTGCCCGGATTCATAAACCCGTTCTCTTCCAGGAAGCACTCGACAGCCTTCTGGTGCAGCCAGAGGGCCAGTATATTGACGCGACAGTAGGCGGAGGTGGACACGCTGCCGGTATACTGGCGGCCTCGTCGCCAGGTGGACGCCTGCTCGGGCTGGATCGTGACCCGGCAGCCATAGAAGTTGCCAGCACCCGTCTGGCTCCCTACACAGGGCGATTTGTACTCGTCCATGCTTCCTTTGAGCATCTGGGGGCACTTGCCAGGGAGCATGGCTTCGTCCCTGCCGACGGCGTATTGTTCGATCTGGGGCTTTCTTCATTGCAGTTAGCCGACCCTGCTCGTGGCTTCTCCTTTATGAGCGACGGGCCGCTGGATATGAGATATGACCCCACCGGGAAGGGCGTTACAGCGGCTACGCTGGTTAACCAGCTACCATTAGATGAGCTGGAGGGGCTTTTAATCAGATACAGTGAAGAAGGGCGGGCGCGACGTATCGCCGAGGCGATCGTTGCTGCCCGTCCGCTTTATACGACCACGGAGCTGGCTCGTGTCATCGAAAGAGCGGTTGGGAGGCGGGGGCGTATCCACCCAGCCACGCGCACGTTTCAGGCGTTGCGCATCGCCGTCAATAACGAACTGGCTGCACTGGAGGCGGCCCTCCCCCAGGCAGTAGAACTCCTGCGGCCGGGCGGCCGCCTGGTGGTGATCAGCTTTCACTCGCTTGAGGACCGCGTGGTCAAACAGTTCATGCGCCGGGAGAGCCGCGACTGTATCTGCCCGCCTGAGGCACCAGTTTGTACATGCCGTCACAGGGCCACACTGCAGCTGGTGACACGTAAGCCGATCGTGCCGACCGCCAGGGAAGTGGCAGACAACCCACGTGCCCGCTCAGCCCGTATGCGGGTTGCCGAACGGGTGATCAGGTAGACAGCCTGAAGGTAGACTGCAATGTCCGATTTTATGCAATGGATGGTTCACGGTGTCAAACGAGGGCGCTTCGAGATGGACCGCCGGACAGCGCTGTACTCCCTGGCTATCGTCACCGTGCTGGCGCTGATAGCAGCGCTCTACCTGGTGCTGGTCGGACAGACGGCTGCCCGCGGCCGCCATATCCAGCAATTGGAGGCCGAATTATCACGACTCCAACGGGAGAACGAGCAGCTCGAAGTTGAGATCGCCAGGGAAGGCTCCATCTCGCGCTTGTGGGAGCGGGCGATTGATCTGGGCTTCCTGCCGGCGGAACAGGTGGAATTTCTCTCCCTGGCCGGCGAGTCTCAACCAACGGTATCCAACCCTTGAGGCAATGGCTGAGACACTGCGCTACCGCCTGCAATTTATCGGTATCCTTGCGGCTGTGTTCACCATGACCCTGGTGGTTCAGTTGACGCGTGTCCAGGTGTTGGACCACCGCTTCTACGAAGAGTGGGGGCGGGAGCAGCGCGAGCGTCTCATCACTATGGCTGACGCCCCTCGGGGCGCGATCCGCGATCGGGACGGTTACCTGCTGGCCGGAAATGGGGTGATGTATGCTATTGAAGCTGCACCGGCCTACGTCGTGGATAAGGCCGGTGTAGCGGCCACGCTCGGCCCATTGCTCCACCTGCCCTCCTCACAGATCGAGCAATGGCTGCGCGGTGAATCGCTCTGGGTACCGCTCGCCTCCCCGGTCGCCAAAGAGCTGGGAGAGCAGGTGGCTGCACTGGGCCTTTCCGGAATCTCGGTGCGGCCGCTCTGGACGCGTGAATACCCGGAGGGTTCACTGGCTGCTCACGTGCTCGGTTTCTGCAACGCTGAAGGAAAGGGGTTCTACGGCGTCGAGGGATTCCATGACGAGCAACTGAGGCCCAAACCGGTCACATGGAGAGGCCCGGTTGATCCGGCCAGCGAGCAGATCCCGTGGACGGTTGCGCCTGTGGTGCTGCCCCAACCGGGCGATGAGCTGATCCTGACCCTTGACCGCACTGTGCAGGCCATCGCTCAGGAAGAACTGCTCCGCTCTGTGAACGAGTATCGGGCTGCCGCCGGCACTGTCATCGTAATGGACCCACGCACTTTCGAGATTCTGGCGATGGCCAGCTTGCCAGATTACGACCCGGGGCGGTATAATGAATTTTACAACCGCCTGCCGCTGCCGTTCGAGGACCCGGCCATCAGCAAACAGTACGAGCCGGGGTCGGTGTTGAAAGTGCTGACGATGGCTGCTGCGTTGGATGCCGGGGTGGTGACACCTGAAACAACATACTACGACCCGGGATGGATCGAGGTGGGAGGGGTGGAAATTCGCAACTCCTCTTTCGATGGGGCCGGCGAGCGCACCATGGCCGATATTTTGATCCACTCTCTCAATGTGGGAGCTGCGTGGCTGAGCACCCGCATGGGAGCCAGGACGTTCTATCACTACCTCCTGGCCTTTGGCATCGGCCACCCCACAGGAGTGGACCTGGCCGGGGAGACCGCCGGCCAGTTGTGGCTGCCTGATGACTATGAACACTGGCACGATTCAAATCTGGGCACGAATGCCTTCGGGCAGGGGCTGGCCGTGACCCCACTCCAGATGATCACCGCCGTGGCCACCATTGCCAACGACGGGGTGCGGCTGCGTCCTCACATCGTCGCCAAACGCATTACCCCCGACGGTATCACCTACACACAACGGCCCGTAGTCGAGGCTCAGGTGATCTCACCTCAGACAGCGCTTATGGTCACGGAAATGATGGAGCAGACGGTGGTGGAGGGCAAAGTAGCCACGGTGGAAGGATACCGGATCGCTGGGAAATCCGGCACAGCCCAGATTCCCATCCCCGGCGGGTATGACAGGAATGCCACCATTACCTCTTTTGTCGGATTCGGACCACTCCCCGATCCGCAACTGATCATTCTGGTCAAACTGGATCGGCCTGCCACGTCTATCTGGGCATATGATACGGCCACCCCGGCTTTTCAGAGGCTGGCGTCACGTCTTTTCACAGTGCTGGGCATCCCCCCAGGGTAATAAGTGCCTGTCCGAAAAACGTAACCGACGCATCCCTATGCGTCGGTATAAGCGGCATGGGGATGCCGCTTGTACGGTTTTTCGGATAGGCTCTAAGTGCCTGTCCGAAAAACGTAACCGACGCATCCCTATGCGTACGGTTTTCAGGATAGGCCAGGTTGTTAGAGGTGGTTTGATGAGTGTGCGCAGGTTAACCCTGGCAGATGTTGTTGAGAGCCTGACAGGAAGCCGTCCCGTTGGCCCAGAGTGGCCTGTCGCGACAACAGTGGTTGACTCGCGTCAGGCCCGCCAGGACGCCCTGTTTATCGCGTTGAAAGGGGAACACACTGATGGCCACACTTACGTCTCCGACGCCTTCTCGCGAGGTGCACTGGCAGCGGTCGTCGAGCGTCCGGTGGAGGCCGACGTGCCGGTGCTGGACCTGACCTTGCCGGCGGAGCGATATGAACTGCACCCTCCTGTGTTGCTCCGGGTGACAGACAGTCTCTGTGCTTTACAGCAGATCGCCACTTTTTGGAGGGGGCAGCACAACGTGCGCGTCATCGGTATCACCGGCAGCGTGGGCAAGACAATGACAAAGGAGATAACAGCGTCGGTGCTGGCCCGTCGGTACGTCACGCTCAAGAGCGAGGCCAGCTACAACAACGAAATCGGCCTGCCGCTGACACTGGTGCACCTCACGAGCGAGCATGAACGCGTGGTGCTGGAGATGGGCATGTACGACGTGGGCGAGATAGCCGCGCTGGCCCGGATCGCGCGTCCGCACGTTGGTGTGGTGACCATCGTCGCGCCGGTGCATCTGGAACGTGCCGGGACGATGGAGCGCATCGCGCAGGCCAAGACCGAGCTGGTCCAGGCGCTGCCTCAGGCACCGGAAGGCGTTGCGATTCTGAATTACGACGACGAAGCGGTGCGGAATATGGCGCGGGCCACACAGGCGCGCATATTTTACTACGGCCTCTCCCCACAGGCCGACCTGTGGGCCGATAGTGTCGAGGGATTGGGGCTGGAAGGTATCCGGTTCTGGCTGCACTACCGCGGTGAAAGACTCCACGTGAAGATCCCACTCCTGGGCCGTCACTCCGTCCACACTGCACTCCGGGCGGCGGCGGTCGGGCTGGTAGAGGGGCTGACCTGGCAGGAGATCATTGAAGGGCTGCGGGCTCCAGCTCCTCAACTGCGCCTGGTAGCTGTAACCGGACCGTATGGCTCAACCATCCTCGATGATACCTACAATGCCAGCCCTGTCTCCACACTGGCCGCGCTGAACCTGCTCGACGAGCTGGAGGGGCGAAAGATCGCCGTGCTGGGTGACATGCTTGAGCTGGGTGACTATGAGCGGGAGGGGCATGAGAAAGTCGGCATGCGGGCACTTGAGGTAGCCGATGTCCTTATCACTGTCGGCCCGCGGGCGCGTATCATCGCCGAGACGGCCCTGCGCTGGGGAATGCCCGCAGACCGGGTACATATTACCAATGAAAATGCCGAAGCTATCGCCCTGCTGGAGCAAATGGTACAGAGCGATGATGTCATACTTATCAAAGGCTCGCGCGCTCTTCGCATGGAGGAAATCGTCAATGCGCTTGAGAAAGAACACGAAGGGAGCTGAGTATGCAGAGGAGCAGTAGCGACAGGCTCGCACAAAGTGAGGCCGGGGAGGGATAAATGGATTTCGCCCTGATCCTGGCGAGTATTTCTTTCCTCCTGGCCGTGGTGTGGGGGCCATTGCTTATCCGTATCCTGCGACGCTACAAGATAGGCAAACGCATTCGCATTGATGGGCCACGCGGTCATCAGACCAAGCTGGGAACGCCCACGATGGGGGGATTGATGATCGTCGTGCCGGTAGTGCTCATCACTTTGACGCTGAACGTTTACAATCTGCTCGGCCGCACCCCTGTGGGGCGCTCGATCCTGATTCCTCTGGGGGTGATGGTGGCCTACGCGATCATAGGCGCCGTGGACGACATCGCGGGCGTGCGTGGCATGCGCCGTGGCGAGGGGTACCGGGCACGACATAAGATTGTATGGGAGATTGGCGTGGCGCTGGTGGTCGCGTTGGTGATGTACCTGCTCCCTTTACAGTTCGCAGGGGAGGTCGGGGTGCCCGGCGTTCACCGTGCGGTCAGGCTGGGCTGGGCGTGGGTGCCCGCTGCAGCCTTTGTCATCCTCGGCTCGGCCAATGCCGTCAACCTGACCGACGGGCTTGATGGCCTGGCAGGTACCGTTGTGGCCGGCGCTTTTGTCGGTTATGGAGTAATCGCTCTCCTGCAGGGGCAGGGTTACCTGGTGCAATTCTGCTTCACGGTGGTGGGAGCGTGCTTTGCCTTTTTGTGGTACAACGCTCACCCGGCGCAACTATTTATGGGCGATACCGGCAGCCTTGCCCTGGGAGCGACTCTCGGCACGGTGGCCCTGATGTCTGGCCAGTGGCTGTTGCTCCCGGTCGTGGCCCTCATTCCGGTTGCCGAGACGCTCTCCGTAATCCTGCAGGTGCTATATTTCAAATATACCAGGCGCCGCTTCGGCCAGGGGAGACGGCTGTTTAAGATGAGTCCCCTGCACCACCATTTTGAACTGCTTGGCTGGTCAGAGACTCAGGTGGTGCAACGGTTCTGGCTGGTTGAACTGCTGGCGGTGATGGCCGGCGTGGCACTGGCACTGTGGTGACGGGAATGACGGGCGAACTAAACGGCAAACATGTGGTGATCCTGGGACTGGCCCGGCAGGGGACGGCGCTGGCCCGCTTCCTGGTGCAGGCTGGCGCCGAGGTTACTGTCTCTGACATCAAGCCCAAATCTGAGCTTAAAGAGGCGCTCGCCTCTCTGGAAGGGTTGCCCATACGCTACGTCCTGGGGAAACATCCGCTCAGTCTGCTCAACAAAGCCGATTTGCTGTGCCTCAGCGGCGGTGTGCCGCTGGACACTCCTGTTGTGGTGGAGGCACGCAGACGCGGTATCCCTCTGAGCAACGATGCTCAGCTATTCCTGGAGCGCTGCCCGGCCCCGATCGTCGGTATCACAGGATCGGCCGGTAAAACGACGACGACCGCATTGGTGGGAGAGATGTGTCGGGCTGCGGGGCTATCCACCTGGGTGGGGGGCAACATCGGCAACCCGCTCATCGCCGATCTGGAGCGTATCCGACCTGACGACCGGGTGGTAATGGAACTCTCCAGCTTTCAACTTGAGCTTATGACGGTAAGCCCTCACATCGCCGCGGTGCTTAACATTACGCCCAATCATCTGGATCGTCACAGCAGGATGGAGGATTACATCGCAGCCAAGCGCAACATTGTGGCCTATCAGAGGCCTGAGGATTTCGCCGTCCTGGGTTTCGACGATGCCAATGCCCGCTCGCTGGCTATTGAAACCGCTGCTCATCTGCTCTGGTTCAGCGGAGGGGCAGAAGTGGACGAGGGGGCTTTTAAAACCAACGGTACGCTGACGCTGCGCCTGAACGGCGTGGACCGGGAGATCTGCCGGGCGTCGGAAGTGCGGCTGCGCGGACGTCACAACCTGCTCAACGTGCTGGCCGCATGCGCGCTGGCCGGGGTGGCGGGGGTCCCGGTGGAAGCGATGCGCCAGGTGATCCTGACCTTTACCGGCGTCGAGCACCGGCTCGAGCTGGTGCGCGAGCTTAACGGCGTGCAATGGTACGACGATTCCATCGCCACTGCCCCGGAGCGGACTCTGGCGGCGCTCAGGTCCTTTGAAGGGCCGATCGTGCTCCTGGCTGGAGGAAGGGACAAAAAGCTTCCCTGGGATGAATTTGCCCGTGAGGTGACGGCACGGGTGCGCTACCTGATCACCTTTGGGGAGGCCGGGCCGATGATCGCACGCCTGGCAAATGAGGCCCTGGGTAAAGGTGCGGGCAATGCCACCCTGGAGAGCGTTGCGCAGGTCGAGACGCTCGATGAAGCGGTTGCGCTGGCGGCGCGGGTGGCCCGGCCGGGCGACGTGGTGCTCCTTTCACCGGGCGGTACAAGCTTCGACGCTTTCCGCGACTTCGCCGCACGGGGAGACAGATTCAAAGAGCTGGTGCGAGGGCTGTGAGATGGCCGGCGTGAGCATTGTCACCGGGGTCAGTTCACGAACGACCAGGCGGGAAAGGCGGCATGGGCGGAGCCTGGATTATGCCCTGCTGCTGACGGTGCTCGGATTGCTGTTCCTGGGGATGATGATGGTTTACAGCGCCACCTTCGACTGGTCATACCAGGCTTATCACAACAGCTTTCGCATCGCCTCGCGCCAGTTCCTGTGGGTGGGTCTGGGCCTGGTGGTGATGGCTGTGGTCGCGGCCATCCCCTATGACTGGTGGCAAAGGCAGGCAGTGCCGGTGATGGGCATCGCGTTGCTGTTCCTGATCCTGGTACTGCTGGTGGGGGATGACACCTTCGGTGCCCGGCGCTCGTTCCTGAACGGCTCCATCCAGCCCGGCGAGTTGATGAAACCGGCCATGGTGATCTATGTGGCGGCCTGGCTGGTCTCCAAGGGCGAGGACATCCGCCATGTGACCTATGGGCTGATTCCCTTTGCCATGCTCGTCGGTTTGATCGCGGGCCTGGTAATGCTGCAGCCCGACGTGAGCACGGCGATATTGCTCGTGATGATCGCACTGGCTATGTTTTTCCTGGCCGGCGCTGACATCCTCCAGTTGGCCGCAGGAGGCCTCATCGTGGGGGTCACGTTTATGGTGTTGATCAACCAGCTTCCCCACGCCAGACAACGGATGGACGAGTATCTGGCCGCCTGGCAGGATCCGCTGAATATGGGCTACCATGCCCAGCAATCGTTGATCGCGCTGGGCAGCGGCGGCCTGTTGGGCACCGGGTTGGGGCAGGGGCAACAGAAGTTGGGCTATCTCCCGGCGCCCCACACCGACAGCATTTTCGCCATCGTGGGGGAGGAGACGGGTTTCCTCGGCTGCATAATTGTGATCGGGCTGTTCGCTTTCCTGACTTATCGCGGCTTCAGAATCGCGCTACACGCTCCTGATGCCTTCGCTGCACTGTTGGCCAGTGGAGTCACCTGCTGGCTGACCTTTCAAGCCCTGGTAAATCTGGGGGTGATCACCGGACTGCTCCCTTTCACAGGTGTGGCGCTGCCGTTCATGAGCGCAGGTGGCTCGGCGATGCTGACGTCACTGGCAGGGATAGGGCTGTTGCTAAGCGTCTCGCGCGGCAGACGCACACGAAGCAAGGAGTCCATAGAGCGGAAGGATGCACATCTGGATCGCAGGTGGTGGGACCGGGGGACACGTCTACCCCGGACTGGCCGTGGCCCGCGCACTGCTCGCTGAAACGCCTGCGTCGCTCCTCTATGTAGGGGGCGAAGAAGGGGTAGAGGAGCATCTGGTCAGGCAGGCCGGTATCCCCTTCGTGGGAGTACCGGCAGGCGGCGTCCACGGGTTGACTCCCGCGCGAGCAGTGCAAAACGCGCTCAGATTGCTGCGCGGCTGGAATGCCACCCTGCGACTGGGCCGCCGTGAACGTCCGGCAGCGCTGTTCGCTACAGGTGGATATGCCAGCGTCCCGGTGGCACTGGCTGCCTGGACGCTGCGGGTGCCGATCCTGGTCTACCTGCCCGATATTGAACCGGGCTGGGCTGTCCGTTTCATCGCCCGGCTGGCGACCCGGGTGGCGGTGACGGTCGAGGAATCGCGGGGCTACTTCCCGGAGCACAAAGTCATCGTGACCGGCTATCCGGTGCGGCCGGAGTTTCACAAAGTGGAGCGTGTGGAGGCGCGGGCTGCGCTGCAGTTGATGCCCGATGAGCCGGTGCTCCTGGTAATGGGTGGGAGTAAAGGCGCCAGCAGCATCAATCACGCGCTGGATAGAGTGTTGGAGCAGGTGCTGGAACTGGTACAGGTTGTCCACTTGAGCGGCGAGCACGACTGGACGCGCGTGCAGGCACGCCGTGAGCACCTGCCGGAGACGTTGCGGGCACGCTATCATCCTTACCGGTACCTTCACGAGATCTGGCTGGCCCTGGCTGCTGCAGACCTGGCGCTCTGCCGTGCCGGAGCCTCGACGTTGGGTGAGTTGCCCTTTTTCGCGCTGCCCGCCATCCTGGTGCCTTACCCGCATGCCTGGCGCTACCAGAAGGTCAACGCTGCCTGGCTGGTGGAACGGGGAGGAGCGCTGCAGGTGGACGATGAGCGACTGGGTGAGGAACTGCTGCCCACTTTGCGCAGGTTGCTGAGCGATCGGGCTATGCTTGAGGAAATGAGGATGCGTATGCGTGCACTGGCCCATCCTGATGCAGCCGTGCGGCTCGCCCAGGCACTCTGCGCGCTGGCCACATCATCTGCCGGATGAACGGCAGCGGTCCGCAGTTCAGCACATCCGAGATTGACTGGAGAGATTTACCATGATGCCGATCAACACATTTTTCTGGATGATGATCGCCGTTTTTGCCCTGGTGGGAGCGATGCGCGGGTGGGACAGGGAATCGCTGGTTACGTTCAGTGCCATTGTGGCCCTGTTCCTGCGCATGGTGTTCAGCACTTATGTCCCCTTCGTGCGGGAATTCCTGAACAGCCGCTCCCCTACAGGCCAGTTCCAGATATACAGTATGCTCATCATCTTTATGGCCTTTGTCGGGTACGCAGGACCAGTGCTCTCTACCAGGCTGGCGCCCAAGGCATCATCAAAGAAAGTTCAAGACACATTGCTGGGAGGCGTCATAGGAGCGTTGAACGGTTATCTGATCGCAGGCTCCATCTGGTATTTTCTCCACGCTGCCGGTTACGGCCAGTTCGGCATCCTGCCTCCACCCGAAGGATCCATCGCCTACATCATTGCCACCAAATATCTGCCGCCTGTGTGGCTCAGTCCGGTGCTCTTACTGATCACCGTCGCCCTTTCGTTCGTATTTGTGCTGATCGTGCAACTGTAAGCATTTTCATGGTCCCCCGGACGCACGGAGGAAACAGATGATACCACTAAACGTTGTCTTCTGGATACTGGTCCTGGTGTTCGCCATGGTCGGTGCCCTACGTGGCTGGAGCAAGGAGATTCTGGTCTCATTCAGCGTTATCCTGGCCCTGTTCCTGCGCCTGGTGTTCAGTACCTACGTCCCGTTTTTCAGGGATTTGCTGAACCGTCCGCCTGTGGAGCAGTTCTACATCTACACTATCCTTGTGGTAGTGATGGCGATCATCGGATACACCGGCCCGGTGGCCTCCGCACGCCTGGCGAAAGGGGCCGCCCGCGAGAAGCTGCAGGACTTCTTGCTGAGCAGCGTGGTGGGCGCCATCAACGGGTATCTCATCGTGGGCACCATCTGGTATTTCCTACATACTGCCGGCTACGGCATATGGGGCATTACCCCACCGCCGCCGGGATCGGCGGCCATGTCGCTGGCCAACTCTCTGCCACCGGCATTGCTCAACCCGCCCTTGCTGCTGACCATTGTGGCGCTCTCCTTCGTGTACGTGCTGGTGAAATTCCTATGAGACAGATACCCGCTCTCGACGCTCTCCGGCACATCCACTTTATCGGCATCGGTGGCTCTGGCCTCTCGGCGATCGCCCGCGTGCTGATGGAGCAGGGGCTGGAGGTATCCGGGTCCGACCTGGTGCTCTCACCTGCTGCCCGGGCACTGGCACAGGACGGTGTGCGGGTGTCTGTGGGCCATCGGCCTGCAAATGTTGAAGGAGCCGACCTGGTTGTCGTCTCCTCGGCGATCCCTGCCACCAATGTTGAGATAGCAGCCGCGCAGGCCGCCGGCATCCCGGTCGTCAGGAGACCGGAGTTGCTCGCTATGATGACGAGCGGTTATCAGACCATCGCGGTGGCCGGCACCAAAGGGAAGACAACCACAACAGCAATGGTCGCCTCCATTCTCCTGGAAGCCGGGTATGACCCAACCTTCATCGTTGGCGGAGTGATCGTGGGACCCGAACGGAATGCCCGCGCCGGCGGGGGGCCTTACTTTGTCGTAGAGGCCGACGAATACGACCGCACCTTTCTCAGCCTGAAGCCCCGCGTCGCTGTCGTGACCAACGTCGAATACGATCACCCTGATTGTTACCCCACCTTCGCCGTGTTTCGGGATGCGTTTGAGACGTTCGCGGCCTCGGTGCCCCAGGATGGACTGCTTGTGGTCGGCTGGGATGACCCCACCGCCCGTCAGCTTGGCGTACGACGGAGCGCGAACGGGGGCGCGACGGTACTTTATGGTTTGGGCGAAGGCGCGGAGTGGCGGGCCGAGGAGATCCGCCCCAACTTCGCCGGCGGTGTGGACTTCCTGGCAACGCGCAACGGTAAAGTGGTCGGGCTGATCAGGCTGCGCCTGCCCGGAACTCATAACGCCTCAAACGCAGTTGCAGCGCTGGCGGTGGCCACTTTTCTTGATGTGCCGATACATCTGGTGCAGTCCGCGCTTGCCAGCTTCCAGGGAGTGAGGCGCCGCTTCGAGATCAGGGGCACATTGAACGAGATCACCGTGGTGGACGACTACGCCCACCACCCTTCGGCCATTCGCGCCACGCTCCAGGCGGCGCGGGAGCGCTTCCCCGGCCGACCGCTGTGGGCGGTATGGCAGCCCCATACCTACAGCCGCACTCTGGCTCTGCTCGAGCAATTCGCGCAGGCCTTCGACCTGGCCGATCACGTGATTGTGCTGCCCATTTACCCGGCCCGTGAATCGGATACCTGGGGAGTGCGCAGTGCTGATGTCGTGGCGAGGATGTGCCACCGGGACGCGCGCTGCGCGGATTCGGTCGAGGAGGCCGTCGCGTGGCTGGAAACCGGCGTGCAACCAGGTGACGTGGTGCTTACCCTGAGCGCAGGAGATGGCAACAGGGTAGGAGACACGCTGTTGAAATTCCTGGAGGAGGAGCGTGCCACTCAAGCGTGACCTGGATGCACTGGCTGCAGCACTCGGTCCATGCGTGCGCCGTGATGAGCCGCTTGCTCACTACACTTCCATGCGCATCGGCGGCCCGGCCGACCTTCTGCTCGTATGCGAGAGTGTGGAGGAACTGCTCCAGGCTATTGCTCTGGCCGGGCGCTATGGCGTGGCCTGGCGATTGCTGGGCGGCGGCTGCAACGTGCTGATCTCTGACGCTGGGGTGGACGGCCTGGTCCTTATCAACCGGGCGGCACGGATCAAACTTGACCCGAGCACCGGAACAGCCTGGGCTGAGGCGGGCGCCTTGCTCTCCACCCTGGCCAGGGAATCGGTCGGGCTGGGTCTGGCGGGGCTGGAGTGGGCGGTCGGGCTGCCGGGAAGTGTCGGCGGGGCAATCGTGGGCAATGCTGGCGCCTTCGGCGGCGACATCGCTGCCGTGCTGCGGAGTGCTACTGTCCTTGGACCGGATGGGAATATCGTGGAAAGAGATGCTGAGTGGTTCGAATTCGAATACCGCGGCAGCCGGATTAAAAAGGCAGCAGGAGGGGAAAAGTACGCAGTGTTGGCCGCACAGTTTGCCCTGCAACCGGGCGAGCCGGAGCGGCTGATGGCACGTGCCGAGGAGATCATAGAGTGGCGCAGGACACGCCATCCGTCCGGTGCCACTATGGGCTCAACCTTTAAGAACCCCCCGAACAGCCATGCGGGCTATCTGATTGAGCTGGCGGGCCTGCGCGGATACCGTATCGGTGGGGCCAGGATTTCGGAGCTACATGGCAACTTCTTTATGAACACCGGCAACGCCACCGCACGGGATGTACTGGCGCTGATCGAGCACGCCAGAAACGAGGTTAAAAAACGCTTCGGCGTAGAGCTGGAACTGGAAATCGAGCTGCTCGGGCGGGAGGAAGAAGGATGAAGCGTAAACTCCGTGTCGGCGTCATCTTCGGTGGACGCTCGGGGGAACACGAGGTCTCCCTCATCTCTGCCCGTTCGGTGATGAACGCGATGGACAGAGATAAATACGAGGTGATACCAATAGGAATCACCAGAGATGGACGATGGATCGCCTCGGGAGATCCGATGAAGGCACTGATGGCCGGCGACGATGCCGCGAGCGCTCCCGCGCTACTGCCAGGTGACCCTTCCTGGCGCAGCCTGATGCGGCTTGAAGAACGGGGGCAGGCGCTGGAGGCCACACATCTGGCAGAACTGGATGTGGTCTTCCCCGTCCTCCACGGCCCCTATGGCGAGGACGGGACGGTGCAGGGACTTTTGGAACTGGCCGGCATCCCTTATGTGGGAGCCGGTGTGACCGCTTCGAGCCTGGGGATGGATAAGGCCATCTTCAAGGACTTAATGCGGGCCTGTGACCTGCCGGTCGTGGAGTACATGTTGATCAAACGCAAGGAATGGGATCGTGACCCTGAGGGCGTGCTTGCTGCGATCGAGGCACGCTTTGATTACCCCGTGTTCACCAAACCGGCCAACCTGGGCTCCAGCGTGGGGGTCAGCAAGTGCCACGACCGGGCCGGGCTGGCTGCCGGCCTGAAAGAAGCAGCGCGCTACGACCGCAAATTGCTCGTTGAGAGGGCCGTGCCGGCCGCGCGCGAGATTGAGGTCAGCGTTCTTGGCAACGACGATCCCATTGCCTCACTGCCGGGTGAGATCGTCCCCAGCCGTGAGTTCTACAGCTACCAGGCCAAGTATCTCGACGAGGGCGAGCAGGCCTCGAAGCTCCTGATCCCCGCTCCCATCTCGCCGGAGCTGACGGAGCGAGTGCGCGATCTGGCGGTGCGCGCCTACAAAGCGATTGACTGTGCCGGCATGGCGCGGGCTGACTTTCTGCTCTCGGGCGCGACAGGGGAGCTTTACATCAACGAGTTGAACACCATTCCCGGCTTCACTGCCATCAGCATGTACCCCAAGCTATGGGAAGCCAGCGGTATCCCTTACCCGGAGCTGATAGATCGGCTGATCGAGCTGGCTATCGAGCGCTACCAGGACAGGGAGCGCTCGGAGACCTCATATCGCCCTGACGTTTCTGCCGCTGATTGACACCACATTATGGAGTCAGGAATGCCGGTGAGAAAAAGCAAAGTGCGCAGGCGAAGGTACAGAAAGTTTGAGTCTGTGGGCACACTCATCCTGGGAGAGGTCTCTGCGAAAGCTCGCACCTCATCGTCCGCCCTGCGCCCGGCTCTGCTACTTATGGCGGGCATCGTGGCTGCACTGGCTGTGTGGATGGGGGTGGATGACCGTTTCTACATCCGCAGCGCTGATGTACAGGGGGCCAGGCGCACCCTGCCCGCAGAGATCTTCCGTGCCAGCGGCCTGCGGGGACTGCACCTGCTGTGGGTACGTCCGGCCAGAGCCGAGCAACATATCCTCAGCAGCCTGCCCACCCTGGAGAGCACCAGGGTGAAGTGCAGGCTCCGCCTGCCGGCGGAGTGTACCATCCTGGTCAGGGAGCGGCAGCCAAAAGTGGCGTGGAACGAGGGCCATATGGTGTGGTGGCTGGATGCTGAAGGGGTGATCTTTACCCCTTCGCCGACGGGCGGTGAAGAGGTCATGTGGACGGTAAGCGGCCCATTGCCCAGGGACAGGGACGGCCGCCTGCTCGAGAGCGTGCGCGTGGCACTAAACGAACTATGGGCGAGCGGAGCGGAGTTGCCAGCAGCGTTCGACTACGTGCCGGGCCGGGGGCTGACATTCATCAACCCACAGGGCTGGCGTGTCATCATCGGTGAGGGAACGGGGATGGAAAAAAGGCTCGCGGTGCTGAAGTGCCTGACAGCCTACCTGGAAGAGCGGGGCCTGTCACCGCGCTTTGTGGACGTGCGCTTTCCTGAGACGCCGTACTATTCGCTGGTCAATGACTGGTAAGACGGAATACGGAATACGCAATACGGAGTACGCATACGCACCCGCCTCCCGTATTCCGTATCCCGTATTCCGTAGTCCGTAACGCACAGATGAGGGCTCCGTGGAACGCACCATCGTCGGCATAGATGTAGGCAGCAGCAAAATATGCACCCTGGTGGGTGAGATCGGTGGGGATGGCAACACCCGCATCGTCGGCGTGGGTTTGGTGCCGGCACGAGGCATCCGGCGGGGGGCGGTGGTCAACGTCGCCGAAGCAACCACCGCCATCGCCGCATCGGTGGACCTGGCCGAACGCACCTCCGGCTACAAAGTCGAGCGGGCTTATGTAGGGCTGAGCGGCACGCACATCTCCTCTATGAACAGCCGCGGTGTGGTGGGCATCTCCCGACGTGAGCATGGCATTACACCAGATGATGTGGAGCGCGTGCTCGACGCTGCGCATGCCATCGCCATCCCTCATAATCAGGAGATCGTGCACGTCATTCCGCGCGGCTACATCGTGGACGGGCAGAGCGGCGTGCGCGACCCGGTGGGTATGCACGGCTTTCGTCTCGAAGTGGAGGCCCATATTGTGCTCGCCTCCGGCACCGCCATCCAAAACCTGGTGAAGTGTGTGGAGAGCACCGGTGTAGAGGTGGACCGGCTGGTGCTGGCAAGCATCGCTGCCGCCGATGGCGTGTTGATGGACAACGAACGCGAAATGGGAGTGGTCCTGGCCGACATCGGCGCCGGCACAACCGACATGGCGATCTTTATTGACGGCACTGTGTGGCACACAGTCACGTTAGGAGTGGGCGGCGAGCACATTACCAAAGACATAGCCATCTGCCTGCGCCTTCCTCCTGATGTGGCCGAACAGGTCAAGATCGAGTACGGACATGCCAATGCCGTACAGGTCCCTCACGACGAACGTTTCACCGTCTCCGGCATAGGAGGGGAAGGTCGCCAGGCGATCATGCGCTGGCAACTGGCGGAAATCATCCAGGCACGGGTGGAGGAGATTTTCTCGATGATTCAACAGGAGATCAAACGCTCCGGATACGATGGCCTGTTGCCGGCAGGACTGGTGCTCTGTGGAGGGACAGCCCAGTTGCCGGGCATCCAGGAAGTGGGGCGAGAGATACTCGGCCTGCCGGTGCGCGTTGGCTCGCCTCGCTCCATCTATGGACTTGTGGACCGGATTTCCAACCCGGCCCACGCTGTAGGCACCGGGTTGATGAGCTGGGGGTTGATGAGGGAACCGATCCCTCGCTCACGCAGGTCGGGATCGGACACGGGCAGCCGCCTGCTTAACTGGCTGCGCGTTTTCCTTCCTTAGAACCTGTCCGAATAAGCGGCATCCCTATGCCGCTTATACCGACGCATAGGGGAGCAGTGGGCGCAGCGCGTTGTGCCCCTACTCGAGGTGCCTGCGCGCGGCATTAGTGGTATTGAGCTTATGTATCATCATCGTGTATAAGTGCCAGCAGTTGCGTACTCTGGCGTAATCTGAGCAAGGAGGCAATAATATGGATAAGACATCTTACGAAGAAAGTTTTGCTCATATCAGGGTCGTGGGCGTGGGCGGTGGCGGCTGTAACGCCATCAACCGTATGATCGCCGAGGGGCTGAGCGGCGTTGACTTCATCGCGGTCAACACCGACGCCCAGGCGCTTATGCTCTCCAATGCACCCACACGGGTACGCATCGGAGATAAGCTGACACGCGGCCTGGGCGTGGGAGGGAAGGCCGATCTGGGCGCCAAGGCAGCGGAGGAATCCGCAGACGAGCTTTACGAGGTGCTCAAAGGCTCGGATATGGTCTTCATCACCGCCGGCATGGGGGGCGGTACGGGCACCGGCGCCTCCCCGGTTATCGCGCGCATCTCCAAGGAGATCGGAGCGCTCACCATCGGCGTGGTCACCCGCCCGTTCAGTTGGGAGGGCGCCGTGCGCACCGAGACGGCGCTGGCCGGCATCGAACAGCTCAAAGCGGCCGTGGACACCCTCATTGTGATCCCTAACGACCGGTTGCTGGAGATCACCGACAAGCGCGTCAGCCTTCAGGCAGCCTTCTCGATGGCCGACGACGTACTGCGTCAGGGAGTTCAGGGCATCTCAGAGCTGATCACCGTTCCCGGGCTGATTAACCTGGACTTCGCCGATGTGCGCACGATCATGTCCGAGGGTGGAGCGGCGTTGATGGCGGTCGGGCGCGCCAGCGGGGAAAACCGCGCCGTCGAGGCGGTGCAGCAGGCCATCTCCAGCCGCCTGCTCGATATTACGATTGACGGAGCACGTGGCATCCTCTTCAACGTCACCGGTGGGCCGAGCCTGAGCCTGTACGAGGTGAACGAGGCAGCCTCGATCATTAAACAGACTGCTCATCCGGACGTTAACCTCATCTTCGGGGCTGTCATTGATGAGAAAATGGGGGACGAGATCCGCATCATTGTCATTGCCACGGGCTTCGTGCAGGCAGAAAGCCGCTCCCGCCCGGTCCAGACGCGCACGACGGCTGCCGCCAGTGAGCCGATACGGATGCCGGTGGTCGCCTCGTTCGATAAAGACGACCTGGAAATCCCGCCATTCCTGCGCCGTCGGAGTTAGGAGTAGAGGCTGCAAGAGGGCGGGTAAATATGGCAAACTATATCCAGGTCATCACGACGGTCGAGAAGCAGGCCGATGGCCTGGCTCTGGCCCGGCTGCTTGTCGAAAGACGTCTGGCCAGCTGTGTCCAGGTCATCGGCCCGATCACCAGCATCTACCGGTGGCGGGGGGCAGTTGAGACGGCCGGAGAGTGGCTGTGTCTGATCAAAACCCGCGAGGACCTTTATGAGGCACTGGAAGCTGCCGTAAGAGAGGCCCATCCATACGAGGTGCCGGAACTGCTGGCTCTCCCCGTGGTGAAAGGGAGCAAAGACTACCTGGAATGGCTGGATGATGCTCTCAAACGGCAGTAGAGGAGCCTGCCGCCAGTGCGTAAGCGATCTGATTGTGTCGCACAATCAGCGGCTCCAGCTCTATTGTTGTAATTTGTCCTTCTTCCACGACCACCCGGCCGTTAATCACGGAGAGGTCAACCCGCTGAGGAGAGCAGAAGACGAGGGCAGCCAGTGGATCATGCAATGCCCCGGCGTAATCCAGCCGCTCCAGTCGGAAGCCAATGAAATCGGCGACCTTGCCCGGGGCAAGCTGGCCGATGTCGTCGCGTCCCAGCACTGCTGCCCCGCCTCGCGTTGCCAGCCACAGCGCCTCGCGTGCGCTCAGGCCGGGCATCCTGTGCTCCTGGTCCTCAGCAGAGTGCAGTGCTGCACTGACCCTCTGCAATAGCAGCGCCATACGCACCTCGGCCAGCATATGGGACGAGTCGTTGCTGGCTGAGCCGTCCACCCCTAACCCCACTTTTACCCCAGCGTCGAGATAAGCCCTGACCGGCGCAATGCCGGAGGCCAGCCGCATATTGGAACTGGGGCAGTGGCACACCCCGGTCCCTGTGCGGGCGAACAGCGCCACTTCGGCGCTATTCAAATGAACACAGTGGGCATGCCACACATCATCGCCCACCCATCCCAGCTCTTCCGCATATTCGACCGGACGACGGCCGAAGCACTCCAGACAAAAACGTTCCTCGTCTGATGTCTCAGCCAGGTGGGTGTGCAGACGTACACCATAGGAGCGAGCGAGCATCGCCGCTTCCCGCATCAGGTGCGGGGTGACGGAGAAGGGTGAGCATGGTGCAATGCCGATGCGCACCATCGCGCCGGGCGACGGATCGTGATAGGTTTCAATGGCCCGCCTCATCTCGCGCAGGATAGACTCCTCGTCCTCAACGAGACGGTCCGGCGGCAGCCCTCCCTGACTTTCCCCCAGGCTCATCGCGCCCCGGCAGGCGTGAAAGCGGATGCCGATCTCCTGAGCAGCACGGATCTCATCGTCAATGCGGCAGTCGTTGGGGTAGATGTAGAGATGATCCGATGTGGTGGTACAACCGGAGAGCAGCAATTCCGCCAATCCCACCATCGCGCTGACGTATATGGCCTCGCTGGTCAGTCCGGCCCATATCGGATACAGCGTTTTGAGCCATTGGAAGAGGGGGACGTCCTGAGCCGCAGGTAAGGTTCGCGTCAAAGTCTGGTAGAGGTGGTGGTGAGTGTTGACCAGCCCCGGCACAACGATCATACCACGCGCGTCTATGACACAGTCGGCACTGGGTGGGAGGTCGGCACTCGCGCCCACCTGTTCGATCACGTTGTCGCGCACAAACAATCCGCCGTCCCTGATGCAGCGTTCTCCCATGCCTTCCATTGTCACCAACAGGTCGGCGTGCTTAACCAGGAGGGTGGGCATAAAATTCCTCCACCACCACACCAGGTGACAGTCACCTGAAGGTGACTGTCACCTGTTTGGGGGTTAGGGGTTTAGAAGGGGATTTCGTTTGCGGCGATGTCAGGCGGTGCTTCCTCCTCTGCCGGCAACACCTCGGGCGCCTCAGCTCCCCGTGCGCCGATGAAGCGCACAGTCAGCGCAGTCACGTCAAAGCGGGCACGCGGCTGCCCGTCCTGTCCCTGCCAGACATGAGGCACGATTTGCTCTGAGTTACCGGTACCTGGCATACGGTCACCCCCGATGCGCCCCTCGATCAGCACGGGCCTTCCCTTAGTCAGATACTGATTGCACAGCTCCCCCTGTTTGCCCCAGACGGTGACATTCCACCACACCGTCTCATCCCGCTGCTGGCCGTCGCTATCTGTCCACCTGCGGCTGGTGGCTACGGAAAAGGTGGTGACCGGCTGTCCTGAAGGCGTGTATCTCATCTCGGGGTCGCGGCCCAGGTGCCCGACCAGGATAATTTTGTGGTACATAACTCTCCTTTCTTGGTTTGGACTCGCGGTTTGGAACAGGCGTGCATATATTACTCTAAAATTCTGCAAAGGGCAACTGTCCCATTAGTGTGCCCAATCTGCTCACAGGAGCAGGGCCGGTGCGCCGGGTTTCTCCGCCAGGCTGTCAGGGCTGGCGTCTGGCCTCGTGCCTTTCGCGCTCGGCCTGAATGGTGCGAATGCCGTTCTCGATGACCGTAAGCGCCCGCTTCAGTTCCTGCTCCAGATTGCAGAGCACTTCAAAGGCATACTCATCGGCGCCGATCTTTATTTTTTCGGCCTCGAGTTCGGCCTGCCGGCGGATCGCTGCGGCCCTTTCCTCTGCTGCGCGCGTGATGGAGTGTTCAGCCACCAGTTGAGCGGCTTCGCTACGAGCCAGGGAGATGATGCGCTCGGCCTCTTCCTGGGTCTGGGCCATTGTGCGCTCCCGCTCGCGGACGACCCGCTCAGCCCGCCGCACCTCTTCTGGTACGGAGATGCGCATCTGGTCAATCAGAGGCCAGATACGCCTCTCGTCCACCAGGCGCAGTCCCTTGAAGGGCAGGCGGGTGCTCTCCTTGATCACTTCTTCCAGGCGGTCCACCAGGTGCAAAATGTCCATGTTGGCCTCCGGTGTTTGGTGCTTATCCGGAAAACGTAACCGACGCATCCCTATGTGTCGGTACAAGCGGCATAGGAATGCACGGTTTTTCGGACAGGCTCTTAATCTCGCAGCGAGACAAGCGGCGTCGGCTCGCGGTTTTTTTCCAGCTCAAGCAGTTTGGCCTGCAGCGCAGAAGCAACGTGAGATGGTACCATCCTGCTCACATCTCCCCTGAGCAGTGCTATTTCCTTGACGATGCTGGCGCTGAGGAAGGCGTGGGATTGGCGCGTCATCAGGCAGACGAATTCGATCTCGGGCGCGAGCTGGCGGTTGGTGAGTGCCATCTGGTACTCAAGCTCGAAATCTGAGATGACCCGCAGCCCGCGCACTATGGCACGGGCGCCGACCTGCCGCGCAAACTCGACCGTCAGCCCGCTATAAGGAGCGACGCGCACGTTGGGGAGGTCGGCCAGCGCCTGGCGTGCCAGCGCCACACGTTCCTCTACAGTGAAGAGCAGGTTTTTCGCCGGACGGTCGTACACGGCCACGATCAGGGTATCGAAGATTTGGGCCGCACGGGTGGCGATATCTACATGGCCAAAGTGGATGGGATCGAATGTGCCGGGATAGATAGCTGTGTAGGCCAACTGTGCTCTCCTCTCCTCAGATGACGCTTACCTCGATTCAACTGATCTCTCCTCCCCCTTCCGCTTCTTTCCAGAACTGTGCGACCTGTCGGGCAAGTAGCTGATGGTCAGGATGAGCCAGTTGCGGATCATCTTTAAAAAGACGTTGCGCTGCCTGACGGGCGCTCTCCACCAGCCGCAGATCGGTGACGCTGGCCAGCCTCAGCTCCGGGAAACCCGCCTGCCTGGTGCCCAGAAAATCGCCCGGGCCGCGCATCTCCAGGTCCTTCTGTGCCAGTACGAACCCGTCAAGTGTGGACTCAATCGCCTGGAGTCTCTCCCGTGCTTCCGGAGCGGAGGAATTGGCGATCAGCAGGCAGTAAGATGGATGGCTGCCCCGCCCAACCCGGCCGCGAAACTGGTGCAGTTGGGCCAATCCAAAGCGTTCGGCCCCTTCAATCAGGATCACCGTAGCATTGGGTACGTCTATCCCCACTTCAATGACGGATGTGGAAACCAGAATATCCAGCTCTCCCTGGGCGAAGCGGCGCATGGTGCTTTCCTTTTCCTCCCCTTTCATGCGCCCGTGCAGCAATCCCACCCGCAGGTCCGGGAAGACGTGCTTTTGAAGCCTCTCGTATTCCTCAACGGCCGCTGCGGCCTCAATGCTCTCGGATTCCTCGATCAGTGGGCAGATGATGAAAGCCTGACGTCCCTGGGCGACCTGGCTGCGCAGGAAGCTATAAGCCCTCTCCCGCTCGGCAGGCATAACCACGCGGGTCGTGATCGGCTCGCGCCCCGGGGGCATCTCGTCAAGCACAGAGACGTCCAGGTTGCCCCAGATGGTCAGTTGGAGTGAGCGGGGGATCGGGGTGGCGGTCATTACCAGCAGATGAGGTGAATACCCCTTTTGGCGCAGTGCGGCTCGCTGGCGCACGCCAAAGCGATGCTGTTCGTCAATCACTGCCAGGGCCAACTCCTTAAACTGGACTCCTTCCTGGATCAACGCGTGGGTGCCGACGATGATGTCAATGCTGCCGTCGGCAAGGCCAGCATAAAGCTCATCCCGTTCGCGGGACGTGACGTTTCCGGTGAGGAGGCGGACTGTGGGTGGTTTGCCCGGCCAGTGTTCGAAGAGGCGGGTCAGAGTGTTGTAGTGCTGCTCGGCCAGGATGGCAGTGGGGGCCATCAGAGCAGCCTGGGTACCGGCTGCTGCGGCGAGCGCCAGTGCTGCCGCAGCTACCACCGTTTTACCCGACCCCACATCCCCCTGAAGGAGACGGTTCATCGGTCGCTCTGAGCGCAGGTCGTTCACGATCTGCTGGAGTACCCGTTGCTGTGCCCGCGTCAGCTTAAAAGGCAGGTTGTCAACAAAGCTTTGGAGCGCTGCCGTATCTATCCTTAGCGGCCGGCCGGGTTCCGCACGCCACTGTTGATACTGACGCAACAAACCGATCTGCAGCAGGAACAACTCGTCGAAGGCCAGTCGGTGACGGGCGCGTTTGAGCGTTGCCTGGCTTTCCGGAAAGTGAATCTGAGCCATGGCATCCCCCAGCCCCATCAGCTTTGCCTCCTGGATGATGGAGGGGGGCATGTAGTCGGTGAGCCGCCTGGACCAGTAATCTACCACATGTTTCATCAGATCGCGCAGCCATTTGGCGCTGATGCCCTGCACCAGGGGGTAGACAGGCACAATACGTGCCGTGTGGATCAGGTCATTGTCAAGCGGCTCCCATTCCGGCGAGCTGAAGCACAGGCGCCCCATGTACTCGTCCACCTTGCCGCTGACAGAGATATACTGACCACGTCTGATCTTATCGGCCAGGTAGGTCTGGTTAAACCAGGTAACGTCCACAAAACCGGTGCCATCAGAGAGTGTCACCCTGAACAGCTCCCCACCGCCGCGCGTGCGGCGCGTGCCGGCATCCCACACCTGGGCGATGATGGTAACCTCCTCTCCATATTCAAGGCGATTGATGGTCTTAAGCTGGGAATAGTCGTTGTAACGGCGGGGAAACAGGTAGAGCAGATCGCGTACGGTATGTACCCCCAGCCGGGCCAGCCGCCTGGCCTGCTTTGGTCCTACTCCCCGCAAGACTGTGACCGGAGCATCAAGGCCGGCATACTCCTTCTCAGGTCGGGGCTGAGTCCCGGCAGCCTTTTGCTCCGCGGGCGCGGCCCTGGTGGTGGGCGCCTGTTTGAGCAAGCCGTGCAAGGCCGTCAGTGCCTCTCTGCGAGCAGCACTATCAGGCAGGGCGCTGTAAGTACGTAACCTCCTGGCTACTTCTTCATACCAAGCTGAGGCTTCCATCCCGAATACCTGGCCTGCCTGGCGCAGCCAGGTGTCGGTGTACCTGGACAGGCCACCCACCATCGCCTTGTCCTCATAGCCCTTTTCTGCTTCCAGTTGAAGGATCTTGGTCAGCTTCTCAACCGGGTTGGCCATACCCTACCTGCCACTGACTGCTGCCACGCCCAATCCACGTGGCCCGACGTGAGCACCGACAACAGTGGTGACCACCACACTGATGAGCTTTTCCGGGGAGAACAAACCGGACAGCCGCTGACGTAACTCCTCCAGGTCGGGAGCATAGGTGTGAATCAGAGCCAGTCGCTCCAGTGGCCCAAGCGCCCGGACAAGCTCGACCAGCCTTTCGAGCGCCCGATGTCTGGTCCGGACTCGGCCTATATCTCTCACCTTACCCTCCACCACTTCAATCATCGGCTTGATATTGAGAAGCTCAGCAGCTCTGGTCCGTGCCCAACCGACCCTTCCACTGCGGCGCAGGTATTCAAGCGTATCGAGTATCGCGTAGACGCGTACACGTGGCCTCATCGCTTCCAACATGGCCAGAATACTTGCTGCGCTTTCACCTCTGACGGCGGCCTCGGCCGCCGCGATGACCATCCAGCCCAACCCCATCGTGACCTGGCCCGAGTCCACCACATGTACCCTGACTTCAGGTACTTCCTGTGCTCCCAGTTGGGCGACGCTGTACATTCCGCTCAGGCTCGTGGCGAGCACAATGGTGACAATCTCATCCGCCTCTACGCTCAAAGCGCGATACACATGGGTAAACTCATGAGGCGGCGGCACGGACGTAGTCGGTGGCACTGGAAAGGTGGGCAGTTGAGCGTAGAACTCCTCTCTGCTCAGCCCCCCCGGTGCGTCCCGGTAACTCAGATTGCCAATCTGCACATATGCCGGTACAACAGTGATACGCAACTGCTCCGCCACGTCGGGCGGCACGTCGGAGGTGCTATCAGTGACTATCCGCACCTGTTTCATCAGGACGTCGCCCTTCTATCCTTGCCTTCGTACACCACCAGCCCTATCCCATCAGGGCCGATATGGGAAGCCAGCAGCGGCCCATATGGTACAACAAGGAACTCTTTCCCCGGCAGGAGGGACTCCAGCCTTTCCCTGAGCACTCTGACATCCTCCGTGCGAGCAGCATTACTGCGGAGAATAGCGATACGCTCTATATGTGAGAACTCGCCGACAAACTCGATCAACTTGTCCAGAGCCCGCTCGCGGTTGCGTGCCTTTTCCATTGGGATAATACGTCCCTCCTCGATTGCCAGGAAGGGACGAATTCCGAGCATGGTGCCCAGAACGGCCTGAGCCGGGCTGATGAGGCGGCTGCGCTCCAGGTAGTCCAGGGTCTCAGTCACGCAGACGATATAGATGCGCGGGATCAGCCCTCTTACCTGGCGCATAATCTCAGTCATAGAGGCAAATGTATTGGCCAGTCTGGCTGCCTCTTCCACCAGAATGCGCAGCCCCAGGGATAATGTTTCCGAATCCATGACCGCAATATCGCAGCGTCCCATGAACTCACGGGCTGCCCTTTCAGCCTCCCGACATACCATGCTAAGGCTGGCAGATGAGTGTAGTGAGATGATTTTATCAGATTGACGTGTAAGCTCACCATAGATACGCCGGAACTGGGCAGCGGTTGGCCCGATAATAGAGAGGTGTACCCTCTCACTGGCCATACGCAGCAGTAATTCCTCATCGTTAAGATTGATACCGTCCTGGTAAACCTCCTCTTTTCTTCCATCCCTGCTGCTGACGCGTATGGTCATGGGCACCACGGTGATACCCAACTCCCCGGCAACTTCCGGCTCAATAGCGGCTGCACTATCGGTGACGATCAGTACTTTGGACACGGTACCCCCTATTCCACTGAGAGAATGTAGGGATAATGAGGTTGACCTCCAGCCACGACCTCGACTTCCTGATCGGGCCACTCCTGGGCTATCAATTCAGCAAGCGCCCGGGCCTCTTCATCGCTAACGTCTTCCCCATAGTAAAGGGTGATAATTTCCTTTTTTGAGGCGTCCATTTCCCGGAGCAATTTCCTGGCCACTTCTTCTATACTTGCACCGGAGACCTTGAGCTCGTCGTCATACAGGCCAATGAACTCACCGGAGTTGACGGTAACGCCGTTGATAGTGACCGAACGGGTGGCGGTGGTGATCTCGCCCGTGCACACCTGTTTGATCGCTTCACTCATCACGGCCACATTCATTTCCAGATCGGCCTGCGCGTTGAGTGCAAGCAGGGCAGCAATACCCTGGGGTATGGAACGGCTTGGCACGACGGCCACCTTCTTGGAACTGAGCGCGCTGGCCTGCTGAGCGGCCAGGATAACATTGCCATTGTTAGGCAACACAATCACCTGGCGGGAGGGCAGGCTCTCGATAGCTTCCAGCAATTCCTGAGTGCTCGGGTTCATCGTCTGGCCGCCGTAGACGATTGCCCCGGCGCCAAGGCTTTGAAATACGTGTGCCAGCCCATCACCCATTACAACGGCCACGACGCCCGGTTCCCTGGGAGGCGACGGCGGAGGCTGAACCGCAGCAGGCCCCTCACGCCCGGCGATGAAGTCCCGGTACTGGGCCTGCATATCCTCGACTACAACCTCACGCAGAGAGCCAAGGCTGGCACCGTAGCTGATAGGGATGCCCGGATCGAGGACGTGGACGTGTACTTTGACCAGCGTCGGTTCACCCACTACCAGGGGACACTCCCCCATGGCAGCGATGCGCTCACGGATCGCCTCCACGTCAAGTCCCTGGCCGGCAATGAGGAACTGGACGTCGTAGCCGTATCCGGCCTCACCAGGGGCAAGCCCGGTAGTGACCAGGTCCACCGCCCCGCTCAGCTCCAGGTCCTGGGTCACAGGCTCTCCGCGCATATAGCGCAGCATCCCCTCCAGGATCACCGCCAGGCCCTGGCCCCCTGCGTCCACCACACCGGCCTGTGCAAGCACCGGCAGCAACGCCGGGGTCATTTTGACCGCTTCACGGGCGGCGACCACCATGCGCTCGAGGATGTATACCAGGTCCTCTGTTTCCTCTGCTACACGGGCGGCCTCGTCGGCTACGGCGCGGGCTACGGTGAGGATGGTCCCTTCAACCGGCTTGACCACCCCACGGTAAGCGGTTGCCGCCCCTTCCTGGCAGGCTGCGGCCAGGTCCCTGGCCCGGTAGACCTCCTTTTCGTCCAGGCTGCGCGCGAAACCCCGCCAGATCTGGGAGAGGATAACACCCGAGTTGCCCCGTGCTCCCATCAGTGCCCCGTGGGCCATCTGGCGCGCAACCCGTCCCACATTCCGCTCCGGCGAGTCTTTAATCTCGGCCCATGCTGACTGCATGGTCAGCACCATATTGGTGCCGGTATCACCATCCGGCACCGGATATACGTTCAAAGCATTGATGGCAACCTGATGGCGCTGAAGCCACGCCAGTGCTGCCCTGATCAACTGTTTGAAGACCTGTCCGTCCGCGCTCAGACGTTTATCTCCATAAGTAGCCGGTACGCTGCTCTCAATCACCACGTGAATCTCTCTAATCTACGCTACTGACACGCAACCCTTCGACATGGACGTTCACTTCGGCTACAGGAACGCCCAGGGCACGCTCGACACTGAATTTTACCACATTCATTACACTCTGGGCCACGGCGACTATACGCGTGCCGTACTCAATGATGACGTAGACGTCAATGAAAATCCGCCCATCCTGAATACGCACATCAATACCACGTCTATGCTCCCTGGAGAGGACCCCAACGATCCCAGAGGCCAGGTTTTTGTCAGAGGTGCCCACCACCCCGTAGCAACTCAACACAGCCTGATGCGCGATGCTGGCTATGGCTGCGAGTGAAACTTCTATACGTCCCAGACTCGATCTCTTTTCGGGCATAAGCATTACCCTCCGGTCCCTGCCAGACTTAGAACCTATCCGAAAAACCGTACAAGCGGCATCCCTATGCCGCTTATACCGACGCATAGGGATGCGTCGGTTACGTTTTTCGGATAGGCACTTAGAACCTATCCGAAAAACCGTACGCATAGGGACGCGTCGGTTACGTTTTTCGGATAGGCACTTATAACTGTGCTGCGCTTGCAACCTCAATGTAGGACAACTGCTCGCATGTCCTACACTCACACTGTTTGCGTTAAAACCCTTGTTGTGGTATGATAGGCAAACCTGTCAAGCTTTCGGAGGTGATAAACGGTATGGCAAAATGTGCGGTATGTGGCAAGAGTACACAATTCGGGCATAATGTAAGCCATTCTAAAGTCGCAACCAGGCGTCAGTTCAGGCCCAACATCCAGATGGTACGGATCGAAATTGCAGGCACCAGGCGTCGGGCTTACGTATGCACCCGCTGCCTGAGAACGCTGAACAAGGAACGCCAGGCCGACTGAGTTATCCGATACCCCGCGAGTACTAAACAACACGGATTTCCGCAGCGACACTGCGGAAACCCGTGTTTTTTGTTTTTCCAGTAGGGGCGCACGTTACCTGTATCCGCGCCTGGTGTGCCCGCCACCTGCACCCTGATCGCGCAATTTTCCACTGTTAACTATCGCAATCAACTGGCCCTGAGTACGTCAGCAGCTAAAACGTCCCTGCGCCTCTCGGCCGACCGACGTATTGCCCTGATCGCCGCCGCAACACCTTCTGGCGCCTGGAAGATAGCCGTTCCAGCCACCAGCACTGTGGCGCCAGCAGCGGTGAGCAATGCAGCCGTTTCCACATCTACTCCGCCATCCACCTCCAGTTCAGCATTGCTACCTGCCTCTTCCAGCATTGCCCGCACCTGTCTCACCTTATGCAGAGTTCGCCCGATCAATTTTTGTCCGCCGAAACCGGGGTCTACCGTCATCACCAGCACCAGGTCCACGTCCTCCAGTATTTCACTGATCGCACAGGCCGGAGTGGCGGGATTCAGGGAAATGCCTGCCCTGACGCCAAGTGCACGGATGCGTTCCAGCACGCGATGAACATGCGGCGTGGCCTCGATGTGGACGGTCAGGATATTGGCGCCTGCCTCTGCGAAGGCAGAGACATACTGCATCGGATCGCTGATCATCAGGTGCACGTCCAGCGGTACGTGCGTAATGTTGCGCAGGCAGCGTATTACCGGCGGCCCAACAGTGATGTTTGGCACAAAATGGCCGTCCATCACGTCCACGTGAATGTAATCCGCTCCGGCAGCTTCTGCCCTTTCTATTTCCTCAGCCAGGTGAGAGAAGTCCGCGGCCAGGATTGAGGGAGCGATCTTTATGTAATCACTCATAGAGAGATATGATACACCGGGTCGTCAGATTTGACAACTTTGGAGTAGCGGGCGGGTGTCCGTCATATTTTTGCATGCTCCGGCTCAAGCCGGTCTCCAGACCACGCCCGACGCCGCACCACCAGCCACAGTGTAGGGCAACTGCTAGCAGTTGCCCTAAAACCGTCTCGTGCAAAAAGTGACGAACACCCGCAGCGGGCTGGCCGCCCGGCTCTCACACGGGCGCCGGGAAGGTATTCGCGAAATAACTTAGTACCTATCCGAAAAAAGTAACCGACGCATCCCTACGCGTCGGTATAAGCGGCATAGGGATGCCGCTAGTACGGTTTTTTCGGATAGGCTCTAAGAGCCTATCCGGGAATCGTAACCGACGCATCCCTACGCGTCGGTATAAGCGGCATAGGGATGCCGCTAGTACGGTTTTTTCGGATAGGCTCTAAATATCAGCGGTTCTCGAATCTGAACCCGTGCCCGCGGACGGTGATAATGTACTGATGGTCAGGATCCAGCGCAGCGATACGCTCACGCAATCTGCGGACCAACGCATCAATAGCCTGCTCGGAGACCCCGAGGGCCTCCTCCTCGGACCACACGGTGGCGACGACATCTTCGCGTGAGACGACCTGCCCTTCGTTATCAAGCAACAGCTCAAGCAACCGGTACTGCGCCGGGGAAAGCGGAGGGGTCAGCTCGTGCCCCCCGACGAATACCTTCCTGGCCGCTTTGTCAATGCGCAGTCCGCGGTTGGGACCTTCCAGTTCCAGGGGCAGGGTTGCGTCAGCTCCGACAAAGCCCATTTTGACACACAGCGCAATCTGGATTTCATCGCCATCTTTAAGCCGGTAAGGCTTATCCCCTATCTCCTGGCCGTTTACGTAGGTGCGGTTTTTGCTTCCCAGGTCTCGCAACAGGTATCCTCCATCGTCCCGCTCTATGCATGCATGGTGACGCGAAACCTGGCGTTCGGGTAAAATCACATCGCAATCCGTGCCGCGGCCGATCAGTATATAGTCCCGGTCTATAATCCACCGTTGTCCCTCAAGTTCCCCCTCATAGACGATCAGCATAGGCATATCCTGATGTATCATACTCCACCTCCTGCGATCGCAGGCCCGGCCCTGCGAGCAGACGGGTGCCCGTCATATTTTTGCATCCGCTGGCTCGGGCCGGTCTTCAGACCACGCCCGACGCCGCACGACCGGCCACAATGTAGGGCAACTGCTCGCAGTTGCCCTACAACTGACGTCGCCACGGCCAGCCATAGCCTGCTCTCGCTCTCTTCTCGCGCAAAAAAGTGACGGACACCCCGAGCAGACACCTGTCTTGACAGAATCGGCCTTATCACGTATGATGGTGTACCATACGCCGCATCCGGGAGAAGAAGAAGGCCATGGCTCGTCTGCTCGAACCAGGGACCGTCCTGCGCAGACGGTATAAAATTATTGCCCCTGTTGGCCAGGGTGGTATGGGGGCGGTCTACCGTGCCGAAGACCTCCGCCTTGAGGGCCGCATTTGTGCGGTAAAAGAGATCCGACCGGATCCGGATGCCTCACCGGAGGAATTGGCACAGGCACAGGAGCAGTTCCATCGGGAGGCCTCCATCCTGGCACGCCTGGACCACCCCAACCTCCCCAAAGTCTCAGACATCTTCACCGAACGCCAGCGGGAATATCTGGTTATGGATTTCGTTGAAGGACCGGACCTGCGTCAGTTGATGGAACAGAAACGTCTGCAGGGCGAGTTCCTGGATGAGCGCATGGTTCTGCAGTGGGTGGAGCAGTTGTGTGACGCACTGGAGTACCTCCATAGCCAGAACCCGCCTGTGCTCCATAGGGACATCAAGCCGGCCAACATCAAGCTGACTCCTGGCGGGTTGATCAAACTGGTGGATTTTGGTCTGGCTAAACTGCTGGCGGCCGATGACTCAAGCACCATCACCGTGTTGCAAGGCCGTGGCACACTTGCTTATACGCCGCTTGAGCAGTACGGTGGGGACACCGGCCACACCGACGTGCGCTCCGATATCTACTCGCTGGGCGCGACGATCTACCATTTGTTGACCAATCAACCACCAGCCGACGCCAGGCAGCGCTTCCTGAATCCTGACGCTCTTATCTTCCCCCGGGCAATCAACCCCAACATTTCCCCCGCCACCGAACGCGCCATCCTGGCAGCCATCGCCATGCATCCCGAGCCGCGTCCTCCCAGTGTGGCAGCCTTTCGGGAGTTGCTGCACGCCAGCAACTCTTTTTCCTCTCACTACATCCTGACGCCTCGACAGGAGGAATGGTATCGCGCCGTGGTTGACAACCTCGGCCTGATATTACTGGCCGGGTTAATGCTCCTCCTGGCAGTGTTGGTGACCCTTCTTTAGATAAAGCTCGCGCGCCTGGCCTTCTGTCAACAGGTTGACTATGTGGGACGGCTTTTCCGGACACCGTCCGGCGGGCCGGGAAGCCTGTTCCGCAGGCCGGCCTCCAACGGCAACCATCGTAGTCAGGAGTGGTCAGAGTCTCGCTCCTACAGGGTAATTACCTACCCGGCTGCCTGCCGCCGTGTGCCGATTGGAAATCGACCTTTAGATTCCTGCGCCGACGCGGAGACAGCGGTCGGCGCAGGCCGACCGCTGGCCGAAGGCCCAAAGTGGGCGACTTCAGTCGGCAGGGGTAGGCAGTTACCCTACAGGAATGGGCCAGACCGACGCTTCGGTCCGGTTATGCGGGCGAGGGTGATTGGCACCGCGCCACCCAGTAGCGTCACCCCACCGGCCATCCATACGCCCATCTCACGTAAACGCACCATCACAGGCCACTGCAAAGTGTAGAGCACATACATCATCAGACCAGTAATGCCACACCACAACGCCAGGCGCATGGCCTGACTGATTGATCTGTGCCTGGTCCAGCCGAAGTGATACCCCGCCATAGCAATGAGGCCAGCTCCCACTATCGCCAGGAGCAGGTCCAATAAGCCGGCTTTCCGTACCCTGCCTGTCCCCTCCTCCGCTCCTTCCTGAGCAGGCCATGGAGTCGGAACCACCGTTTGTTCCACTCCAGGCAAAGGCTCCGGGGTAGGTGAAGAGGTGGGTGATGGAACAGGGGTAGGTGGCAGCGGTGTGGGAGTGGGGGTAAGTATGATGGCCGACTCCCCCTCCGATATAGTGATCTGGAGCACAAGTGTGCGTGGCACAGGGTCTGCCTGGACAGAGATGTCAAGCTGACCTGTACGGTCCAGCATGACCACCGTCTCCGCCACACCGCCCCGTGTCAATGCCACAACCGAGCGCTCAAGCCCCTCACGGGGGTAGGAGAGGATGAACTGGACAGGGGTACCATCTGGTACAGGATGATCGTTATGATCAACTATGACGCCGGTGCGCAATCTCAGCCCATCGCCTACCCCAACGCGTGGAGACTCCAGAGTAGGGGTGACGACAGTGGTCGGCTCAGGCGTGCTCCCGGCTTCTGGCGTGGGTTTCTCTTCCGGGGACGACTTGATGATTTCATATTGGAGGGTCAGCATCTGATCCGGAGCCGGCGAGACCTGGGTCAGCAAATCGTAGTTTATGCCGGGCACGCTGACCGGCGAGGCGCCCGTCGGCACAAATTCGCCGAACAGTGCGCGCACCAGAGCCTCGATAAACAGCCCTGAGCGGCTGTAAGCAACGTAATAAGCGCTCAATTTGCTGATCTCGGTGGCATCCAGATAATAGGGTGCATCACAGGCCAGCACGACCAGGTATGGCCTGGGACGCAGCGCATCAGCTCGCTCGGCCAGGAAGCGCCGCACCACAGCCGATGATGACTGATCGGATAAAGGATTGATTATGACGAATATGATCCAGTCCGCGCTCCCGATGGCCGTCTCGATAGGAAGCGGCAAGGTGGGGGTGATGGTCGCTTCAGCCGGAGGAGCGGGGGTTGGAGGAGGCATGTTCAGATACGCCTCAAGTTGTTTGAATGTAAAGCTGGAGATCAGTGACGGGTTGATCTGCCCGGTCGCCTCCGGGCCATAGAGGCGCAGGATCGTGTCCTGTACCGCCAGCCGGTCAATGTAGGGAACCGGCGCACAGGTGGCACACGGTTTGCCTTCGCGGCTGTCAGTAAATATGACGATCCGGTCCTCAAAGGTTGGAATAACTGTGAACAGGTCTGGTGCGGGAGGAGAGATGAGGGTCACGGCATCGCGGGCGATAGAGGAGAGGATTTCACCGTGTCCTCCCACCTGCGTGCTGACCGTCTCCGGATCGGGACGGACGGTGTCAAGTGTAAAGTGGTCGCCGTAGAGCTTCAATTTCAGGCGCAGGATGCGCGCTACCGCAGCATCCACCAGCGCCTGGAAGGCGGGATCGGATTCATATTTATCCTCAAAGAAGGTGAGGGTGGATTCCACGTTGGCTATCCGCTCTTCCCAGCTCGTATCAAGCGCGAACTGGGAGAGGATGAGAACATCGTTTCCTGCAAGCAAAGCATCCTGGGCAATACGACGTCCGTTGAAAGTCTCTTCTTTGGGGTCATAAAACCGACGCAGGGCGCGTAATCCCAGGCTATCGGCCACGACTATTCCACCCTGCTCGCGCCATGCAGATAGTTCCTGGAGTCCCAGCAGCCGTCGAAGTGCCTGGCTGTCCACACTTACCGGAGCGGTTGTGGTAAACCGGCCACCCTCCAGCCCCCGGAAGCGGATGTGAGAGACCATCAACCCGTCTGGACGGGCCAGGGGGTCCTCAGCCTGGGCAACGGCTGCGAAGGGGAGCAGATCAACCTGGCGTAGCTTATCCAGTGTGCGCTGGACGGTGGAGACTTCCTCGTTTAGCGAACGATCAGCGGTTCCCAGGCCGGGGAAATGCTTGGCGATCACCGCCATTTTTCCCTCAGCACCGACATGGACGCCTCTGATGTAGGCTTTGCCCATCTGCCCCACCCAGAACGGCTCGCCGCCGAAAATGCGCACTCCCAGATCGCCGGAGCTTTGAGGACGCGGATTCTCGACCACGTCCAGCGACGGCCCCAGCAGCAGGTTTATCCCCATAGCCCGCAGTTCCTGCCCCACGATCTGCCCCACCGCCTCAGCGTAGGCCGGATTCCAGGTGGCACCAAGTGCCATCTCGGCCGGGATGGGTGTCACGCCGTTAGCAATAGCGGTGAAGGGCATGCCGTTGCCTTCGTGGTTGACGGCTATGAAGAGGGGGATGAATGGGGTGGAAGAAACGGTCCCCGTCCCGCTGATCGAACGGGAGGCATCCCAGGCAATGGTCTGGAGCTGGCTGACAAGTGTGGCTACCTGCTCAGGTGTATTACCTTCGTTGATAATATTGTTGTTCTCGGGCAGGAGCACCACACCGCCGATATGATAGTCGCGGATCAACCTGGCGATGATCGAGTCATCGCTTGCTTCGTGGCCAGGAAATGTGACCAGAAAGAGTTGCCCCACACGGGCCGCGCCAGACATACCGGCCATCAGCCGTGCAACAGCGTCCTCCTCCTGCGCCCGTGATGGTCTGCCCAGAGGAAGCGGCACCAAAAGGGCTATAACTAAGGCCCATCCAAGCGCTCTTCTCATCTCTACCCGCTGTAGCGGAAGCCTTCTATGCCACAGAGGCCTTACTTTTGGGGTTCAGTGGTCTCTTCTTCCTCGTCTTCCCACCCGATAATCCAGACGCACAGCCCGGCCAGACCGATGGTCGCTATGATCAAAGCTGCCCACTGACCGGGCAACAGGCCAACATCGCGGGCAGACCAGACCAGGATGGCTACCATCCCTACGGCCAACACTGCCCAGGCCAGTAAACGCGGATGACGGGTGGCGAAGTTTTTCAAAGCCGACATAATGATACCTCCTCGTTCGGTGTTCAGTTAACAGGTTGCAACTCGCCTCGCTATATCGGGCGGAGCACCCGTTTTTCGCGCAGTTTCTTCAACATCACCGTCTCGTTGGCCTGCAGTCCCCCTTCCTGGGCCGCTTCCTGCCATGCTTTCGGCAGCTCTGAGACGATGTGAGGTTCATAGCCGAAATTCCTGTAGAATCGCACAAGGGCCGGGGGAGTGGGGCGAGGGAGGAACAGGATCGCCGCTTCGCATTCCAGCACACGAGCTTCCCTTTCCATCTGGGTAAGCAGCGCCCGACCTATGGGCTCGCGCTCGTCCGCCGGCCCGATGAGGAAGTCGGTCACCCGCGCCACAAGGTTTTCGATCTGCCAGCCGAGCATCCCCACGAGCGTCTCACCGCGCTCGGCCAGCAGGAAGCCGACGGTGCCGAAACGTTCGATGACCGCCATATCGTCTACTTCCTTTCGGCCCTTCAAAGCGCTGTTGATGAAGGCAGCGATCTTTTTCGCGTCTGCCGGCCTGGCCCGGCGCACTCTGATCTGCGACTGTATCATCATGTCCTGCTCCTCCAGGAAAGTTAGAGGGGATGCCGGCCCTCTGTGATAACCAGGCCGGTCGGCGATTATTATACTCGCATTGCTCCCTTTGCGGAAGAGTCCTTTTTCAGCCGGAGCATCCGCGCGTGGAAGACTTCATAAGCCGTTCCCAAGCGCACCGCACCTGAGCGCGTGTGTGAGAAAGCGGACCGGAGTTGTCAATGACCACATCGGCGCGGGCGATTTTCTCCTCTTGCGGCGGCTGCGCCTGCATACGCAGCAAAGCCTCAGCCCGGCTCAGGTTACGCTCCGCCATTATGCGCTGCAACTGCTGCTCCGGCCTGCATATCGTGACCCACAGGCTGTCATAAGCATCGGCCATGCCGGACTCTATCAACTTGATGGCTTCGACCACTACGGCCTGGGCGGTAGAAGCGGCAATGCGCTGCTCGATAGCCGCGATGACGGCCGGGTGAACGATCCGCTCCAGAGATGCCAGCGCGTGGGGGGCGGAGAACACGAGGTCCCCCAACCGCCTGCGGTCAATCTCACCGTCGGGAGCGAGGATGTGGGGGCCGAAAGTTTCGACGATAGCGTTGTACACAGGCGTACCGGCCTGCATTACCTGGTGAGCCACCCGGTCCGCGTCAATCACTTCCGCACCCAGTTCGGCTAACATCCGCGCCACAGTGGACTTGCCTGTGCCGATGTTACCTGTCAGACCGATGAGTATGGGGCGTGTGAACTCAGGATTCATCCATCTACGTTGCAAACGTGCCGGCCGCCGGCGTCTCGGGGCCAGCGAGGTTTTACCCGAACCTTTGGAACTGCTCAGGGCGATACGGGCGTCATAGAGATCTCAAGCGGCGCTTCCTCGAAAACGTCCTGGAGCCATATGATTTAGCCAGCTCACTTGCCGTCGGGTCAGACATAGCATATGAATTATACCACGGGGCATGGGTAAGCCAAAGAAGATAAGTCCGTAGTCCGCAGTCCATAGTCCGTGGTCCTGAGTCAACGACCGGTGAGCGTCACGAGTTTGGGACATGGTTCTGAGTCACCGCTGTGGCCTGTTGTGTTGGTGTCGGGCACAGTCTGGAGATTGGACCGAGCCTCAGGCAGCGCATCGGCACAGGTCGACCACTGGGGCGGAATGCCTGAGGGGACTGATGTCAATCAGCCTGAGTTACACACGTGGTATGGTGTGGGAGAATATGCGTCCGCGCGCCTGATTGTGGCGCTGGCCCCGGCGAGCTTCAACAAGCCTTACATCAGGGCATCTGGGGGTGTCCACCGTATCACAAAGTCTGAGGATATGTGGATAGCCACCGGACTACCGCCTGCAAGGCCCCCAGAGCAACTGTTCACGGATTGCCAGGTCGGTGCCACGTATTTTGAACGCCAGATCGGCAGCGATGTTACGCATCAGACGATAGCCTAAATCAGGATCGGCGTCGCATAGCCTGAGGAGTTCATCACGAGGAATGGCGAGGAGCAGCGTCTTTTTCGCGGCACAGCGCGCTGATGCCGAGCGCAACCCCTGGTCCACCAGTGCCACCTCACCAAAGGTCTGACCTCGTCTGATGGTAGCAATCGTCATCGGTTCGGGGGTCCGACCGGCGAGGGCAGATTGAATGATGGCCGGGCTGACGAGAATCTCTACTGTGCCGCTGGCGACCACATACAACTCATCGCCACCGCTGTTTTCTTCGAAGATAACTTCTCCTTCTGCAGGGACTACCTCCGAGCAGATGGAGGCTATTCTTTCTAATTGAGCTTCTGTCAGATCGTAGAAAATATCCGCCTGTCGCAATATATTTACATACTCAGTGACCTTGCTTTTCCTTTCGGCCATGGTACCCCCTTGATAGTGGTGAATCGAAGTCAAGCCGTAGATTCATTGCCAGACGTTTCAGCCACGTCGTCCAGCACTCCCCCTGCCTGTGGCGGATATTCCTCAAACCCAGATTGGCTCGGTGCTACAATTTTACCACTCTTGCACTGTGAGAGCAACCCGGCGCTTATCTCAATAGCCAGCGCCGTACTGTGCTCCCGACAGCACTGTACCCCGGCATTGCGAGCTTTCAGCCTTTCCGTTTCCTGGTTGTAAGAGTCCGAAATTGGCCTGCAAGCATACCGGGCAGGTATCCGGTGATGTGGGTCCCAACCTCTATATGTTCCTCACGCTCGATCACTCCGCGCTGGTGGAACAGGTCTACCAGATTGCCAGCCTGATAGGGGATCACAACATCCAGCCAGACCATTTGTGATTCCAGAGCCTCCTCAACGCAGGCCAACAGTCTGTCCACTCCGGCGCCACTCAGTGCGGAGATGGGCACGTAACGAAAAATCGGCGCGGTCAACGAATGGTTCAGCCTGGTTACCAGTGCATTGACAGCATCCGGCCCGGATAACAGGTCAACCTTGTTCAGGGCCAGGATGACGGGCCTCCCGGCAGCACCGATTTCCCGCAGTGTCTCCTCAACCACTCTGGCCTGACGCCCGGCCTGGGGATGCGTGATATCCAGTACATGTACAAGCAAATCGGCTTCAGCTACTTCTTCGAGCGTGGCACGGAAAGCGGCTATCAGGTTGGCGGGCAGTTTCTGGATGAAGCCAACGGTGTCCGTGAAGAGGACCGTCCCGCCGCGCGGCAGGGATACCCTGCGGGTGGTCGGGTCAAGGGTGGCAAAGAGCATATCCGCGACAGGGACATCGGCACCAGAGATAGTATTGAGCAGGGTGGACTTGCCAGCGTTGGTGTAGCCTACGATAGCAACGGTTGGCACCCCAATTTTGCGCCGTCGCTCGCGATAGTGTCCCCGGTGTGCACGCACCTCTTCGAGTTCACGTTTGAGCTGACTGATACGTCTGCGGATTACCTGGCGGTCGGTCTCCAATTGCGTCTCGCCCGGGCCACGCACACCGACACCCCCTGTGCTGCCGCCAGCCCGTCCACCAGCCTGACGCGCCAGGTGAGTCCAGGCACGGGTAAGGCGGGGCAGCCGATATTCGTACTGCGCCAGTTCAACCTGAAGAGCCCCTTCGCGCGTATGAGCATGCTGGGCAAAGATGTCGAGGATCAGAGCGGTGCGGTCAAGCAGCTTGAGCTCGTCCCCCAGCGCTTTCTCCAGCTCGCGATGGTGGCGCGGTGATAGTTCATCGTCGAAGATAACCACACTGGCAGCTTTCTCCGCGACCTGCTGGACTACTTCCTCGACCTTGCCAGGACCAATGAAAGTCGCCGGGTTGGGGCGCTCAAGCCGTTGTACGGTCTGCCCCACCACTACCAGACCGGCCGTGCGCGCCAGTTGGGCCAGTTCGGCCAGCGACTCTTCTACTGGCCAATCGCTGCCAGATTGCCACTCTACTCCTACCAGGAGAGCACGCTCCTGGGGTGGTCCGGTCGGTTCAGGTACTTTAATAGTGCACCCCTTAAAAGTCCGGGCAGGATTTGTTCTCTCCGATTAGCCTGACCTCGCTTGCCGAGATAGCGCAACGGAAGCCTACGTTACTGAAGAACAGAAAGTCGCCATCAAGCCGGGCGGTACAACGCGCACGATCCAGGTCGTTCAGCCAGGAGCCTCCGCGCAAGACCCTCCATCCCCCAGCTTTCAGACTTTCACGCCCGTCGTTGGGGTCGTAGGGATAGGGGCGGAAGAGGCTGCTGGTCCATTCCCACACGTTGCCGACCATGTCGGCAACCCCGGCAGGGCTATCGCCCTGGGGGGAATATAAGTCTACCGGGGACGTGCCATTGATGCCCGTCTCTCTGGTATTGCAACGTTCCAGCAGGAATTCGTTGCCCCACGGCCAGCGACGTCCATCTGTACCGCGCGCGGCTCGCTCCCACTCCGCTTCTGTGGGCAGCCGCTTGCCGGCCCAGGCCGCGTATGCCTGCGCGTCCTCCCAGCGTACAAGCACTACCGGATGTCTCTCTTTACCAGGCGGCGGAGTCCTGGTCTCCGGATCCCAGTTATACTCCTCCAGATTGGCCCACTCCACTTCGTAGTAGGGGACAGGATAGCCTGTGGCGTCCACAAAACGTTTGTACTCCTCGTTGGTCACCGGATAGCGGTCAATGTAGAAAGCCGCCACATAGACGGTGTGGGCCGGGCGCTCGTTTTCGCGGCTTTCGTCGCTGCCCATTATAAAGCTTCCAGCAGGGATGTAAACCATTTCTTTGCCATCTGGTTTCCAGATGATGGTGTGACCGGTCTCTCTATCGTTCTGTGACATGTCTGACCTTTCAATGCCTGGTCGGCCAGGCAGGTTTTTGCTCGAGGGCCTCTTCTACATCGTAAGCCAGCACACATCCTCCCAGCCATAGATGATCGCCAGGGCCAAGCATTTGGAGATTATCTATCGAGATACGTACACCGTTGAGTCTGGTGCCATCAGCGCTGCCCAGGTCCTGCACGTAGTGTCGTCCTTCTCTGGCAATGATCTTGACATGCCGCCGCGCGACCACCCGCGCGACTTCACGTATGGTACCCAGGTCTATATCAGGGAAAAGTCCTACCACCGGGTCTCCCCGTCCCACCACCACTTCTCCATACGATGGCAGCGGGAAGCGCTGGCCGGTGAAGGCAACCCTCAGGTACGCCTGAGGCAGTGGGCCGTCCGGTGTAATCATAAGGTCCGGAAGTATGGCATAGGTGAACTCGCAGTTACCCAGGGAGATGCGATCCCCAAGTCTTAGTGGCATCTTCTGTCCTATGCCCAGCCTGTGGCCGTTGACAAAGGTGCCATTCGTGCTGCCCATATCCTCAATTTCGTGTTGACCACCTCTCCCGATAATGCGCGCGTGTCGGCGTGAGATGGCGTAGTTCCCCCGATCATCGTAGGTAAGGTCTACGTCGGGCGATATGCGTGTGGCCAGGTCAAAGCGTCCCAGGACGATCTCCCCTTCAGGCGGCAGAGCCACGCGATGCTGACCACCCCGAAGGATCAGGCCGTAACGCGGGGGCATTCTGGTCGCTGGGGAGGGTTGGAGACCGGGCAGCTCACCAGGAGTGGGCAGGGACGATGGTGGCAATGGAGGGGTGCTTATCTCCGCTGTCTCAGCTCGCTTCTGCGCTTCCTGCAAACGCTGGCTCAGCAGTGAGCGACGCGGCGATACCGGTTTCTGCTGGTCCTGGCGTGCTCTCAGGCAACTCATCTGCAGCCTGTCCCACATCCACTCCGTGTCCGTTCCGGCTTCAAAAGCGCGGCGCACCATCGTTTTGACGCTGGGGGACTCGCCGCTCTCCTGAATGCAGCGGTCACGGATTGTTTTTGGGCAATCACGGCACTGGTATTTCACCTTCGCTCCTGCATCGGCCTGAGGGACAACAATTGCGCCCACACGATCACAGAATCCCGCCCTGTTGCCCGATTATATTATATCGCATGATGGCAAAAGTGACACGTGGGGCAGGCTTTCTAGCCTGCCAGCAGCCTGGAAAGACCGCTCCACGGTGCGGCTTTTGCCACAATGCATTATATCATAATGCATCCGCTGCAAAAAGTCCCTTCAGCGTAGGGTGTTCGAAGCAGAAGCGATTTGGACTACGCCGATACCGCTTTCCCAGCCTGGAGTCGAGGCTTCAGCCGGTTTGAGCCACGTTTGCGCCGGCTAAGGTAGGGGTAGGTACCCTTACCTACCCGACTCTCTCCCCGGATCGGGATTTGCTTCGAAATCCCGCGTGAAGGTGCAGATTTGTGCCCAGACTGGACGTGGCCCACCAGAGGGGTTTCAGGAGATGCAGAGGGAAATTTGGATGACAGGTTCACGAGATCCCAGCCGGGAGACTTTCAGTATTGCACCCGTACTCCCCTCATTGCCTCCAAAAGCTTCTCTGTCAGGAGCATCAACAGTGCAAATGGCACATCGGCTGCCACGGTGAGCGTGCAGGCCAGCGCCAGCCAGCGCAGCGCCCTCCCGATTAACCTGGCTATCTCGCCTGCAACCGCTGCGCCTGATCCACTCAGCCAGACCACCACCCCTGTAAGAGTTATGAAAAGCATGACGGGAGTCCAGGCCTGCCGATCAGAACGACTGGGGAGCATGGTGTTGCCGATGGCAAAAACGATGTAAGCCCACAACCATGCATCCCTGCTCCTCAATATGCTCGACAGTGCCGCCATAATAGCCCGAACGTCACCATCGGTTAAGGCCGGGCTTAACGAGCCGATGTCGAAAACCTGGTAGCCGATCAGCAGGATGACGCCGCACCCTGTTAAAAGTGGGGCCAGCCCGATCAGGCTGGCCCTCACTACATCAGTCTTCTCTACCGGAACAAAGCCCAACTGGATACGCTGCCCCGAGCGCCTGGGACGGATGGAAAGACGCCCTACCTTAACCCCAAGCAGTGTGGCGCTCAGGGCATGGCTCAGTTCGTGGAGCAAGATGCCAGGGAATAGCGGGAGAGCATACAGAACTGTGGCCAGGTCAGCATCGCCGGTGAGAAGGAACATAATCCCCTGGAGGTGTCGGTGGATCCAGCGATCCATCAGCACCAGAAGTGCCAGCGTTACCGCCAGCCAGAGCAGTGCCATCCAATTGCTCACTTCATCACTTTAGCAGCCATTCCGTTCCGCACGATTGCTGCGAAGTCGGCAGCCTTCAGGCTGGCACCACCCACCAGCGCACCGTCTATCTCCGGCTGCTCCATGAATTCGGCGATGTTATCCGGCTTGACGCTGCCTCCGTACTGAATTCGGATGCTCTGAGCAATGTCATTGCCGTAGAGGTCAGCCAGTGTTTTACGCACCACTCCGCCGATGATGGCGTTAGCTCCTTCACCTGTGGCCGGGACACCGGTACCGATGGCCCAGATCGGTTCGTAGGCGACGGTAACCTGGCCTGCCTGGGCGGCGGTGAGGCCGTCGAAGGCAGCGCGCACCTGTGCACCGACAAAAGCCTCTGTCTCCCCGGCCTGGTTCTGCTGCAGGTTCTCGCCCACGCAGAGGATCGGTTTCAGTCCATGAGCCAGCGCGGCATGCAGTTTCTTGTTAACCATCTCGTCGGTCTCACCGAAATGCTGGCGGCGCTCCGAGTGGCCGATGATGACGTACTCACACAGGCCACGCAGCATCAGCGGGCTGATCTCTCCGGTGAACGCGCCTTCGTCCTTCCAGTACATGTTCTGCGCGCCCAGCCGGATGGTCGAGCCGGCCAGCGCATCTTTGACAGCAGCGAGCGCCGTAAACGGCGGGCAGACGGCCACCTCGCAGCCTTCCAGCCCGTCCAGCGCACTGCGCAGTTCGCGCACCAGCGCCACGGCTTCCTCGATGGTCTTGTACATCTTCCAGTTGCCGGCGATGAAAGGTGTACGCATTGTGCTCCTTGGGAAATCCAGTGGGATCATTTATCCTGCAATGCGGCCACGCCGGGCAGGACTTTGCCTTCCAGGAACTCCAGACTGGCGCCGCCGCCGGTTGAAACGTGGCTCATCTTATCGGCCACACCGGCCTTTTTGACCGCCGAAGCGGAATCACCGCCGCCGATGATCGTCGTGGCGCCCAGTTCGGCCAGCACGCGAGCGACGGCGAAGGTGCCCTCGGCGAATTTGGGCATCTCGAACACGCCCATCGGTCCGTTCCAGACCACCGTTCTGGCGCCCGTCAGCGCCGACTTGAACGTTTCTACCGTCTTGGGGCCGATGTCCAGGATGCGCCAGCCATCTGGGACCTCGTTGGGCGCCACGATCCGGGTGTTGGCTTCATTGTCAAACGCGTCGGCGATCACCACGTCCACCGGCAGGACCAGACGGCTGCCCCCGCTTGTGAGCAGCGATTTGGCCGTCGGCACGGCATCCTCCTCGACCAGGCTATCGCCGACAGGGAAGCCCATCGCTTTGAAGAAGGTGTTCGCCATCCCGCCGCCGATCAGCAACCGATCGCATTTCTTGAGCAGGTTCTCGATGACGCCGACTTTGTCGGAGATCTTGGCTCCGCCCAGGATGGCGACGTAGGGACGCTCCGGGTTCCCGGTGGCCTTGCTCAGGAACTCGATCTCTTTTTCCATCAAAAAGCCGGCCACGGCAGGCAAATAGTGCGCGACCCCCTCGGTGCTGGACTGGGCGCGGTGCGCTGTGCCAAAGGCGTCGTTGACAAAGACCTCGCCCAGTTTCGCCAGTTTCTGAGAGATTTCAGGGTCGTTCTTCGTCTCGGCCTTGTAAAAGCGCACGTTCTCAAGCAACATGACCTCGCCGGGCTGGAGGGCAGCAGCCATGGCCTCGACCTCCGGCCCAATGCAATCGGGGGCGAACTTGACCGGTCTGCCCAGGAGTTCGCTCAGACGGTCGGCCACCGGCTTGAGGCTGAACTCAGCCTCGTATCCTGTGCCGGCCGGACGGCCCAGGTGCGACATCAGGATCAACGCCGCGCCCTGGTCCAGAATGTACTGGATGGTGGGCAGGGTTGCCCGGATGCGCTTGTCGTCGCTGATGACGCCATTTTGAATGGGCACGTTGTAGTCCACGCGCATCAGCACGCGTTTGCCTTTCAGGTCTATATCACGAACGGTTTTCTTGTTCATTGGACTCCTCACGTTTTTCGGTCAGATATATGCCAAGTTGCTCCAGCAATTCACGTGCCAGAGCTACGGTTTCCTGCGCCACCGCCTCCGACACTTCTGCCTCATATACGTAGCGTGCTTTGTTTCGGTGCTCCAAAGCCCGGTTGAGCAATCTTCCCAGGTGGGACGGCAGGCGTTCGGTTTTGAGGAACAGGTCGCTGAACAGGCGGATCGTGGAGCCGTGTCGAGTGGGCATATGATCTACCTGTCCCAGCAGAAATGCTTTGGCACACAGTTCGGCTGCGTTGTACGCGCTGTCAATCGCTATTCGCAGATGCCCCTGTTTCAAGTTCCACTCGGCGCCGGTCAGGTATTCGTGAGCCAGCCAGTAATAGTTCTCAGCAGCCTGCCGGATCAACTCGGATTCATCCATGACATAGATCTCCTTACCCCGACGCAGTGCCGAATAGATGAAGTATGAATCGGGTACGAACAACTGACTTACAGGGACCACAATGCTCTCGACGCTATGAGGCGCGGGCATGCTGAACCTGGCGCTGTAACATATTTCCCGAATGGCTTCCAGGTCACGCGTGCCAAAGACCAACACGTCCACATCGCTATCTGGCTCCGGGTCATTCCGCGCTACGCTGCCGAAAAGCACGATCCTGGCAATTTGCCCTCGCACCGGAGAGTTGAGCAATGCCCTGACAAAATACTGCAAAGCCAGCAATTTTTGGTAGTGCACTTCACTGGTAGCCCTAAGTTCGCTGCCGTTCACGCGCACTACCGGCCAGTTACCTCCGCCTGCCATCGCCATTCGTCCCTCTCGGGGACATAATGGTCAGGGATCAGGAGCATTTCCTGATCCCTTTCCCTGATCCCTACATTTTACTCGCAATCAGATTCGCCAGGTCGGCGGTGCGGACGCTGTAGCCCCACTCGTTATCGTACCAGGCGACGACCTTGATAAAGTCGCTCTTGTCTTTGCCCAGCACCGAGGTGAAGGGAAGGTCCACGATTGAGCTGTGCGGATCGCCCTTGAAGTCAACGCTCACCAGCGGCTCATCCACAGCAGCCAGGATGCCCTTGAGGGGGCCGGCCGCAGCGTCGCGGAAGGCCTGGCGCAGTTCCTCGGTGGTGGTGGGGATTTCGATCTGCGCGGTGAAGTCCACCACGGAGACAGTGGGTACGGGGACGCGCAACGCGTAGCCATCGAACTTGCCCTTGAGGTCGGGGATGACCAGTGCGACGGCCCTGGCCGCACCGGTGGTGGTGGGGATGATGCTCAACGCCGCCGCGCGTGCCCGGCGCAGGTCGCTGTGAGGCAGATCGAGGATGCGTTGATCGTTGGTATAGGCGTGGACGGTGGTCATCAGGCCACGCACAATCTTGAACCTGTCGTGCACGACCTTCGCTGCTGTCGCCAGACAGTTGGTGGTGCAGGACGCGTTCGAGATGACGTGGTGATTGGCCGGATCGTACATGTGGTCGTTCACGCCCATCACGATCGTGATGTCCTCGTCCTGTGCCGGAGCGGAGATGATGACTTTTTTGGCGCCGCCTTTCGTGATATGGTTCTCGGCGCCTTTGGTCTGCCGGCCTTTCTTGTCCACACCGTCTTTCTTGACAGTGAACAGGCCGGTGGACTCGATCACGATTTCGACGTCCAGATCGGCCCACGGGATGTTGCCGGGGTCGGTCTCCTTGAACACCTTGAGGGGCTTACCGTCCACGATCAGGACGCCATCACCCACCTCCACGGTGCCATTGAAGCGGCCATAGTTGGAGTCGTACTTGAGCAGGTGTGCCATCGTCTTCAGGTCACCGATGTCATTGAAGGCGACGACTTCCAAAGTATCGGGGTAGTAATCACGAATCGCCTTGAATACCTGCCGTCCGATGCGGCCAAAACCATTGATACCAACCTTCACTGTCATTGTGTTTTCTCCTTTCAACTCTGAGATTGTGATTTTTCGCGCCAGATACGGAACAGTGCTTGAGCGAGTTTCTCACTGTCGTGACGCCATGGGTGGATTGGGTCAACCAGGTCCCCGGTGATTACCTGGTAACTCGTAGCAGCGGGAAAGTGAGCAGCTACCAGTTCCACGCCGGCCGGAGCATCAAAATGGATATCGAGATTGCCGTTGACCAGCACAATGGGGAAGAGACCGCTCCCTACGTGAGCTTCCAGGGCGGCGACGTGATCAGCAGCAGTGTAGCCCTCCGTCTCGCCGCGCTGAGTGGCCACATTGCAGACGTAGACCTTAATGGCCTGGCTGGCAGCCACTGCTCGCGCTATGTCTGGCACCAGCAGGTTCGGCAGCACACTGGTGTACAGGCTGCCCGGGCCAGCCACAACCATATCGGCTTCCAGAATCTCACGAACGGCCTCGGGATAGGCGGGCGCATCGTCTGGCTCCAGATATACGCGCCTGATCGCTCCACCAGCCTTCGAGATGCTCGATTCACCAGCCACACGGTTTACGTGCCTGGCTTCCAGGCTCAAATCGGCCAGCAAAGTCACGTCGCGCAATGTACTGGGTAGCACCCGACCCCGGATCGCCAATACACGCCCTGATTCCAGGATAGCGCGCTCGAAGCTACCGGTGATCTCCGTCATTGCAGTGATAAACAGATTGCCAAAGCTGTGACCGTTCAGCTCGCCACCATTACCGAAGCGGTACTGAAACAATTGGGTAATCAGAGCCTCATCATCGGCCAGTGCAGCCAGGCAGTTGCGGAAATCACCCGGCGGCAAGACACCTAATGCTCGTCTTAAGCGCCCCGAGCTTCCGCCGTCATCGGCAACAGTGACTATCGCGGTGATCTCGGATGTGTACTTTTTAACGCCCCGCAGCAAGGTGGCCAGGCCATGCCCGCCTCCTATCGCTACGATCCTGGGCCAACACTCCTTGCGCTGTTGCATGCCAGACCTCCAGGTAGCCATTGCTCAGCCTGCTTGAGGTAGCCGTCACTCTGTCAACACCCTTTTCCAGGCGGGTGGCGTTATTATAACCTGATGAGGGTAACTAGTCAATTTTAAAGGGTGCAGTTGCTCTCATTTACCGGAGAGCAAAGTCGCCCAATCTGCGCTCGAATCTCGTTGAATTGTGGCTAATAGACCGGGAAATTCGCATCATAGCACCGGGTTTGCACGCGAGTTAATATCACATAACTGAACTTCGCGCATATTTTCTGGGGCGGGCGATTGGAAATCGCGCCGGCAGGGGCAGAGCGCCGCTCTGCCCCTGGCCGCTTGAGTCGCTTAACTTGATGCCAACAGGGCGCAGCACGCTGCGCCCCTGCTGTGGCCAATGGTCGGCCTCTGCCGACCGGCGCGTCGGCGCAGGCCGACGCCCGGCGCGCAGCGCCCCAACAGGCCGATTTCAATCGGGCGGCATCCGGCGCCTGACTCAGAGTGTCAACCAATTATGAACATCCCGGATTCAATCCCAGGTAAATGAGGGCGATTACACCCAATTTTAAAGGCCGCGGGTGTCACGTGTTCGGGAAAGGTGATAGAGTCCGCAGTCCTGAGTCAACGACCGGTAAGTGTCACGAGTTTGGGACATGGTTCTGAGTCACCTCCATTGCCGGTCGCGATGTCGGGCGTGGTCTGGAGGCCGCCCCAAGCCGGGGTGAGGCTGCGGCCGGCATCAGACTGCGCCAGGCAGGGTGTCCGTCATATTTTTGCATCCATAGCGGGGCGAGGATGACTTCGACTTGGGGTACAGGCCGGGTATTTGCGCCATGGATGGTCTGGAGGTGGCCGCCAGGGTTGCCTGGGCTGGGTCACCCTT
>Ga0209101_1000124_pt1 | contig 63563 bp, 38 predicted proteins | sample ConPoolayeCmetaG_FD_185481 | JGI IMG/M metagenome (GOLD analysis project Ga0209101, IMG submission 185481) | Hot spring microbial mat communities from California, USA to study Microbial Dark Matter (Phase II) - Cone Pool mat layer C metaG... ... | reverse complement strand
ATCCGTCGCCGTCAACGTCACCGTAACGGTCTGCGGACCGTTATAGGTCTCTCCCGCCTCCGGCTCCTGGGTCACATCCGCCAAACCGCAGTTGTCCGACACTAAATAGCTGTAATCCGGTAACTCTGCCGAGCAGGATGTGTCCAAGGGCAACACTTCCGGTGCCGTCACCGGACACGCTATCTCCGGTGCCGTGGCGTCCACCACGCTCACTACAAATGTACACGTGCTCGTGTTCACCCCTTCATCCTCCGCCGTCAACGTCACCGTCACCGTCGCCGGTGCCGTGTATCCCTCACCCGCATCCGGAGACTGAGTAACGGCCACGTCACCGCAGTTATCCGACGCCGTCGCATCGTCGGTATAGTCGGGCAAGGTAGCCGAGCAGGACGCATCCAAAGACAGCGTCTGGTCTGGCGGACACGTGATCGCCGGAGGAGTGTCGTCCTCCACACTGACGGTAAAGGTGCATGTCGCAGTGTTGCCGCTGCCATCCGTAGCCGTCAACGTCACCGTAACCGTTTGAGGAACGGTGTAAGGCGTGCCTATTGCAGGATCCTGTGTAACCGTAGGCGTACCGCAGTTATCCGAGGCCGTCGCATCGCCGGTATAGTCGGGCAGCATTGCCGAGCAGCCTCCACCCAAAGAAAGCGTTTGGTCATCCGGACAGGTGATGGAAGGCGGCGTGTCATCCACAATGTCAACCGCAAAGGTGCACGTGGCAGTATTGCCGCCGTAATCCGTCGCCGTCAACGTCACCGTAACGGTCTGCGGACCGTTATAGGTCTCTCCCGCCTCCGGCTCCTGGGTCACATCCGCCAAACCGCAGTTGTCCGACACTAAATAGCTGTAATCCGGTAACTCTGCCGAGCAGGATGTGTCCAAGGGCAACACTTCCGGTGCCGTCACCGGACACGCTATCTCCGGTGCCGTGGCGTCCACCACGCTCACTACAAATGTACACGTGCTCGTGTTCACCCCTTCATCCTCCGCCGTCAACGTCACCGTCACCGTCGCCGGTGCCGTGTATCCCTCACCCGCATCCGGAGACTGAGTAACGGCCACGTCACCGCAGTTATCCGACGCCGTCGCATCGTCGGTATAGTCGGGCAAGGTAGCCGAGCAGGACGCATCCAAAGACAGCGTCTGGTCTGGCGGACACGTGATCGCCGGAGGAGTGTCGTCCTCCACACTGACGGTAAAGGTGCATGTCGCAGTGTTGCCGCTGCCATCCGTAGCCGTCAACGTCACCGTAACCGTTTGAGGAACGGTGTAAGGCGTGCCTATTGCAGGATCCTGTGTAACCGTAGGCGTACCGCAGTTATCCGAGGCCGTCGCATCGCCGGTATAGTCGGGTAAAGTAGCCGAACACGAACCGCCTAACGACAGGGTCTGGTCCGGCGGACAGGTAATCGTCGGCGCTTCTGTCTCGCTCACGGTCACCGTGAATGCACATGTCGCCGTGGAGCCGCCGGGCGCCGTAACGGTTACCGTCACGGTAGTGGTACCGATGTTGAAGTCCACTCCGTTCAGGTTCGAGTAGGTACCCGTGGTAGCCCCTAAAAGCGCATAACTTATCGAAGAAACCGGGCAGGTGATGTTGAACTCTCCGCTTGTAGCCGTATAATTACACTCTCCCATGTCGGTGCCGCGGGTTTGGTTCGAGGGGCAGGCCGTAGGCGTACAGGTGGCGTTGATGTTAGCCATATTTTGACAGCCTGGGGCGTTCCCGCTGATGGTCCTAGAGCCGCTCACCGCAACCTGACAAAGCACCCGGCAGCACGTGCTGAGCTGGGAGTTGTTCTGAATGGTGAGGCTACCTACTCCGGTTAGAGAGGGCAAAGACGCATCGAAGTCGGCAAAAGTGCTGTTGGTACTGATGCGGAGTTCGCTACTTACGTTGGTGAGTAGGGGCGCATTTAGAGAACCTAAAACCCGGATGAGGAAAAGGTTGCCCATCACGCCGGTCAAAGAGGGAAAGTGGACGACGGCCGTGACGGCATTGGCAGCGGTGTTATTCATCGATATGCTGCCACCAACCGTCGTTAGGCTGGGAAAGGTGAGCGACGAAACTCCGGTTCCGTTGTTTTGAACGGTCAAGTTGCCCGTCACCGCGCTAAAGCCCAAGTTGACGCCGTTTAGTGCTCCGTTCGATGCTATGGAGACATTTCCAACTGTGCCCGTAAAGCCCGAGATACTACTTGCCAAGGTATTGCTCGATATTTGTAGCGTACCGGCAACACTTACTCCCGGATAAGCAATGCTCGTTACATTCGGGTTATGGCTTATGGTGAAATTAGCGCCTACCAAAGTTAGCCCGCTTAAACCTATATCGGTTAGCCCTGGGTTAGCGTTGAGAGCACTACCGCCTATGGTGATAGTCCCACCCACAGAGGCGAGATTACTCAGGCCCGAGAGGTTCGTTATCGTGGCACCGTTTTGACCTATTTTACGGACGTTCAGATTACCGGTGAGGCCGGTGAGAACACTCAGCCCGCTTAAATCGCTGATGGGTGTACCTGTACCGGGATTGTCATCAATAGTCAGGCTGTTAATCGTCCCGCCTGCTGTGGTAATGACAGCAACAGCGTTTGCCACATTGTTGGTACAGCCCGACTGGCAATTTATCGTTACCGTCTGAGCGAAAACGGGCTCCGGAGAAACTAAAGAAACCAGTGCGCTCGCGGCACCGAGAGAAAAGAGGGCCTTAAGTAAACGTAGATTCTTCACCATGGCGGATATTGTTTTCAGATTTTTTAAAAATAAAATAAGCCCTTCGGCTTATAGCCGTTGGGTAGTAATATTTAGACTTATCGAAGGGAAACGGGTGGACGAGTAAAGAAGGCACTTGTATGGCCTCTTCGGCATTCCACAAAAGAACATTTCCATGGGACGTAAAGTAACCGGCGAAAACCTTCCAATGTTTCGATTTTTAGAAACATGGATTGATATAATCGATAACGATACAAAGTTATGGGTTAAAAGAGCGAGAGGCGCAAGGGACGGGGAAGATTTTTTTCAACGTTAGTCGATTTTATTTTTGTCATACGGGCGCCAAAACACGAAATTTAAAAGATAATTTGGCGAAATTGACAGGTGAATTAAACGATCGGCGCAAAAAAGAGACGAATCGGCGGCCTTTTCTTAGAGAACGGCTTAAAAGTCTTTTCAGTAGTGTTTTTCGAGCAAAGACGCCAGTTGCCGTCGGTCGGTATCGCCCAGTTCGAGAGTGCGTATGGGAAAGGGGATGACGATGCCCTCCTGGGCGAAGCGGCGGTGAAGGGCTTTGATGAGCAGGTGGATAACGGGCACCTGATGGCGAGGGGCGGGCAGAGGGAAAAGAATGCTAAAGGTGATGCTCGAGTCGGCGAAGGTGCGATAGCGTATGCGCACCTCGGGCTCGGCCGAGGGGTCCTCGAAGTATTGGCGCAACACTTCCCGAGTGGTCTCGGCGGCGACGCGCTCGACGTGCTCTAGGTCGCTGTTATAATGAACACCGAGGTCGAGCCGGGCGGTAATGGCTTCCGTGGGCAAGCTGGCGTTAGTGACGATGGCCGCTGCCAGTTTGGCATTGGGAATGATGACGGTTTGGTTGGAGAGCATTTCCACAGAGGTGTAGCGCCAGGTGATATCGGTTACAAAGCCCTCCTCACCGCTGCCCGACAGGCGGATGAAGTCGCCGGGGCGAATCTTGCGGGAGGCGATAATCTGTATGCCGGCAAAGAGATTGCCCAACGTATCCTGCAAGGCCAACGCCACGGCCAGACCGCCAACTCCCAAGGCTGTGAGCATGGGTGCTATAGAGACACCCAGCCGTTGTAAGATGACCAACACGCCGATGATATAAATGGCCGCCTGTAAAATGGCTTGCACTAATGAAGCGCTCTGCGTCTCTCGGCGCAATTCGGCCGTTTGGTCTTCAAAATATCGGCCGACCAGGCGCGCCAGAAAGACGGTAACGATAAAGATAGAGGCGATCTGCCAGCTTATAGCCACCTCGTTATGCCATTGAGGCGGCAAGACGCCATGGCGCAGGGCCAGGCCCAGACCGGCCACGGCACCCATCCACCGCCCCAGTCCGCTCAGGGTGCGCTGAAGAAGTGTGCCCTTTGCGAGACGGCGAAATACCAGATATTCCATCAACCAGCCTGCCCCTCCGCCGCCTAAGACGGCGAACAATAAGAAGAGCGGGGTTTCCCACCAGGAACCGGAGAAATCCATATCGTTCTACACTTTAAAGAAAGAAGGCCTCATGGCTCTACAACGGCCGACAGGCCTCGGTCGAGCAAGGCTTCGCACAAGGGAACCAGCTCCTTCTTAGGGCCCGTTTTTACGGTGGCCTTGCCTTTGAAGTGGATGATGAGCGACAGCTGCTCCGCCTGTTCGTGGGTGTGTTTGAGTACTTCCATGAAGCACTGGATCACCCACTCAAAGGTGTTAACATCGTCGTTGAAGACGATGAGGTGGGCCGGCTCGTCGGAGCCGATATCGTCCTCCACCAGTACGTCCTCTCGTTCTTCCCAAAAGGGCTTGGGCATAGTCAGGCGATGTTTCTGAGCGTTTGTTGAACGGCATCAAAGTTCGGGAGCTCACCGGCATTTTCTAGCACTTCAGCGTATCGGACTACTCCTTGTCGGTCAAGGACAAAGGCCGACCGCTTAGCGACGCCCTTCATTTCGAAGACAAAGTCCCGATAAAGAACACCGTATTTTTTGCAAACCGTTTTGTTGAAATCCGACAGAAGGGGAAAGTTAAAGCCCTGCTCCTGTTTCCATCTGTCCAGGGCAAAAAGGCTATCTACCGATATGGCCAGCACTTGGGCATCGCACTGCTCGTACTGGTGGAGGGTGTCGCGTAGATGGCAGAGCTCTTTTGTACACACCCCTGTAAAGGCGAGGGGAAAGAAGAGGAGGACAACCTTTTTTCCTCGGTAGTCCTTGAGCCGAACCAAGGACTTATCGCTAGCGCGGAGGGTAAAGGACGGAGCCTTATCTCCGACTTTAAGCATCGTCATAAGCAACGCGGAAGAAGAGAACCTCATGAATAGAAAATGCAGCCGTGTTTTTCACCGGCAAATTTACGTAGGGCCTTGGGCTCGTCTGTCGTTCAGGTGAGTATTTGCTGTAAAGCATCGTACCACCGCTGGTAGATATCCGAGTAAATACTGCCGTCTTTTTGGGGTTCAAAGAGGCGCTCCGGCTTCAGGAGGGAGGAGGTTGCAGGCGAAGCACCCCGTCCCTGTAAGGCAGCGCGGGCAGCGCCGGCGGCACCCGAGGTGCAGAAGCGCTCGACCGGCACCTGGGTAAGGTTACTCAAGGTTTGGGCAAAGACTTCCGACCGGAAGAGGTTGTCGTTGCCCACGCGCAGCACGCGCAGGGGCAGGCCCAATTCGCGCAGCCGGCCAACCCCATAGGCGAGTGCACAGGCAATTCCTTCCAGAGCGGCGCGACACAGATGAGCCGAGGTATGGCGATTAAAATCGAGGTAGCGAATGTGAGCTCCCGGATTTTGATTGCCCAGCAAGCGCTCGGCGCCGTTCCCAAAAGGAAGTATACTTAGGCCTTCCGCCCCAGGCGGAACGGCAGCCGCCATTTCATCCATAATGGTGTAGGTGTATGCCGGGCCGACGAGATGGCGCAGCCATCGGTAGAGGCTGCCACAGCCGTTTAGGCACAATAGAACACCCAGGGAGGGAGTGGTAGGCTGATAGTTCACATGGGCAAAGGTGTTGACGCGCTGCTGTGCGTCGGCCAGGTTTTGGGCTACCACCCCGTACACCACGCCCGACGTACCTGCCGTAGCGGCTACATCGCCCGGAGCGAGTGCTTGCAAGGCGAAAGCGTTGTTGGGCTGGTCGCCGGCGCGATAGGTGAGCGGCGTTCCCTCGAGCAACCCCGTCTCGGCGGCTGCCGAAGCCGTCAAATAGCCCTGATGACCGAAAACAGGCACCAGGGTGGGCAACAGGTCAGGGTCTATTCCCCAGTGCTGAAGTAGAGCATAAGCGGGGGATGCCGTCGCGAAATCCCACAAAATGGCCTCTGACAACCCGCAGATGGTAGTGGAGCATTCACCGGTGAGGCGATAGGCGATATAGTCACCCGGCAATAAAATCCGGCACGCGCGCTCAAAGTGATGCGGCTCGTTCTCTTGAAGCCACCGCAGCTTAGCGGCGGTAAAGTTGCCGGGGCTGTTGAGCAAATGGCGCAAACAGTACGCTTCGCCCAAAGCGGCGTATGCCCGTCGGCCGATATCTATCGCCCGGCCGTCGCACCAAATAATGGCCGGGCGCACCACTCGACCATCGCGGTCTATAGCGACCAATCCGTGCATCTGGTAGGCCAGCCCTACGGCGCTAACTCGACGAGGCGACACCTGCGCCTGTTGCAACAGGCGGCGTACGGCTTCACAGGTATACTGCCACCACTGCTCGGGGTCTTGCTCTGCCCAGCCGGGCCGGGGCACGTGTATGGGCATCTCCGTCGCAGGTGCCTGAACGGCAGCCCACACTTCATTCGTCCCGCTTTCCACAAGAGCGGCCTTAATGGAGGAACTGCCTATGTCTATGCCTACGGCAAACATGTTCGGCTATGGCCGGATGAAAAAAGCCCTCGCTCCGGTCTTGTCCGCTATCGGTTGCGCAAAGATGAAGCAACTGCTGCAAAAAACTTACCCATGCCGCAAATAGCGAGGGACCACGGCGCGGCCGCCGGCGTCGCCATGAAGCGATTGGATAATCCCTTTCTGTTGCCGAGGTGAAAGGAAGGACGCCATCTCGGCGGTTACCGAAATGGCGTCAAAAAAAGGAAGATTGCTTTTACTTTGAAGCGATATGGGTCACCGCACTAAAGTCACGTCGCCTTTGTAGAGCAAGCGCCGCCCGTCGATGAGTTCGATCTCGGCGTAATACACAAAAACTGCCGGATTCATCAGGGTGCCGCGGAAGCGACCGTCCCAGCCGTACTTTGGGTCGTTGGGTGGGAAGTTGCGCGCTTGGAAGACCATCGTACCCCAGCGGTCGAAGATCTGGAAGGAGTTTACCTGGCGCACCTGATTGGTCTTGGCGAAGATAAGTACGACATCGTTCTCCCCCTCATGCCAGGGCGAGAAGGCGTTGGGGATGTAAATGTGCGGCTCGTCGTTAACGCGGATGAGTACGCGGTCGGAAGCCTGGCAGCCATCCTTGCTAAAGACGGTGACGGTGTACTCCATCGGCCGCGGAGGGGCTGCGATCGGCTTCAGTAGGCTGAGGAGGTCTCTGCCGGTGAAAACGAGGTGGTCTGCCGGCGTCCATACGATCGTGTCTACCAAAGCCAACGGATAGCCCGAAGGCAATTTCGCCTGTAGCTGCGTGCTGTCGCCCAAGGATAGGCTGATCTCCGGGATGATGGAAATGCCCGGGTCGGGGGATTGAGGTACGACCAGCTTTTTGTGGAATTCGCAACCATTCGCATCCTGAACGACCAGGTCATACGTGCCCGGGGTCAGTTGGTTAAACTCATTTTGCGGCAGGAAAGTCTTCCCGTTATCTATGGAGTACAAGTAAGGACCGTACCCGCCTATGATTTGTTGGAAGGCTACGCTGCCGTCGTTGTCCTTGCACGAGGGGCGCTTCAGATCGAACATGAAGTCCGTAGGCACATTGTTCTCCTGGTATACCAGCGTTTCGTCGCTCTTGGAGCATCCCGTTTCCGTATTGACGACGGTAAGGGTATATCGGCCCGCTTTGTTCACTCTCGGATTGAGGGTGTTAGCTCCGGAGAGGATGTTTCCACCTCCGCTGGCCGTCCATTGGTACGTGAACTGAGGCCCTGTAGAAGCAAAAGCCCGCAACGTGACCTCTAATACCGAACAGGTGAGCGTGAAGGGCGGTCCCGCCACGGCATTGGGCAGTATTGTATTGGACGATACTTGCACCGAAGCCGTACTGGAGCAGCCGTTGGCCGTATTCAGCACCGTCAAGGTGTATGTGCCCGGCGCGTTAGCTTGAGCGACAGGGACGTTGGATGGGCCTATGATATTGCCGTTAGAAGTGCTCCAAGAGTAGACGTAGGTCGGCCCTTTTGACGAGGCGCTGCCGTCTAAGGGCACTTGCTTAACGGCGCAGGTAAGTGTCGGTGCTTGGGCGATTACAGTTGTCGGCGCTTGGGTATTTTGCCCCACCTGCACTTGAGCCGTACTGGAGCAGCCGTTGGATGTGTTTAATACCAACAGCGAGTAGATGCCCGGCGCCGCCACGGTTGGCGTAAGGGTATTATGCCCGGCCAGGATAAGGCCGTTGGGGGTTGTCCACTCGTAGAAGTAGGGGCCGCCCACTTGGCTGGAACCCGTACCGTTTAGTTGCACCGTGGTGACGGCACACGTGAGCCACTGCGGCGCGCCGGCATTGGCCACAGGGGCCGTCACGTCCTCTTCCACCTTCACGCTCTCGATCACCGTGCATCCATTGTCCATGTTGGTGACCACCAAACTGTAGGTGCCCGGTCGGCTCACGACAGGCCGGAGCGGATCGGACAGGTCTGCGAACTGCCCGTTGGAAGTGTTCCATTGATACTGAATGTGGTTGCCCGTCGAGGTGCCGGTGGCGTCTATAACCACCCTTTTCACTGCGCACGTCAGCACACCAGGGGTGTCCAGCTGAATGACCGGAGCACTCTGGTCTTTCAACACCTCTACGGTATCGGAGCTGCTGCATCCGTTTAGCGTGTTAACAACCGTCAAGACATAGGTGCCTATTGCTCCTACCGAGGGCGTCGGAGTGTTGGCTCCAGAGAGGATGGTGCCGTTGGGCGTGCTCCAGTTGTAGAGAAAGACCCCGTTGCCGTTTACCTTACCTTCCAGCACAATGGACGGTGTGCTACAGGTCAGCACTTTAGCGTTGCCCGCATCTATGTCCGGCGCTTCGGTGTTTTGCGAAACGACAACGCTTGAATACGAAATGCAGTTATTCTGTTTGTTGCGAACGGCCAGTTGGTATGTGCCGGGCTGGTCTACTACCGGATTCAGGGTGTTGGCTCCGCTGACGATGTTTCCGCCGTTGAGCGGCGTCCACTGGTAGACATACAGCGGACCGGTACTAGAGCCCGTACCGTCGAGGGTTACGGTTTTGACCGCGCAGGTCAGCTGCTGGGGCACTCCGGCCACCGCATCTGGGAACTGAGCCGACTGGGTAATCTGCACTACATCGGTAGCTGTGCAGCCGTTGGTCGTGTTGGTCACAACCAGGTAATACGCACCTGAGCCGTTGACGGTAGGCTGAAGAATATTCGTCGGCGAGACGAAATTGCCTCCGGTGGTGTACCACTGGTAAGTGAAGTTGGGCCCTGTACTTGCACTCGCCTGTAAGGTGTAAGTGGTCTCCGTACAGGTGAGCTGAAAGCTCGGGCCTGCATTAGCCTGCGGAGGCGCCTTATCTACGGTGAGCTGTACTTCGTCAACGGCCGTGCAGCCGTTAGCGGTGTTGGTAACCACCAGGGAGTAAGTACCGCCTTGGTCTACCACCGGTCTGGGAGTGTTGCCACCCGATACAATGCCCGGCCCGCTCCATTGGTAGGTGAAGTTAGGGCCGCTCGAAGTAGACGCTCCTCCTATTACACGCTGAGGGTGGTAGCAGTTCAAGATGTCATCAAGGCCGGCATCGGCTACGGGCGGCTGGATATCGCGCTGCACCGCAACGGTTCCGGTGGTAGTACAGCCGTTCTGCGTATTGGTAATGCGCAGAGTGTAATTGCCCGGCTGATTGACCGTAGGGTTAAGACTATTTCCACCGGACACAATACCGGGGCCGTTCCATTGATAGGTGAAATTGGCCCCTATGCTGGAGCCGGTAGCGTCTAACACTACCTGGTCGGCATAACAATTAAGTGTAGCCGGTTGCGCCAGCTGAACCGCCGGTTTGTTGGCGTCTTCAAACACTTGTACCGAGCCGGCGCCGGTGCAGCCGTTTTGCGTGTTCGTTACCAGTAATTGGTAGACACCTGCTGCATTCACCTGTGGCGTCAGGGTGTTGGCTCCGGAAACAATGTTCCCTCCGTTAATGGCGCTCCATTGATACGTAAAGTTGGGGCCCTGGCTGGAAGCCGACCCATTGAGGGTTAGGGAGGGGTTAGTGCAATTTAGAGTCTGGTTGGCTCCGGCATTTGCCGTGGGCGCGGTGAAATTTGCATCTACGGTGACCGAAGCCGATGAAGAGCAGCCGTTTACCGTGTTTGTCACAATCAGCGTATACGTGCCGCCAGCACCGACGACCGGTTGTAACGTGTTCGCCCCTGAGAGGATCTGGCCGTTTGTCGTACCCCACTGATAGGCGAACTCGTTGCCCACACTTGAACCGGTAGCATTGAGCGTCTGCTGAGGCTGATAGCAGTTAAGCACAGCGGGAGGGGCAACGATGGCCGTCGGCAAGTTAAAGTCGGCAGACACCGTTGTCGAAGCCGAGTTGGAACAGCCGTTGTTCGTGTCGGTGATGACCAATGTGTACGTGCCGGCGGCATCTACGGTAGGGGTCAGCGTGCCGGCTCCGGCAGCGATATTGCCATTAGGGGTCGTCCACTGGTACTGGAAATTCGCGCCTACACTGGAGCCCGCTCCGCTCAGCTGCAAAAGCGGGGTGGTGCAGTTGAGCACACCCGGAGCAGTCGCTACAGCCGTCGGCTGTGTTTTGTTCTGGGTGATTACCGTGGAGGAGGAGGCCGTGCATCCGGTTTGCGTGTTTGTCACCAGTAAGGTATACGTGCCCGGGCGGTCAACTATAATACTGGGAGTGTTGGCTCCGCTGACGATATTGCCTCCTGGAGAGGCAGACCACTGGTAGGTCGTATTGGGTAAAACGATCGTGAGTGGGTCGCCTAATTGCACCTCCGGACGGTCACACGTCAGTGTAGCCGGTTCGCCGGAATTCACTAAAGGTGGGGTTCTGTTCTCCGTAACCAGCACCGAAGCAGAGGCGGTGCAGTTGTTAAACAGATTCGTTACCACGATCGAGTAAGAACCGGCCGCGTTGACTACCGGCTTGTACGTGTTGTGACCGCTGACGATGTTTCCACCGGCCGTAGCCGTCCAGAAGAAGCTGTACTGCGGTCCTTGGGAGGATTGAGTGGCGTCGAGCGTCACGGTAGGATTGTTGCAAGTAATCTGCTCGTTGACCACGATCACGGCCGCCGGGTCGGTGAAGTCCAACCCGACATAAATGGTTGCTACGCCCGTGCAGCCGTTATCGTTGTTTGTGACGATAAGCGTATAGTCACCCTCTTCCGTTACGATAGCCGTCTGGCCGGCTTGACCCGAGAAAATGCTGCCGTTGAGCGTCGTCCACTGGTAAGAATAGTTGCCCCCGGCCGGGGATGCGCTGCCGTTTAGCCGAACCTGGGAGTTTGTACAGGTGAGGATTCCCGGTGGCGAAGGCGTAATAGAGGCAATAGGCGGCGTGTTATTCAAATTTACCAATACGCTACTGGTACTCGTGCAGCCGTTCTGCGTATTGGTTACCAACAGGGTATAGGTGGCCGGCGCAGAAACGATGGGCGTTAGCGTGCTGGCTCCGCTGATGATGTTGCCGCCCGGGCCGGCCGTCCACTGATAGGTAAAGTTGGAGCCGGACGAGGAAGCCGTACCGTTGAGCGTTACGCTGGAGACGGCACACGTGATAGTCTGAGGTGGCCCGGCAGATGCCGTAGGCGGAGTGCTATTGGCATTCACCTGAGCGGTCGCCGTAGCCGTACAGCCGTTAGTCTCATTCCGGACGGTAAGGGTGTAGTTGCCGGGCTGATTGACCACCGGATTTATCGTATTGGCTCCGCTGACGATATTGCCACCCGGACCGGCCGCCCACTGATAGGTGAAATTCGGCCCTACAGAAGAGCCGCCGGCATCAAGCGTTTGCGTCGTCACCGCACACGTGAGGACGCCGGGGGGGGCAATAGCTGCCGTGGGAGGCGTCAAGTCTCCCGGTACCGTCGCGGAGGCCGTATTGGTACAGCCCGACTGGTCGGTAACCGTTACCGTGTACACACCGGCCGATAGCCCTGAAGGGTCTTGTACCTGGGCGCCGTGGCTCCACAGGTAAGTATACGGCTGAAATCCACCGCTTACTGAAAGGTCGATACTGCCGCCGTTAGGGTTGTAGCAGTTGGTGCCGCTTACATCCGAAATGGCGGGCGTCAGCGGGTTAGGCGCAATAATGGTGAAAGTCCGCGTGCGCGTACACCCGGCAGCATCCGTCACCGTTACCGTGTAAGTGCCTGCCGGAAGGCCGGTGGGATTGGCCGTATTTGGCGGTATGGGCTTAGGCCCGCTCCAAGTGTAGCTGTAAGGCCCTGTACCTCCCGTCACGCTGGTCTGAATAGAGCCGTTAGCCGCCGTGGCGCATTGCACATTAGTCGCCGCACCGCTCAACGCCAGGTCCGACAACTTGACCTGTAGAGCCCCCTGTCCGGTGCCGATACAGCCCATCGAGTCCTCTACCATGTGTATTTGATACAAGCCGGGCTGATTGATGGTCAAGAAGAAAGGGTTTTCAGTAATGTCGTAAATAGTCGGTTGGACGATGTTGTTTATCTTGTACTCCAGGTTGAAGGGTCCACTTCCGATGAAGTTAATGCGCAGCTGGGCGCTCTGCCCAGGACCACATAGGACAGGCGCCGGCGGCAACAGCTGGGCCACCGGCAAGGGACGCACATTGATGCGCGCCGTAACCACCTTCGTTTTCGCGCAAGCATCGGTTACGGTAACCCGCACGTTCGTAGAGGTGCCTACGAATAATGTGGTGGTGGGTTCCGTGGAGCCGTTTTGCCATTGATAAGTGTAGGGCGGAACGCCGTCTAAAGCCGTAACGCCTACCGTTGCCGCCCCCGAGCCGCAGATCGTTACCGTGTCGGGTACAGCCTCCAGCACGGGCAAATCTACAATGATAAGAGTGGGCTCCGATTTTTCACAAGAGCATGAGTTATTTAGGATAACGATAATGGTCTCTTCTCCCTCTAAAATTCCATCGTTAAGAATGTTGATGGTATACACCACTTCCGTCTGGCCGGCCGGGATAACTGCCACCGGAGGTAGACCTGTGTAATCTACTCCATTAGTAGCCGTGCCACTGATGGTATACTGTACCGCTAAGGGCGAATTGAGGTTGACGTTGCGGCGTTTGAAGCGAAGGCGAACTACACCACAGGCCTCGAAAACCCGGTCTACATCCGTACTGCCGTTCACTTCCCATTCGGCCGTAACGTTTCCGCCCGCCGAAAAAGAACCCGCCTGCAAGAAAACCGCCGAATCCCAAACACCGTCACCCACATCGGCAATTTTTAACTTCATGCGATAAGTCTCGCACGGAATAACATTTGCCGTAGCCGTGAAACGCCGTGTGAAGCCGTCGTACTGGACTTCATTGACTGCAGGGCCCGTCGCCGCTTGTTGCCCGCACAAGTCATTACTGGTGGCCGGCTGATTGTTGACGTAAAAAGCAGAGTAAGACTGGTGATTGACGTTATTGATTGCAATTGGGACATTAGTGTTGGGGATAACGGCAATGTTCTGTTGGCCACCGGGAATGCCGGGGCCGGAGATAAAGAAACCAAACACATCGTTGTACGGAGAGCCTACATACTCGCAATATTCTTCAGAAGCAAAAACGAACTGGAAAACGATTTGCGACTGGGTGGGCCGAAAATCAAATTCGAACCCGGCCCGATCGAAAAGCGCCCCAGTAGACAATGTAGCCAGGTCAGGGTCAGGCGTGGAAACCCCGTAGCCCGCACTGGCATTGTCTTGGTTGTTGGGACCAGGAGCTATGTGGATACCACCTGTGGCAATGATCACTCCGGTATTAATGCCGATATTGGTTTGACCATTGGTGAACGTGCCGATCTGGTCGCCCTGGCCCAAAGGCACAATTCCGCCCACGTCGAAACAGTCTCCACCGATGAGTACGTCCTTGATCAGCTCTTCGGCCGAGAAACCTCCCTGTACTTGCAAGACGGCAGCCGTGGACTCCAAGAATTCGCGCAGGCTTTTTTTCTTACAGGTCTGGCATTGTATCGTAAGCGCATGCCTCGGAGGATTGTCCTCTGCCCAGACGCAATCGTAATCCAGCCAGAAATCCATGACCTTAGCCGTTGCCGTGAAGGTCAGTTGTCGGGCGAGAGGGTCATAGCTCAGTCCGGGCGTGTTGAGGTCTGCCGCCCGAGGAGTGGGCAAGCAGATACCCACGGTGGGATCGTTCGGCACGATAAGGGCGTACGTCTCGCCTGCGATGAGTTGCTCGATACGCAGGCGCTGCCGCGACTGCTGCGGAGCGATAAAATGGCGCTGCTGGTGTCCGTCCACTACCAAAGGCCGCTCTTCACCGGGTACGTTCAAGTCTTGTCCCAGAGCGCTTACTCCTATGAACAGGGCAAAGACCAGGAAGGCGCTGAAGCGAGAGATAAAGAGGCTCATAAGGATGTGTTTTGTGTGTAAGCCTAATATTATTATATGAAGTAAAGCATTGCCATAGAAGCTGCCCTACAAAGAATCGCTGCCCCGAAAAGATTTTAGAGCGATCTTACTTCAGGAGTGTAGTGAGCATGGAAGAAAACCCGTGCGGATGATGAAGGGGCAGATTAGGCGCATTTTTCGGGCAAGATTAAAAAATAGCTCCGAGCGATAAAAAAAATTTAACAAAATACTTCTCTTGTCGGCTGATGAAGTCGCCGGGAGGCATCTCGCAAGAAATCCCCCCGACATGCACCGAGAATTTTGCCGTGCCTCAAATCCCGAAAATAGGCTTATGTTTGCGCCGCTTTTAATGCCGGAGGGAGGCCACTGTCTTTTTAAAAGCCCTCAGCCTGAAGGATATCCCTAACCCAATGCTCTATGGACGGTGATCCGCTTTTACGCACGCGAAAAAAGAAGACTCGTGGAGTTGCCCGAGCTAGAGCCCGGCTGCTGGGTAGACTTAACCCCTCCATTCGCCCCGGATGAACTGGAGGAAATTGCTCGTTTGCTCGAGTTTGATGTCTCCTTTCTGACCGATTCGCTGGACTTGGATGAACGAGCGCGCTACGAGCGCGACGGCGATGTGCGCTTTATCCTGATTAATACGCCGGTACTTAATGAAGCCGCCGACCACGCCAACGAGGCCATCTTCATCACGGCGCCTATCGGCATCGTTCTCACCATCGAGCATGTCGTTACCATCTCTGCCTTTGAAACCCCGGTTCTCGACGTTTTCCGCCAAGGTAAGATCCGGCGTTTTGACCCGGCCGATGAAAAACGCTTTGTACTGCAAATTCTAGAACAGAACGTCTACTACTTCCTCTCCTATCTCAAAAAACTGAACTTAAGGCGCAACATCATCGAAAAAGAGCTGATGCATTCGAGCCGGAACGAGGAAATTAAGCAGCTGTTGGCCATCGAAAAGAGCCTGGTATACTTCGTTAACTCCTTAAACGCCAATGAATTGCTGAAGATGAAGATGAAGCGAACCGACTTTTTGCACATTAACGGCGACGAAGACCTGACCGACCTATTCGAGGACATCATCATCGACAACTCCCAGGCGCTCTCTATGGCGAACGTGTATACCAATATCCTTAGCGGCACCATGGATGCTTATTCGAGCATTATTTCCAACAACCTCAATATGGTCATCCATCGGCTAACCGTTATCACCGTTGTGCTTATGGTGCCTACGTTGATCTCCTCCTACTTCGGCATGAACATCGCCAACGGCGTGCCCGACGAGCCGTGGATGTTTTACCTTACCATCTTACTGTCGGGAGTGATCACCGCTTTTTTATATTGGGTAATGAAAAAACGCAAGGTACTTTAATGACTTTGCTTGCAGGCATTCGAGTGCACTCCGTCACGCCGGCAGGGTGTCTCCTCATGGCCCTACACCTATTAAACTTTTGTGTCGATGCACCGGACCCGGCTCCCGTAAGCTTACCGGAAAACCTGGCTTACAACGACTTTGAGTCGATTTGGGAGCTCCTCCTGGAAGGCGGCCTGCAATTGGCCGATGCCGTGCCGGAGCACGACGAGCCCGACAACGAGCAGCCCGGGCATTCCCCCGTGCAGAAAAACATGGGCGCTTTCCTCGCAGCAGAGCCACCGGCGGTGGAAGAGAGGCTCACCCTGCCGGTCACTCGGCGTTCGACGATCCCACCTCGCCGTTTTGCCCTGCCGGCCAATCTGACGATAAACGTCGCTACTCCCCCTCCAGAGCGCGAGTAAGGCCAGCTCCATCTTCTCTCTCTCGCGCGCGCCGTCCGTCGCCCGGTGGCGTCGTTTTTCCTGTCATCACTCTTAAAACCTTTCTCAGCCTATGTGGCCGGTCTCTTTTCAGACAATTTCTCTCAAATTTTTCTTCCTTACAAGCGTCCTTTGGCTGAATACAACGGCCTTATTTGCCCAGCATCCAAACGAAGTTGCGGACAGCCTGTACATCGCGGAAGTACAGGATCGCCTCGAACCGGATAAAGTCCTGCATGCCGAGCCTTTATTTATCGACCTCATTCGCGATTTAGGCGCGCGAAAAGGCGAGCGTGAGTGGAACATAGGCTTAGGGCTAACCGACAACTACCGATACGATAGCTACATCGCCCTTATTGAATACGAATGGGCTCCTATCGACCGTCTGGGGTTAGAAGTAGAGCTACCCTTTACCTTTTACGCCAACGGCTATGGAGGTAATAGCAGCGACGACCGCCCTGGCAGCCGGCTCAACGCGCTAAAATGGGCAGCGCAGTATACGTTTTGGGTTTCTCAAAAATGGAAGACTTCGCTGGCCATCGGCTACTTGAACGAGCTGGAGATGCCCGCTTTTCGCGAGCGTTCTTTTCGTCCTTCGGGAAATATCTACAACCCTTTTTTCGTCGGCGCCAAACGCTGGGGAAACAATTGGCATACGCTCGTCTATGCCGGTCCTTTGATTCATCAACATTTCGCCTCCGGAAAATGGCATGCCGAGTTACAATGGAACACCAATATCCATTACATGATTTCCGGCACGCGCAATTTTGTCGGCGTTGAATTCAACAAGGAATTTAGCCACGGATCCCTGCACGCCGTTATGCGCCCACAGATGCGCCTGAGCATTGCCGACAATTTGCTTATCGGTATTGTCGTCGGCATACCCACCAGTCGCCAAAACGAACGACTTAGTACTTTTCTGCGGCTGATCTACGAACCGCCGCATCATCCCTAATCGAGGCAGCGCATTTCACCACACCTTCCAGGGGGCCTGTCCGCTGTTCCACAGCCGGTCCAGATTCATTTTGTCGCGCAACGTATCCATTGGGTGCCAAAAACCGGGATGTTGATAGGTAAACAACTCGCCGTCGGCGGCCAATTTCTCCAGAGGCGTTCGCTCAAAAACCGTGGCATCACCCTCGGTAATGTAGTCAAACACCTTGTGCTCACAAACGAAAAAACCGGCATTGATCCAACCGCCTTGCCCTTTAGGCTTCTCGACAAACTGACTCACTTGCCCTCCCTCCCCTATGTCCAAGGCGCCAAAGCGACCCTCCGGCTGACTGGAGGTCATCGTGATGGCGCGCCCGTGAGCGCAATGAAAGCGCAACAAGGCATCGAGGTCGACGTTGGAAACGCCATCTCCGTACGTGAGCATGAACGGCTCGCCCGGATCCAGGTACGGCTTAGCGCGCAATACGCGTCCTCCCGTCATGGTGTCCAGGCCGGTGTCGAGCAAGGTTACGCGCCAAGGTTCGCTGACGTTGTTGTGTACCCGCATCTCGTTGGTGCGCAGATCAAACGTCACATCGGAATGGTGCAAAAAGTACTGAGCGAAGTATTCCTTGATGACGTAAGCCTTGTAACCACATAAAATGATGAAGTCCGTGTGCCCGTAGTGGCCGTAAATCTTCATGATGTGCCAAAGAATAGGGCGACCGCCGATTTCCACCATGGGCTTGGGGCGCAGTCCCGTTTCTTCACTTAGGCGGGAGCCGTAGCCACCGGCGAGAATAAGTACTTTCATAAGCGTTGGTTTCTGAGTTAAATAGGGAAATAGCGAAACAGCAAGGGCAGTAGCCGCCGGCGCCGTCTCCAGGGTTTTGAGGTGGAGCGATACAGCGCGGAGAGCGTTTTCCGAAAGAGGACGACCCGCTCTGCACGGCTGAGCGCCTTGCCGCGATTTTGACGAGCAAAATCCAGCAGAATATCGCCCAAAATGGACTGATACCAGAGCCGGTTGTTGCGCGCCTTTTCCTCCGATTGGGTGACGTTGCCGCAATGCCAACGATAGGCGGTAGTTTGCTCGGGTAAAAAGTGCACTTTCGCCCGCGCACTCACGTGCAGCCACATGAAATAATCGCTAATGGTATAACGACGGTCGGGGTTGATGTGAAAATCCATTATCAAGCTGCGGCGAACGACGGCAGTAGAGTTGTTGATGAAATTGCCTTTCAACAATCGGGTAAACACCTCGCCTTGGGCGTAAAAAGTCCGCAATGCCTCGTATTCCGGAGCGCCTACGGGTGCTCCGGCCTCCGATATGACCTGTACATCCGAATACGACAGCCCATAGTCGGGATGCTCCTCCAGAAACGTCACCTGCTTTTGCAGCTTGAGTGGGTCAATCCACACGTCATCCCCATCGCAAATGGCCATATACTTAGCCGTGCAATAGCCGAGCATTCGGGCCGTATTGGCCGTAATACCCATGTTTTGCTTCGCCGGCAGGAAGATCACCCGACCCGGATATTTGTCGGCATAAGACCGGCATACAGCCGGGGTCTCGTCGGTAGAGCAGTCCTCTCCGATAAAAAGCGTCACAGGGAAAGTTGTGCGCTGCTCTAAGACGCCTTCAATGGCCTGTGCCACATAAGGCGCTACGTTGTAGGCTAACATGTAAACGTGTACCGCTACATCCGACATGGCATACCCGATTAATCTATTTACGCACCATATTTAACGCTTTTGGAATGATCGTTTGGCGGATAAACTGCATCTCCTCCGTTTTGAAAAGCACGTGGAGGGCTACGTAAGCCACACCGCCGACAACAGATAGCAGCAGCAAAGAAATCACACCGGCAGGCAAGGGCATGCTCTTCAAAACGTACAGCAACCCCATGGTCAGGACACTCAGAAAGAGCGTCGAAGCGATGTCACGCACCTGTTCGGAAAAGGAATAACCCAGCAGTTGGCGCGAATACCAAACGTTAATAAGAAGGTTAACGTAAGATGCCAATACTTCACCGATAATTAGCCCGTAAATACCGAAAGAAATACCAGATAAGATGGCCAGCGTAATAACTACTTTTTTGAGCACCTCCAGGCGCAAACTCAAGTCCGAGCGGCCCAATACCAGCAACATGTTTAGGTTAACCGTGCTGAAGTGGATGGTTAGCCCGGAGAGGCACAACAGTTGTAACATCGGCACGCTGGGCAGCCACTTTTCGCCCACAAGTACGACCACCACAGGTTCTGCCAAGACGGCCAACCCGGATAGCGCCGGTACAATGATGAAAGAACTGAGCTGCAGCATCTTTCGATATCCCGCTTTCAACCGCTCGCGATCGTCCTGTAACTTGGCCAACACGGGATAAGTTACCGACTGAACCGTGCGAAACAGCGTGTTGATGACCATATTGGTAAAATTGCCCGCCTGGCTGTAGTAGCCCAGCGAGGCAGCGCTGAAAAGGCGGCCGATAAGGAGTTTGTAAATGTGGAAGTAAAACTTGTCCAGCAAGGCTGCAGCCAAAATGCGCCATCCGAAGCCGAACAGACGCCGAAACGAAGCTCGACTGAAGCTCCCGCTCGGCTGCCAACCGCCCAACATCCAATATAGGACGGTGGTAACGAGGTCGAGCACCATGAAGCGCGCCACCAAACTCCAGACACCCCAGCCGGCGTACGCCATGAATATTGCCGCACCACCCGAAAAGGCCACACCTACCAGCCGCACTATCGCCTGTGTCTTAAAATCGATTTGCTGAATCAGCACGGTGTGTTGCACCAAGGACAGGGCATTCACGATCAGGCTTAGGCCCATGACGCGGACGATGACCGTCAGCACAGGCTGGCCGAAGAAGCGGCCGATGTAGGGCGCTGCGACAAACAGCACTCCGTAGAGCGCTACGGCGACGGCAAGATTGAACAGAAAAGTCGTGGACTTGTCCGCTTCGCTTATGGTCTTCTCCCGAATGAGAGCAGTGGAAAAGCCGCTTTCTACCAGTACCGCAGAAAAGTCGAAGAAGATCATGACCATGGCCACCACCCCGAAGTCTTCGGGCGATAACAGTCGGGCCAACAGAATCGTAACGACGAAACTGAGTACGCTACTGCTAAACTTGTCCACTACCGCCCACCCTACTGCTGCCAGCGAGCGTTCTCCCAAATGAGACATAGCCTACCTGCTGGCTTAGTTAAAGTTCGAGGGCTTGGGCTTGATCTTACTTTTGTACTGTTGCTTATTGCGGCGCTCGGGTTCGTAGTAGCCCTTGCTCTTGCGGTCTGAGCCGTAGCCGTAGCCGTATCCGTAGGCGGCTCCTCCGTAACCGGGCTTGTTGAAGGGCACGGCATTGAGCACGATAAAAGGCCGATTGAGCTTGCCGTTTTTGGCGATATCCTCAACTATTCGCAGTTGCCCTTTGTGGGTGTAGCCCGAGCGCACTACGTAAAGGGTGGCATCGGCTAAATCGCGCATCTGCAGGGCGTCAGCAACCAGCCCCACCGGCGGAGCATCGAGAATAATCACATCGTACTGCTCGCGCATCTCTGCTATCAGCTCGCGCAAACGCGGTGAAAGAATCAACTCGCCTGGGTTAGGCGGCACCGGCCCACTGCCGATGAAATCTAAGTTGAGGTGCAACCCCGTGTTGCGCACAATTTGAGACGATTTCATGGAGTGATCGATGATGTAATTGACTATTCCGTCCTCTCCCGGCTCGATACTCATGTACGTTTCCTGCTTCGGGCGCCGCAAGTCCAGCTCGACGATGAGGACTTTTTTACCCGACAGGGCCAGCGACATGCCGAGGTTCAGCGAAATGAAGGACTTTCCCTCGCCCGAGGTACTCGAAGTCATCAGCAAACTTTTGAGAGGCATACCTGGAGCTACAAATGCTAGATTGGCCCTGAGCAAGCGGAACATTTCGGCGATAGCCGTGCGGCTGTTCTCCCGAACAACCAACTTCTCCTTGCTCGAGCTCTGGCCCAAAACGCCGTAGACCGGCACCGTCGTCAAACGTTGAACGTCCTCCTCCGTTTGTACCTTATCGTTAAGGCTTTCGAGGAACATGATCAAGCCTATAGGCAAGGCTATGCCCAAGAAGAGGGCGATGAGCCATATCTGATTGGGCCTAGGGCTCAGCCGGGCATAGCTGAGGGCCGGCGGTTCTATAATCAGGCCCTTAGGTGTGGTGACGGCCATAGAAATGGCCGCCTCTTCGCGCTTTTGCAGTAAGTAGAGGTAGAGTTTTTCCCTTAAGTCTTTCTGGCGCTCGATCTCGAGCAACTCCCGCTCGCGGCGCGGCAGGCTGTAGATGCGCCCTTCTAAAGCCGCACGAGCCGACTTGCTGGCGTTGGTGACCACTTCCATATCGCGGCGTATGGTCCGAATGTTTTCGATGATCGTCTCGCGCAGGTTTTGTATCTCCTTCTGCACCAGCAACAGCTCGGGGTGGGCAGGACCCATCGACAGCTCCAGGCGCTTGCGTTCGTTGAGCAGTTGATTGAACTGCTGTAGCTGGCTCGTCAAGGACGGGTTATTGACACTTAGGTTGGTGGGCACAAACTCAAAGTTGCTGCGATTGCGAACCAAGAAGTCTTCGAGGGCGGAGAGTATTTGGATTTGCACCTCGCCGGAGGAGATCTCTTTGTTGTACGACGTCATCTCCGCCATCAGATGCGTCCCTTCGGCTCCCAGCTGAATGACCTCGTGCGCGCGCCGGTAGGCTTCCAGGTTTTGCTCGGCAGCCGAAAGCGTCTCGGCGATCAGGTTGATGCGCTCGTTGACCATTTCAATAGTGCTCTCGAAGGCCTTGTTACGAACAGCTATGCTGTTCGCGTTGTACGCCTCCAGCAGTTCGGCAATAATATCGCGGGCACGCTCGGCGGAGTAGTCTTTGACAGAAACCTTTAAAGTACTGGACTGCTCGCCCATGATTTCCACCTTGATGGATTCCGCATATCCCTTCGCCGTGCCGTATTCCGACAAGATCATGATGCCGATCTTCGTGTTAGCGTACATACCCGGTTGGCGCGACAAGGTCAGCGTGCCCATGGGCAACTTTAGCTCTTTGCCAAACTCGCCCTCGTACACTTGACCGTACTCTTCTAGCTCAAAAGTGTAGCCGCCGCGGCCGTTGTCGGTCAAGACGCCGTAGATCTCCGTGTCCGGCGTCTCCGGATGCCAAGAGACGACGTACACCGGGCTGTCCTTGTAAAGCACTTTCTTCTTGAAACCGTCAATACTGGTATATTGGTAATTGAGGTGCAGCTTTTTTACTACATCCAGCATGATGGGCGTAGAGGTGAGCACCAAGCTCTCGTTTTCGAGAATCTTGTTCTTCTTGCCCAGCCCCAGTTCGGTAAAAATAATCTCTGCCCCGGGCTGCCCGGCATTCTCGTCTTCCTTTATCAAGATGAGCGCCTCCGATTTGTATACCGGCAAGGCGTATTTGAGATAAAAATAAGCTCCCGTCACGGACAGGCCTAAGAAGACCACGAATAAATACCAGTACTGCAGGCCTTTATACAGCAGCTGTTTTACATCGAGTTGATTATTTCCCATCGCATGATTTTTTTATTCTGACGAAAATTACGGAGGTATTCCTCCGTAGGCAACAATCGTTCCCATTATTCGCGCTCAAAGGGATGCGGACTTAGCGGAAGCCGCGCAAAGGGGTGATAATACTCTCCATTGAGCCCTACGGGCGAAGTGCTTCGAATGTGATAGACGATATCTACGGCCCGGGCGGCATCGTCCAACGTAAAGCCTTGGCCTTCCAAAATCTTTTGATAGCTCAGCGTGTGCAAGTCGGTAAAGCCCTCGCTAAACTCGACTTCTCGCCCTTCCACCCGGATGGAGCGAAACGTGCGCTGACCGTTAAGCCCGGGCAGGGCTTGAGCCAGCACTTCGTAGTTGATGCTCAGAAACCAGTTAACGCGCGCTTTCTCTAAGAGTAAGAAACCACAGGCCCGGTCGTGAGTGTGCAGGTAGACGCGGCTTTCCAGCACCTCTCCGAAGATCCAGTGCAACATGTCGAAAAAGTGGATACCTATGTTCGTAGCGATTCCGCCCGACTTTTCGAGATTGCCTTTCCAGCTGGCATAGTACCAGCGGCCGCGCGAGGTGACGTAGGTGAGGTCAACATCGAATACCTTGTCCTTGGGAGAAGCGGCCACGTATTCTTTAAGGGCGATTAGTGCCGGATGGAGGCGGAGCTGCAGGATGGTGTAGACGCGGCGACCCGTCTCCTGTTCGATTTCCCGGAGTCCTTCTACATTCCAAGGGTTGAGTACCAGCGGTTTTTCGCAAATGACGTCGGCGTTGTTGCGCAAACCAAAGCGGATGTGCGCGTCGTGGAGGTAATTGGGCGAGCAAACGCTGACGTAGTCAATCGGTCGGCCGGCGCGCGCCAACTTGTTCACGTAGCGATCGAAGCGCTCAAATTCGGTAAAAAAAGCGGCATCGGGAAAGTAGCTATCAATGACGCCTACCGAATCGGTAGGGTCAAGGGCGGCCACTAACGTGTGACCCGTATCTTTAATGGCTCGCATGTGGCGAGGGGCAATGTAACCGGCGGCGCCGATAAGGGCAAAGCGCTTCATAAGGGAAAAAAGATTTAAAGATTTAAAGATTTCTCAGGATAATTTATGCACCGCTCCTTCGCGCAGCTCGTAGCGCACCCCACTGCCCGGACAGAGGGCGAAGCCGTGTTCGTCGAAGATGAGGCGCTCTCCATGTTCACTCATCCAGCCGATCTGGCGGGCCGGATTTCCCACTACCAGGGCATAAGGCGGTACGTCTTTGGTTACCACGGCCCCTGCCCCCACAAAGGCGAAGGCGCCGATGTCGTGCCCACAGATAATGGTGGCATTTGCTCCAATGCTGGCCCCCTTCCCCACCCGCGTGCGGCGATATTCCTTTTTACGCTCCACCGCGCTGCGCGGATTGAGCACATTCGTAAACACCATGGAGGGGCCTAAAAAGACGTCGTCTTCGCACTCCACGCCGGTGTAAAGAGAGACGTTGTTTTGGACTTTGACGTTGTCGCCCAGTATCACCCCGGCAGCGATGAATACGTTTTGCCCTAAGGTGCAGTTGCGCCCAATACGCGCTCCTGCCATGATGTGGCAAAAATGCCATATACGCGTTCCTTCGCCGATTTCGCAGCCCTCGTCCAAGACGGCCGTGGGATGTGCGTAAAAAGAGGGGAAATTCACCGCAATTTTTTGTACTTTTTATCCCAATAAATCCAAAAAGATGCAAACGTTACCATGCAAAATACCAAAAGCTATGCCATATCGCAAAAGCAGTATAAATATAAACACACAAGCCGAGGAGGGGCGGCTTAAAGTCTAAAAAGCGCCGAAGGCATTAGAGAATATCGCACGCACAGGAGGGATATCAACGCTCTATCACCAAGCGCCGGCTGAGGAACCATTTTGGCGTCTGCAGGGCCACCCAGTAAGTGGATGGCGGTAGTGTGTGCACGGGTATTTTTATCCAGGCCTCGGGCTCAGAGAGGCAAGCCTGCCGGTAGAAGACAAGGCGCCCCATGGCATCGAAAAGTCGGATTTCCAGAGGCATCTGTTCTATCGCATACAGCCCGAGCCATACATGGGTATGAGCAGGGTTGGGAAAGAGCTGCAGAAGTGGGTGTGGAGATGGTGTTTCGTGGAGGCGTACGCTTTCGGTTAGCGTCAGCACCAACTCTTGCGTGCAGGAGTGGCGGTCTGTTGCGCTAAAGGTATAAGTACCGGCCGGCACACCCTGCAGCAAAAGATCCGTGCTCAGGGTAGTGCCGTTGGCATCTGCCCATCTATAAGTATACGGCGGAGTGCCGCCACTAATCGACAGGTAAACAGCACCGTTGCTAAGTCCGCGAGAGGGCTGCACCAGCGAGTCTATGCGCAGTGTCAAGGAGTCAGGCTGCTGGAGGGTTACGGTGGCAGAATACGTGCACCCGGTCGTTTCCGACACCAAAAGCGTATAGGTACCGGCTTTCAGGTTTCCATTGTTTGCCGTGAAGACGCCGTTAGACCACTCGAAGAAAAAAGGGCCCTTGCCTCCGCTGACCCCACCGGCAATAAGACCGTCTGAAGCACCAAAGCACGAGGGCTCCACCAGGTCGAAGTGCAGCGTCCCGGTACAAATGTTTTGTTCGCAAGCTTTTGCAATGCCCATGGCATGGGCCTCGCAGCCGCGCGCATCGCGCACCACGGCGCCAAAAGGTTGACCGCTCCGCACCACTTGGCCCGCCGTATCGGCCGAGAAAACATAGGGTGGACGACCGCCATCCACCTTGAGCAACAGGCGCACACTGTCCTTTCCCACACAAAGCTCGTTGGCCGAAACGGTCAAGGGCTTAATGGCGTTGGGCAAGGCGCCGTCGGAAATAGTTAGGCAAATGGGGCCGGTGTCAACGGCAGCCGTACCGGCGCGCGCCGCCACCTGCACGTAGTACGTTTGGCCGTTGTTTAGGTTGGGCACCCAGACGTCTTCATCACAATAGCGCGTTCGAGCGGTGCAGAAGACCGGCTTCAGGTCCGCGCAAGAACCTTCCCATACGGCCACGACGTGGTCGAAAGCCGCGCCGGTGTTCAATCGCACGGCGCCAAAGGCCGGCGCTTTGAACTGAAACCACACGTCGCCCGCCACCTTTGGCACGCAGGTGGGGCGATACCCTGAAAAGGTAGCTCCCACGTGTGTGGTAACGGTGCAAGGGGCACTGAGCGCAATCGGCAGAGCCGTAGGGCAATCGTCGTTCGTCGGTAAAGGTGCCTTCTCGATGCGCACTACAGGACACAAATCGCCCTCCACGGTGGCGAAAACGCCCGCCACCTGAGCGTAGTAAAGCTTGCCCGGCGTGAGGGCGGGCAAACGCAAAGGGCTGCCGTAAGGGTTGGTGGCCAATTCTTTTAGGCTGTTGCACGTCCCCTCGTAAACTGTGAGGATATGGGAAAAATTAGCCTGGGCGTCGAGCGTCAAAACCTCGGCGGGTGCCAATGTGGGAGCGTGAAAGGTATACCACACGTCTGCCCGCGCCAAGCGGTTGTGCGAGGGCTGCCAGTTGCTCATGTCGGCATGGCGGTTGGTTCCCGGCGGACACGGCGCATCCGGCGCGAGCAGCCGAGCATCCGCACACTTATCGTTGGGCGGAGGCATCGGCGGCTGGTTCACCGCCTCTATGCGCACACAGGCGCTGCCGCGAGGCACCCCAAAAAGCCCGCGCTCGCCCGATAGACGAATAAAATAAGGTTGACCCAACTGGGCTTGAAAGTACGCCGCCTCACCGGTGAAGCCGTGTTCATCTCGACGATGACATGATGCCCACGACAAATTCGAGCAAGAGCCGGTGAAGACGCCCACTACATCGTTGAAATCGGCCTCCGTCGTCAGCTTCACCCAGCCGCCGACGTCGGCTACCCAGCGAAACCACACGCTACCTTCCTCCTTCGCCGCGCACCCGCCGGTAGGGCCGGTGTAAAGAGCGTAGCGGTTTTCCACCGGCACACACGGCATGCCGGTACTAAGCGTTAGAGCCCGCTCGCAAAAATCAATGGCCGCTCCGCGCCCGATGACCTTGACGTTGTCTAAACCTACCCAGTAGCCGTGCGCACCTCCGTCGCTATACTCAAACACCAAACGCCACTGAGCAGAGCGGTAGGCCGACAGCAAAAAGGAAAAATGACCGTAATCGGGGAAAAAAGGCCCGGCTACTTTGCCCTTGGAGTCGAATAAAACGGTGCGACCGCCTTTATCGGTTTCTAAAGAGACGGTAAAAGACTCGTAACCGGAATAGCGCAGGATGGCGTCAAAGGTTAGCTCGTACTCCATGAACGCACTCCCGGAAAACCAAGGAGAATAGAGGCGGATGTGGGTGGGAGCGGCCCCATCGCCCTGAGCGTTGTCGTCGAAAAAGGCAAAGCAGGTGCCGTTCATCGAATTGCCCTGGTAAAAAGCCGACGAGCCCAAGGGCACCCGGCCGAAAGACCAATCTGCCGACCCAGAAACCCGCTCGTTTGTCCAGCCCGGCGGCAGGCTGCAGATGTCGAAGTCCTGGGCCAAAACAAAGGAGCCCTCGCCCGTGCCCATCACCTCGATGTTATCGATGCCGGCATATCGCCCTGCGCTACCCGCCGGGCTGGTGTAGCGAATGAGGAGCCGTGTGGGCTCGCTCCAAGACAGAAAAGCCAAGTCCGAGCGAAAGCGAAAAAAGTCGCCGCTTCCCAACGGCTCGTAATTGGTCATATAATTGTCGTATCGCGCCAGCAGGCGTTCCTCACTGCCGTTGGTGGCCAGAATCTCTAGAACGTCGGAGTCGCCGAATTTGAAATGGACGTCCATGCGGCAAGCCACCGTTGTGAAGCCGCTCCGACTAAAGGGCGGTGAAACCAGCTCCAACACGTGTGCCGGCGCGGCCTTACCCCCTGCGCGGCCGTCGATGAAAAACAGACAAGTGCCGTCAATGCTCGCTCCTATTGCATCGGGTATTTGAGAAAGTCCCACGTACCAGGTCGGGGTAACCGTATCGCCCTGAAGGCGCACCTGCCAACCCGCAGGCAACGAACACGAATTGAAGTCGGCGTGAAGCAATTGCGTAGTATCGGGCAGCTGCGCTACTGCCCGCAGGCAGCACCACGCACCAATCCATAAAGAAATCCAGACCCTTTTGCTGATGGCCATCTCCGCGGCGTGTTCTTGAGGGGGTTCTATTCTACTGCTCAAATTTGGGCATTAAGCGGCCGTTCTCGCAACGGGAAAGGCGTCTTATGCCCGATAGGCGACAAGATTTTTTTCAAAGGCGGAAATCGCTCTGCCCGATCGCGAAAAAAAGTATGGCCCTTTTACCGGTTCATACAAGAGCGGCTGCTTCTCCCAGATCCTGCGGGGCACATGAGCCGGAGCGCATTCAGAGCAACGGAGAGGAGCCACCTTGTGGTCTGCTTACGACACCTCTCTTCTTTCTCTCAGGCTCGAAGTGCCGAGGTTTGCCGACCGACAGCAGGATGCGAACGATGCGCTCTGCCGTATGCCCATCCCATAGCGGTGGCCGCCGAGGCGAGGCGGAAAGCGGCTGCGCACATAGTTGCTTCACCCGCCTCAGTACGCCAAGCGGATGCCATTTGTCCAACAGGACATTCGTACCGCACCACAGGGTAATGGGGCGCTCCGTACTGGAGCGCAAAGTCAAGCAGGGCACGCCCAAGACGGTGGATTCCTCTTGCACACCACCGGAGTCCGTCAAGATGACGCGCGCATTTTTTTGCAAGCAAATCATGTCGGAATAGCCCACCGGATGGAGCAAAGCGACGGCAGGGCAGCGAGATAAACTCGTCCAAAGATTCCATCGGCGAAGCTGGTGCTCAGTGCGCGGATGAACGGGGAAGACGACGGGCAAGTAGCGGCTAAGAACCAGCACGACGGCCACCAGTCGCCGCAAGGTCAAGGGGCAATCGACATTTTCGGCGCGGTGGAAAGTGCACAGGACGTATCCCTCGGCCGGCCGCCGAAAAAATTGGAGGTTTTGCTCGGCACAAGCGCGGCGGTGCAGCACGTCTACCCAACTTTTCTGTTCGGCCTTGGGTAAGATCTGGAGCAAGGCATCTACGAGCACATTGCCTACCCAATGAATGCGCGATGGCTCGATGCCCTCATCGAGCAGGTTGGCCACTGCAGAAGGCTCTGTTGCAAAGAGCAGCTGCGAGTAATGGTCGGCCGAGATGCGATTCCGTTCTTCGGCCATCTGGAGGTCTCCGCAACGCAAGCCGGCCTCTATGTGGGCCAGAGGAATACCCAAGTGCCATGCCGCTCGGGCACCTGCCGCAGTAGAGGTGACGTCGCCGATGACCATAGCCCAGTCCGGCCGCACCGCCTGTAGGAGCGATTGAATGCGCCCGCTCAACTCGACAAGCCCGCGGGCTGCCGGTATTTCGGCAGGCAGGGCACAGCTGAGCGGCGGTGGAAGGTCCAACTCCTCAAAAAATACCCTGCACATGTCGGCTTGGCGATGCTGGCCGGTGTACACCAGCAAGGGGCGGAGCTGTGCTTGTTCACACAGGGCACGCCACAGCGGAGCCGCCTTGATGAAGTTCGGCCGCGCTCCTACGAGTATTGCGACGGTCATAAGGTAATTAACGCCGTGCTCATGCTTTCTCCAGCGTCAGGCCAAAGGTAGAGCCTTGGCCAAAGTTGCTGCGCACGTGTATGGTTTGCTTATGCGCCTCTACAATGTGTTTAACGATAGAGAGCCCTAAGCCGGTGCCCCCGGCCTCGCGCGAGCGGCTCTTGTCCACCCGATAGAAGCGGTCAAAGACGTGCGGTAGGTCTTTGGCGTCGATGCCGATACCGTTATCGCTCACCTCCAAAAGGATATGGGTATCCATATCGTAAAAACTCACCTTTGTCGTACCGCCTTCTCGCCCATATTTGATGGAATTATCGACCAGGTTAATGAGCACTTGGCGTATGGCCTCCTTGTCTGCGCGCACGCGAAAGTGCTGCGCAGCTCCTTCTTTGTAGCAAAGGCGAATGTTTCGCTCGGCGGCTTTCCGCTCTAAGTCCGCAAAAACCTCATCCGTTAAGGCGCGGATGTCGAATTCGCGGATATCGAGCAACATCTGGCCCGACTCCAGTTTATCTATCGTTTCCAAGTCCTGGACAATGGCCTCCAGGCGCTCTACATTCTTCGCTGCGCGCTCTAAATAGTTGACGGCTATGTTAGGGTCGTGGATGGCGCCATCCAGCAGCGTATAGATGAATCCTTGAATGTTAAAAATGGGCGTCTTCAGCTCGTGCGAGACATCGCCTATAAAGCGCCGCCGATAGGCGGCCAATTTTTCCATTTCTTCCACCTCTCGCTCGCGCGCCTCAGCCCACTCGTGAACCTCCTTCTCTACCTCGTCCAGCTTATCGGCCGGCAGAGAGCCTTTTTTCAGAGAGAGCTTGCCTGCGCCCTTGTGCCGGTGAATGATTTTGTAAATAAGCTTTATCCTTCGGTAAATGTAGTGCTTGACGAACAGATAATTTATCGCGTAGCCGGTTGAAAAAACGGCCGCCGCCACCAGCAGCAGCTCCCATACAGGTAAATGCACTCGCGGATTAAAGCTGCCCAAAAGCGCCAAAAGCGCCGTCACCAGAAGACTCGAAGCGCAGGCGGTTATCAGCGCCAGCTGTCGGGGAGTCTGATTCTTAAACCGAAAGGACATAAAGTTCTTGGCACCGTGGAATCCTGTGCGAACTTTCTCAGAGAGCCGACCGCTAAAATTCAAATTTGTACCCAATTCCCTTCATCGTTTTGATGTAATGTTCGCCGATGCGCTCTCGCAGCTTTCGCACGTGCACGTCGATCGTCCGATGGCCGACAATGACATCGCTGCCCCAGATTTTATCGAAGATCTCCTCTCGCGTGAACACGCGTCCGGGGCGAGAGGCCAACATCCATAAAATTTCAAATTCCTTTTTAGGCAACTCGATAGGCTCGCCTTTGCGATAGACCATCACCTTCAGACGGTCTATGACCAAATCATTGGCCTCGATGATGTCTTGCTCTTCGTTTTGGTAAGCGGCCCGCCGCAGCAGGGCATTGATGCGGCTCACCAATACCCGAGGCTTGATGGGTTTGGTAATGTAATCATCACCGCCTACGTCCAAGGCCATGATTTGCGAAAAATCTTCGTCCCGAGCCGTCAAAAACGCGATGGGCGTTTTAGAGAAAGCTTTACTCTTGCGCAGCAGTCGGCAGGTCTCTACCCCGTCGAGCTCGGGCATCATGATGTCCAGGACGATGAGGTCGGGCTTTTCTCGCTCGGCTATTTCTATAGCGGTCTTGCCGTCGGGCGCCGTAACGACCTCGTAGCCCTCTTTGCGCAAACTATAGCGAACGAATTCCAAAATATCCGGCTCGTCGTCTACTAAAAGGATTTTGGGAGCGGCGGGGTTTTCCTTTGCCGTTTTCATGTTACAAAAGTAGAATTCGCCAACAAAGCCGCTATTTAACGAATAGTTTAAGTAAATGTTAATTCTTCTCTACTTTAGACCCGCCTTTTGCATGAAAGCCCCGAGTGCCGACATTCGTCTTCCCCCATTAATCGGCTTTTTACCCTTGATTCTTTAAGGAGCCGGCGGGGTGCTCAAAAGAAGTTTTCGTTTCTTGCGCGCTCACTAACGGCCTTTTTTATGACGAAAAAACGCTTGTATCGAGTACTGAGTTTAGACGGCGGCGGTATACGCGGCCTTTTAAGTGCCCACCTTTTGGCCGCTTTGGAGCAGAAGATCAACGACAAATGGGCTGCGCAGCACGGCAGCCCTCCGGATAGGCCGCTTCGGCTGGCTCAGTTTTTCGACATAGTAGCGGGCACTTCTACGGGAGGCATCTTAGCCTGTGCCTTGCTGTGCCCGGATGAGCAGGACCCTAACTATGCCCGTTACAGCGCTCGCGAGACCATCAGTCTGTATCGCGATTACGGGCGCCGCATCTTTTCTAAAACCCTCTCGGGTCGGACGGGGGTGGCGGCCGTTCGCTGGGCCCGATACAGCGGTGGCCCTCTCGAGCAAATCTTAACCGAAAAGTTCGGCGATACCCGTCTGAGCCAGCTCTTACGGCCCTGCCTGATCACCAGCTACGACATTGAAAAGCGCCGGGCTATTTTCTTTACCTCTCACGACGCCAAGGAAAAAGGCGAGCTATACGATTATTATTTGCGCGACGTTGCCCGCTCTACTTCGGCAGCACCCACCTATTTTCCGCCGCACCACGTAGTCTCTCTGGGTGGGCTGGAGACGTCGGGCATCGACGGCGGGCTATTTGCCAACAATCCCACCATGTGCGCCGTGGTGGAAGCGCTTAAGATCTTCGGAAAAGAAACCGAAGGAGGCCGCCGTCGCCTACTGGAAATGGACGAATTGTTTGTCTTATCGATCGGCACCGGCAACATTAAGAAACCGTACTTTTTCCAGAAGGCTCAAAGTTGGGGCCTATTACCCTGGGTGGCGCCCATTATCGACATCATGATGACGGGAGTGGCCGAAACGGTTGACTATCAGTTGCGCAAGCTCTACTCGGCCGTTCAACGCCCGGACCAATACGTGCGTCTCATGCCGAGCTTAGGTACTGCCAGCGACGACATGGACGATGTATCGCCGCGCAACCTGCAAGCGCTCAACCAAGCCGGCATTCAAAATGCCTACGACGCCGACAGCACACTGGACAAGGTGGCCGACATGCTGCTCGCCGGCTTTTCGCCCTAAACGGCTTCCGACAAGAACTTTGCGGGCTGTGCCTGTGCTGAACGGGCATTGTGAGAAAGAATGCTCTTGCGCCAAGGGGGCAAGGGCCTTGCCATCGGCAAAAGAGAGCGATACAAGCCAAGTTTTTGTGGTTTTTCTCACCGGCCCACCGCCATTACGGGAGGGGCACTTACATTAGCAGCCGACAACGCGCCACGCTATGATTAAAATGATCTGTCTCATCTTAGGCGGAGGTGCCGGAACGCGGTTATATCCGCTTACGGAGAAACGCGCTAAGCCGGCGGTGCCCATTGCCGGCAAGTATCGCCTCATCGACATTCCGCTTTCCAACTGTATCAATTCCGGCGTGCGACGCATGTTCGTGCTGACACAATACAACTCTGCCTCCCTAAATGCGCATATCAAAAACGCGTACAATTTCGACCACTTTACCCACGGCTTCGTGGATATTTTGGCGGCCGAACAGACCCCGGGCGACTTCTCCTGGTTTCAGGGAACGGCCGACGCCGTACGCCAAAGTCGAAAGCATTATGAACGGCACGATTTCGATTATATGCTCATCCTGTCGGGTGACCAGCTGTATCAGATGGACTTCGAGGAAATGGCGCTTTGGCACATCGAGAAAAAAGCCGACCTCACCATCGCTTGCCTACCTGTCAACGCCCAAGATGCCGTTGGCTTCGGCATTATGAAGGCCAATCAGCACGGCTACATTTCTCGATTTGTCGAAAAGCCCAAGGCCGAGCAATTGCCCGACTGGGTCAGTGACGTCAGCCCGGCCTACCAGCGGCGAGGGCGCGTCTATATGGCCTCCATGGGCATTTACATCTTTAACCGAAGGGCCATCAGCGCGTTGTTCGATAAGTTTCCGCAAGCTACCGACTTCGGCAAGGAAATCATACCGGCGGCCATCGAAAGCGGCTACCGCGTGGCGGCTTATCCCTTCGACGGCTACTGGACGGATATCGGCACGATTCGCTCCTTCTTCGAGGCGAACTTGGAGCTGACGGAGCACATTCCTTCTTTTAATCTTTTTGACCAACGCCGCCCGGTCTACACGCGGGGGCGCATGTTGCCGCCGGCGAAGTTTTACGGCGGCACGCACATCAACCGGGCCATTGTGGCCGAAGGCGCTATCGTTCATGCGCGCCTGATCGACCTGGCCGTCATCGGTCTGCGGGCGCGTATCGGCGAAAATTCGGTCATTAAAGAAGCCATCATCATGGGCAACGACAGCTATCAAACGCTGGCGGAAATTGCCGCCAAACCCGAGGAAATACCTATGGGCGTGGGCAACAACTGCCACATCGAGCGCGCCATAGTGGACAAAGACTGCTGCATTGGTGACAACGTGATCATCAAAGGCGGTAGCCACCTGCCCGACACCGAAACAGAAGCTTACTGCGTTCGCGACGGCATTGTGGTGGTCAAAAAGGGCGCTGTTATCCCTTCCGGCACGCGCATCATGTAGGCCAAAGGATGCATTTACCTGCGGCAAGCCCTGATCTCAGGCTAATGGTCCTGGAGACGCAGCCCTGCCTACTACCGGCTAAAACATGTTCTCGGCTTAGCCAAATACATCGCGCACGCGCTCGAAGAAAGTGCGGTCTTCTTTAGTGGGGTTAGGTTTAAAGTTGGGCATGTTGCGCAGTTGCTCGAGTAGGCGGCGCTCTTCGTCCGTGAGTTTTTTAGGTGTCCAGATGTTCACGTGAATGAGCAGGTCGCCGCGTTCGCTGCCGTTGAGCGCCGGCAGGCCCTTGCCGCGTAGGCGGAAGATTTTGCCCGATTGCGTTCCGGCAGGTATCTTAATGCGTGCGCGTCCTTCGAGGGTGGGCACCTCCACCTGGGCGCCTAAAGCGGCGTCGGCGATGTTGAGGAACAGCTCGTACAGGATGTTTCGCCCTTCTCGCGTAAAGGACTCGTGCGGTATCTCTTCGATGTTGATGATGAGGTCGCCATTAGGGCCGCCTCGGAGGCCGGCATTGCCTTTGCCCGACAGGGAGAGCTGTATGCCCTCGTGTACGCCGGCCGGGATGTCCACTTCGATGAGGTCATCGGCCATAATGCGTCCTTCTCCCTTGCAGCTGGGGCAGGTAGCGCGTATGGTCTGCCCTGTTCCGTTGCACGCCGGGCAAGTGGTCGTGGTTTGCATAGCACCAAAGGGCGTTTGAGTAATCCGCCCCACGACGCCGGAGCCTCTACACGTACCGCAGAGATCGATATCGCTGCTGTTTCGGGCGCCGGTGCCGTTGCACGCCGTACAGCGGACCAGCTTGCGCACTTTTATTTTTTTATGTACACCGGTAGCAATTTCTTCGAGGGTCATCTTGACCTTGATGCGCAGATTAGAGCCGCGCTCGGCGCCCCGGCGATTGCCGAAACCGCCGCTTCTGCGCCCGCCGAAAAATTCGGAGAAGATATCGTCGCCGAAACCGAAATGACGCAGAATATCTTCCATGCTCATGCCCTCGAAGCTGGTGGCTCCGCCCGCACCTCGATTCAGCCCTTCATGACCATAGCGGTCGTACACGGCGCGCTTTTCCGGGTCGCGCAGCACCTCGTAAGCCTCGGCGGCTTCTTTGAATTTTTCCTCGGCGGCCTTATCTCCCGGGTTTTTGTCGGGGTGATATTCGATAGCCTTCTTGCGATAGGCCCTTTTGATCTCTTCCTCTGTAGCGTTCCTGGGCACCCCCAGTATTTCGTAATAGTCGCGCTTTGCCATAATTGTTTACCTGCTCATTTGCCCACCACTACTTTGGCATGGCGAAGGATGCGCTCGCCCAAGCGATAACCCTTCTCCAACACGTCCACAATCTTTCCTTTAAAGCTTTCCGAAGGCGCCGGCACCTCGGCAACTGCTTCTTGGGTGTCCGGGTCTAAAGGTGTGCCGGCTTGCACCTCTATGGGCTGCAGCCCCTTGCTTTGCAAGGTGTGCAGCATTTTGTGATAAATAAGCGCTATACCTTCATCCAGCGCATTGTTTTTAGCCGCCCTGTCAAAATCGTCTAAAATAGGGAGCAAAGCCGACAAAATGTCGCGCCCTGCCGTCATCTGCAATTCTACGCGCTCCTTAGCTACATTTCGCTTGTAGTTTTGAAAATCGGACAGCAGGTAAAGATACTTGCGCTGCAGCTCTTCGTAGCGCTCCTGCCAGTTTTCGGCCTCTGCCAACGGAGGGGCCTCTTCGGGCGCAGACGCCCTTTCTTCCGGCGTTTCGGGCTGAGTCTCGGGAAGGAGTTCGGCGTGATGCTCTTCCGCGGGTATATGGTTTTTGTTGTCACTCATATTTCCAGGTTGAACCGTTCGAGAGATAGATAGTAGAGAAAAAGCCTGATGCCAGGAGCAAGGATTATGCCCTATCGGTTTTGCTGTCAATATGTCAGGTTTTGGTACGAAGCGCGTCGCGCAGCATGCGCTCGATCTGCTCCGGTGAGAGGTTGACACCCATAATGACGCCGTCCGGATTTATCAGAAAAGTAGACGGTATAGCGCGCACGCGAAAGTACCGGGCCAAGGTGCCGTCGAAGCGCTCGAGTTCGAGCACGTGATGCGGCCACACAAGACCGTCGTTTTGAATCGCCTGTTCCCAGCCCAGGGGCGTCTGTTCGACGCCGATGCTGATGATATCAAAGGGATAAGAGCGAAACTCGGCGTATAAACGGGCCAGTTGGCGATTTTCGACTCGACACGGGCCGCACCAGCTACCCCAGAAATGGAGCAGCACATAGCGACCGCGCCACTCGGAAAAGCGGGCCGTTCGGCCGTCTGCCAACGGGATGGAGAAATCAGTTAAGCGCTCACCGGCCACGAAACGCGGTTGGCGGTATTTCCAATAGCCCAACACTAAGAGGCTAAGGGCGAGGGCAGCGACGAGTATTTTCCACGCTCGTACGGACATAGCGAGGCGTATTTTTGCGCAAGTGTACCGCGAAAATAAGACATTATGCTGCTCATTGACCCGGAACAAATCGCCACAAAGGACTTACATCAGTACATTTTGGGCGCCGTGGCGCCTCGTCCGATAGCTTTTGCCAGCACCATTAGCGCCGATGGGATACCCAATTTGGCGCCCTACAGTTTTTTTAATGCCTTTAGCAGCAATCCGCCCATCCTTATTTTCTCCTCCAATCGAAGGGTGGAAAACAATACCACCAAGGATACGCTGCGCAACATAGAAGAGACGCGCGAGGTGGTCATCAATGTGGTTACGCACGCTATAGTGCGACAGATGGCCCTATGCAGCGTAGACTATTCGGCCGAAATAAACGAGTTTGAAAAAGCGGGCTTTACTCCTCTGCCCGCTCGGCGCGTGAGGCCCTTCCGAGTGGCGGAAAGCCCTGTGCACATAGAATGCCTCGTAGAGGACATTTTACCCCTGGGCGACAAGGGCGGAGCGGGCAACCTCATCGTGTGCCGCGTGGTGTTGATGCATCTTTCCGAAGACATCCTCACGCCTACCGGCCGTATCGACCCGCACAAGATTGACCTCGTCGGCCGTATGGGGCGCTTCTACTATGCGCGCGCCAGCGGAGCTGCTGTTTTCGAGGTAGTGCAGAAAACCAACGAATTGGGCGTAGGGTTCGACGCTCTGCCCGAGCACGTGCGCCGTAGCCCGGTGTTGACGGGCAATGAGCTGGCGCGAATCGCGGCGCTGACCCGGCTGCCCACTCGGGAAGAGGCGCTGGCCGATCCCTTTGTGGCCGAGGCGTGTCGAAACCGAGAAGGCGACCCGCTGCAATTGCACCACTTGGCCCGGGCGGCTTTGGCTGACGACAAGGTAGAGTTGGCGGCTAAGTTGCTCATGGCCGGCATATGACTACCGGCCCTCGGTAGCGTCTTGCGGCTGCTGCAAGGGTCTGGCCACGGCGATACCCGTCTGCCCTTTTTGCGAGCGAACATAGTCGCCCAAAGGTTGAGCGGAAATCACCACCCGATTCTTCAGCGAAGAGGCGTGTAAGAGATGTATGCGCCCGTGGTGCACCACGGCAAAGCCCAAGTGGGCAAAGTCGAGCCCCGGGCGGGCAGAGGTTATGGCGATGATATCGCCCTCCCGCAACAGAGGTTCGACGCGTTCGATGTCTTGCTGCGGGATGTAATGGTACGGGCGACGACTGAGGCGAGCTTCTACCTGCCGAATGCGCCGGAGGGTTTCTGGATCCCTCAGTGGAGGGTACTGCTCTACGTGACGGCTCATGTAGTTGATTTCCTTTCGCAGCGGCTTCCCCCCGAGTTCGCGCGTGATATCGCGCACGTAGCCCATCTCCTGTGCCTGGCAAAGCCAGCCGGACAGATAGTGCACGCGCGACGCATAGCCATCTACGGTGCCTCCCCAGTAGCGAAGCCGACGCACGCAGTGCGCCACCGTCGGCAGAGTGGCCCGCTCTTCTCGGGCAGCCAGTGCGATGGCCAGGCTCACTTCGACAAACGTCCAGCAATCCAGCACGCGGGTCGAGAGGACGAAACGCTCCTCCGAGTCGGCGCCCAGCGTACCGTAGGGGGTGCCCTGAAAGGAGCGCGCTACGGCCGCAATGCGCGCTACCAGGTCAGGGTACTCTTTAGCCAACAGGAGCTTTTTCTCCAATAGCACGGCCTCTGCCGAGTCTATGTGAACAACAGCCGTTTGCGCCGCAGCCGTCGGCGCAAACGGAAACAGAAAGGACGGCAAGTAAAGTGCGAGATACAGAGGCAGCTTCGGCATAAGTTGATCGATAGGCCCTATCGGGCGGGCACGGCGCGAATGATGGCGGAGAACTCGTCTGCCTTGAGCGAGGCGCCGCCGATGAGGCCTCCGTCTACATCCGGTTGTCGAAAGAGCTCGGGGGCGTTTTGCGCGTTGCAGGAGCCTCCGTACAGGATGGGCACGGCTTGCGCGACAGCAGGGCCATAGCGGCGGGTAATGAGGGTTCGGATGGCGGCGTGCATTTCTTGAGCCTGCTCGGCGGTGGCGTTTCTGCCGGTGCCGATAGCCCATACAGGCTCGTAGGCGATGACCAAACGACCGAAGTCTGCAGCCGAAAGGTGAAAGAGGGCTGCGCGCAATTGGCGGGCCACATAGGCGATGTGACGGCCGCGCTCGCGAACGCCGAGCGGCTCGCCACAGCAAAAGATAGGCGTCAGCCCTCGGCTAAGGGTCAGGCTCACCTTTTGCGCCAATTGCTCGTGGCGCTCTCTGAAGTACTGCCGCCGCTCAGAGTGGCCGATGATGATGTGGGTAGCTCCTACAGAAGCAATCATATCAACCGAAACCTCCCCGGTGTAAGGGCCTTTTTCGCAGTGGTGGCAATTCTGCGCCGCCAAATGGAAACCGCTGCGATGGCGAAGCAAATCGCCCACCGCCTGGAGCAAGGGATAAGGCACGGCAAACAGCACCGCTCCCGCTGTGGGCTGTGGCACTTGGATGAGAACTTCTTCTACCAAAGCAAGCCCTTCAGGTAGGGTTTTATTCATTTTCCAGTTGCCGGCCACGAGAAAAGGTCGCATACAGGGCGAAAATTTAAGCGAAGAGGGGCAGACGTCAAAGGTAGGACAAAGGCAGCATTTACCCCAGGTTTGGTTTCTACCTTTGCCGTACCATGGGAAAGGACCGGTTAGTGCAGCGAATTCTATTAGGGCTAAAGGTTCGCCAATTGCGCCGAGCGCAGGGGTGGAACTTCGAGGAGCTGAGTCGCCGGACGGGCATTTCACCCTCCTACTTGAACGAGATCGAAAAAGGCAAGAAGTACCCTCAGGCTGACACTTTGAAGAAGTTGGCAGCCGCCCTGGGCATCTCGGTTGACTTTTTGCTTTCGCCCGAGCCTCTCGCCCAATATGCGCCCATTGCCCGCCTGCTGGAGAGCAATTTCCTCAACGAGCTGCCGTTAGATTTTTTCGGCATTGACCTACAACAGGTTGTTGAAATCATGGCGCGCGCTCCCGACCGAGTTAATGCCTTTATCTCGGCCATGCTCGACATCGCCCGGCATTATTCGGTGCACAACGAGCACTTCTACTTTGCAGCCCTGAGAGCCTACCAGGAACTGCACACGAATTACTTCGAGGATTTGGAGCAGGCCGCCGCCGTCTTTTGCGCCGAGCACCGGCTGCCGACCGATGGCCCGGTATCGACGGAGCAGCTGGCCAACATCTTGTGCAGAAGATTTGGCTATACTACTGATGATCAGACGCTGGCGCGATATCCCTTGCTACAAAGCGTGCGCGCCGTCTTTAGCCCGAAACGGCGCTGCCTATACCTCAATCCCTTGCTCCACGAGCAACAGCGGGCTTTTCAACTCGCCAAAGAGCTGGGCTTTGCCGCGCTTCGCCTGGAAAAGCGCCCCTTAACCACGCCTTGGCTGCGGGTACAGTCTTTTGAGGAGGTACTGAACAACTATCGGGCCGCCTATTTTGCGGTGGCCATCCTTGTGCCGCGCGATGCTTTCATCGGCAACGTTCACGCTTTCTTTCAACGATCCGACTGGCGGGAGGAGCATCTGCTCCGGCTCATGCGGCAGTACCAGGTCAGCCCGGAAGTGCTCTTTCAGCGTTTTAACGTACTGTCGCAGGCCTTTGATTTGCACAAGATTTTCTTTCTACGGCTTATCTACGACGTAAACGAACGGCAAGTGGAGATCGACAAGGAGCTCCACCTCAACCATCGGCACCGGCCGCAGGCCTCGGGTCTGGGGCAGACGTATTGCCGGCGCTGGCTATCGACCGACCTGTTCGAGCGCCTAGAGAAGGCCGTGCCTTCGGAAAAAAATCCTTGGCCGGTAGCCGCCGGCGCCCAGCGCATGCGCTTTCTCGATTCGGGCGAAGAATACTTGTGCTTGGCCGTGGCCAAGGTAGCGCATCCGACACCCGAGCGGCGCGTATGCGTTATGTTGGGGGTTCAGCTCGATGAACACGCCCACCGCATCATTCGCTTTGCCGCCGACAGCGCCATAGAAAGCCGCTCTGTAGGCGCCACTTGCGAGCAGTGCGGCTGGTTGGACTGCCCCCAACGAGCGGCAAGCGCCCGGGAATTTCTCAAAAGAGAGCAGCGCCGCAAAATGGAGAGAGCTCTTCATGCACTAACCGAGTAACCTGTCCTTCATCATGCACACCTATTGCCTATTGTCGCTTGGGAGAGGGCTCCTCTTCGCCACCCTGTACACCGGCTTGGCGGCATGCTACTCGGTTCGCCCCTCGGAGCCCTTCACTCCCTCGACAACACCTCCCCCGCCCGACTACAGCCGCCCGGAACACTGGGCCGCCCTCCCGCAGCGAGCCGACGCGGCAGACCGCACGCCTTGTGGTGGCGAGCGCGACCAACAAGGAGTAGCCCCAGTAGACGTCTTTTACCTACACCCTACCTCTTATTACGGACGGCGGCGCAAGCCGGTGAAGTGGAATGCTGCCCTTCAGGACGCGGCAGTTAATGCCCGAACCGACAGCGGCGCCGTTTTACATCAGGCTTCTCTGTTCAACACGGTAGGGCGCGTCTATGCACCGCGCTATCGCCAAGCCCATTTGTACGCCTTTTTTAGCCGGCATACCGAGCAGGCCGAGCCGGCCTTAGAGCTGGCCTACCGCGACGTGTTGGCTGCCTTTGAGTACTACTTGGCGCACTGGAACGAAGGCCGGCCCTTCGTCTTGGCGGCTCACAGCCAAGGGGCCTATCTGGGCATGCGCCTGTTGCGCGAGCGTATCGAAGGCACTCCGCTCCGTGAGCGGCTTGTAGTAGCCTACTTAGTAGGCTGGCCTATCCGAAAGGACTATTTCCAAACGATATTGCCCTGCACTACCGCCCTACAGACGCGTTGTTTTTGCTCCTGGCGCACCTGGCGCCGAGATGCGGGACTGAAGCTGCCCGCACAACCTCAGGTAGTGTGCACCAACCCGCTCACCTGGAGCACCCGCGATGGCGAATACGCCGACCGTTCCCTTCACCTCGGCGGCGTGTTGCGCAACTTTTGCCCTACCGCTCCGGGGCTTACCGATGCCGAAGTACGCGCGGGCTATTTGCTCTGCGCTAAACCCAAATTCCCCGGCAGCATCTTCTTTACTCGCCGAAATTATCACATAGGCGATTTTAATTTGTATTATTTTAACGTGCAAAAAAACGCCGACGAGCGCGTCAATGCGTTTCTAAATCGTTAAGAAATCGCCTTTACCGTTCACCTTTCGATTTTTCGATTAAACATGACGAAGAGAATTCTTTTCAGCATGCTCGTGTTGGGCGTACTGGTGGCCTGCAGCAAGACTGTGTTTACCGGTCGCAGCCAGATGCGACTCATTCCGGCCAGCGAGCTCAATCAGATGAGCTTTTCTAGCTATCGGGAGTTTTTGAGCAAGAATCCGCCTATGACCTCTGGGCCAGAAGTAGAGCTGGTGAAGCGCGTAGGCAACGACATAAAAGCTGCCGTAGAGGTATATTACCGGTCAAAAGGGTTGAGCCAGGAGCTGCGCAACTTCGCTTGGGAGTTCAATGTGGTCAACGACCCGACCATCAATGCTTTCTGTATGCCGGGCGGCAAAGTGGTGGTGTTCACCGGCATCCTCAAGGTTACCCAAAACGAAGATGCGTTAGCAGTAGTGATGGGGCATGAGGTAGCACATGCTTTAGCCCACCACGGCAACGAGCGTATGAGTCAGATGCTGGCGGCCCAGTTAGGGCTAACATCCTTGCAAGTGGCGTTGGCCAATAAACCCTCTCAGACGCGCGATTTGCTGTTGGCAGCGGCGGGAATAGGCACACAGGTGGGCATTTTACTGCCGTTTAGCCGCAAGCACGAGAGCGAGGCAGACGAAATAGGGCTGTATTTGATGGCTATGGCCGGCTACAACCCCAGCGAGGCGGCGCCTTTCTGGGAGCGCATGAACCGCATGGGCGGTAGCTCTCCGCCGGAATTTTTGAGCACGCACCCCGACCCTGCTAAGCGCAGCGAGCGGTTGCGCACGCTCGTGCCCAAAGCGCGCGCCTATGCCCAGAAATATCCTGTGCCGGCCAGCTCAAAAAATCGCCGTTAAACCGCCGACTTAAAACCGGCCTACCGGCAAGGTGTCGGACGGAGGAAAGACCAAGTCCTCCTCTCCGGGCAAGAGGGTATCCACACTTGGACGAGTAAAGCCCTCCACGCGGTGGACCAACCAACGGCCGCCTACGCGTTTGAGCACCAGCGTATCCGGAAGGTATTCGCCCAATTCATCCTCTATGCGATAGTGGCACACGGCAGAGTCCCCGGCGACCATGCAGTGCAGCTCGAGCAATTCCGTATGAGTAACCTCGGCAGAGTCATCTTGTACGAGGGCGTCTAAAAAATCTACATAGGAGCGCGCTAATTCTGTGCTGTACAGCCGGGCGGAATCGAAGCGATTGCGATCGATGTAGGATTGCCAAAGGCGAACCACCTCTTCCGGTGCTGTCGGTGCAGAAGGTTGGCATTGTCCGGCCAAAAACAAGGCGAAAATTGCCCCCCATCGCCTGAAAGAGTGCATACAGTGTGGGCCATTTAGTTGGAACAAAAGTACGTCGCACCGGGGCCTTCCTCGCCGCTTACCGCCACCTGAGACGGAAAAGGCGAAATAAAAATAAAAAAGCCATCCCCTTGAGGACGGCTACGTGGGCGCAGAAGGATTCGAACCTACGACCCCCTGCTTGTAAGGCAGGTGCTCTAAACCAACTGAGCTATGCGCCCAATACGCTAAAAGCGCGGCAAAGGTAGGTCGGCCTCCTTAAAACAACCAAATATTTTTTTCAACAACGGCGAACGAACGCAGCACCTTTGTAATGACGATTGCCGGCCTATTGCTCCACCGTCAAAGGCTTACCGGCATTTTTTTAACATTTTTTTAGGACAACACGCAAACTCCGGTATTTTCGCCTCCGGCAGGAGCGCCTTTGCGCATAGCCATGACATCGGCCAAGCGATTTGAGGAGTTATACGAGGAGTGGATAGAGCGCCCTACCCTTGCCTATCGCCATTCGGTGGGAGCTGCTGTGGATTTGTCTGCCGAAGCCCTTAGGCAGTTTGTGCAAAACTTACATCGATGGCGCGCGGAGTCTCCCTACTTGGCCGGTTGGCTCTTGTTCGACTACAAAACCTTCCAAGTCACCGCTCGAGATGGAGACGCCGATATTTTTGGAATACCGATTTCGTCCAAGCGCGACCTCCTCTCCCGCGTACATCCTCACTATTTCTTGCCGTACTTGCGCTGGCTTAAAGCCATGTACGGCGTGCTCTTTCGGCATCCGGAGAAAATGCACCAACCTCTTTTACACACCTTTCGCATCTCCTTGCCGCTAAGAACAGGCACGAATCGGTATTGGTGGTTTTCTACGGACTCCATCGTCGTACAGTTGGACGCTGAACATCGGATTGCAACGGTGCTAAAGGTTTTTTATCAGGAAAACGAGTGGTCCGGCTTTAGTCTTCGCCCGGTAGAGGCGAATATTTTCAGCCGTACCGAGGGTGCAGAGGGCATCAACCAGGAGCTGAGCGCCCAATTGTCGCTGCAGATTGCGGAACTGTTCACGGACGCCGAGCTAGACCTCATCGCCTTGTACGCCAAAGGCAAGCCGACCGAAGCTATTCTAAAGGTAAAAAAATGGTCGCGGCACACCCTTCACGAGTACAACACGCATTTGCTGCGCAAGTCGCGCGAGCTATTTGTGTACGATTTCAAGAATGCCCGCCAGTTTGCCGAGTATTGTCGCGAACGCCGAATCTTCCAATTTAAGATTTAAGCGCTCCCCTAAGTAAGGGTTGGGCGAATGAGCGAGGCGGCAGTACTTTTGTAGCCTATCGTCAAAACACGCTCGACTTTTTTCGTTTTAAATTGCTCGGACTGCTTGCCTTCGTCAGGAGTGGCGAGCAGTTTCGTTTTTAGCGGCGCTTTAACAAGGGCGCCTCATCGGCATTAAAGCAATAAGCAGCGGTTAGGCCGCCTTTTCGGGCAGAGAGCACTCCGTAGCGCAAGTCGTGGATACCCTCTTTGCTGTGTGCATCGGGGTTGATGCTTATGCGGACGCCGTAGTCTAATGCTTTGGGGATAAGCGTCCAGTCGATGTCCAGTCGGTGTGGGTGGGCATTCAACTCAACGGCTACGTTGTTTTGAGCGCAGGCCTGGAGCACGGCATCCCAATCGAGCGGATACCCGGCGCGGCCGAGCAGGAGGCGTCCGGTTGGATGCCCTAAGATGGTCGTGTAAGGGTTTTCAATGGCCTTAAGCACGCGCTGGGTGGCCTTTTGCATGCTCATGTTCAGTTGGGTGTGTACCGAAGCGACGACAAAGTCGAACCTTTCCAGCAGGGCAGGCTCATAATCGAGCGAGCCATCGGATAGGATATCGCTTTCGATGCCCTTCAGTACGCGGAACGGGGCGAGTTCGGCGTTTAGGGCATCTATTTCCTCCATTTGAGCCAGCACGCGCTCGGGCTTTAGACCGTTGGCATAAAAAGCCGACTGGCTGTGGTCGGTGATGCCGATGTAGGCATAACCCAATTGACGGGCATACAAGCACATGTCGCGCAACGAGTGAAGACCATCGCTCCAAGTAGTGTGTACATGCAGCACCCCGCGCAGGTCGCCTTCGGTTATGCAAGCGGGCAAAGGTCCCGCTTGAACCTGCCGGAGGATCTCGGGGCTTTCGCGCCGCTCAGGCGGGATAAGGGGCAAGCCGCAAGCCTCGAAGAGCGCTTCTTCTGTAGGCAGCCGGCCGTTTCGCAGCCCAGGAAAAGCAGCAAAGAGTGCATCGACGAAAGCGGTGGAGCCCGTCGTCTCAAACAAGCGAGCACCAAACTGCTCGGCCCGGCAGTGGAAAAGCCGCATGGGCGTCTTCCCTTCGATCTTCAAGTGGTAAATATCGTTTATTACCTGCTCTACGAGCAGCAATTGACCGTCTATAGCCGGCGATATATCGCCGTCGTATCCGACGAGCATATCCAGATGAGTCACCGTCGGACAGCCTCGGCGCACCTCGCCGGTAGGAGAAATGAGCGCTCCCGGTAGGCGGCCGTTCAGCCAGGCGCCTACAAAGTCGGCCAATTTCTCTGCCGTAGCGTAGTGCAACCGGTCTTTGGTGCGCAAATAGTATTCTAACTGATTTTTGAGCGCCTCCTGGGTCTTTAGTCCAAACCCTTTTGCCGACGCCAAGCGGTTTTCGTGACAGGCGTACCATAGCTCACTCACATCCGCAATGCCCATTTGCTGCCACACGAGGCGGACTTTTTTAGGGCCAAAGCCGCCGATGCGCAGCATTTCCACCACTCCCGGAGGCGTTTGCGCCCGCAGCTCCTCTAAAGCCCTGAGCCGACCACTCTGAAGCAGCTCGCGGATTTTTCGGGTAATAGCCGGCCCGATACCTCGTATGGCTTGGATTTCGCCGTCGGTCAGTTCGGCCAAAGGGCGCTCTATCTTGCGCAGGGCGAGATAGGCCTGTCGGTAGGAGCGGATGCGAAAGTCGTCGGCGTCGTGCAACTCGAGCAAATCGGCTAACTCATTGAACGCCTGAGCAATGTCGCGGTTAGTCATAGGCATAAGACGAGTTGTGGCCTTACAAAAGGCCATCGCGGTGGCGAAAGTACGTTTTCACCGCAAGGCTCACGCAGATGTGGCGGGTAAAATACCCTCACGTGGCGCGTCGAGATCGCATCTTCCGCCCTCTTAACCAGAGAACAATAAAATAAAATGTCGCGATGCACGGCATCGAGGTCAAAGGTAAATCTTTGTCTATCCGGTAAAAGGAGTGAATGAATATCCATAAAAAGTTGAAAAGCCCAACGGGCAGTAGGTTTGTGGGTAGGGTATTTTTTAGGGTTGGGTGCGGTTTTACTTCCCAATTTTGAACCCGCCGACCATGGCAAGATAAGCAGATATCCGAAAAGCAGCACCTACCGTAGGGCTGTGGAACGCCGTAATAGTTTCGGTAGCACATGGGCCGACCGATGCTAAGGGCGCCCTCTCCTTCGAAGAAATAGTACGGCTTTATCGGTATTTCGGGTAGCTCGCGGCGTTATCAAGTTATCATGCTGTGGGGGAGGGCAACCATTGGCAAAATGCAGATGATGGCCTTTTTCTTCCCACAGTGAGGTGGCTCTGAGCATGAAATTCAAGGGCTAAACGGTAGTGCGAGTTAAATTTTTGCCTCAATTTTAGGCAATGTGGCCAACTATATATCTATTGGGAGCAGGAGCACTGCTGAGTTTTGCCGGTTCGCTACCGCCGGGTTTGATCAGCTTATCGGTAGCGCGCATGGCAGTCCTGCGAGGGTTTGGTCCGGCTTTTGTCTTAGCCCTGGGTGCAGCCATGGCGGAGTTTTTTCAGGCCGGCTTGGCCGCTGTGTGCGCCGGATGGTTGACGGCGCATCCGATGGTAGGGGTGCTGCTTCGCCGGGCGGCGGGCCCTGTTTTCGGGCTTATTGCGATATACTTGTGGTTTTGGGCCAAGCCTCCGCGCCCTTCGGCGGTGGTAGTGGGTCGGCCGGGGCTGTGGGTATTTTCGCAAGGAGTACTGGTTAGTGCTTTCAATTTGTTGGCGGTGCCGTATTGGGTAGCTTATACCGGTTGGCTGCGCAGCAACGGTTGGTGGCAGGAGGGGTGGAAGGGGTATGTGCTCTTTGCTTTTGGAGTGGTATTGGGTACGTTAGGAGCCCTGGTGTTGTACGCGCGGTTAGGAGGAAGGTTGCACCGGCAGGGTTATCGGGCACATCGCGCCGTCAACCGCGCGGTAGCCGTGCTTTTCGCCGGCTTGGGAATTTGGGCTTTTGCCCAAGGTATGGGCAGGTGATGCGGAAAAAACGGGGCATCCGCGCGATTTTCGCGGCGAGACCTTGCCTTATGCTGCCTACAGCTGCTTACTCGCGACTCCTTCAGCCGGCCGTTATCGTTTCGGCCTTGGGCTACTTCGTAGATGTGTTCGACATCCTCATCTTCGGCGCCGTTCGGGTGAAGACGCTACAAGGGTTAGGCCTATCCGGCGCGGCGCTGACGGATGCTACCCTTAGCATACAGAGCTGGCAGATGGCCGGCATGTTCGCAGGCGGTATCGGCGCAGGGATGCTGGCCGACCGCGTGGGGCGTGTAAAAGCGCTTTACTTTTCCATTGCCCTGTACTCCGCGGCTACACTGCTGTGCGGTATGGCCGGTACGGTAGAGGCATTTCTTCTGTGGCGGGCAGTAGCCGGCATTGGCTTGGCGGGGGAGCTGGGCACGGGTGTGACGTTGGTGGCGGAGAGCTTGCCCACGCAAAGGCGGGGCTTGGGTGCGGCCATCATGGCCTCCTTCGGCATGCTGGGAGCCGTTGCTGCAGGCGGTGTGGGCTGGTGGGTAACGGACTGGCGACACGCCTATTACATCGGCAGCGCCATGGGCTTTGGCTTGCTGGCCCTGCGCTTGTCGGTAGGCGAGAGCCGTATTTTTGAGCAGGCGCGCGCTTACCGAGGAATACCGCGCGGGGACTTCTGGGCATTCATCTCTCGACCGGAGCGTTTAGGGCGCTTGCTCAAGTGCTCGCTATTGGGCATTACGACGTGGTTTAACGTAGGCATCTTGATGACGCTGGCGCCCGAATTCGGCGCGGCGAAGGGCGTTCGAGGGCCCGTAGATCCCGCCTTAGCCGTTGTCTTTTTTCACACAGGAATGGCGGTGGGCGATGCCGGAGCGGGTGTGATAAGCCAGTGGCTACAGAGTCGTCTGCGCACCCTGAGGTGGTTTTTATGTGCGCAGGCGCTGTGCGTAGGCCTGTACCTTTTTGTTCCCTTGTCCGAGCCGGCAGGGATGTATGGGTTTATCGTAGGCTTGGGCATTGCCGGCGGATACTGGGCCGTTTTCATCACCAACGCCACCGAGCAATTCGGCACGAACTTAAGGGCTACGGCGGCGGGTACCGCGCCGGCGCTGGTGCGTTTGGCTTTTGTTCCCATATCGGCCGCTTTCCAGTGGCTCAAGGGTCCGTCGGTATGCGGCTCTCCTTTGTGGGCAGCTGCTGCCGTCGGCGCCGGCTGCATAGGGTTGGCACTGTGGGCCTCTTACCGATTGGAAGAACCGTTTGCTAAACGGCTGGACTATCTGGAGCACTGATCGGCAATAAAAAAAGCCCGCTCTCTTCTTTTAGAGAGCAGGCACTCCTTCCATTGGAGTTTGAATCCCCCGCCAAGGTTTTTCTTAGTTTTCTATGGCTTTTTGAGGCGGTTTCTCAGAGTGCGTTTCCAAGCGGTTGGGTATTGGGACATTAGCCGCCAAAAAAAGAAAGGAAGGGCCAAGAATGCCGGCAGGGCGCGGAGTGTGGTCTTTTCATCGCTTCTTTGGGGGAGGAGAGCCGTTGCACGCCGTCCCCACCGGCCGGTTTTCAATAAAGAAGGGTTATAGGGCACCGAAAGGGCTCTGGAGGAGCCCACGCGCGGTTTGTGTCGTTGGGTGAGTCGTTCTCTAGGAGATCGCGGAGAAAGGCAAGCACATAATGTCGATTTGAAGAGCCGATTTTCATAATCCGAAGGGACAGGCACCGTTGTGGAAGGGGTGGAATTAAAAATGCACGGCGTTTTTGGCTATCGGCTTGAGTTGGGATAATTTCGCCGCAGGGTCAGGCTCGCAGCGCTTTGATGACACAAAGGTGGCCTATTGCAGCTGCGCCCGGCAAACACGAAAAATCGCTTAACTTCCACAAGGCCCTAAGCCGCCGTTTTTCTCTTTTTAATTCATGCACGAAAGCCCGCTCGTACAAACACTGAAGTTACTCACTACTGAGGAGATGGAGGATTTGGAGAAGTTTGTCTCTTCCCCCATCTTTAACGAGGCCAATCGTTTTCACGACACCGTGCGCCTCTTTGAGTACCTGCGCGCTCATCATCCGCATTTTAGTAGCCCCGACTTGGACAAAGACGCAGCCGGCCGCGCGCTCTTTCCCACGCGCAACCAACCGGAAAACGAGCTGGAGCGCACTATGGCGCAGTTGATGCACATCGTCAAGCAGTTTATCAACTTTCGCTACTCGGCCGTTAAGGGTGGCCGCATGGTGCGCAGCGGACGCAAACAAAACGTGCGGCAAGACCCGGTTTCTTTGCTCAACTTCGCCCGCCAGCAGCTGGCCCTGATGCGCTTTTACAGCGAACGCTTGCTGCAAAAGCCCGCCCATTACCCGCGCAACCTCGCCGCCGAAACGCCTCACTCCGGCAAAAAGCGGCGCGTCCGCCGGGCGGAGAACTTCTTTCGGAACCTGTACGAAGAGTTGCGGGAGACCTTCGATGTACAAGAGCACTTCGACCACTTTGAGGAGTACGAGTTCAGCGACTTCTTCTATTTCCGCTATTTGGCCGAGCAAGAAAAGGCCATCTATGAAAGCTTACACGAGTGGTCGGCGCAAGGCGGGTTTGTCAATCTGTTGGTGGCCAGCGAGCATTTAGACCGCTTTTACTTGCTGAGCAAACTGGACCAGATGTGCCGCCTGCTGCACCTACAGCAGATTGCCATGCCCTTTGCCGATGACTCAGACGAGTATCGCCGGCTGACGATGAACCAAAAGCTGACCACGAAGATGGTCAAGCTATTGGTCAAACACGGCTATCACGAGCAGGACCCCGGTATCGAGCTCTACTTCACGCTCTTGCAATTGCTGTCGAAAAAGAAGCCGGAAAAGACGGATGCTTTGGCCGACCACTTTTTCCGGCTGTTGCGCCAACACGCCGACCTGGTGCCGCAGCGCCGCTTTCGCGATTTTAACGTCATGGTGCGTTCCTACTGGGCCCGCCGCTATCGCCAAACGCGCGAACGCCGCTTTTTGGAGCAGCTGTTTCTGTCACACCGGCAAGACCTGGAACAGATGCGGCGCAGCGGAGAAGGCATCCAGAGCTCCCATTTCCAGAGCATTCTTTTCAACGCCATTAAACTGGGACACTTAGACTGGGCCGAGGATTTCTTACAAGAATTCGCACCGCGCATTACGGCTACTCCCGACCCTCAGTTGGTTGCCGACGTCGGACGGGCCATGTTGGCTTTTGCCCGCGGGCAATGGAGCAAAGCGGCCGAATTCTTGCCGCACTACTTCCTGTACGGCACTACGGACGACCCGAATCTTTACTCCCTGTCCGCCACACTGGACGTGCGCATACGCTACGAGCAGGGGACCCTCTTGGATGAGGAGGGAGTAAACATGCGCCGCGCCACCCACAAGCGCATCAAGGAAAACAAAACGCTGCGCCCCGAGCGGCGCGAGAGTATCCTGGCCTTCTACCACGCAGCCGTGCAATTGTTCCGACAAAAAGAAAAGCTGCACTTAAGGGCCGCTTCGGCCGACCAGGTGCGCCGCGAAGTAGAACGCGTGTGGCACATGTTGGAAACTCAGCCGGTAGTAGATAGCGAATGGCTGCGGGAAAAATGCCGTGAGCTGCTGTCCCTGCTTCCCCAGACGGAGGACGCTCGGCCCTTTGAGGCCTAAGGTTATGGCATGAGCGACCGCCCGCACGCCATTAGGCGTTTCGCCCTATGCAGTTGAGGTCTTCGAACGCCTGGCGTAAGCGGGCTACGAACGATTTTTCCCCCTCGCGCAACCACACGCGCGGGTCGTAGTGCTTCTTGTTCGGTTTGTCCTCGCCCTCGGGGTTGCCGATTTGGCCCTGCAGATAGTCTTTTTTGTTGTGATAATAACGGCGCACGCCGTCCCAGAAGGCCCATTGCAGGTCGGTGTCGATATTCATCTTAATGGCGCCGTAAGAGATGGCTTCGCGGATTTCCTCTTGACTGGAGCCCGACCCGCCGTGGAAGACAAAATGCACCGGCTTGGCCTGTTGCAATCCAAACTTTTGGCGGATGTAGTCCTGAGAGTTTTTCAAGATAATCGGCTGTAGCTTGACGTTACCGGGTTTATACACGCCGTGCACGTTGCCGAAAGCAGCAGCTACCGTAAAGCGAGGGCTGATGGTGCGCAACCTTTCGTAGGCATAGGCCACCTCGGCCGGTTGGGTATACAGACGAGAGGAGTCCACGCCGGTGTTGTCTACGCCGTCTTCTTCGCCACCCGTCACGCCGAGCTCGATCTCGAGCGTCATGCCCAAAGGAGCCATGCGCGCCAGGTACTGGCTGCAGATTTCGATGTTTTCGCGCAGAGGCTCCTCGGAAAGGTCGAGCATGTGGCTGCTGTAGAGCGGATAGCCGTTTTTCTCGTAGAATTTTTCTCCAAAGTCGATGAGCCCCTTGACCCAGTCGATAATGTTGAGCGCGCAGTGGTCGGTGTGCAGCACCACCGGCACGCCGTAGGCCTCGGCCAGGGTGTGGATGTGCTGGGCTCCTGAAATAGCCCCCAAGATGGCGGCGCGCTGCCCTTCGTTGCTCAGCCCTTTGCCGGCGAAGAAGGCGGCACCTCCGTTCGAGAATTGGATGATGATGGGGCTTTTGACCGCAGCTGCCGTCTCCAGGGCGGCATTGACCGAGTTGGTGCCTACCACATTGACCGCCGGCAGGGCGTACTCTTTTTCCAGTGCATCGTTGAACAGTTCCGTAACTTCTGCGCCGTGTAGGACGCCGGGGCGAAAACGTGCCATAATAGCCGGTTTTTTTGTTTTTGGTATCGAATAGGTCGGTGCTTTTGCCGGGTAGGCGGCCTATGCTCTCCCGGCTTTTACGGCGCAATGTTACGGAAAAGAGGCTAAAAGTCCGCCATGTGGGAGGTAAAGGGTCTGGCGCTCTTGGCAAAAAAATTGCTGCCTCGGCCGCATCAGCCCGGCTGCTCACTCACCGGGTGGATATAGGCCGACTAAAAGCATGGCGTGTGCATTCTTTATCGTCGGCAAGAGAGTATTTCTTCGTTTTAACTTGAAATGCAGCACCGGAAAAGAAGAGAGAAAAATGGCATACGAGGCAAAAAAGCAAAGCAGCGAAACAAGCCGGCATCGAAACTATAATAAAAAATATGTGTCGCCGGAGCGTAAAACGCTATCTCACCTCCTACCTGCCCGAAGTTTTCGGTGTGCGGCTGCTCACACCTTGTGGCTTTCGAGAAAGAGAGGTAGTGCCTAGGACGACCATGCCGGAGGTAAGAGTTGTCTTTTACAAGGGGTAGTTATCATTCCTCTCGGTAGTACTCATGCATAGGTTTTTCTCCCTCGATAAGACCATTGCCGCCTGTACGACAAAAAGCCTCTCGAGTTTTTTTTCATTCAGCGCCCTGTTTTTTACTTTTGAGGTATCTAAAAAACCGCTGGTCTTATTTTTTATGAAAAATCCCCTACTTCTGCTTTTACTGCTTTGTCGGACAGCAGACATTTTCACCCAAACGCCGCCTAACGACGAATGCTCGGCCCCCATCGAATTAGGGGTTGCGCCGGTGTGCACGCCGACGGAATATTCGAATCTCGGAGCGACGTCCTCCATTATCGGGACGAATAATCGCCCCAGCTGCTTTAGCACGGCCGACGGCGGCGATGACGTGTGGTTTACATTCGTGTGTCCGCCGGCACCGCTCGATTTTCGCATAGAGCTCACTCCGGCCGGCACTGCTCCTATCGTTCGCCCTCAGTTGGCCGTTTACCGCGGTGAGTGTGAAGCGGAGGGCTTAGCGGAATTAGACTGCACTGCCGGAGCAGGAGCACTGGTGCTGGATGTACAGGGATTGACGCCAGGAGCAGTGTACTTTATCCGGGTTTCCTCGGCCGGGCCGGTGGGAAATGCCGGTACGTTCAACTTATGTGTGAACGAAATGCCGCCCATACTTACCATAGACCAAGGCGGATCGACGCTTTGTTTCGGGACGCTTTACGATAGCGGCGGCCCCGACGGCAATTACAAGCCCAACGAGGACCACACCTTTGTCATATGCCCTAATGCGCCGACGAGCTGCCTGACCTTTACGCTGGAGTATTATCACTTAGATGCGGGCGGCCCTTTCTCTCCGGGCTTTGACGTTTTGTCCTTTTACGACGGTCCGGACACCAACAGCCCTTTATTGGCCCAAATCAACGGCACTCAGCCGGGCGTAGGTGTAGATGGCGGTGGTGGCGTTTGCTTTCGCGTACAGGCTACCGGTAGTTGCTTGACCATCCAATTTCAGTCCGATGCTACCTTGCAACTAGAGGGCTTCAAAGGCAAATGGGAATGCAGCCCGAAACCCTGCATACCCTATGACGGCATTAGCATTGAAAAAGACGTTACACCGCAGGATATTGCCGATGCCCTTGCTGCCCCTGGAGCACTCGTAACGGTGAAGGACATGAGCCGATGTCCATATGGCGCTTACGGCACTTTCGCCTTCGACTCCGACAACAACGAAATCGGTTTACGGCAGGGTCTGGTGCTGACTACCGGCCTGATCGACCTCATACCGGGCCCGAACAACAATAACGACGTTTCGTTTCCACATTTAACGCCCGGAGACCCAGACCTGGATTATCTTTCCACAGTACAAGGCAACGGTTTGCCCTCTGAAGATGCTTGTGTAATAGAGTTAGACGTGTTCGTATCTTCCGACGAATTAGCTTTTGAGTACGTCTTTGGTTCGGAAGAGTATCCGGAGTATGCTAACTCGCTGTATAACGACATTTTTGCTTTTTTAGCCTCCGGCCCGGGCATTTCAGGAGACCCTAACTTAGGCGGAGCGGTTAACATCGCCGTATTGCCCGGAGGCAACACGCCCGTGCAAATCAACAGCGTGAACAACCTCATCAATTGGCCCTATTATCGGAACACCGAGATTTCCCAGACCCTACAGTACGATGGCTTTACGAGCGACTTCATGGGCATCAAAAAAAGCCTGACCGCTCGGGTAGACGTCGTTCCTTGCCATACGTATCGGCTAAAGCTGGCCATAGCCGACCGGCAGGATCCGCTATTCGACTCAGGGGTCTTTATTTCCGAAGTACGCGCCGGAGCACCGGAGTTATCCGTACAATTGGCCGACAACCTGCCCTATTTGGTAGAGGGCTGTACAGAGGGGAACAGTCGAGTGTTGGTGCGCTTGAGAAAGCCCAAAACTAAGGCCGCCACCTATACCCTGACGCTGGGTGGCAGCGCTACGCCAGGAGAAGATTATCTGACCGACCTGCCACCGACACTGACATTTCAGCCCGGTGACTCGTTGTTTGTGTTTACCATCACCCCCATTGCCGATAGCCTTGAGGAAGGAACGGAGCGCATAACGATCTCTCTATCCAGTGATTTTGGTTGCGGCACTACGGTATTTCAGACCTTGGAGCTGGATTTGTTGGACGGCCTCCGGGTGCGAATTAACGAGGGCATCGACACCCTTTTCTTCTGTCCGGGGGCTGTTGTACAACTGCAGGCCGACGGAGCTGCCACCTATTTCTGGCAGCCCCCTCTGTTGGTTAGCAACCCGAATATCGGCAATCCTACGGTTACTCCGACGCAGGACCTTGCGTTGAAGGTCATTGGTGCATTAGGTACGTGCATGGACACGGCCAGAATCTTTCTGAAGCGCATTGCCTCTGCTGCGGTGAGTATCGTAGCGGTGGATACGCTGTTGTGCCAAGGTGACACCGTCAGCCTGCTCGCGATGACGTCGCCCCCGGGGTTGCCGGTCGCCTGGACGCCCAAGTCGCGGTTAAGTGCTCCCAACAGCCCAGAAGTATTGGCCTACCCGTTGACCACCACTACCTACAGCGTCTCTCCTCAAGTGGCGGGGTGCCCACCTCAGGCGGCATCGATAACCCTGTGGGTGGATACGCTCTTCTTTCCCCGGCTAAAGGCCGACACGATAGTATGTCAGGGCTATCCGGTGTTGCTCGCCGAGGCCGTGCCGCCCAACTCCAATATTTACCGGTGGACACCTGCCGAGGGGTTGAACAACGCTGCCATACCTAATCCCATAGCCCACCCTCGTCAGACGACGACTTACTATCTTAAGGTCACCAGCGCCAACGGTGGTTGCTCGCGCATCGACTCGGTGCTGGTCGAGGTCATTCCCGCTGCCGTAAATATCCTTCAGCCCGACACGCTGGTCCTCTGCTTGGGCGACTCCGTGCTGTTGCAGGCTCAGACGTCGCCAAGTGGAGGTGTCGTGCAATGGTCTCCTTCGATGTGGATAACGCCCTCGGGCGCCTCGGATGTCTGGGCAAAGCCCATCGAGTCCATCACCTGGTATGTCTCGTATTCCATCAACGGCTGCTTAGTGACCGACTCCGTGCGCGTCTGGGTAGACTCGCTGCCTCTTTTAGACCTGCGTTTAGAACCGTACAAAGAACGCTATTGCCCGGGCGATACGATTTATCTGCTCTCTAAGACCTACGACCCGGGATATTTTCCGGGTTTGACGCACCACTGGGAGCCGTTTGCCGGTCAGTTGACGTCGACGGAAAATTGGAATATGGTCATCGTAGCCACGCAGACTCACATGTTTCGGCGCGAAACGCGCAGCCTCACGGGCGCCTGTAGGGGGCAAGCAGAAATCCTGGTGCCGGTAGATACCCCGCCGCAGCTGAGCGCAGAGGTGACGCCGCCGGTTATCTGTCCGGGGCAGACTGCACAAATTCGGTTGACCGTTTCTCCGCCCGACCAGCCTATTGAATGGGAAGACCCTACCGGCTCCCTTTCCTGCAAAACCTGTATTAATCCGATAGCCGCTCCGTCAGCCACCTCTATTTATCAGGTGAACACGCCCGGTGCCACTTGCCCTGCCGGTATTACCGTCGTCGTGGAGGTACTTCCTTTGCCCGCCCTCGACGTAAGCCCTCAAACCATCTGCTCGGGCGACGCCGTAAGGCTAAACAACACCCCTGCAGCACCCAACTACACGTATCGCTGGGAGGTATTGCCACCGGGCGATCCTAATAGCCTAAGTACCTTTAATGAACCCAGCCCCGTAGCTACTCCTTCGACTACCACTACCTATCGCGTGTCGGTCGATGGACAATGTCCGCGCCAAGGAGAGATTACGGTCACGGTAAACAGCGCTTCGGTGGACGTCGGCCCAGACCAGACCGTCTGTGCCGGCACCGCGGTGAGGCTGAGCGCCGTAGCCACCCCTTCTTCTCCGGAAATATCGGGCACTTTTACTTGGCTGCCGGGCGGACAGACGGGGAGTATACTTACCGTCTTTCCCGTCGCCACGACCACGTACACTGCCGTTTATCGCTTTCCGCCGGACTGCACGGTTGCAGACAGCCTCACGGTGACGGTGCTGCCCGGCGCAACACTCGGCCCTATCTCGGCCGACCCGCCGCTCGGCCGCGTCCTTTGCGAGGGCACGCGCCTGACCTTACGCGTGAGCGCTACGCCACCCGATGCTCGACTGACGTGGTTCGAGAATGGTCAGCGGATCGAAGGAGTGCATGCCGATTCCCTGGTGCGCACACCGGTGGGAGATGTAGCACCGCTGGTGACCGCTTACGTCGTCGTTGCCGAAACGGCCGACGGTTGCCGAGACACCACTGCGCCTTTTGAAGTGCCGGTACGCCGCTGCATCGTCTTCCCCAATGCCTTCACGCCCGACGGTGACGGCCACAACGACTACTTCGGCGGCCCGATAGCCTTCGGGGAAGACAACCTTGAGGTACTCGACCTGCGCATCTTTAATCGTTGGGGGCAACAGGTCTTCGCTTCTTCCCCTACCCAGAGCGCCTGGGACGGCCGGATAAACGGTCAGCCCGCTCCCGGCGAGGTGTACGTCTATTTTGCCGTGGTGCGCTTTGCCAACGGCGAAGAGCAGACCTTCAAGGGCGACATCACCCTGTTGCGCTGAGATGATTTTTTGCCCCCTCTCGAAAAAGAAAAACGCTACCTCTTGTCGCCAAGCAAAGAGTCGCCGCTCGACGGAGACTCCGAGGCGTATGTTAGCCCTCGCCGAGGGCACTTCCTGCCTTCTCGCGAGTTAGGCCGGATGCCCAAGCACTTGAACTGCCCACCCTAAAAAACACAAAACCAAGTGCTTATACCGACATCCACACTTTACCGTAGGTGCACTTCAGGCCGCTCAAAAAGGGGTATAACCGAAGGTAATCCTCTTGCAAAATTTAAGGACGGCCGTTTTGTTGTTTAGAATTGTTCAATTTTTCTTGGCTCCGTTGAACCAAAAAATAAACAAGGCGTTCTTAGGTTACCCGTATATCCGGGCGATTAACCAATCAAAAGTTTAGTGTTATGTATCCGTTCTCAAACAGTACCTTGTTACTCTTTGCGGGCTTAGCGCCCAACGATTACGTCGGTTTTACCTTCTTTACCGGCTACATGTCCATGCTGGCGGCGTCCATCTTCTTCTTCTTTGAGCGCCAGCGGGTGGAAGGCAAATGGAAGGCCTCCATGCTCATCGCCGGGCTTATCACCTTCATCGCCGCCGTACATTACTTTTACATGCGCGATGTGTGGATCAACACCGGGCAATCGCCTACCCAGTTCCGGTATATCGACTGGGTGTTGACCGTGCCGCTCATGTGCGTGGAGTTTTATCTCATCCTGCGCGCCTTTGGCGCTAAGGTAGGGTTGCTGTGGAAGATGATCGGCTTCTCGCTGTGGATGCTCATTGCGGGCTATTTGGGCGAGACGGCATTCCGCAGCAACAGTGTGTTGTGGGGCATCATCTCCACTCTGGGCTACGCAGGTATTCTCTACGAAGTGTGGCTTGGTTCGGCCAGCAAGTTGGCAGCTAATTCCAACGACCCCAAGTTGCAATCTGCTTTCAAGGCGCTGGCGTGGTTTGTCCTGGTGGGCTGGGCCATCTATCCCATCGGCTACATGACCATCGAAACCGACGGCTGGCTGCGCAATGTGCTCTCCGTTCGCAACATGGACTTGGTGTACAACATCGGCGATGCGGTGAACAAAATCGGCTTTGGACTGGTGATCTACAGCCTGGCCATCGGCTCTTCCAGAGAGGAGCAGACCAAGGTGGCCGCCGCCGCTTAACCTTTTGCGCATACACCGACGTTATCCGGCAAAAGGCCGAGCATCGGAGCGATGTTCGGCCTTTTCACATGTTAATCAAACCGACAACACAACTCGAGTACATTGAGGAGAGCCGCCGCGTTTGGCCGGCTTGCGACTCCCGAGTAGAGCCCGCTTTTGAGTAGTGCTTAGTTTTGAGTGATAAGTTTTTAGTTAAAAAATCTCATTTTCAGCATTTTATGAACATTTGCATCACCCAAAATTTGACACTACTTTTTGTGGGAAAGCGCTCAAAAAGTAGGCTAATCGCCGTGGTCATCGTTGCCGAATAAGGGCCTGGCGTGTCGCTCCCTTGAGGCTTGGGCTCGGTAAGCTAAATTTTTACGAAAATTTACAAGACACCTTTTTAATTTAATAAGCGCATTAATACTTTTGCATCGTTAAGTCTCTGATAATCGAATATTTAGGAGTCCAATGCAACGACTCCTCCCTTTTCCGGTGGTGTTCCTTGGGTAAGTCGAAGTTAGCCGAAAGGTTTCCCTAATAGGTGATTTTCCATTGCGGAGCGGCTGCTCTGAGGCGGGCTTATTGTGTTTTGTAATCGGCATACATCTCATGAAAATAAGGCAACAGATTATGGTTTCTCGGTTACACCTCTCGCTCTTCTTCGTCTGCTGGAGTTTCTACTCTTTTGGGCAGATTACCATCACCGCCCCTAACACGCCTTACGTCCAGAACTTCAATACGTTGGCTCCTTCGGGGACGAACGTGACCTGGACGAACAACACCACCATACCCGGTTGGTATCTCTTCCGGCAGCCGGCCCCCGGCACGGCGTTAAGTACATACAACGCCTCGGACGGCAGCGGCACTACAGGGAGTATGTATAGTTTCGGAGCTACCTCCAGCTCCGAGCGTGCTCTGGGCGCCATTGCATCGGGCGCTACTTATTGGGGTTCACCCGGCACTGGTGCCGTTGCAGGGTGGATAGCCGTAGGCTTTCTCAACAATACGGGCCAAACAATCGACCTTGCGGAAGTTTTCTTTGACGGCGAACAATGGCGGGCAGCAAACACCGCTTCTCAGTCGCTGATATTCGAGTATGGAATCGGCGCTTCCTTTACCACCGTAACGACTTGGACGGCCCCCGGCGGCCCATTCAATTTTAACAGTCCGGTAAACACCACTGCCGGCGCTATAGACGGCAACACCACCGGCAAGGTGTCGGGCCTGGGCGGTGTCCTCGGTGGACTCGGGTGGGACGACGGAGAAATCCTGTGGCTGCGCTGGCAGGTAACCAATGCGCCCGGCAACGACCACGGCCTAGGCATAGACGATTTCTCCTTTGTAGCCTACGACCCGGATTACAGCATTACGACTACGGGAGGCCAGATTATCGTGACCGACCTGAAAGGCAACGGCGATGTGCTCATCATGGATGAGCCCAGCGCCGGAAATATTCAATTTTCCGTCCCCGGCCGCACGTACTCGCTCAACAGCGGCCCGCCGATGTCTTTCCCCGTGACGGTCGGCCTCTCAGGTATTACCGACGTCATCATCAATGCAGAAGGGGGCAACGACCAGATCTTTGTACAGGACTTTACCGCTTTTGGCACCCTGTTCCCTAATCTTACCATCAACGGCGGCGACGGTGACGACGATGTAACTATTGCCGGCAACATTACTTTCGACACAGGGTACAATTTGGACCTAGACCTGTGTAACGATCCCCCCTACCCGGGCATAGATAACGTGTTCGTGCAAGCAAGTGTTACTCTGGACCAATCCACCGCCACCTATATCCGCACCACGCGGACAATTTATTTCTCTTCTACAGGCAGTTTGACGAATACGAATGGTTCTACTTACATAGAAGCCAATCAATGCCTATTTCCCTTCACCTCTGGCCCTTTTGTCGGCGTGTATTTGAACGGCGGTCAAGTGCATGAACTGGGGGGTGGATATGTATACATCGCAGGACGCGGTGGAGATGACGGCGGCGGTCAAATAGGAGTAAGGGTGGACAACGGAGGGCAGATAACAGGAGGCATCAACAGTACCATAGATATTTACGGCTATGGAGGGGAAGCCCCTGGCTCAGATAACGTGGGCGTTGAAATAGCCGACGCAGGTACGTTGGTAGCCGGTGCCAACGTTTACATCAACGGGTACGGCGGCGGAACTATTGGCAGCGCCTACGGGCAAAGAGGCGTATTCGTACGCAGCGGAGCCGTGATTAACGGAAACAATATAAATATTCAAGGATACGGAGGCCCTGGCGCCGATGCGGGCAACCATGGCGTAGATATCGTGGACTCCACTACCGTGGTATCGGGCAACTACCTGTATATTTCCGGTACGGCAGGAGGAGATTTTCCTTCCTCCTTCAACTGCGGTGTGCATACGTTTGCCGCGCCGACGATTACCTCACCTGTACCCTTCGGTATTATATCCATCTACGGCCAAGGAAGCCCGCTCGCTTCCGGCGACCAGAACCACGGCATTCTGATCCGCAACGGAACGACGGTTTCTGCTGCTGGCGGCTCTGTTTATCTATACGGATACGGAGGTGGAACAGACACATCCTCCTTTAACGTCGGCGTCTTCGTAGAGGTAGATGCCTCTGTTGTTGGAGATTACATATATGTACAAGGGCAAGGAGGACCTCCGGACGACGAAGGAGGGAATGTAGGTGTCTTAGTTCGCCTAAATGGGTTTATCCAAGGCGGAGCGAGTGGCGTCAACATAATCGGTTACGGGGGCAGCGGCGCCTCTTTAGATGCCAACCGAGGGGTAAACACGGCTACCGGCGGAGCGATCCGCTCTGCGTCGGGTTTCATTAATATAGTCGGCTACGGTGGGAATTCGCTCAGTACCGCCCAGGGTGTGCGTGTGGCTTTTGATAGCGAGATTTCAACTATCGATGGACTCATTTCTATTTTCGGACAAGGGGGGTATAATCCCATGGGCACGCAGGGTTACGGCTTTTTCATAGCGCACGACGGCTCCGAGGTAAGCGCCGGCGGCTTCAACCCTGTTTACATCACAGGAGTGGAAGGCGCCGGTTCGGACAACTTCGGCATTTTCTTGGCGCCGTACAATACGCTGATATCTGCCGGGGGCGGTATAACTATGGAGTCTAACAGCATGGTATTCAACGCACCGGCCTCGATAAGCACGACCGGCGCCGTAGACCTGCGACAGTATACGCCTGGCGTTGCCATCGACATCGGCGCGACGACCGATGTGCTGGGCGGCCCGCTATCGCTCTCGGATGCAGAGCTGGACCAAATCACCGCTTCTTTCTTGTTTATCGGCAACGGCCTGTCCGGCGATGTCTCCGTCACCGCTCCGATCACCATCAATATGGGAGTAGCCCTCACTTCGGGAGAAGATATCATCTTTGAAACGACGGGAGGCACCTTTGACATCGGAGCGGGCAACGACTTTACGGTAATACCGTCCCTTAGCCCTAACGGCTTCTTCCCTAATCTCGGTGGCCTGGATGTCATCTGCGACGACTTCACCGTGGCGAACGGTAGGCCGGCGCACTTCATCATCAACGGCACCACACCGGGCGACGGAACGGCCGGCACATACACTCAGCTGACGGTGAACGGGAAAATCAACGTCTCCGGCGCCGTTTTAGACCTGTCGGGCTCCTATGTACCCACAGGTAGCGAGACGTTTATTATCGGTGTAAACGACGGCACGGACCCGGTCATCGGAAATTTCTCCGGTCTGCCCGAAGGCGGCACTATTTTCAATATTCTGGGCAGCGGTCTGAATGCCACTATTACTTATATAGGTAATGACGGCAACGATATCGTCATTACCGTCCAGCCCTCTTCTTGCCCGCCGCCTACGTTTACGAGCTGTCCGGCGAACATCGTCGTTCCGGCCGCGCCGGGCGTATGTGGTGCCAACGTCACCTATACGGCGACGGCTACCGGTACTCCTGCACCTACGCTGAGCTATGTCTTTAGCGGTGCGACGACCGGTAGCGGTTCGGGGACGGGTTCAGGTGCTTTCTTCAACGTAGGTACAACAACCGTTAGCATTACGGCCACCAACGGCTGCCCACCGGACGCCGTTTGCTCGTTCCAAGTGACCGTTGACGACACGGAGTCGCCCTCCATCACCTGTCCGCCCACGCAAACACTGATACTCGACGCTAACTGCCAGGCTTCCCTGCCCGACTACACCGGCCTGGCAACCACCGGCGACAACTGCCCGGGTCCTGTAACCGTGAGCCAGTCGCCCCCGCCCACAACCACCGTCGGCGGGATAGGGCCCCTGGCCGTAACCCTCACGGCTACCGATGCCGCCGGTAACATCGCCACCTGTATTTTCACCGTCAACAAGCAGGACAACACGCCGCCCATCATCATTTGCCCACCCACGCAAACGCTGATACTGGGTGCCAACTGCCAGGCCACCCTGCCCGACTACACCGTCTCGGCAGGAACTAACGACAATTGCTCGGTAACCACTATCAGCCAGTCGCCCGCGCCGATGACCACCGTCGGCGGAGTAGGGCCCATGACCATAACCCTCACGGCCACTGACGCCGGCGGCAACACCGCAACCTGCACCTTCACCGTCAACAAGCAGGACAACACGCCGCCCACCATCACTTGCCCACCCACCCAAAACCTCACGCTGGACGCTAACTGCGAGGCCGTCCTGCTCGACTACACCGGAATGGCCACAACCTCCGACAACTGCTCCACCTCCATAACCGTGGACCAGGCGCCCATGCCCGGCACTACCGTGAGCTGTGTGGGAACCATGACCGTGACCCTGACGGCCGATGACGGCAACGGAAACACCGCTACCTGTTCCTTCACCGTCAACAAGCAGGACAACACGCCGCCCACCATCACTTGCCCACCCACGCAAACGCTGATACTGGGTGCCAGCTGCCAGGCCTCCCTGCCCGACTACACCGGAATGGCAACCACCGGCGACAACTGCCCGGGTACCATCACTGTGAGCCAGTCACCCGCACCGGGTAGCACCGTCGGCGGAGTAGGGCCCATGACCGTGACCCTCACCGCTACCGACGCCGCCGGTAACACCGCAACGTGCGCCTTCACCGTCAACAAGCAGGACAACACGCCGCCCACCATCTCCTGCCCGCCTACCCAGACGCTGACACTGGGTGCCGGCTGCCAGGCCTCCCTGCCCGACTACACCGGCCTGGCCACTACTAACGACAATTGCCCCGGTGTAACGGTGAGCCAGTCGCCCGCACCGGGTAGCACCGTCGGCGGAGTAGGGCCCATGACCATAACCCTCACGACCACCGACGCTTCCGGTAACACCGCCACCTGCACCTTCACCGTCAACAAGCAGGACAACACGCCG